>JFJP01037099.1_pt1 | contig 46930 bp, 31 predicted proteins | sample 431651 | NCBI WGS metagenome assembly JFJP01 (sample SAMN02602958, study PRJNA72255) | Microbial mat metagenome, whole genome shotgun sequencing project. | biome: fresh water; feature: sink hole; material: water; isolation source: purple microbial (photo- and chemosynthetic) mats found in...
GCAAGGTCCCATGGAGCAATTTTTACAACAAATTCCTTGTACGCCTATAGCACAGGGCTTCATATTCACAGCTCTGTCAAAAATTGTTTCAACACCTAATTTCTGGGCGCGTGCTATCATCTCCTGAGATGCTATATCTATGGTAGATGCAATTGGATCAGCTAATTTCGGCGCTTTTCCAGATTCTTGTTTTTCTTCTGCCATTAGAGGTTCCTCCCCTTATTTTATATACATGGTTTTAGTTGTGCAGCAGATTACTGTTGCAGCAACCATCTTCGATTAACGAACTCGTTTATGGACCTTGTCCAGATTTTCAATAATTCTTTCAAGAATTGTTGTCTGAATTTTTGCTGCTGTCAGGGTAACTTTTTTCTTTTTTTCCGGCGCAGCATTTGTCATTCTTTCTTCCTGTTCTTTTGCCCGTTTTAGTCTTATCGCCTCAGCTTCAGCCTCACGGTTGGCTGCGGCATCTTTTGCAGCCTGTTTTTCAGTTTCTATTTTGGCTTTGGCGTCGGCCTCAATTTTAGCTTTTGCATCGGCGTCAGCCTTTGCTTTGGAAGCTGCATCTGCTTTTACCTTTGCGTCTGCATCGGCCTTGGCTTTTGCTTCGGCATCCGCTTTTGCCTTTGCTTCGAGGGCCGGGTCTACGGCCGGAGCAGCAGGTGTAGCGGCTTTGGCAACCGGAGCAGCTTCAGCTTTGGGTGCTGCGGCTTTTGGAGCCGGAGCGGCGGTTTTTGGGGCTTCTTTTGCTGCGGGAGCGGCGGCTTTGGCTGCAGGCGCTGCCTTTTTCTCTTCTTCGATGGTCAGATTCGGGGCCTTTGCCATGGCGGCAAAGTCAATGTCCACATCATCCATCCGTTTTTTAATGGGAGCCACATCCTTTGCTGAACCGCCTGCATAGATAAGATCAATAAATGCTTTGGCAAGTTTGATGGATTCGGGATGACGCATCATCAGGATACTGGAACCGGCCAGAAGGTAAGAAACCGCACCGACAGCTTCCATGAGGATGGCACGTCTCTCAGGATCACCCAGTTCCGGGGCATCAGCAACGGTAAGCTTGGCTTCCTTGCATTTCCAGACTTCATTGCCCAGGTTGTTGATCATGGGGTTTTGAAGTTTGTCGTCACCCTGGGTCAAAGCAGCCATGGTCAGACGTTCCATGACGGAGTAGGAATACTCAAGACCATACCCGAGACCACCGGTGGTGGGGTCGACAATGACCTTGTCCAGGGAAACACCCAGGTTTTCAAGAAGGATATTGACCTGTTTGGCGAGGTTGACGTCAATGGGTGAAGAGGAAATGACGGTATGCCCATATCCCATGGCTGCCGCACCGATCCCTTTGTAGTTCTTCTCTTCAACCGGCCCGATAATCAGGTTTTCACCCTGGCAGGCTTCACATACTTTTTTCAATACTTCCCCATCCTTGGCAGGAACTGCACAGCCCCAGACAATGAGCGGAACAGTGATGGCGCCGAGAACTTTTTTTACCGTGGCTGCTGCTGCATCCGGACTTGCATCTTTATCGTTGGGGTCCGTGCTTTTGAGTTGCAGAACAATGGCCTGTGCGCCGAATTCTTCCACACATTTTTTTGCCCAGGCAGCAGGGTCGGTGTATACATCTTTAAATGGTGCTTTGGCAGCTTCTGCCCAGTCTTCAGGAACTATGTCCCAGATCTCCATTGCAATAATGGGCTTGTTGGGCATTTTTCCTTCAAACTGATAAAACGGATAGCTGGTCTGACCGCCGACGGTAATGGCTTTATCACCTTTTCCAATGGTGATGCCCTTGATACTGCCGGCATAGGTTTCTTTGGCTATTTCAAATCCCACTTTTACCTCCTAAGATTATTAAAAATAGTTATGAGTTGGGGGGGGTTAAGATTAAACTGACTGGACGTTATCAGAAAAGGGTAAATATAAAATGGGGCAGTTATATCAAACTTAGTCAATACCAAATTGGAATATTGCTCCATCTATAAACCCTTATCATGTCTCAATTTATAAAATAACAAAATATGACTTATAATTTGTATGGTTTTTTGTCAATAGTTCTGTGAATTTAATGGTCTTGGTCTTTTAATCGTCGAAACCCTTATATAATATGGTGTCTTGCAATATAGCGATAATGTGTCGACTGGGTTGAATGAAATTTAATTAATAAATTGAAATCGAACCGGTGAAAAATATTGATTTTTTACAAATTATCTAATAGGTAGGGTAGAAAGTCAGGATTTTAAGACCAAAGTGTATATTTGGTTTCATCATTATTTTTTTTAACGACTCTGTTTGAGTCCAACGCAATAAAGGAGTGAAGCATGGCATTAGATCCAACCAAACACAAAGACTGGGAAATTGCAGAAGATGCGGAAAAAACAATGCTGACCATCTATGAGATCGGCGAAAAACTGGGTTTGACAAAGGAAGAACTGTTGCCCCAGGGCCATTACATTGCCAAGATCGATTTCAGGAAAGTATTGGAACGTCTGAAAGACAGACCCAATGGGAAATATATTGATGTAACAGCCATTACCCCGACACCTCTTGGAGAAGGAAAGTCAACCTCCAGCATGGGCCTTGTCCAGGGTCTGGGCAAACTCGGCAAGAATGTCTGTGCCGCTATTCGTCAGCCATCGGGCGGACCGACCATGAATATCAAGGGGTCTGCAGCTGGCGGTGGTCTTGCCCAGTGCATTCCGCTAACCCCCTTCTCACTCGGCTTCACCGGTGACATTAACGCCATCATGAATGCCCACAACCTTGCCATGGTCGCATTGACCTCCCGCCTCCAGCATGAAAGAAACTATACGGACGAGCAACTGGTAAGACTGTCCGGTATGAAACGGCTGGACATTGATCCCACAAGAGTGGAAATGGGCTGGATCATGGATTTCTGCTGCCAGTCCCTGAGAAACATCATCATCGGTATTGACGGCGTAAACGGCAAATCCGACGGCTATATGATGAAATCAAAATTCGGAATTGCTGTATCTTCAGAAGTCATGGCCATTTTGGCGGTTGCGACTGACTTAAAAGATATGCGCGAAAGAATGGGCAAGATCGTTGTGGCCTATACCAAAACAGGCGCCCCCGTTACCACGGAAGATCTTGAGGTTGCCGGTGCCATGACGGCCTGGATGGTGGATGCGCTCAACCCGTCTTTGATCCAGACCCTTGAAGGACAGCCGGTTATTGTCCATGCTGGCCCCTTTGCCAATATTGCCATTGGTCAGAGCTCCATCATTGCAGACAGAATCGGCCTTAAACTGGCGGATTATCACGTAACCGAATCCGGATTTGGTGCAGACATCGGGTTTGAAAAATTCTGGAATCTGAAATGCCGTTTCTCAGGCCTTAAACCGGACTGCGCCGTTGTTGTCGCCACCATCCGAGCACTTAAATGCCATGGCGGCGCTCCTGTTCCCGTTCCCGGAAAAGCCATGCCCAAAGAATATCTGACGGAAAATGTAGACTGGGTTGCAAAGGGCTGTGGGAATCTCATTCATCATATCAGAAACGTCCGCAAGGCTGGCATTGCACCCGTTGTTTGTATTAATGCATTCTTTACAGATACAAAAGCTGAAATTGCAAAAGTTCGAGAGCTTTGTGAAGCAGAGGGCGCAAGAGTTGCTCTTTCCCGTCATTGGGAGCTGGGTGGAGAAGGTGCCATTGAGTTTGCAAAAACCGTTATTGAAGCGTGTGAAGAAAAGAATGAATTTAAATTCCTTTATGAACTGGATATGCCGATTAAAGACAGAATCGCACTCATTGCAAAAGAAGTTTATGGTGCCGATGGAGTTGATTATTCTGCTGAGGCCAATAAAGCCATTGCCAGAATCCAGGCTGATCCAAAACTTGCAGGTATGGGCCTCTGCATGGTAAAAACCCATCTGTCTCTCTCCGACAATCCGGCCCTGAAAGGTGTGCCCACGGGCTGGAGACTGACCATCCGTGAAGTTCTCACCTACGGCGGGGCAGGCTTTATCGTTCCTGTGGCAGGCGCTATTTCCCTCATGCCGGGAACCAGTTCAAATCCTGCTTTCAAGAGGGTTGATGTAGATGTTGAGACCGGTAAGGTCCAGGGTGTATTCTAAACACTAAGATTCTGTAATATATAGATAAGAAAATGGCGTTCAGTCCTGATTCAGGACCGAACGCCATTTTTTATGGATAAGATATGTTTTGTTTAAGCGTTCTGCATTTCACAGGCCAGAAGGGTATGTTTGCACAGGACCGATGTGGTCACTGATCCGACACCGGCCGGTACGGGAGAAATTTTTTCAACAATGGGTTCAGCCTGGGCAAAATCAACATCACCGCAGTATTTTCCCGGATTGTCGGGATCAGAATTAATGCCGACATCAATCACAATCTGACCCGGCTTGACAAAGTCGGCCTTTACCATTTTTGCCTTGCCCACTGCAGCGATTAGAATCTCAGCTTCTTTACAGACATCCGGTAAATTCTGCGTCCTTGAATGGCAGATGGTGACTGTGCCGTGTTCCCTTAAAAGCAGCATGGCCATGGGTTTCCCAACGACCAGTGATCTACCGAGAACCACGCATTTTCTTCCTTTGATGGGAATATTATAAAAATGAAGCATTTCCATGCAGGCAGTCGGGGTACAGGGAGGAAATCCTGTGAGATCATCGGTAAATACTTTGGCTGCACCGCCTATGGTGAGACAATCCACATCTTTTTCCACAGGAATCAGAGATCTTATTTTTCTTTCATCCAGCGTTTTTGGAAGTGGAGAAAACATCAAAATGCCGTTGACATCTTTTTTTGTCCCGATTTCCGTTACAGCCTTTTCAAAGGAGGCTTGATCTATGTTTTCAGGAAACTCAAAGACTTCTGAGTCCATTCCAACGCCCTGACATGTTTTTTTGGCCCCGCCTTCATAAAACAGGTCATCCGGCCGGGCACCCACCCTGATAATGCCAAGCTTGGGCGTAATTCCTCTGGTCTTCAGTTTTTCGACTCTGCTTATAAGCTCTGCCTTGATGGCATCTGCTACCGGTTTTCCTTTTAGAACGTCTGCCATTTTTTTTCTCCCTATTTTGTCAATTTGGAAACCACAAGATTAAAAGTTGCATCCGCAATTTTTGTTCCGTCATTAAGAAGCTGGTTCATTTCATCACGGGTTTTTTTGACAAAATTCTGGTCTTTGATGGTGTTTAAATTGATGATGACATTAAGACTTCCTGAAACCAGGGCTGCTTTCATAAATGCGACACCGCAGCCCACATCGGAGATTGCGATCATGGTTCCGATCTGGCCCATCCGTTCATGAATTTTGATACCGGCATAGGCTTTTCTCATAATTTCCATGGGAACGGAGCAGGCGGTTATACAGCATTGTTCCATGGTCTTGGCTTTATATTCGATTTCTTCGGGAGTATTCTTTGGCAATCCATAGGCCTTGGAAAGAGGCTCGAAAACTTCAGCATCCTTATCAACGAGAGTTTCAAGTTCCTTGATGACGTTTACACCCTTGTCAATCAGCTCTTTGACTTCTCCTTCAACATCAGCATATTTTTTTTTCCCAACCGTTAGATTCCCCACCATATTGGAAAGGGCCATGCCAATGGCGCCTCCCATTGCAGCAGCACCGCCGCCACCGGGGACGGGTTCTTTTGAGGCCAGGACAGCGTTGAACTCTTTACATGATTTATCCAGCATTGACATATTAAGGTCTCCTTTTTATAGTATTGGTAATAATTCAGCCTTTGATCCAAACACCTATAGCGAACCCATTTTTATCTGTCAAATTAAATTTGCCCGATAAAAAGTTTTATTTTTTTTCTGCTATCTGATCATGGCGCCGTTTGAAGCGTCTTTTTCGTCAAGAACACAATCCTCAAGACCAATTGTCCTTGTTCAGATTCTTAATGCACTTTCTGCGTGACAGTTTCAAAACCGGCTCAAGGATGATTATCCCTAAGAAATGGGTTGAATATAGTAAAGCAAGGCTCTATATTCCGGAAGTTGTGTTGGGATGACCGGTCCACCAAATTAAAAAAGGATGAAAAAATATTTGAATGATTTTAATGCTTTTATAGATGATCTGCCATTGTGGTCCGCTCCGTTCGGACTCAAGCTTCTGGACTGTCTTAAATTTAAAAGATACGCCAATGTGCTGGACATCGGCTGCGGTGAGGGCTTTCCCATCATTGAAATCGCTGCTCGATTTGGTAAAACCGGCAGATTCTTTGGGCTGGACCCTTTAAGGAAACCACTTGCGCGGATGGGGCTGAAAAAAAATTTATATCAACTGTCAACTGTCCAGGCCGTTCAGGCCAATGCCGAATTTTTGCCCTTTAAAACGAACCGATTTGATTTGATCGTCTCCAACAATGGTGTGAACAATGTGGCCGACCTGAACCGGACGCTGAAAGAATGCAGAAGGGTTATTAAACCGTCCGGGCAGATGCTTATAACGGTGAACACCGAGCAGACCATGAAAGAATTTTATACCCTTTTTCAGACCCTGCTGAAAAAAATGAACTGCGAGGCCGAAGGGAAAATAGCAGAACAGATCCGAAAAAAACGACGATCAGAGAAAGAGTGGTGTGCATTGCTGAAAAAGATCGGATTTAGAGTAAAAAATGTTTTGAATGATCAATTTACAATGTCCTTTTTAGATGGGGAAGCTTTAATGGATCATTATTTGATCCGGGGATTTTTCTTGCCGGGATGGGAATCACTTGTTGAGGCCGGGGTGCGATCGGCGGTCTTTCAACAGGTTGTAGCCGAGTTGAACCAGGCTGCTTGTGAAAATGGGAAAGTCTGCCTGACCATCCCTTATATTGTCCTCGATTGCCAGGCAGAATAATGAAAAGCATATACCGGCAGGGACTGGATACATTCCAATCCCCGACGGATCATACAGTATTATGTGTTCTTTTTTTCATGGCCTTAATTTTTAAGGAGACCTCTTTCCAGCGTTCCTTTTCCACACGGTCTGCGCTTTTGTTCCGGCGATGGGACAGGTATTCCAGTTCCCGTTTCATTTTCCGGTAGTTTTCCAGCCTTTCCTTTGAGATTTCTCCTTCGTCGACGGCCCCAAGGACCCGGCAGCCAGGCTCGCAGGTATGGCCGCAGTCTGCAAAACGGCATTCCAGACCCAGTTTTTCAATCTCAGGAAACGCAGCTTCCATCCCATTATCGATTTCCCAAAAGGCAATTTCCCGGATGCCGGGGTTGTCGATCACCATTCCCCCCTGGGGCATCGTGATCAGATCACGGGAGGTGGTAATGTGTTTCCCTTTGCCCACATGGGTGCTGATGGAACCGGTAAGCTGTATGGGTTTGCCATAAAGCCGGTTCACCAGGGTGGATTTTCCCGCACCGGAAGACCCCACCAAGGTGGTGGTCCGCCCGAAAGACAGATAGGGCGTAAGAGCGGTCAGACCTGTATCGTCTGATGCCGACATCAGGTGTATGGGAACGCCGAACGCTACGGTCTCTACCTCACTGACGAAATGGTCCGGGTCCGGGTGAAGATCTGCTTTTGTCAAAATGATGACAGGATTTAGGCTGCAGTTGTAAACCAGGGTCAGGTAACGCTCTATGCGGCGCAGGTTAAAATCCTGGTCAAGACCGGAAACGATACATACGGTATTCAGGTTTGCTGCAATGACCTGTTCCTTTTGCGGCTGTGCCTCCTGTTTGTTCCGTGTGCCTGAAGCGCCCCTGGATAAGGCATTTTCTCGCGCCAGCACCCTGGAAATTACCGCATCGGTCATGAGGACCCAATCGCCTGTGACCGGATACAGACTGCCGGCGTCATGCTTGAGTCTTCCCGCCAGGGTGGCAAGCCATTCGTTTTTTCCGTTGCTTGTGCAAAAGCTGTTTTTTCTTACCCCGACCACTCTGGCCGGGATAAGGCCGTCATCGGAAAATTGTTCCATCTGTGTCTGAAAATGGGACGTCCATCCCATCTGTAAAAGATGATGAGTGTTGTCTGTTTTGTTTGTATCTTGTTGAATGCTCATTGTTGAATCCTATCTGTCTTTTACACGGGTGCTGTCAAGAATAACGCGTATGCCTAAGCAGGCGGGGAATATTTTTTTAATTTGTACCTGAAGGTATGGTGGTTCATGTGCAGGAGTCTTGAAGCCCGGCTTTCATTTCCAGCGGCCAGTGTCAGGGCATGGTTCATATATTTTTTTTCGGTATCTTCCAATACCTTGACAAGATCAATTCCCTGATCCGGAATAGTGATGTCTGAATATTTATGATTATTTGTTTGAACCGGCCGGGTCTGTTTTGTGTTTTCAAGAAGCCCGAGGTCTTCGCGCTGAATCGAATCTGCCTGGGCAATGAGACAGGCTCTCTCCATGATATTTTTCAATTCCCTGACATTTCCGGTGAATTCATGGGACAGGAGCAGTTGCAGGGCCTCATCGGAAATATGGGTCAGGTTTTTCTTAAATTTCTGATTGAATTCGTATAAAAAATGTTTGGCCAGCGGCAGGATATCATCTTTTCGTTCGTTCAACGATGGGATCTTGGCCTTGACCACGCAGAGCCGGAAAAACAGGTCTTTTCTGAAAAGTTCTTTTTTTACCAGCTCATCCAGGTTTTTATTGGTGGCTGAGACGACCCTGACCGAAACCGTATGTTTTTTGGTGCTGCCGACCTTGTAAAATTCTCCGCTTTCAAGAAACCGTAAAAGTTTGGCCTGACCTGCAAGGCTCAAATCCGCCACTTCATCCAGAAAAAGGGTGCCATTGTCCGCTTCTTCGATGAGTCCTTTTTTACCTTGTTTTTTTGCACCGGAAAAGGCGCCTTCATCATAGCCGAAGAGTTCGCTCTCGATGAGTTCCTCCGGGAAGGCCGAGCAGTTCACCGCAATAAAGGGCCCCTGGAATAAGGGGCTCCGGGCGTGGATAGCCCTTGCGATCAGCTCTTTTCCGGTCCCGGTTTCACCCATGATCATGATGGGCGTATCCGGACTTTTGGCCACCATGCGGATAAAATCCATGATACCGTCAATCTGGCTGCTTTCACCGATAAAACAGGGCTCATGCTCGATCAGGTATTTTTCCTGGAGAAGCTTTACTTCTTTTCTCAAGGCAATGGAAGAGAGGGCTTTTTTAATGGTAAGTTCCAGAAGATCCGGGTTCATGGGTTTCAGGATAAAATCAAAGGCGCCTTCTTTCATGGATCGGATCACCATCCGGATATCCTCAAAAGCAGTGATCATGATGACCGGAAGCTCGGGAATTTTTTGTTTTGCAATATTCAAGGCGTCAATGCCGCTCATGACCGGCAGGCCGATATCCATGAGAACCAGATCCGGCGAAGATTTTTCCAGGGATAAAAGAAAGGATTCTGCATCGGGAAAACAGAAAATGTCATAATCCTGGCTCAGGACTATCTGAAGACTGTCCCGGATGGTTTCTTCATCATCCACAATGGCGATACTGTATCGGATCATGTGTGTCTTTCGTGCTGTTGAAGCGGCAGCTCAATAATAAACTGGGCGCCTTTTTTAAGACCGGCATTGAATCTGAGGGAACCGCCGTGATCTGTGATGATCCGGTGACAGATGCTGAGCCCGATGCCGGAGCTGTTGGTTTTGGTGGTATAAAAAGGGTCAAAGATTTTGGATTGGCTGGAGACCGGGACGCCCGGCCCTGTATCTTTAATGGAGATGGCAATGGCGTCTTTTTTTCGGTAGGTTTTCAGCTCAATGGTTTTTTCACCCTCATATTCTTTCATGGCTTCGGCAGCATTGGTGATCAGGTTCAGCACCACCTGTTCGATCAGATGGGGCTCGTTCCAGCATTCCGGGATGGCCGGGTCCAGGTCTTTGATGAAATGGATGCCGGTTTTGCGCAGGGTCACGGCCGTCAATTTTGTGACTTCATCAATGTTTTCATTGATATTGGTCATGATGAACCGGGGTTTACCTGGCTTTGAAAAATCCATGACCCGTTTGATAATGGATTCGATTTTATTGGAAGCAAGCTCGATTTTCTCGATGATGGAAAGGACCGACTGAATATCTCCCATATTATGGTAAATATTTTTCAGGGCTTTCAGATAAATATAAATCCCGGACAGGGGGTTGCGGATTTCATGGGCAATACCGGCCGTGACCCGGCCCAGGGAGGTCATTTTGTCCTGGATTTTTAAAAAATTTTCAACCTCTTTGGAATCCGTAATATCCATGGCGTTGACAAGAACCGAGTCTATCCCCAGGTAATTGATTTTCCGGGCGCTGACCAGGGCCCAGCGGATATGTCCCTTGACTTCATCTTCCTTCCCCTCGGGAGAGTATCTGAAATCCGTATCAATATGCTTTATTCCGCCTGTCATTAGATCTGCATAAAACTTTTTGATCCTTTCCCGGTCTTCTTCGTAGATATTTTCAAAATCAGGAGGTTCAAAGGCCCGGGTAATCAGGCGGTGAATTTTCCGAAGACCCGGGTTCAGATAACCTTTTTTATTGTCCTGGAGAATGGAGATACAGCTTAAGGAATTGTCGATAAGGGTCTGGAATCGTTTGTTGCTTTCTTCCCTTTCTTTTTCAGCGGTTTTTCTTTTTTCTTCCAGGAATATTCTGTAAAGGCCGGAGGCAATATCATCCGAGATTTCTTTGACAATGCTTTTTTCAGTTTCATCCTGGGCAAGTTCCTGGGGGATGGACAGCACCAGAAACCCATAGCTTTTTTCTTTATGGGTCAGCCTTACCGCCATGGATCCCCGGCCGGAATAATTTTTGGACAACATGCAGTCTGGGCAGTCTTTGACAGGATCGGCCACGGAAAACACATCTTCCGATTCAAGGGTTTTTTGAATGCATCGGGTAAACTGATTGTTTTCAAGGCGGCTTCGCATGAGATCAAAATGGCTGTTAAAGCCTGCTTCAGCGATCATCCGGATGGAGCCGGTGTCATCCAGAAGCCCTATCCATGCATTGTAATAACCCCTTTTTTCCACCAGGATACTGCATATCCCGTCAATCAGTTTCTGTTTGTCGTTCTGGGTCACTAAAAGTCTGCCGATATCCCTGAAGGCCCGCAATACAAGGTTTAATCGTTTGATTTTTTTTATCTCAAAATCATCTTTCACACATCACCCCAAAGCATGGTTTTCCATATAAGGCTTTAATTAAAAGTTTTTTTGAACAATAACAAGGGAAAACATCTTTAACTGCATCATATCATAGTTGAAATCTTGACCATAAGGGTATCCAGTATTTTTTCAGACACCTTGACCATGGTTTTGAGTTCCGGCGCAAACAGGGAGATTTTATATTCTTCCAGAAGCCAGAAAAAATCTTCAACGAGGAGGGTTTTTTCAGGAGATGAATGTGTGGTGAGCGTTGAGAGAAAGGCGGGGAGATGGCGGGTATATTTCTCCAGTTGGTTGATTTTTTTTTCTTCCTTTAACGGGTTGTCCGCAGCTCTCTGAGCCCTGATCCTGAGGCAGGCGACAAATCTTGAGAGATGCCGGAGCCTGTCTTCTGTGTAAAGATCGACAAAATTCGGGGGGACAAGGTTCTTCAGATCATTGAAAAGACCGGTCAGCATATCATCGGTTTTTTTCATTTTCCGGTGCTGGAAGGACAGTTTCTGGATCAGTTCAAAGCAGGAGCGATACTCTTCCCCCAAAACGGAAATCATTTTTATGAAGTCCTGCCCATGGCGGAAGAGATTGGGTATTTGATCTTTTGCATGGGAGTCAAATTCTTTTTTCGTGCGGATATTCTTTGCAAACAGGGTGGTCAGGATTCGGTTAAAAAGGGTTGTCTGGAAATGAACAGGGCCTTTAAAATAAGGCGCAATCTCTTTGATATCGATGGATGCGGTGATATCTTTTTTCAGGGCTTTGAAATCATCGGGGAACAAGATGGAGAAAAGGTGTTTTACTCCTTCACAATGGCTTTCTTCAGCTTCTTTTCCCGATTTGAACAATCTTAAGGACAGGACCTCGGCCTTTTTTTCCGGGTCGGTTTCGATTTTAAGACCCGGAAATCCTTTTAACGCACACTCTTTTTCCTTTACCAGAGTGATGGAATCGGTAAGATCTGGAAAATCCCATTGCCTGATATCATTCCGTTCAAATTTTTTGCGGGCCCTATCAAAGACGTCATCCTGCCGGACCGGCAAGATAGCGGCAAACTCACTCAGCACGGATTTATCACGGGAGGCCTTGATTTCCTTTCCTTTTTCATCCCGGATGGAAATCCGCATTTTCAAATGATCCGGCAGATCCTTATCCGACCACTCGGTTTCAGGAATCAGGACATGAAACCGGTTTTGGATAAAAGAAGACAAAAGACAGAACAGAGGTCGGTCTTCTTTTGGCATATCAGCCGCAATAACGGAGGCTTTTTCCAATATGGGGACGAGCTTCACCCGAAATCTTTTGGGAAGGGCCTTTATCAGGGCGGCAATTTTTTCTTCAAAAAGTCCCGGCACAATTCTGTCCAGACGATTCCCGGAAACATGGGGGGCTAAAGAAGCCGGGACTTTTAGGGTGACCCCATCCTTTTTTGAACCGGGATTGAACTCATATTCAAGCCTGAATTTGCCCTGCGGCATGGCCAGTTGGTCCGGATACAAGGAGAGCTCCCGGTCATCCACTTCTGATTTCTGAAGATCGGCCAGGGTCATTTTTAAAAAATCCGGATCAGGATGGTCTTTGATAAACCGAGCAAAGGACCGGATATCAAAAAACGGTTCAGGGAGCCTTGCCTGGTAAAAAAGGAAAATATCTTCTTCCGATGCCAGGATGTCTTTTTTCCTTGTTTTATGTTCCAGGTCTTCAAGGGTGTCCATCAATTTATGATTATGGGTCATGAATTCAAATTTCTGCTGGATTTCACCCTCAACCAGGGCATGACGGATAAAAATCTCTCCTGACTCCGTCGGATTGACTTTTCCATAGGCAATTTTTCGGTCATTGACAATGATCAGCCCGAACAGGGATACCTGCTCGCTTGCAATCACTTCTCCCCGGGTCTTTTCCCAGTGGGGATCGGAATACGTGTAGGTGCACAGGTTTTTTGCAATGGGTTCTATCCATGCAGGATCTATGTTGGCTACGGTTCTAGCAAAAAGCTGGCTGGTTTTGACAAATTCAGCCGCCACAATCCAGTTGCCGGCATTGGAAAAAAGACCGGAACCGGGGAATATCATGATTTGCTGGCCTTTTGCCGCTGTAAAAAGGTTTTTTTCCTTTTTATGGGCAATAGCGGAGAGATATCCGGTTAAAAGAGACTGGTGCAGAGCAATATAAAGGGGTCCGCCGATGTCGAACCCCTTTGCTTTCAGACCCTGCGTTCCAGTTGAAACCGGCAGTTTTGTTTTTCCTTCAATGCCGTGTTCTTTCAGGATATTGAGAATCTGGCTGTGAATATCTTCCCATTCCCTGATCCGCTTGAAGCTGAGGTAATGATCCTGGCAGAAGGATTTGAGTCTGGACCGGGATTTTAATTTTTTTTCTGCCGTCTTGACGGCATTCCAGATATTTAAGAGAGTCACAAAATCCGAGGCCGGGTCTTTGAAAAGCCCATGTTTCTGATCTGCGGCCTGGGCTTTGTCCAGGGGCCGCTGCCGGGGATCTGAAACAGTGAGGGCCGTGGCGATGATAACGGCTTCTTCAAGACACCCGTTAATATCCGCTTCAATCAGGATTCGGGATAATTTGGGATCCATGGGCAGTTTTGCCATGATCTGTCCCATGGATGTCAGGCCATATGCTTTTCCTTTTTTATTTTGGACTTTCTTTTCCTCAATGGCGGAAAGTTCCAAAAGGGTTGCAAATCCGTCCTGTATGCTTTTGGAAGAAGGGGGATCGATAAAGGGAAAATCCGAGACATTCCCAAGGTTCAGGGAAATCATCCGTAATATGACTTCGGCAAGATTGCTTCTCAGGATTTCCGGTGAGGTGAAAAAAGGTCTTCCCTTAAACTCAGTTTCGTCAAAAAGCCGGATGCAGACCCCGTTTTCAACCCGGCCGCAACGGCCCATCCGCTGGTTGGCGGAAGATTGGGAAATGGGGCTGACCGGAAGCGCCGTGGTCCTGGTCCGGGGGGAATAGCTGGGAATCCTGGCAAGTCCTGTGTCCACTACATATTTGATGCCTGGGATGGTCAATGAGGTTTCCGCCACATTGGTGGCCACGATAATTTTTCTTCCCACCTGCCGGGAGAAAATCCTGGACTGTTCCTGGCTCGAAAGTCTTGCAAAAAGAGGTAGAACCGTTATCCCCGGAAGCCCGCGGCCGCGGATGAGCTCCATGGTCTCGCCGATGTCCTGTTCCGTGGGCATGAAGATGAGGATATCCCCGGACCTGGAGGTTGACAAAAGATGGACCACGGCTTCAACGGTAGCCTCGACATAACCCTGATCTTCGGCATCCGTGCTGTCCTCATCCTTGTTTAAATAGGGCCGGTACAAGGTTTCAACAGGAAACATTCTTCCTGAGACCTCGATGATCGGGGCATTGTCAAAGGCTTTGGAAAATTTTTCCGTGTCAATGGTGGCTGAGGTGATGATGAGTTTCAAATCTTTTCGCTGCTTCACCAGACGCCTTAAAATGCCCAAAACAAAATCAATGTTGAGGCTTCGTTCATGGGCCTCGTCCACAATAAGGGTGTCATAGGCCTTGAGAAACCGGTCGGTCTGCGTTTCTGCCAGAAGAATGCCGTCGGTCATGAGCTTGATGCAGGATTTGGGATTCATTCTATCATCAAACCGGATTTTATATCCCACCGAATGCCCAATGGCTTCCCCCAGTTCTTCGGCAATCCGCGTGGCCACTGTGATGGCTGCAATGCGTCGGGGCTGGGTGCAGCCGATGCGGCCGGTTATCCCCCGGCCGGCTTCAAGGCAGAATTTCGGGATCTGGGTGGTCTTCCCTGAGCCGGTTGCCCCTGATATGATGACCACAGGGTTGTTTTTTATGGTATGAATGATCTCCTCTTTTTTTTGTGTGATGGGCAGATCCGGATTATAGGTGATGTGAGCGGGTTTGAAGAGATGCAAGACTTCCCGGTGCTTATTTTTCCATCCTGATTTTTTCTTCCTGGAAGGTATGGCGCTGGATTCATTCATAGAGTCAGCATAGTAACCGAAAGTGCAAAAAAGTCAAATTTTGAAATTTCGGATTAAATTAGAGTTGACAGAAAGGGTGGAATAAGAGACAAAGAAAATTGTTCAAAAAAAAAGAACTATAAGGTAACGTAAAGAAAATACTTTAAAAATCATATTGACTGAGGAGAAAAATAGCATGGGAGACACCGCTATTAAAATCGGGGGCGCAAGAAAGAGCGTCTTTAAAGATAAGGTAATGACGCTTTTGCCGGAGGGCGGTAACCTGAACGCATGCCTGACCTGTGGTGCATGTGCTTCCGGGTGTCCTGCAACCGGTCTTGAAGGCATGGACCCAAGAAAATTTTTGAGAATGGCTGCTCTTGGAATGGATGAAGAAATATTGAGCACAAACTGGGTATGGATGTGCACCATGTGTCAAAGATGCATTTATGTATGCCCGATGCAGATCAATATCCCCCAGCTTGTTTTCAATGCAAGGGCTCAATGGGCAAGAGATGACAAACCCAAGGGGATTAAAGGCTCCTGTGACATGGCATTGAGAAACGACACCTGCTCGGCCATGGGCGCAACCGAAGAAGATTTCCAGTTTGTTGTGGAAGATGTCCTTGAAGAATACCGTGAAGCACAGCCTGAATTTGAAGAAATGACGGCAGATGTCAACCGGGAAGGGGCCTATTATTTTTTAAACCAGAACTCCAGGGAACCGGTGACGGAACCCGATGAAATGGTGCCCTTGTGGAAAATTCTGAATCTTGCCGGTGCCGACTGGACCTATGGAACAAAAGGCTGGGCAGCGGAAAACTATTGCATGTTCATGGCTGAAGATGAGAGCTGGGAAAAAATTGTGCGGACCAAGGTAAAGGCTGTGGAGGATCTGGGCTGTAAAGTCTGGCTCAACACGGAGTGAGGGCACGAACTCTTCGCAGTCCGGTCCGGACTGGCAAAATTCAAGATCCCTTACAATTTCGAAATCAAGAGCATTATTCAACTTTACGCACAGTGGATAAAAGAAGGAAAACTAAAACCCTCTTCAGATTGGAACAAAGACCGTAAAATAAAATTTACGGTTCAGGACCCCTGCCAACTGGTTCGAAAATCTTTTGGTGACCCGGTTGCAGACGATTTGAGATATATTGTCAAGGCTGTCGTAGGGGAAGAAAATTTCGTTGATATGATGCCCAATAAATCCAACAATTTTTGCTGTGGCGGCGGCGGCGGATTCCTGCAATCCGGATTCCAGGAGCAACGTCGGGCTTATGGCCAGACCAAGGCCAACCAGATTCTTTCCACCAAAGCAACCTATTGCATCACTCCCTGTCATAACTGCCATGCCCAGGTACATGACATGGCAGAAGTAAATGATCACGCATGGCAAACCGTCCATCTCTGGACCCTTCTGTGCCTTTCTCTCGGCATCCTGGGACCCAAAGAACGAACGTATCTTGGTGATGACTTAAAAGATGTGGCTGTATTCCATCCGGAATCAGACGAATAACCTGTCCATCTGATTTGTAAAACTTGCCCGGTATCGCCATAAAAGGCCATGCCGGGCTTTTTTTTCAGAGTTTTTTTTGAACGCGCAAAAAAATATTTCGGCTCATTCTTAAACGATTGCCTATGCCGGACAACTATGGTATGAAAACTGGATTATGACCCAGATTATCAGTATAGCAAACCAGAAAGGGGGAGTCGGTAAAACAACGACTTCCGTCAACCTTTCCGCTGCTCTTGCATCCCTTGGAAAAAAAGTTCTTTTGGTGGATTGTGATTCCCAGGCCAATGCGACCACGGGTATGGGAATCGACAAGCCTTCCTTAAAATATTCTCTATATCAGGGCCTTATCGGTGAGGCAGGGATGGATGATATTATCTATCCCACTATTTTGCCAAAGCTCATGATCATTCCTGCCAATATGGATCTTATCGGTTTTGAAATCGAAATGGTGTCGGAAGAAGGCAGGGAAAAAAAACTAAAGCTTCTTATTGAACAGGTGAAAGAACGGTTTGATTATGTGATCATCGACTGTCCACCGGCGCTGGGACTGTTGACTTTGAATGCATTTACAGCATCCGATGCTGTATTAATTCCCCTTCAAAGTGAATTCTATGCCCTTGAGGGCCTGGGCCAGCTTCTGGATACCATTAAACGGGTCAAGTCATCTTTTAATCCTGGATTGAGAATCAAGGGAATCCTTTTAACCATGTATGACGGCCGGACAAATCTTGCCCAGCATGTAGTTGAAGATGCAAGAAAATATTTCAAAGACATGGTTTTCAAAACAAAGATACCCCGCAATGTAAAACTGGGAGAAGCACCCAGTTATGGATTGCCGGTAATTTTATATGATAAACAGTCACCAGGCTCCAAAAGCTATATGGCTTTCACCAGGGAATTTCTTAAAAGATGATAAAAAAAAAGAAACATACCGGACTTGGCCGGGGGATCTCGGCTCTCATCCCTGAGTTTGAAAAACCGGAAACCAGTACTGATTTTTTAATGTGTCCTGTTGAGGATATTAGACCCAACCGGTATCAGCCCAGAACCGTATTCAACCAGGAAGAACTGGACCGCTTGAGGGACTCTGTTGCAGAGCGGGGAATCTTACAGCCATTGCTGGTCAGGCATATGAATGATTCCTATGAGCTGATTGCAGGAGAAAGAAGGCTTAGGGCCGCAAGAGAAGCCAAGCTTACCCATGTGCCGGTATTTGTAAAAAATCTGACCGACGAGCAGGTTCTTGAAGTTTCCATCATTGAGAATATTCAACGGGAAAATCTAAATGTTCTTGAAGAAGCTGAGGCGTATCACCGGTTGATTGAGGAGTTTCAGTATACCCAGGAAAAGGTGGCCCAAAAAATAGGCAAAAACCGGTCTACCATTGCCAATCTTCTGAGACTTCGAAGCCTGCCTGAAGTCATAAAGGAGAGCCTCATCGCAGAAAAAATTTCCATGGGTCATGCAAGGGCGCTTTTAAGTGCGGGCTCCGAAGAAAGTCAGATCCGTCTTCTTCATATTGTGATCCAAAAAGAACTATCCGTCCGAGAGACGGAAAAACTAGTCAATACTGTCAAAAAAGAACCTCAGAAATTTCAAACCGAATTATCTTCCGCCGAAAAACAATTTCTTGATCAAACCTCCCGGCTTCTTTCCGACCGGATCAAATCATTGGTCAGAATCCAGAAAAGCGGGGAAAAGGGTAAAATAGAAATCAATTTTAAATCAAAGACGGAATTCCAGCAGATCATTGACTTTTTAAGCAGAATCTGATGAAAATCGTCATTGCCAAAACAGCCGGATTCTGCATGGGTGTGCGGCGGGCTGTGGATATGGTTCTGGATGCATCAACCCGGTATCAGGAACAAATTTTTACCTATGGACCCCTCATCCATAATCCCCAGGTACTGCAGATGCTGCAGGAAAAAAAGATCTTCGGGATTGAAAAAATTCCGGAAAAAGGTTCCGGCATTGTCCTGATACGGGCCCACGGAGTTCCGCCGGAAGATCAGGTTGCCCTGAAGAATGCCGGGTTTACGGTTATCAATGCCACCTGCCCGAGGGTGGTCAGAGTTCAGGTCATCATCAATCGATATGCCAAAAAAGGGTATGCCACCATCATTGTCGGCGATAAAAACCATCCTGAAGTCATAGGGCTCCTTGGATATGCAAAGGGAAAGGGTCATACCGTCACGTCTATGAAAGAGCTTTTCTCATTGCCAAGATTTGAGAATGCCATTGTTGTTGCCCAGACAACCCAGAACGTTTCCTTTTATGATGAGATAAAAGCCTGGTGTCAAGTTCATGAGCCCCATTACAGGATATGTGATACCATTTGTGGTTCCACGGAAAAACGCCAGACCGAAATCAGAAATCTCGCAGAGGAAAATGATGCCATCATCGTGGTGGGTGGAAAAGAAAGTGGAAACACGAGGCGGCTTGCTGAAATTGCGGCCGGAACAGGTAAGCCGGCTCTCCATATCGAGGATGCCTCTGAAATTAATTATGAAATTCTGTCCAAAGCAAAATCCATTGCCCTTACAGCCGGGGCGTCCACTCCGAACTGGATTATTACGGATACATACCGGAAAATAGAAAACAACCTTCAAAAAAAGCATGCTGTTAAGGCGGCATTGTATTTTTTTCGTGATTTTCTTTTAAAAACCAATATTCTCGCTTCTGTCGGGGCAGGTTCCCTGACCTATGCGTGTTCAAGGCTTCAGGGAAACGATCGTAATCTTCATCATGCATTGATTGCCATGCTGTACGTGCTTTCCATGCAGATCATGAATAATCTTTTTGCCATCCGGTCAGACCGGTACAATCATCCGAAAAGGGCTCTTTTTTACAAGGAAAATCAACTGTATCTCTGGACTCTTGCGGTTTTGTCCGGTGGTGCAGGACTTTATCTGAGTTTTTTGAGCGGGGTGGTGTCATTTGTTTTGCTGCTGATCATGAGTTTTTTAGGTTTGTCCTATAATCTGAAAATCATCCCCATGTCGGTAAGAAAAGGGAAAATAGCAAGAATAAAGGATATCCCGGGGTCAAAAACCATATTGATCGTTATTGCCTGGGGAACCGTGACCTGTCTTTTGCCGGCCGTGGTCAATCATGGGAATCTTCTTTCCGTCGTCGTGGTTTTTTTATTCGCAACAGGCCTTGTGTTCGCCAGGACGGTATTTTTTGATATCCTTGCCATTCAGGGGGACAGGATTACAGGTAAAGAAACACTTCCGATTCTTCTCGGGGAAAAACAAAGTTTTGCTATTATAAAATACACTCTGATTTTTGAGATCGGACTCATTATTATAGCAAATCTGGTCGATTTATTGGTAAACAGTGCTTTCTTTCTTGCTTTCATACCCTTTTGTATGGTTTTATTAGTGAGATTCTTTGAAAAGGATCGTCTTGTATCTGGTGAGCATCGGGAATTTATCATTGAATTCCTTCTGATCACCACAGGATTGGCAAGTGCTGTAATTTAAATCTTATGCGAGGAAATTATGGCCGAAGAAGCAGAGAATAAAATAAAAATCCCGGTCATCGGGCTTCTGGCAGTAAAAAATCTTTTAATCACAAAAGAAGATCTTCAAAAAGCGCTATCGCATTGTTCAGGGGCAGCCAATCCTGATCTTGCCTTAAAAGAGTATTTTTTATCAAAGGAAATGATATCTGCTCATAACATGGAAAGAATCCTGAGAGCCGCCAAAGCGATTAAGCTGCGACAGCAAGAATTACAATTCGGGGTAATTGCCGTCCGCAAGGGGTTTATTAATCAGAGCATGTTGAAATTGGTCCTGGAAGAGCAGGAAAATGATATCAAAAATAAGCGAAAAGTCCGTCTCATGAGCGACATACTGGTTGAGGCCGGAATGCTGACTGAAAAACAAAGGGACTATATCCTGAAATTGCAGAAAAGGGTGAAAGAAGAGGTCAAAAAATCATCCGAAGAAAAAAGCGCCGGCGCCACACACCAAGTCGAATCGTCCAAACTGGATCATACAGCCGCTAAAATTTCTGAAAAATCAAAAAGCGAGATGGATGAGGGGCAAGAGGATGCCGGAACTTTGCTGGCACCTGAGATCATTAACGGTGGAATCAAACTTGAAGTTTCCAAAGATTTCATGGCAGCCTTTCTTACAAAAACAGATCATTTTGACGATACCATTACCCTTGACGGGATAAAGGCCGCTTTGCAGGATAAAGGCATTGTATTAGGTCTTGCTGAAGATAAGATGATGGAGGGGTTTATTAAGTCCAGCGGGTTTAAAACAAAGGCATTCAGAGTGGCAAGGGGTATCTCACCGATTCAGGGGAAAGATGCAAGGATTGAGTATTTTTTTAATACGAATTATTTGACGGCCGGAGGGATTGCAGAAAACGGAACGATCGATTTCAAAGAGCGTGGCGAAATTCCTTTTGTTGAAGCCGGAACCGTTCTTGCAGAGAAAATTTCCATGGTTCAAGCGAGGTGGGGCCACAATATATATGGCGAGGAAATGGAGACAATTCCTGGAAAAGAAATCGCTTTAAAATATGGGAAAGGTGCTAAAATATCTGAAGATGGGCATAAGATTCTTGCCGCGGTTGCCGGATTTCCAAAATATGCCTTGTCTGGCCATGTTTTTGTTCATCAGGAATATACCACACAAGGGGATGTGGATTATGGAACCGGCCATATTCATTATGACGGGAATGTGAATGTCACCGGCCGCATCCAGTCCGGGTTCAAGGTGGTGGGCAATAATATTCAGGCCATCGGAGTGGATGGCGGCACGATCACTGCCGAAGGAAATGTAAAAATTGTAGGCGGTATTAATAAGGGCAAAATTTACGCCAGGGGGAATGTCCGGGCAAAATATATCCATCAGTCAGAAATCATCTGCATGGGAGATGTTGTGGTTGAAAAAGAAATTGTGGATGTAGATATTGAATGCTCCGGAAGCTGTATTGTTGAAAACGGGAAGCTGATTTCTTCGAGGATTTCAGCCAAAATGGGTGTAAAAGCAAGGCATATTGGAACAGAGATAGCAGGAGCCAGTTTGATCAAGATCGGTCAGGATGAGTTTACCGCGAAAGAACTTGAAAAAAATAAAGGGATAATCGAAAATTTAAGAATTCAGATGGACCTTCATAAGGAAAAGAAAGAAAGACTCAAAGAGGAGAACTTCAGTCTTCAAAAAGAGATCACAGAGTTTGCTCATATCCAGGACAGATCTCAACTTGAGCAAAGAGAATTAAATTCAAAAATATCCACATTGGGGAATGACTCTCAAGCTATCAATGAGCTGAATAAGAGAATCCAACAATTGCAACTGAATGCCAAAAAAGCCGAAGAAAACCTGGATATCTGTTTTGATAAAAGTGATACCATTGAAGCCATGATGGCAAGCGAGGGCAAGGAAATTGAAGCCCTTGAAAAAAGGTATGACGATTTTATTGAGGAAAGAGACAATCTCATAAAATGGTCTAAAGAGAATCCGGGAAAACCGATTGTCATTTGTGAAGGGATAATCATGCCCGAAACCATTATCAAAGGGAAATACACTGAAAAACGAGTGACTGAAATGATCCGTCATTCAAGGATTGCAGAGGTTCTGTGCACTTCTGATCAGGGCAAGAGCCTGAATACTTACGAAATGCGGGTTGGTAATATTTGACAGCTTAAATCCGGCCGGCTTTTAATCTGCTGATTTTTTTGTCTTTTTTAAGCCATAAATCGTTAAGCCAGAAAAATATACGCTTTTTATAGTCTGCATCGTTAAGAGGGTCACCTTTCAAAAATTCGGTTAGTGGAATCACTTCAAAATCAATGATGATTTTTTTGACCCTGCCTGAAATAAATTCCCAGAAAGTCGGAATTTTTTCCGGGTAGACAATGGTGACATCAATGATATTGTGAAGATATTCTCCCATGGCTCCTAATACAAAGGAAATCCCACCTGCCTTGGGGTTTAAAAGATGGCTGAAGGGATTATTCTGCTTGTCTTTTTTAGCTTGTGTAAATCTTGTCCCTTCAACAAAATTCATAATGGAAACCGGTGTATGTTTGAATTTTTCGCAGGCTTTTTTTGTGATTTCAAGATCCTTGCCTTTTAAATGGGGCTTTTGAAGCAATTCTTTTTTTGAATATCGTCTCATGAAGGGGAAATCAAGGGCCCACCAGGCAAGACCCAGAAACGGGACAAAGATCAGCTCTTTTTTCAGGAAAAATTTCAGCATGGGTATTTTTTGATTCAAGATGGTCTGTAACGCCAGGATATCAACCCAGGATTGATGATTGGAAAGAACCAGGTACCATTCTTTTTGTTTCAGATGTTCAAGTCCTCGGATATCCCATTCAATGGTGCAGAAAAGCCTTGAATTGAGTGAGTTGATGTTTATCCAGAGGGTGGCAATCAAAATCAGTATTCGGTCGAGAAAGACAATAAAAAAATGAACCGGAATGATAAATTTTAAAAATGACAAAAGGATTAAAGGGACGGTTAAAAAAATGGTGTTCAGAGTGTACAGAAGAAACGATAAAATTCCCCTGATCAGGGGAGGTAGAGAATTAAACATGATGAATTTCTTCTTTTTGAGCAGTCATAATGTATTTTTTTATGGTTCTTCTATCCAGTCCGGTTAGTTTTGCAACTTTTTCATAGCTGCCGGTTTCATCATAAAGAAGCCTGCAGTATCCGGACAGGAGGGAGGGTGCGGATATATTCCGATTGCGGATTCCCTCTATCAGCTCCTGGTTCAGGGACCCTGTCTCTTCTTTTTGCTTGCCTTTGTAGTCCCGCCTGAGAAGAACACTTCTGACACACTGTTCCAGTTCCCGGACGTTTCCAGGCCATTCATAATTCTTTCCAAGCCTGCGGTCAATAATTCTTTTAACTTTATGGATCAGTTTTTCCGAGCGGGTCCCGGTCATTCTCTCGATGGTAAAATCCAACAGCTCATCAAGTTCTGCTGGAGCCTCTTTAATCCTTGTTCTCAAGGGGGGGACGTCAATGATGTCGGAACAGAGCCGGTAATAAAAATCATCCCTGAAGACGGTGCCGTTCAGAATATCTTTTTTGGGCCGGTTGGTGGCGGCAATCACCCGTCCATTGAATCTTGATACGGCATGGGTTCCGACAGGGGAAAAGCTTCTTTCCTGAAGAACCCGCAATAATTTGATCTGAACGTGACTTGGGATTTCTCCGATCTCATCAAGAAGAATGGAGCCATGGGAACTGCATCGATCAAAGACGCCTTTATAATCATCTACAGCTCCTGTAAAAGCACCTTTTGTATGTCCAAAAAGTTCTGACTCCAGAAGGGTTTCAGGGTACTGAGAAAGGTTCAGGGAAGAAAAGGCTTCAGTAAAACTCTGTTCAAAACACTGCTTTTTTTCATCAAAGGGAATATACCCGCTGCTTCCAATGGCTTTGGCAGCCGTACCTTTTCCAGTTCCGGTTTCTCCGAGAAGAAGAGTGGAAAAATCTTCCATCTTGTTCCATAAAAATCTATGGTACAGATCAATATTATAGGTGAACACATTATACCACAGATGCTTTTTAAGGGTCTTCATGCACAGACTGCTGCCCACAAGGGAATGGGAGATAAAATAAAAGGCCCGCCGAAGCTGGTAGGAAAGTGCGAAATAGTGGGCAATGCCCTTTTCATCAAATCCTTTGTCATAGAGCATGCGCATCGCTGTCTCAGCAAAAGGGACTTTGACGGATGTTTCTCCTGCCTTTATCTGATCTTTTATCAACTGGTCGAAATCATCCCTGAATTTATGGAACACATCAAACAGAAAAACAACGGTAATAATTTCTTTATCCTGCCCTTCATAAGCATTAATATCGGCTCGGCCCTGCTTTTCAAGCTCACTGATCCGATGACTGACTTCCTGAATGGATTGATCAATTCCTTCTCTCCGCGTGGCAGAAGAGAAAAGTCCTGCAATTTTGATATCCAGCTTTTCCCTTAGATCACTGAACGGGTTTGCAAACGCCGCATTATGGACAGTCTTGAAAAAATTTTGCTCTTCAGGACTAAGGGATGCTTTTTTCATTCTCGGCTCCATGGAATAAAATAATGACCATGAGCAATTTTGTATATGCCGTATGCATAAAATGCAAGTGGAAAGGTCACGATTGAAAAATAAATAAACCAATTCAAATGAAAATCCTCATCATTTTGGATGGTTATCTATTTTTTGGATTCTGGCATGGTATTTGTAGAGGGGCTGTTGGCTAAGAGAAAATTATTAAAGACCGGCCACTGATTTTTTGACCGGCCATAATATGGAAATGAAATCAATGATGGAGAACTCTATATGATAAGAAGAATACTGAATTCAAGACTTCCTTTGATGGTTTATAACCCTGTAAAGGTGTTTGATGTAACGTATTTTAATGAAATTTACACTGCCGGGGCTCTTCCGGTATTGGACACGGAATTTTTAACCCATGAGGAAATCCTTCAAAGAGCTTTGCAGCTTTCCAAAGAACAAATCAGTTTCGGTATAAGACTTTTTTCCCATGACAGGGATCTTGTCGAGAAAATCAAAGAAAAGCAGATGATAAATCTTGATCTCATCATCTGCCCGCTTTCAAAAAGCGATAGGCTGGCAGATTTTTCCCATTTTTCAGAAACAAAAATTGTTCTTGAAATCAAAGACATTCATATTAATGATAAAATTAAGGAAATCAGCCCCCATGCCCTTATTCTCAAAGGGAATGAAGCCGGTGGAAAGGTGTCTAAATATTCCTCCTTTATCCTCATGCAATGGTATTTAAAAAACACGGAATATCCTGTTTTTATTCATGGTGGCGTGGGTAAATACACTGCCACCGGGATGTTTGCCGCTGGTGTTTCCGGAGTTGTCATGGACAGTCAGCTCCTCATGGCGGACGAAGCCCCGGTATCGAAAAATTTTAAAGCCCTTCTGGGAATGCTCGATGAAAACGATTCCACTGATATTACCTATAATGGCGATGATATTTACCGGGTATTTGCAAAACTGGGCACAAAAATTGTTAAAGACCTTAAGATCAATGCCGTGGAACTGGGTACCGACCCGAGCGGGAAAGAAAAACTCTATGATATCATCGCAGCCGAAATGACTGCCTGTGACCGGGAGGATGCACAGTTTATCCAGTCCCTGTTTTATCTGGGCCAGGATGGGGTTTTTGCAAAAGATTTTGTCAAAGATTCAACCCGTCTGGGTGACATCATCTCAGGATTTTTTAAAACAATCGGCGAGAATCTGAACTTAATCGACAGCCATGATCCTGTAAAACCAGGGACAGCGTTTGCCAAAGACCAGGGAACAAAATTCCCCCTGATCCAGGGGCCCATGGCCAATATCTCAGATAGCTCCGAGTTTGCCAATAAGGTTCTTGAACATGGCGCATTGCCGTTTTTTGCCGTGGGCAGCCTGCCGGAGTTTCTGGCCGATAAAATGCTCAAAGACGGATCTGAAAAAGTGCCTGTTTTCGGAGCAGGGCTTGTGGGGATTGAAGCCTTTAACCCCATGGTCAAAAAACATCTGGAAATGGTTAAAAAATATAAAGCTCCCTATGCCCTTTTTGCCGGTGGAAATCCATCCCAGGTGGCGGAACTTGAAAAAGCCGGAACAAAAACCTATCTTCATACACCATCGGTGTCCATGATGGAAAATGCCATTAAGAGCGGCTGCCGGCGATTTATCTTTGAAGGCGGCGAAGCTGGGGGCCATGTGGGAGCGCTTTCTTCCATGGTTTTGTGGGAAGATGCCATTGCCACTCTGATGAACAAAAATTATGATATAAAGGGGTTATACCTGGTCTTTGCCGGGGGGATTGCCACCTGTTTCGCTTCTTTTTTTATTTCAGGACTTGCCTCTTTTCTGGCAGCCAGGGGGGCTAAGATCGGAATCCAGGTGGGAACAGCCTATCTCTTTGCCGATGAAATCGTGGAAACAAAATGTATGAAGTCACAGTACCGTGACATCATTATTGAGCAAAACGAAACCATGGTCATCGGCAAGAGTCTTGGGCTGGCTTCCAGAACGGCTCCCACTGACTTTGCCAGGATGATGGTGGAAACCGAAGCGGAAATGATCCGAAATAAAGAGAGTCTTGAGAACAGAAAGCGGGCCTTTGAAAAAAAGAATATTGGTTCCCTGCTGATTGGCGCCAAAGGCTTTCTGCCGGATTTCAAAAATCCAGGACCTGAACATTATACCTGGTTTGATGATGAAGCCCACAGGGAAAAGGGAAACTTTCTGGTCGGGGATGGCCTTGCCTTTTTTGATGGGCCGGTCACGATAAAAAAGATTCATGACAAATTCTTTGAAACCAAAGCAACGCTTTACCGGAATCTGAATTTTCTGGAGATTTTTTCAAGTCTGAAAAACAAAATCAATGACGAGATCGCCGTGGTGGGGGTGGGTTGCACCCTTCCGGATGCACATGATCCGGAAACCCTGTGGGAAAATATTCTCAATAAACAATATTCCATCAGCCCCATGCCAGCCTCCCGGTTTGATTATGAACTGTATTATGACCCGGATCGGAGCGTCGAGGACAAGACCTATACCACTCTGGCAGGGCATATTGATGATTTTAAATTTGATTTTGATCGGTTCGGATATGATGAAGGCAAGGAAAAAAGACTTTCCAGAAGCCAGAAAATGGTTCTCCAGACCGCCTATAAGGCCGTTGAAAATGCCGGGCTCCTGGGGGAAAACAACCGCCTCGCCTGTGATGATCCATCACGAACAGCCGTTATCATCGCCACCTGCCTCTCCAATGAGCTGGGAAACAGCCTTCAGCTCAAATACTGGTATCCGGAGCTGGTTTCCATGATGGAGAAAACCGATGAGTATCAGGCCTTGATCGACCCGGAAAAAGAAATGGTGAAGCAAGTTCTGATGGAAGGTATAGAAGGGGAAAATAAAGGCTATGATCCGGTCCACGGAATTCTTTTGAACATCGAAGCCTCAAGAATTGCAAGCCATCTGGGTGTCCGGGGGGCCAATTATATCGTGGATGCGGCCTGCGCTTCTTCGGTCACTGCTCTTGAGGCTGCAACCGGTGAGCTTTTGTCCGGTGACCATGATCAGGTCATTGTGGGCGGGGTCAATACCCATCTGGCACCTGAATCCTTTATCGGTTTTGCAAAAATGGGAACCCTGTCTTCGGTCGGATCATACCCGTTTGACGAACGGGCAGATGGGTTTATCCTGGGAGAAGGGTCGGTTATCTTTATTTTGAAACGAATGAAGGATGCCATCCGGGACAACAATAAAATATTCGGTGTGATCAATTCCATTGGGTCAAGTTCCGATGGCAAAGGAAAAGCCATTGCCGCACCCAATCCCAAAGGCCAGGTCTTAAGTGTGGAACGGTGTTTTGAAAATATTCGTCCGGGAATAAGGCCTGAAGATATCGGATTTATTGAAGCCCACGGCACATCCACCACCATTGGGGATCAGGCAGAGCTTGAAACCTTGAATGCGTTGTATAAAAATGCAAAAGCCGGTATCAGTTCAATCAAATCCCAGATCGGCCATCTTCTGGGATGCGCGGGATCGGCAGGACTCTTAAAAGCCCTTTTGGCCGTCAACAAAGGCATTCTTCCCCCCAATGGCCAATTTGAAAAACTTTCAAAGAATCACGATTTGGCAACATCTTCACTGTTTGTTGTTAAAGATGCAGAAGATTGGCAGATCAAAGGCAATGCATCGAGAAAAGCCGCTGTTTCTTCCTATGGGTTTGGCGGCATTAATTATCATATGGTGGTTGAACAGATGACCGATCAGTACCAGGTGCTTACCCGGGATATTTTTTCAGACCCATCTTACGATTTTAATGATGACCGGATTGTGGTGGCCGGTCTCGGAGTTTTTCTGCCCGGAGCAAAAAATACCGAGGAATTCTGGGAAAAACTTCAGTCAGGCAAAAAGCAATTGTCTGATATCCCGCTTGCTCACTTTGACAATGACACTTATGCAAATCTTGATAAAAAATCTTTTTACCGGCTGCCCAAGGTAAAGGCAGGGGTCGTAAAGGATTATAAGTTCAACAATCTGAAATACCGGATGCCGCCCATGATGGTGAAATCCATTGAACGAGGCCAGATTTTTGGTCTTGAAGCAGCCAATGAGGCACTTGAAAATTCAGGCCTTCTGAAGGCGCTGAAGCCCGCCAATAAGGTGGGGGTAATCCTTGGAACCATTGCAGGCGAGCGGCAGAGTAAAAATATCATCCGAGTACGTAAACAGTTTATCGGCAATATCATTAAAAATTGTCAACTGCTTGATCCTGAAAAGCGAACCCGGCTTTCAGAGAAGCTGGTTGACGCTATCCGCAAAGCAATTCCGGAAAATAATGAGGATACAACCCCAGGCCTCTTGTCCAATATCATCTCCGGCCGGATCGCCAATTATTTCGGACTGAACGGGGCCAATTACGTGATTGATGCGTCCTGCGCGTCTGCCTTTATCGCCATGAGAAATGCCGTAAGGAATTTGAAGCAGAAAGACCTTGATTTTGTTCTGGCTGGCGGGGTGGACTGCAACCTTTATCCTGCGGTGCTCATGGCTTTCAAACGCCTTGGACTTTTATCGGAAAGCGACTGCAATTTCTTCGATTCCAGGGCAGATGGGTATGTCATGGGAGAGGGCGCTGCCATTCATATGATCACCACCTATAAAAAAGCCCGTGAATACAATATGGAAATACTGGGTGAGATCAATGACTGTGCCGTTCGCTCCAGTGTGCCGGATCACCTTCTGGCCCCATCGGAACAGACCTTTGTGTCCACCATCAACGAAGCTTATTATAAAAGCGGTATCCGGAAACAGGAGATCAGCCACCTGGATCTGTTTGCATTTTCCAATATTTTCGGCGACATGGTTGAAAAACAGGTGATTGAGCAGTGCTTTGATCATGAAATGCACTGCGGAAACATCAAATCCCAGTTCGGATATTTCAAGGCGGCCAACCCGGCTGTGGCCATGGCCAAGCTTATGCTCATGAACAAAAATGGGAAAATTCTGAAAGATTTTAATTATGACCCCGAACACTCCATCCTGAATGATTGCAAGGTTCTGAAACCGGCCCGGCAAATGAGGGTCAGACAAAAGGGCCGTCCTTTCCGGTTTGCAGCCAATGTCAACGGGATCGGCGGCAATCACTGCCACATGATTATGAGTGCATTACCGAGCATACTTGAAACAAAACATCCGGTTGTACAAGCAGAATTCAAAAAAGCGGCCGGGGATGATATCGTATTGATGGATCATGCTTATTCTTCCGATGGCAGGGGGAAAAAACAGAGAATTGTAGCCCTTCTTTCCGGCCAGGGCGCCCAGAGAAGCCGGATGATGAAAGATCTGTTTGAAAAAGACGCCCATATCCGGATGATCATGGAGAAAGGAGAAAGCATCTTTGTTGAACAAAGGGGATATTCTCTATTGGATATGATGTTCGGCACGGATGAGACCATCCACTCCACCCAGAACACTCAGCCGGCGGTCTTCCTTTCTTCTGCTGCTGTTTACAGCCGTCTGGCCCGGGAAGGATTTTCCCCGGATTATTATATTGGTCACAGTGTGGGGGAGTACACCGCCCTTTTCTGCAGCGGGATGCTGTCCTTTGCCGATGCCATGCGTCTTGTCATCAAACGCTCTGATCTCATGTATGAAGCGACGTTAAAGGTGCCGGGAAAGATCATGGTGGTATTTAAAAATGAAAAGGAAACAGAGAACCTGATCAGGAAATCCTTTGTTTCCAATATTTATATCACCAATAAAAATAGTGAAAAGCAGACCGCTGTATCCGGACAGTCAGACGATATTGAAAAATTCTGTAGTTTTGTGACCCAGCAGGAGGTATTCTATAAAAAATTGAATCTGACCGGGGCCTTTCATACCCCATTGCTGACTGAAGCATCATCTGAACTGAGAAAATTTTTGGATACCCTGACCTTTAATGATACCCGGTTTGGCAGAATCATATCCAATACCCATGCAAAGCCATATCCGGAAAGAGTGGAAGACGTAAAAGACCTTCTGGCAAGACAAATCATATCTCCTGTTGAATTCATCAAATCTATTGAAGAAGTCTATGTATCCGGACGGACCCATTTTATTGAGATTGGACCGTCCAGACTTCTGGTTAATCTTTTAAAGGATATTAATATTGTTGACTACGGCACGGTGGTATCCGTGGATGCAAAGATCGGGGAAGTCAAATCCTTTGAAGCCTGCAGAAAATATCTTCTGGACTTGAATGCTGTTTTTGAACCGGCAAAAGCCTTGATGATTCAGGCGAACCCCCCTGAGCAAAAAGAAGCGCTGCCCAGAATACAACCCAGTGAAGATTTTGAAACTTTCAAGCTCAACAATCAGGCTCTCATTGACCAGATTCTTTACAAGGAATACCAGCTTCAGAAACGCGAAACTGCCATTGAAGCCATGGAACGGTACAATTTCAATACCGGTCGGGTATTGATTTCCGGCGTATCCGTGGGGCTTCCCGGCAAAACGCGGCGTGTTTTTGCAACAGATAATTTTGATGCCATTTTAAATGGTGAAAATTTTATCGACCTTCTGAGCGCGGAAGCCATGGAAGGATTTACCGATAAAAACATCACCAAGCTTTATAAACAGCCGGATGGAAATGCAAGATTTGTCCAGATCACAAAAACCGAAGATGTCATCCATCTGGCGGGTCAGCTCGGATATTTTAACCTGAATGACGAATACGGCATCAAGGAACAATACGATATCAGTATGGCCATCGGTATCGCAGCCGGGATTGAAGCATTGAAGGATGCCAATATCCCCCTGGTGATGCAGTATAAGAAAATGAAAGACGGGAAAACCTTTATCCCCGACGGGTTTGCCCTTCCCGAGGAAATGCAGGAAGAAACCGGGGTCATTATCACCTCTTTGTGGCCCAATGGTGAAACCTTGATTTCAGAGCTGGAAAAATATTATTATGAAAAAATGTTTTTAAAACCCTATGAAGAATTTGAAAACATCTATTATTTCCTCATGGAAAAAATTAAAGAAATTGAAATCAAAGAGCAATTGACGGAATGGTTTTTCAAGGCAAAATCAAGAAAGCGCAATGATTTTGGAACCTATAAATTTGACCGGGATTTTCTGGCCAACGCCTGCCCCCTGGGATCAGCCCATCTTGCCATGATTATCAAGGCCAAAGGCCCCAATACCCTGGTCAGTTCCGCCTGTGCTTCCACCACCCTTGCCATCGGCATTGCCGAAGACTGGATCAGGGTCGGGCGGTGCAAACGTGTCCTGGTAGTGGGTGGTGAAAATGCAACCTCACCGCTACAGGGCCAGTGGGTGGGATCAGGCTTTCTTGCCCTGGGTGCGGCCACCATTAAAAAACGGGTATCGGAAGCGGCCAAACCCTTTGATGAGGATCGGAACGGCACCATCCTAGGGTCCGGCGCCGTCGGTCTTGTCATCGAGAGTGAAAGCTGCGCAAAAAAAAGAGGAATGAACGGGCAATGCGAGATTCTTGGAACCCATATCGCCAATTCTGCCTATCACACCTATAATATCGATGTTCCCCATATGTCCCGGGAGATGAATAAATTTATCTCAAAGATTGAAAAACAGAATAACCTTAAAAAAGACGATTATGCAGACAAACTTTTGTTCATGTCCCATGAAACCTATACCCCGGCCCGGGGAGGCAGCGCAGATGCCGAAGTAACGGCGCTTGAAGCTGCTTTTGCCGGTCATCTGAGCAGTATCTGCATCTCCAATACCAAGGGGTTTACGGGCCATACCCTGGGCGCTGCCATTGAAGATGTTGTCCTGGTTAAGGCACTTCAGAAAAGAAAAGCTCCACCCATTGCGAATCTTAAAAAAATACCCGAGCATTTCAAAAAACTCAATTTTTCAGGCCAGGAGAAAATTACATCTGAGTATGGTCTTCACCTGGCTGCGGGGTTTGGGTCTCATTTTGCTTTCATGTTTGTCAAACGCATCGAGGAAACTGTAGTTGAGGGAAATACCCGATATCAGGCCTGGTTGAAAGAAATAACCGGATCTGAGCATCCAGAGCTCAAGGTGATTGACAATACCCTTTGTGCTGTAGCCGGAGGTGAAGCCCTGCCAGTTAAGGCAACGAAACCGGTTACGGTGGAAGAACCAATAAAAAGATCGGATATTCCGGCTATGCCGACGCCTCCCGCAGCAACAGCCGTGGTGAGAAAGGCTCTCCCTGAGAAAATGACAGAACCGGTTGTGATCAGGCCTGCTGTGCCGGTCGGGACGGACATATTAAATACCATAAAAACCATTATTGCCGAGCAGACCGGATATGCAGCGGATATGCTGGAAGACGGCCTGGATCTTGAGGCGGATCTCGGTATCGATACGGTAAAACAGGTGGAAATCTTTGCCAAGATTTCAGCCGTTTTTGGTTTTCCTGTGCCGGACGATTTAAAACTCCGGGACCTGAATACCATTGCGAGACTTGGGGATTATATTCATAAAAGACTTGGATCAGATGATGCAAAAGAGATTGTCGATGAACGACCAGCAGAACTTGTTCAGGATTTCGGGGAAGCCACGGCCATCATCAGAAATGTAATAGCCGAACAGACCGGATATGCGGCTGACATGCTGGAAGAAGGGCTCGATCTTGAGGCAGACCTAGGGATTGATACAGTGAAGCAGGTTGAGATTTTCGCCAAGATTGCATCTCATTTTGGATTATCCGTACCGGATGATTTAAAACTCCGGGATCTGAACACCATATCGAGACTGGCGGAATATATCAACAACCGGGTAGGAGCTGATCAGGCACAAAAGAAGGAAAGTGATGCACCCCATGAAAGCGGAAAGGATGTTCAGAAATCCGATTCTCTGGTTTTTTCTGTTGGAACCGATGAATATCCTGATCCCTGTTCACCGATTAAGCGCCTCATCGTGAGAACCAGGGAAACCACAATCCCAGAGCTTTCCAGGACAGATTTTAAAGGCAAAAAAATCATGGTATCCCTTGACAGCCATGGATTTGCAAAGAAGATCATTGAAAAAATCAAACAGAAAAAAGGCGAGGTCATCACCATCGGCAGCAAAGGTGCAGACTTTGAGTTTGATCTCACAGATGTGAAACTGACGGAAAAACAGGTGGAGGAATTTAAAAAGGGTTACCCTGATGTCAGCGGTTTTATCCATCTGTCACCCCTTGATTATTATTTTGACGCAAAAGACCAGAAAGGCGATTCAGATGAATCTTTGAATACAACCATCAAATCCGTGTTCGTGATCCTGAAATCCATGTTCGACACTTTTAATCAAAAAGAAACCTTTATCGGAACCATGTCCTTTGATTCCGTGGTCTTTCCCTATATGGATGGCTGTGGTGATATCCACCCCATGTTTGGAGGCCTTTCAGGGCTTTTAAAAACCGCTAACAAGGAATTGCCGGATACCAGGGTCAAGGTGGTTGATTTTTCAGACAAGGATCCTAAAAAGAACATCAACGCCATTACTGACCTTTTCTTAAATGAACTCATGTCCAACGATACAAGGGTAGAGGTGGGATACAGAAATAAAAAACGGTATGTTCTTTCCATGAAGCCATCCATTGCGGATAGAACCCAGAAGATTGTTTCAGAAAAGGATACCCTTTTGGTCACAGGCGGTGCCGGTGGGATTACCTATGAGATTATCAAAAAAGTGGTTGAAAAATATAAGATCAATCTCATTATCCTCGATATCAACGATATCTACAGCACCGACCCCAAATACCTGGATAAGGCCTCGACCGGCGCCGACCTCATGGCAAAACTCAGGGATGATCTGCCCGGCGTCAAGCCCGTTGAAATTAAAAGGGCTCTTGACCGTCTCATGCGGGTGCGCCAGTCCATAGACAATATAGAGTTTTTGAAGTCTCAAGGCGTCCATGTGGATTATAATTGTGTGGATGTCACCCATGCCGCAGATGTAAAGGCGGTTGTGGACAAATATGACAGAATCGACGGGATTTTCCATGCTGCAGGCATGGAGATGAGTCAGTTCATTGCCAAAAAGGAACTCTGGTCCTTTGAACTGGTGGTGGATGTTAAGGTCAAAGGAATGAGAAACCTCCTGGCGGCTTTTAAAGACAGGGATTACAAATATTTCTTCACCTTTTCGTCGGTTACGGCCCGATTTGGAAATGAGGGTCAGGTGGATTATACAGCAGCCAATGACTATCTTGGAAAGACCTTATTCCACCAGAGACAGATCCATCCGGACAGGACATATAAGGTTTATGCCTGGACTGCCTGGGGCGGCGTGGGCATGGCTACCAACCCCACGGTTAAAGCTGTTCTTGAGGAAAGGGGAATCCAGTTCCTGCCCATGGAACAGGGAGTCAAATTCTTCATGGCCGATCTTCTGGATAAGACCGAATCCGAGATGGTATTTTCCGGTCTGGATTATTCCTTTGACCGGGACGGCCTTCTGGGTGATCCGGGAAATACCGAATTTCCATTCCTCGATACCCCGGTGGAAAAAACTTCAATCGGCATGACCTATTCACGGGTATTGGATATTGAAAGGGATGTTTTCCTCCATGACCACACCATGGGAGATGTGCCTCTTTTCCTTGGATCCACAGGTGTTGAAACCATGGCAGAAGCAGCAAAATCTATGTCCGAAGATAATAAATTTTTTGTGGAATTGACCGATTTCCAGATTCCCTATGCCATCAAGCTTCTTAAAGGGCGTCCCAAAGAGCTTCTGATTTCCGGGGAGAAACAGGCGGACGGTTGTCTGAATTGCAAGATCACATCACTTTTTAAGAGCCCGCAAGGGGTTGTCATGGGAGAGCCTAAACTTCATTATGAAGGTCGGTATCGATTTGACGACAAACCCTTGAAATCCAAAAAAATAAAACTGCCGCCATTCAGGCCGGTTTCATTTGAAGGGGATGTTGAAACCCTGGTGTATCATCCGCGAAGGTTGTTCATGTTCGGTCTTTTTGGAACCATCACGGATATCAATTCCTTTGATGGAGAGACATTGATCACAACTGTGGAAGACAGGAGTAAAAAAGAATTCTTCAAAGGGGAGGCAAATCCTGATTTTGTAGCAGCGCCTGTTCTGGTCGATGCCATGTTCCAGACCGGCGGGCTTCTGGAGTTCTTTACGACTTCAAGAACAGTTCTGCCGTTTAAAATAAAATCCTTGAAATTTTTCAGGAATGTTGAAAAACAAACACCTTATTATTGCATTACACAAAAGAAGGCTTCCGGGGAGGAAACCAATACCTACAACCTGACCTTGGTGGACAAATCCGGTGTGGTCTTTATTGAGGTGGCTGGTTTTGAAATGGTGAAACTCAATCGTCTTGATCCGGAAGATGAGATCAAGGGCCTTGTTGAGTTTACTGTCTGACCATAAGACAGGTTGGGTCCGATTTCAAAAAGGGAGTGAAAATAAAAAAGACATAGGATGTCTTTTTTATTTTTTAAAATTCTTTTTATTCAACCCATACCGGGTAATCAACCGATTCAACTGACGGGTGGTGATGTCGGCCTTTTGAGCCGCCAGGTTGATTTTTCCCTTTGTCTGGCCCAGCAGAGCAGTCAGGTATGATTTTTCGAATGCTTCAACGGCTACCTGCCTCGCCTGTGCAAGGGTTGTGGGGTTTCTTTCAGACAGGGTATAATAGGTTTCACAGTGTTTGACCATTTCCGGCGGGAAATTCTGGGCCGTCAATGTGGAAGAATTTTCAAGGATACAGGCCCGTTCCAGAATATTTTCAAGTTCACGAATATTGCCGGGCCATTCGTATTGTGTAAAGCCTTCAATGACGGAGGGGTGAAGGCCATCAATACCTTTTCCATATTTGGCATTCAGTTTTTTTAAAAACACTTCCGTCAGATTGGGCAGATCCTCTATGCGCTCTTTCAGCAAGGGAATCTGAATTGGAAAGATATTGAGCCGGTAGTAAAGATCTTTTCGAAAGGTGCCTTTCTGCACCAGCTCTGCAAGATCTGAATTGGTGGCGGCTATGATCCTGACATCCGAATTCAGCAGTGCTCCACCGCCCAATCGGCTGAAGGTGCCGTCCTGAAGGACCTGGAGCAGTTTAATCTGGGCGGAAGCGGTAATGGTTCCGATTTCATCAAGGAAAATAGTCCCTCCTCTTGCCATTTCAAATTTTCCGGGTTTGCGCCTGTCAGCGCCTGTAAATGCCCCTTTTTCATGGCCAAAGAGTTCACTTTCAATCAAGGTGTCCGGTATTGCGCCGCAATGGACTGAAATAAACGGCTCTTCAGATCGCTGGCTGTGCCAGTGAACAAGTCTTGCCAGCATTCCTTTTCCCGTCCCGGTATCCCCAAGCAGAAGAACGGTGGCGATGGTTGGAGATACAGACCGGATGCTCTCATATATTTTTTTCATCTTCGGGTTTTTTGACCGGATAATTTCAAGCCATTCTGTTTTCCAGAAATGGTCCCTGAGATAATCGAGTTCAAAGTCCCTTGAAAGTGTCCTGTCCAATGAGTCTAAAAGGAGCCGAACCTCATTCTCTTCAATGGGATAGGTGAGGTATCCGGCGGCTCCGTCATTTACCGCTTTTACAGCCCATTCAACCTGTTCTTTGGCACAAAGGACGACAAACTGGACAAAAGAATTTGTTTTTGTAAACGGGTTTTTTAGAAAATTTGAGGCACTGGTTCCCTGAGTCTGTTCAAGAAGATTGAGATCCGCAATGATCAGGTCAAAGGGATAAGTATTCTGCAATACGGTTGCAGTTTCAATGTCTTTTGCATATTTTGGAGTATGGGTTTCGGAAACTACCTGGGAGATCAGGTTGAAATCATTTACCCGGGTGGATAGAACCAGAATTTCTCTCATGGTGATATTTCAAACATAGCCTTTATTAAGCCTTTTCACAATAACAGGGGTCAGGCTGGAAATTAACGAGTATTAGTATCAGTAACAGGCTATGGTGTCAATATAAACCAATTTAAAGAAACACACTGCATCATTTATTGCTATTATTTTATAAGTCCGGTTTTTTCTTTTTTCTTTTCATCTTTTTCTTTTTTTTTCTCTTTCATGGTTTTAGATGCTTTTTTCTTTTCATCTTTTTTGGTGTTTCTTTCTTTTGACATCGTTATGCCTCCTGGTTTGAATGATAGAAGTTAAAGATAATTCAAGCGTATTTATAAATCATGGATCTGGAATTTGGAAATATGGATTTCCTTCTGGGTGCCGTTCATTGTTACCTTACCGGAAAGGGTAACGGTTTTTCTCAGAGAATTCATCAGAACTCTTGCCTTGTTGTTGTCGGCAATAAGAAAGGTATCTTCGTCAAATGTGACAATAGCAATGTTCTGAATTTCTCCTTTTTCATTCCATTCTGAAGGAACAATAATGCCATTGATAATTGTTTGTGTTTTATTCATAAACTCACCCTCATGCTCACAATGAATGCAAATCATGCGCCAGAGCTTTCGAAAGACATGGAATCTATTGCTTTAATCCTTGTTATGAGGGGTGCTGGCCAAAGGAGAAAGGGAAAATGAGAGCCTGGTATTTTTATTGCTAATTTAATGATACAGGTGAATAAATTGCTGAAACAGGACATTATACGTCATATCGTCACTTTTATTTGAAAGGAAAAGTGTATTGAATGCAAGGAAATGGAAGAAAAAATGGAGGCCGCGCTATATTGAATGGGAATGCAGACCGGATAAGGCCGATTCAGGGGCATAAAAAATAAGATCACCCAAATCCTTAACTGCTCTGGGTTTTGTAGCTTGATTTATCAAGCCCCAGCTTTTTCATTTTTCCATACAATCCTCTTGGATGAATACCGGCTATTTTTGCAGCATCCCCGATTTTCCCCCCAGTTTTTTCAAGTATCATTTCAAGGTATTTTTTTTCAATCTGATTCAAAACCAGATCCTTGACTTCAGAAAGGGTTTTGGTTTTCCAGGCACTCATTTCAAGATCTTTGATTCCCAGCAGGCCTGAGGATAATGTCGGCAAACTCTGAAAGGTGCTGGGAAGATCAATGGGAGAGATGGTGTCTGATTTGCACAGAATAATGGCTCTTTCAATCACGTTGATCAGTTCCCGGATATTGCCTGGCCAACTATAGGAGCAAAGGGTTTCAACAGCATCTTGTGAAAATCGGTTGATTTCACGCCCTAATTTTTTGCTGTAAACATTCAGGAAATGGTTGGCCATGGCTGGAATATCTTCTTTTCGTTTTCGGAGCGGCGGCAGAGTTAAGGTGATAACACCCAGTCGGTAATAGAGATCCTGGCGGAAATGGCCTTTTGAAATTTCTCCTTCCAGGTCCTTATTTGTGGCGGCGATCACTCTTACATCCACCCAGATGGAAGTTTCCCCGCCCACTGGAATGAATTCAAAATCCTGAAGCACCCGGAGAAGTTTGGACTGCATGTGCATGGGCATTTCACCGATCTCATCCAGGAAAATAGTTCCCCCGTGAGCAAGTTCAAAAGCACCTCGGCGGGATCGGACGGCGCCGGTAAATGCGCCCTGTTCATGGCCAAAAAGCTCGCTTTCCATGAGGGGTTCCGGAATGGCTGCCATATTGATAGCGATGAAAGGGCCTTTTGATCTATGGCTTTCAGCATGGATGGCCTTGGAAAGGTGTTCTTTCCCTACCCCGGTTTCCCCTAAAAGCAACAGGGTGGAATCGGTAGATACCACCTGCTGAACCTCATCAAGGAAAAGCTGCATATCCTCGCTGTTTGAAAGAAAATCGCTGATCTTGGGTTTGATTCTGCCCCTCTGGTCAAATCTGTCTACAAAATTTAATTGTCGCCTGGATTCAAGCGTGCTTTCAATGGCTTCAATAAGGCTATCCATTGAAATCCCCGTATATAGCACCACATCGGCGCCTGATGCCAGAAGATTGGCATGCTCTTCGGAGGATTCCCGGTCGTGGAGGATAATGGTGGTGGGTTTTTCAGGCAGATTGTTAAGCATACCCACACTGGATTCAATGGGTTTGGGGATCAGGCCTTTGCTGACTACAAATACATCCCCGCAACTGCGCACCAGATCCTGCCAGGGGGCTTTATGTCTGCCGCACATTTTTAATTGAACATCGAAAGTTGAGAGCCGTTTTTCAAGATCAGCATGGAGTTTTTTGTCTTTAACGGCACAGACGAGCCTGATCAGCATTCCTTTTCTCCTCTATCGGTAATAATTTACCATAAATCCGGTTGCAGGGCAGTCCATGTATACGCTAAAATTGGGTCGAGGCCAAGTGAAAAATAAGAATATACTGTAAGAAACCTGCTGAATTTTTATAGTTTTTCAGAAAATTCCAGATAATTCGGATTGAAAATTCCGGTTTGTTATATATCGGTAAAAAATTGCTAAAACGCTCGATAGTTAAAATTGGATCATGAAGGTTAACATACTGATTTAGAAGAATTTATTTAATATTTAGTCTCAATTTTAAAAATGGCACAGAATATGCTTATGTCGGTGCAACACACAAAAAAGTGTTTGTGTGTTATTATTTTAACTTTTTAAAAAAAAAGAGGAGGCCACATGGCCACAAAGAACGCCATCAAACCTGAAGAAGCCCTGAATGTCTGGGGCATAGCATCTGCTATTGATATTTATGACTGCACCCCTGAAAAAATCAGGGATGCTGAAGTGATTAAACAATTTGTTGTTGAATTATGCGACCTGATCGAAATGAAACGGTTTGGAGAATGCAGGGTGGTTCATTTCGGAGAAGATGATAAGGTCGCCGGATTTTCAATGGTTCAATTGATCGAGACCTCTCTGATCTCTGCACATTTTGCAAATCAAACCAATACCACATACCTGGATGTATTCAGTTGCAAAACCTATGATCCGGAAAAGGTCAGGGCTTTCGCCCAGGAATATTTTGGCGGATCATTTTCTTCCATTAATGTAACGCTCAGACATTAGGTGTTTTTATGAAGACCACAATATATGAGGACCCTGAAGAATGTAGATTCATATGGGAAAAAATGTGGCCGGTCAAAGGATTTTTTGATCTCTGGCAGGTCCGTTCATGTTTTCATGATTCATATTCCAGGCCCTTAAGTTTTCATGTGGTCGAGGACAATAAAAAAGCAGTCGGATTTCTGGCGTTATGCTGGAATGAAGAAGAAAAAAAATATGTGCAGTTTCCCGGGGAGACCTGGCATGGAAAAACCTGGCTCGAGCAGAACAGGATCATTGCCGGGACTCCGGAGATCTTTGAGAGGCTTCTGGATTCAGTTCCAGGGCCTCTTCATCTTCGGTATCTGAATGAAAGCCCCCTGGTCGGGGTTTCGGACCTGATGAAAACCGATGAAATGGGATATATATTCTTACCCGGACAATATGGTTATTCGTTTGAGAATTATCGGCAATCTTTTGCCGGTAAATTTAAAAAGAAACTCAGGGCCGAGCTTAAAAAATTTGAAGAGAGAAATATCAGTTTCAGGTTTAACCGATTTGAAGATATCGAGTCCATGTTCCAAATGAACAGGGATTGTTATGAGGAAAATTCATTTTTCAGCGATCCGCGGTTTTATAACTCTTTTATAAATCTTTCATCACTTCTCGAAAAACTTGGAATGCTTAGAATAACAACGGTTCTCATTGATGGTGCAGTTGCAGCCATAGATATGGGAGCCTTGTGGAAGCAATCCTATACACTGCTGGCCGGGGGAGTCAACAGGGATTTTCCTGGAGTTGCCAAGCTCATCAATCTTCATCATATGGAGTGGTCCTGCGGTCAGAGACTTGATCTTGTTGATTTTCTCTGCGGTGATTTCAACTGGAAGGAACGGTTTGGCCTGACGCCTATCCCTTTATATGAACTTTGTCTTGAAAAACAAAAGATATCTTTCCCAGAAAAATTTCAGGAAGCAGCAGCAGCCTGCGCATAATTTTACGCGCATTTTGAAATCGACAGGGGCTTTGACATGACCCATGTCTTTTTCAAAAGTGTAAAAATATTTTTGGGCATGCCGAATGGAAGATCCACAAAAGAATAATCCTTGTTGATATCAATATTCCGGATGTATCTGCTTTCAAGCCCAGCCTCATTGGAGATGGCCCCCACAATATTTCCAGCCTTGACACCATGGAGCAGTCCCACTTCTATCCTGTAACGTTCCATACCCTTTTCAGGCGGATGGATATTTTTTGCTTCTGCCGGAGCCGATATTTTTTTAGAAGCCGGTGCTTTTTTCGTATGTTCGGGTTTCACTCGTTCGACTTTTTTATCCTTGTCCCTGGGCAACAGAAAAGGGGTATCCCCATGAACCAGTCTGGCCAGAGCTGCGGCAACCTTGGTGACCGGGATATCCTGCTCAACGGCATAGGTTTCAATGATTTCCTGAAAAGCCCCCAGGTCTTCTGAAGTCAGGATTTTTGTAATCCCTTTTTTAAAATTTTCTATTCTTTTCTGATTGATGATCCTGTTGGACGGAAGATCGAATTCCTCAATTTTTGTTTTTGTGGCTTTTTCAATCACATTGAGCATCCAGCGTTCGTTTGAGCCCACAAAAAGAATGGCCTCTCCTTCCCGTCCGGCTCTCCCGGTTCTGCCGATCCGATGGACATAGGGGTCCACCTTTGGAGGCATGTCATAATTGATCACATGGGAGATCCGATCCACATCAAGACCCCGAGCCGCCACATCAGTGGCTACGAGAATATCGATATGACCGCTTTTCAACCGGTTGATGGTTCTTTCCCGGGTATTCTGTGCGATGTCGCCGTTCAGTGCTTCAGCTTTAAACCCTTTATCTTCAAGGATTTTTGTGACTTCCAGGGTGGCGGATTTGGTTTTTGTAAAAACAATAACCCCGTCATAGGTGATCGCCTCAAGAATCCGAACCAGGGCCTCGCCTTTTTTTATGCCCTTAACCATCATATATTTCTGTTTAATGGTGCTAAGCTCTTTTGATTCGGGCTCCACAAGGATTTCTTCAGGGGATTTAAGGTATTTCTGTGCTATTTTCCGTATGGGTTTTGGCATGGTTGCCGAGAAAAGAGCGGTTTGAGAATCTTTCGGGACTCTGTCCAGGATCCATTCGACATCATCAATAAATCCCATGTGGAGCATTTCATCGGCTTCATCCAGAACTACGCAGAAAAGATCTTCAAAGGAAACGGTTTTCTTACGCATATGATCCATGAGCCTGCCGGGTGTTCCGACGAGGACGTGGACGCCTCTCTTGAGTTGGTTCAGTTGAATCCCGTAGCCCTGACCCCCGTAAACGGAGAGGACATTGAGACCTTTTAATTTCGCACCATAGGTTTTAAAGGATTCTCCAACCTGGATGGCCAGTTCCCTCGTAGGGGTCAACACCAGCACCTGGGGCCGCTTAATGTCAAGATCAATCCGGGACAGGAGCGGCAAAGCAAAAGCCGCAGTTTTCCCGGTGCCTGTCCTGGCCTGGCCCAGCACATCTCGATTTTCAATGAGGTGGGGAATGGTCAGGGCCTGGATGGGAGTGGGGGTGTTATAATTTACATCCTGCAATACAGAGAAGACAGGAAGGCAAAGGTTCATTTCGTCAAACCGGGTCGAGGGCAAATTTTTATGGGGCATCGAAGTTCCTTAAATAAAACAAAAGGCCGGAAAATCATCCGGCCATGGGATCAAAATTAGGTACCTTACAGGAATCCCTGGATTTGTGCAAGGGATATTTTTGAAATGATAAAATAAAGAGAAAATTTTCAGGGTGCCGGCTGTCTTTTTGTTTCAGGTTGTGTTCAGGATAAAATTATGCTTAAAGTGAAGTCAATGAACGATCGTATGCTTTTCTTTAAATCAAAATGGAGGTCAGAATGGAATTAAAAACAATCAGCATTGAAAACCCGGATGAGTTGAATTTTATCCTGGGACATTCCCATTTTATCAAAACTGTTGAAGATATTTATGAAGCTATCATTTGTACGGTTCCCAGAGCTCAATTCGGGGTTGCATTCTGTGAGGCCTCGGGAGATTGTTTAGTGAGGTACGATGGAACAGATGAGGCCCTTACGGAGCTTTCAAAAAAAAATGCAATGGCGCTTTCGGCAGGGCATACCTTTATTGTTTTTATGAAAGATATGTTTCCCATCAATATCCTTAACACCATTAAAAATGTACCCGAGGTTGCGAGAATTCATTGTGCCACTGCAAATCCGGTTCAGGTGATCCTGGCGGAAACGGATCAGGGTCGCGGGATCCTTGGTGTCATTGACGGGTATTCATCAAAAGGCATTGAAACGGAAGAAGATATTAAAAAGCGAAAAGGTTTTTTAAGAATGATCGGGTATAAGCTGTAAGAAAAGCAAATTTGCCTGAACCACTTTTTTATTATGGTAGTTCAGGCAAATTTTTATATTTTTTTATTGACCAGGACTTTTTTATTTTCCGTCCAGCATTCTGCCGATGCTGCCAAGGACCGAGCCTTCTCCTTTGCTGCTGCCGCCAGCAGAGGGAGCATGCTGAATAATGCGGTCCGCAAGTCTTGAAAAAGGCAGGCTCTGAAGGTAAACCGTGCCGTGACCGTTTAAGGTTGCAAGGAAAATTCCTTCCCCGCCAAAAAACATGGATTTCAGGTTGCCCGCTCTCTCAATATCATAATTGATTCCAGGGCTGAAACCAACGATACAGCCGGTGTCCACACGGAGGGTCTCTCCTTGAAGCTGTTTTTGTACAATGGTGCCGCCAGCGTGGATAAATGCCATCCCGTCTCCCACGAGACGCTGGAGGATGAATCCCTCCCCCCCGAAAAACCCGACCCCGAGCTTTTTAGTGAATGCAATCGTCACCTTTGTTCCAAGCGCTGCGCACAAAAATGCATCTTTCTGGCAGATCAGCTCTCCGCCCACCTTTGACATATCCACAGGAATGATTTTTCCGGGATAAGGGGCGCTGAAAGCCACTCTTTTTGTGTCTCGGCCCGTATTTGTAAAATGGGTCATGAACAAGGATTCTCCTGTAACGGCCCGTTTGCCCGCCTCAAAGAGTTTTCCCATAAATCCGCGATCCGGCTCGGAGCCGTCGCCCATTTTGGCTTCAAAGGCTATTCCGTCTTCCATCCAGTTCATGGCACCCGCCTCGGCAATAACGGTTTCGCCCGGATCAAGTTCGACCTCAACGGTCTGCATATCATCGCCGAAAATTTTATACCCCACTTCGTGGCATTTCATGACCCCCTCCATAAATTAATGGTTGAATAAAACATGATTCAGATTTAAAGCTTCTTATACACTTTTTTCATAAAAAAACAACCTACTGGAGAGATTGAATGAATATTGGATTTGAAAACAGAGTTGCAATTGTTACAGGTGCAGGAGAAGGGATCGGCAGGGACTATGCCCTGGATCTGGCAAAAAGAGGGGCAAAGGTCGTGGTCAATGATATTGGCCGTGATCCTGACGGAAAAAGTACGGCAGAAAAAGTTGTGGAAGAAATTATATCCTCCGGTGGCCGGGCTGCAGCAAATCTTGATTCCGTTGCCACCATGGCAGGGGGCCGGAAGATTATTGAAACCGCCCTGGATCATTTCGGGAAACTGGATATCCTGATCAACAATGCCGGGATATTAAGAGACCGAACTTTTATGAAGATGACGGAAAAGGAATGGGATGATGTCATTGCCGTTCACCTGAAAGGGGCTTTCTGCGTGACCCAGCCTGCTGTAACCGTCATGAAGGACAACCAATACGGCCGCATCGTGTTTACGGCATCCTCCTCCGGCATGTACGGTGCATTTGGTCAATCCAATTACGGGGCTGCCAAAATGGGGGTCATCGGTCTCATGAACTCATTGAAGCTGGAAACTGCCAAATACAATATCAAGGTCAATACTGTGGCGCCCAATGCCTCCACCGCCATGACCCAGGGCGTCTTCCCGGAGGATGTGATAAGGCGGATCAAACCTGAGTTCAACACCCCCCTTGTCACCTTCCTGTGCTCGGCGGAAAATATGGAATCCGGCATGATTTTCACCATGAGTGCTGGCTGGTTTGCCCGTTCGGCCATGGTTTCCGGCAAAGGCGTCTGCATCGGGGATACACAGCGAAAGATCACGGCCGAGGAAGTGAAAGACCAGTTTGACCGGATCAAAAGCCTTGATAACGCTCTTCCCTATGACAGCGCCGGTGAAATTTACAGCCTGGGCAGACCCTTGACCGGAAGATAAAGACGCTCACCCCCCGGCCGTCTATTTTGACATCATGGTCGGGGGGAGCAGGACCGCCACAACAGTGCCGGTGGCGCAGAGTGTTTTTCCAGCCAGGACCTTTGCTTCCACCACGACTTTTTTCCCTTTTATTTCAATGACCCGGCCCCGGATTTCAAGCAGGCTTCCCAGAGGCGTGGGGGCAAGAAAATCCACTTTCAGAGAAGCCGTGACAAATCTGAAGGGAGGTTCTGAATCCATGGGCCTTCCTTCTTTTTTATAAGAAACTGCCGCTGCAGTTCCGGTACAATGGCAGTCGATCAGAGAGGCAATGAGGCCGCCGTAAACAAAGCCCGGCATGGCCATATAGCGGTTGTCGGGAGTAAAAAAGGCTACGCTTTCTTCCCCATCCCAGACGCTTTTGATTTGAAGGCCGTGTTCATTGAGCCTGCCGCAGCCGTAACAATGGCTGAAGTCATCGGGGTAAAAATCCTGAAATGCTTTTTCCTGCATTTTTAATGGGTCTCCTTATATATTGGATTGATTTATGAAGACCGGGGCTATGCATTCTCATCCAGCACAAGGCCCCGGCCGCTTTTGAGATGCTGAACAAGATCGTCGAGCTCATCATGGGAAATATCATGTTTGAAAACTTTGCTGATTTTACCGTAGTCATCCATGGCGACAATATCAATAAATACATCATTTCCTTCCTGGTATATGCAGAGTCTGAAGGGCGACTCTTTGACCAGAAGCTCCTTGTGGACTTCATCCACGATTTTGGTCAGTTCCTCAAAATGTTTTTTTGCTTCCTCAAAATGTTTTTTTTTCTTATGCTTTTTCCTGTCATAGGTCGGAATGGTGGATTTGTCCAGCAAAACACCTTCGCCCTGATTTATTTTTGATACATCTTCCATTTTATCTTTTGATACATCTTCCATTTTATCTTTCTCAGGTTTTTTTCAGGCAAAAAAGCTTTTTACCGTTTTGTGAACATGATCCCCAATGGTTTTGACCCTCTCCGTCTCTGCTGCGCCAAGAGGCCCTGAGTCAAGGGCAGCTAATGCCTGCCTCATCTCATCCCTGTTCTTTGGCCCGCAAAGACAGACATCCACATGGGGATTGGACAGGACAAACCGGTAACAGCCAGCCGCAGTCAGGGCCGTTTCGCCCGGGGGCATGTGTTTTTGATGGAGAAGCTGTCCCCATC
>JFJP01029686.1_pt1 | contig 46907 bp, 41 predicted proteins | sample 431651 | NCBI WGS metagenome assembly JFJP01 (sample SAMN02602958, study PRJNA72255) | Microbial mat metagenome, whole genome shotgun sequencing project. | biome: fresh water; feature: sink hole; material: water; isolation source: purple microbial (photo- and chemosynthetic) mats found in...
CCAGCCGCGGGGAGGTTTCTGTGCACAATGTGGATGAGGGCATGGCGGATTGCATGCGGAAGGCCATTGACCCGGACGCCTGGCTGAAGAAGGTGACGATTCCCTATGAGAATGGTCATTTCTGGCGGCGCGCACGGGACCTTGTCCGCCGGGATCGCTTCGGGGAGGTTGCCTTTGCTGTCGAGCGGCAGGACGGACGCATCATCACCGTCACAAGTACCGAGTATCCGGAAGGAATCTTTCGGATTCCCACCGGCGGGATATCCCATGGGGAAGATGTACTGGATGCTGTCCATCGGGAAGTAAAGGAAGAATTGGGTCTGGAAGTCTCCATCGAACGGTTTGTCGGGGTGTTGTGCTTCCGTTTCACCCATGGTGGCCAGTCGTTTCCGTTCTATTCCTTCCTGTTTCATCTGAAGGAAGTCCGTGGAAAATTGCTGGAGGACGCGACGGACGAGGAAGTATCCGCCGTGATGGAGGCGGGACCTGCAGATCTGGACAGGATCGCGGGGAACCTGCTGCATATCCGGCAGGAGTGGCGGGACTGGGGTCGCTTTCGCCATGCGACCACGCACGAGTTGGCCTGCTATCTGAAAAGCCGGGCGAAGCATCAATGGTCTGCCCGATAGGAGGAGCGTATGGCCCTTTTTGGGAAAAAGACACCCAAACTCCCGCCTGTGGCAACAGTACCGGAAATTCAGGTTCCGGACATCGATCCCTCTTTTCTTCGGAAGAACGGAATCAGCCTTCTTTCCATCGATGAAAGGTGGACCGCACTTTTTTCCGGCAGAACACTTCCTCCTGTCCTGACAGGCCTCCAGACGGAGATGAGCGACCTTCTGCGCAGGCAGGCATCGCTCCGGCAGGAACAGGAACAGCTTGAGCCCGCCAAGAAACGGGCCATGCAGCACATCATGCTGATGACAAAGGAAGCGTTCGAAAACGGGAATGAAGCTGCGAAGGCCTCCCTGAAGCAAAGCAGGGATGAAATCGAACGACTCAATCTGCGCTGGTCCACCCTCCTCGAGGAGACGGAAAACGTGGAGCTCTCGTTGCGTCAGGCTAATGTGGGCATGCTCAAGGCGACCGCCGCCCATGTGTTTTCCACCATGCGGCAGGCACAGAGCCGATTGCCTGTCCTGACCGATGAAATTCGCAGCCTGGAGGAGGAACTCGATCGCAAGAAAGTGGAGCGCGATTCCCTCGCGTTGGATTGGGAGTCTTTGTCGGAGCCGTTCTCCAGACTGTATGGGACGGATTACGTGCAGACGCTGGAAACATTCTTTTCCCAGGATATTCAGCTTTCAAAGCAACTGCTCCTGAGCCTCCGGCTGAAGGCCGCACAGGATGGAAGTCCGGATGAAAAATCGGGAACGGACGGACAGAAGGGAGGCGCCACATGAGGATCGCCTACCCCGAAACCATGAAGCGGATGGATCAGGCCGCGTCCGAGGTCTTCGGGATTCCGGGCATCGTGCTGATGGAGAATGCAGCCCGTCAGGTCGCGCTTCAGGCGTTGTCGATGGTCGGAGACCATCCCGGCATCCTCTTCCTTCTGGCTGGTCCCGGCAACAACGGCGGGGATGCGTTTGCCGCCGCCAGACATCTGCTGAACGCAGGCCGTTCCATTCGCATCGGACTGCTGGCGCCTGCGGCGCAATATCGGGGCGATGCGGCGACCAACCTGGACATCCTGACAAGAATGGGCGTCCCCTTGAACGAACTCGAAACAACAGTCCCCGTATCCGGCTGGGATCCTCTTTTCAAGGATTGCGCCCTCGTGGTGGATGGCCTGTTCGGAACCGGTCTTTCCCGTGCGCCATCCGGACTCGCAAAGGAAGCCATTGAAGCCGTCAATCGTTTTGCCGGACCTGTACTGGCCATCGACATGCCTTCCGGCGTTGACGGACGGACCGGGCAGGTTCCCGGCGCAGCTGTCAGGGCGGATGAGACAGTATCCTTCGCACTCGGCAAGCCCGGCTTGTATCTGCAGCCGGGTGCTTCCTTCGCGGGAAATGTCCATGTGGCCGACATCGGCATGCCCATCGGTCTGATGGATTTTCCAGAACACAGGCTGGAAGCGGTTGACGCGCGCATGGTATCGGATGCGCTTCCGAAGCGGCCGGACCATGCCCACAAGGGCAGTGTCGGCACTGTTCTTTCGGTGGCGGGGTCCATCGGCATGACCGGTGCGGCCATTCTCGCGGCGACCGCTGTGCTGCGTGGCGGTGCAGGTCTTGTCCGCTGCCTGCTTCCTGCCTCCCTGTCTGCCATGCTCACAAACAGCCTGCCGGAAGCGGTCATTCTTCCAGTTGCCGGACCGGAAAGCGTGACCGACGGCGGATGGACAGCGGCCGCGGCCGATGATGCCTGGCGGAACCTGCCCGGCTGTGATGCTTTGCTTGTGGGGCCGGGTTTGCCTGTGAACGGGGAGACCGACCTGCTGCTGGACAGACTGCTTCAGGACGCCGGTGAACTGCCGGTTGTGCTGGATGCGGGTGCATTGGGGCTTCTCGCCGCGGGCGGAGACATCCGGACCCGGCTTTCCGCCAGGACGATTCTGACCCCTCATGCAGGGGAACTTGCGCGGATGCTTCGGACTTCAACGGCCGTTGTCCTTTCCGATCCGCTCGGAACCGCCCTGCGCTGTGCGGAAATGTGGCAGGCGATCGTTGTGCTGAAAGGACCGGGGACGGTCGTGGCCGTGCCGGACGGCCGGGCTTTCATCAACACCACGGGAAACAGCGGCATGGCAACGGCCGGTTCGGGTGATGTGCTGGCCGGCCTGATCGCATCTCTTGCCGCGCAGGGGATGGATTTGCCTGCCGCCGCCGTATGCGGTGTCTATCTGCACGGACTGGCCGGAGATGTCGCCATCCGGGGTTGTGGAAGGCAGGCGCTGCTGGCTTCCGACCTGGCCGAAAACATTGGCGCGGCTTATCTCGAATTGGAGCGGAAAATGTGCTGAATCGGAGGAACCTTCATGCTGGATATGGGAAGACTGGTGAATCGGGCCTGGGCTGAAATCGACCTGGACCGGATTGCCGGAAATGTCCGGGAGATCAGGCGCCTGGTTGGCCAGCGCACGGAAATCATGGCGGTCGTGAAGGCGGACGGATATGGACACGGCGTCATGGAAACCGTCCGGACCATGCTGGATGCCGGTGCGACCCGACTTGCGGTGTCCATGCTGGATGAGGCTCTCCAGCTGAGGCATATGGAGATTGACGTCCCCATTCTCGTACTCGGCCATACCGATCCGAAGCGGGCCGGCGAGGTGCTGGAGCACGGCATCACGCAGACCGTGTTCAGCCATCGTCTGGCTGAAGCCCTGTCCGCTGCGGCGCAGGCTGCCGGAAAACCGGCGCGCATCCATGTGAAGATAGATACCGGCATGTCCCGTGTCGGGTTTCTGCCCGGTTATTCAGCCGTCAAGGATGTCGAGACCATCAGCCGGCTGCCCGGCATTGTTGTCGAAGGCATCTTCACCCATTTCGCCTCGGCGGACGAAACGGATCCGACTTTTACGGAACGCCAGTTCGAGCAGTTCGAAAACATCCTGCAGGAATTGAACCGGATCGGCATCCTCATCCCGATCCGGCATGCGGCAAACAGTGCGGGCATTCTCGCCCACCCCGGCACGGCACTCGACATGGTCCGTCCCGGAATCATCCTGTATGGGATTCTGCCGGAGCCGGACATCCGGACCGGTGGCATTCTGTTGAAGCCGGCCATGTCGCTGAAGGCGCATGTCATCCATGTGAAGGAAATCGCCGCGGGCACAACGGTCAGCTACGGACGAAAATGGCAGGCTTCCCGCACTTCCCGGATCGCGACCATCCCCATCGGGTACGCGGACGGGTATTCCCGTCTCTTCACCAACCGGGCGAGTGTGCTTGTGAACGGCTGTTTCGCGCCAGTGACAGGGACAGTCTGCATGGATCAGTGCATGGTGGACATCACCGATGCGGGAGAGGTGAGAACCGGCGACGAGGTGGTTCTCTTCGGGGAGCAGGGGAACCGGCATATTGGTGTGGAAGAGCTGGCAGCACTCGCGGGAACCATTCCCTATGAAATCATCTGCCTGATCGGCAAGCGGATTCCCCGTGTCTACAAGCGCGCAGGGGAAATCGTGCACATTCACAATTACCTGATCGGTTGAAAAGGTCGGTGTTCCGGCATGCCACCGAATTGTCATTTGACTAACTGTGGTTCAGACAATATGATGGTCCCTGCGGGAACAATCCTGCAAACAGGAATAACCGGGGGACACGAAAGGTTCCGGAGAACCCGAAACTATCGGGGGACACGAAAGGTTCCGGAGAACCCGAAACTGCCGGCGGGGTCCGGAAAAACTGAAAGCGAGGTCAGTGCCCATGAAACAGGCATTCAGAACAGGGATGGCGGCCATGCTCGGCATGGTGGCGGGAATGGGCATCATGCTCGCGTCCGCGGCTGGATCGCAGCCGGGCAGCGAGATGGACCCGCTTGTGACCAAGAGTTATGTGGATCAGAGAATTGCCGCACTTGCGGGACAGACCGGTACATCCGCACCTTCGGGCACAACCGGAGCTCCGGCGGATTCTGAAGCGGTTGCCCAGCTCCAGACGGATGTGGGTGAACTCACGCACTTCATCATAGACGCCCTGACGGGAATCGACAGCCTCAAGGCGCGCATGAATGCCATGGACAGCGGGTTTGTCGCGGTGGAGGTCCCGGCCGGGAAGACCGTCAGCCTCAGCGGCGGGGCGGAAGTCATCGTACGAAGCGGCAAGGCTTATGCCGTACAGGGAACATATGGCGGTCTGGCGGACGTCACTTCCGGCGCGGATCTGAAGGGCGGAGCGGCTGTGACGAACCAGCATCTGCTCATTTCCTCCCGATCGGATGGACGGGGCATCCAATTCAGGACACAGACCGCCTATCTGCTGGTGCGTGGCGGCTATACCGTGAAATGACAGGAGGGAAAGGGATGGTCCGGAAAAAACAGCTCCAAAACCTGGTAGTTGTCGGATTGGTCCTGCTTACCCTCCTCTTTGGTGTCTTCCCAATCCTGAAACGGGGAGGAAAGGATTCCACGGAAATCGGCGGCAGCCCTTTCGGTACCTACGATGTGGCGGTCATCGGCGCCGAACCGGAAGGCATTGCCGCAGCCGTGGCAGCCGCGCGTGCCGGCATGGAAACCGTCCTCATCACCCCCGAGCCGGGTCCTGCCAGCTATATGACCGAATGCCTGATCAATCACGTGGTGCCGGAGGAAGGTCGGGTCGATGGCCTGACCGTCAGCCTGACCGGACCGGTTTTCCGTGAACTGTACGGGGGTGTGGAAAGCACCTTCACCGAGGAGACCTATCTTCGGAACGCACTGCGTGTCATGGTCCGTGAATCGAACCTGCATGTGATGTACGAGAGCACCCTGACGGATTTCGGGCAGAAAGGCAGAAGGATATCCTCCATTCGCGTGTTCAGCGACGGGGAACTGAAGGACATCGGTGCCAGGGTTTTTCTCGATGCGACAGAAGAGGGGATTCTTCTGGAAAAATTGCAGATTCCCGGGATCCCGGGTGCATCGGATCTCGGCGCACCGGATTTTTATGAACCGCTTTCCTTCAATTTCCGGGTACGCGGCATTTCCTGGGATGACATCAAGACCATCGCCAAGGTGAGTGAATTCAGCACCGAACTCTCCGAGGTGCTGATTGCCTATCCCCGTCTGCGGGATGACATGAAACTCGAATCTCCCGCCCTGATCCGGCAGGATGGGGATGATGTGCTTGTGACGGGTATCCGGGCGGCTTTCGTGGACGCGGGGAATCCGGATGCGATTGAGGAGGCCTATCGCAACTGCATGCGGGAAGCGATGCACCTCACCGCCTATCTCAAGACGGAACTGATGCCTTTTGAAGACATGGAATGGGATATGGCCGCCTCCAGGCTCCACGTGCCGGAAACCATTCATTACAGGGGGTTGACGCAGCTTGGTGTGGCCGATCTGCTCGAGAATCGGGACGCGCCGGACAAGGTTGCCGTCCTGTCGGGTCCGGCCACGGCAGGTCGCTTCGTGAGGGGCGACAACCCTTCCATCCTCTGCAACCCGGATGTCTATGCCGTTTCCATCGGATGCCTCGTGCCCGAGGACTGGGACAATGTCATGATGCTTGGTTCAAAGGCGGGATTCTCTTCTCTGGCCTCGACCAGCGCGGGGACGGTATCCGCGCGGGCCGTTGTCGGGGAAGGTGCCGGTTCGGCTGCCGCCTATTGCGTGCTGGAGGGGATTTCTCCTGCGGATGTGATGAAACTGTCTGTGGCACGCAAGCGCGAATTCGTATCGTTTCTGGAACGGGCCGGACAACCGTTGCCCGAAACCGGCGAACCGCTGCGCCAGCAGGACGGGACACCGCTGGCATCCGTCTGGATGTATGAGGATGTGAAGAATCTTGTCGTCCATGGACTGCTGCTGGGTGGGGAAAACAATGATTTCCGGCTGGATGCGGGTTGCACCGCAGAAGTGCTGAAGGTATTGGCAAAAAACGCGTTGCTCCGCCTGGCACCGGACCGATTCACCCTTGAACTGGACAATCGGATTTCCCTCATGCCAGGCAGTGAACCTGTCACCTCGGAAGAGGCATCGGCCATCCTCCTCGTCCTGGCCGGGCAGGAAAATGCAGGCCTTGCCGGTACCGCTGCGGAGCGCCTCTTCACATGGCTGGAAGCGGGTACGGACGGTGTCAAGGTGCCTGACGCGCTGCGGGAACGATGGAAATCGGAAGTGAGCGCGGTCAATGGGGAACTCTACCATCTTGTGAATCGGACCTGCATGAAGTTGACGGCCGGGTTCTGAACCGTCAGACCCGTTTTTTCATCAGACGCGTCCGGAAGGTCAACAGAACGAAACGTGGCAAATCGAGCATGCGTTTCCATCGAAAGGGTTCGCGGATCAGTCGGGCAAGCCATTCCAGTCCGGCCTTGCGCATCCATTCCGGTGCCAGTTTCACGGTTCCGGCAAAAACATCCAGACTGCCGCCCAAACCCATGGCAACCCGGCATTGCAGACCGGCTGCATTCGCTTCAATCCAACGTTCCTGCCGCGGTGCGCCTAGGCAGACAAGCAGGATGTCAGGGTTCGAACGGTTGATTTCCTCCACGATGGCGGGGACCTCCTCCGGCGTGAAGTACCCGTTTCTGAAACCGGCGATGACAATCCCGGGATAGTCCGAGAGCAAATGGACGGCAGCCTGTTCCGCCACTCCGGGCTTTCCGCCGAACAGGAAGTATCGGGTGGGACGGACCGTTTTCCACCGCATGAGAGCCCGTGCCGTATCGATGCCCGAAACCTTTTCCCTTGCGGGGGTTCCCAGAATCCTGGAACCAAGCACGACCCCGGCGCCATCGGCAAGCAGGAGATCCGCGCTGTTGAGCAGCGCGGCCAGACTCGGATCCCGCACTGCCTGCATGATGATTTCCGCATTCGGCGTGAACACTGTGTGAAGCCGGTCTTCCTCCAACATGGCGAAAATGCGGGAGACGGTTTCCTCCATCGTCACATTTGAGATTCGCACGCCGTGAATGTCGATTCGATCGTTCATTTTGTCGGTTCCTTTCGGCGTAATATGATAAAGTATACAACATCTCTTTGCTTTCGGAACACCCCTTGCCGATCGTCCTGTGTGATATGTGTTTCGGTTGATCCACCCGATGGGAGATGGTACACTGAACAACGAGAGAACATAAGCGATACCGGGATCCTGTCCGGTTGTCACATGCAACCATTACGAGAAGCAAGTGCATGAATAATTGAAAGGGAGGTTGGCGATTCATCTCCTGCTTAAGAAGTCGGGGTATACTCGCCATAATATTGATGAAAATCAGTATCGTAGGCATTGGTTACATAGGTCTGCCCACTGCCGTCATGTTTGCAAGAAACGGCCACCAGGTGGTCGGCATGGACTTGAACCAGAAGGCTGTGGAAGCCCTCAACCAGGGAAGGATCATCATCGAGGAGCCGCATCTCGACGAGGCGGTGGCGGAGGCTGTGAAGAGCGGCAATCTGCGTGCCTCCGGTCGGGTCGAACCCGCCGACGTCTATATTGTCTGTGTTCCCACCCCCATTCTGCCGGACCGCAGTGCCGACATGCGCGCCGTGAAGGCTGCAACGGAAAGTTTGATTCCCCTCCTGAAAAAAGGAGACATGGTCATTCTGGAATCCACCTCGCCACCCGGCACCACGCGGGATCTGATGGCGCCGATCCTCACCGGGAGCGGACTGGATCCGAAGACGGACCTGATGGTGGCTTATTGTCCGGAACGGGTCCTGCCGGGACGCATCCTCATTGAAATGCGGGAAAACAACCGGGTTGTCGGCGGCTTGACCGAAGCTGCGGCCACGGCGGTCCGGGACCTGTACAAGTGTTTCGTAGCCGGGGACATTTATCTGACGGACGCCACTACGGCGGAAATGACGAAACTGATGGAGAACACGTATCGTGACGTGAACATCGCGCTGGCGAACGAACTGGCAAAAATCTGCGAAAAAATGGGCATCAATGCGTGGGATGTCATCGGCATGGCAAACCGCCATCCTCGCGTTCACCTGCACCAGCCGGGTCCCGGCGTCGGCGGTCATTGCATTGCCGTCGACCCCTGGTTCATTGTGGAAAAGCAGCCGGATCTCGCGCAGATCATTGCCCTGTCCCGCCGAACGAACGACGGCATGCCTTCTTTTGTGCGGGACAAGGTGCGCGTCCTGCTGCCGGAATCCGGCGGACGCGTCTGTGTCTGCGGGGTGACCTACAAGCCGGATGTCGACGACATGCGCGAGAGTCCCGCCATCGAGCTGGTTCATGAGTTGCGTGCCCTGCCCGGTGTCGAAGTCGTTGTTTCGGATCCGCATGTCGACTTCGAGGGTTCGAACCAAAGAACACTCGTGGAATCCGCCGCAGGCGCGGATCTGCTTCTGCTGGCCGTCAATCACAAGGAATTCGGAGCACCGGATTTCGCCCGGCTGGCCGCCGTCATGAAAACACCCGTCATTCTGGACACACGGAATTTCTGGTCTTCCCTGATGACGGATGACAAGGGCTTTTCCTATCATCTGCTCGGAAGCGGAAGGAGCTCCGTTTGAAGCGTGTGCTGGTGGTTGCCTATCAGTTTCCGCCTGTTGGCGGCTCCGGGGTGCAGCGGACGCTGAAATTCGTCAAATTCCTTCCCTCGGCCGGCTGGATGCCGGAAGTGCTGACAAGGGACGACGGCCGCATGGTTCAGCGGGACGACACCCTTCTGGCCGAGGTGCCGGAAGCGGTCTCCATTGTGCGCACACGGGCCTGGGATTTGACTGCGTTGCCATGGAAATTGGCACTGGTCGGCAAGTTCGTCGCCTGGAAGCTTTTGGTTCCGGATGGGGAAATCCTGTGGATGCGGGGTGCCGAAAAGACCGCACGCAACCGCGCGGCTGTGGGTGGAATCGATGCGATCTACACGACTTCCTACCCGTACACCGATCACCTCATCGGGCTCAAATTGCGGGCGGAATTCCCGGATATCCGCTGGGTGGCGGATTTTCGGGATGAGTGGACGAACAATCCATATTTGCTTGATCATCCTCATCCACCCGGCCGCATGCGTCGGGAAAAGGCCATGGAACGGGCTGTGCTGGAAAAGGCGGATGTCCTGGTCACCAACTCCCCCGGCATGAAGGCGAATTTTGTCCGGACAAATCCGGATCTGGATCTGATTCGACGCATGCATGTGATCCCCAACGGGTTCGATCCGGATGATTTTGATGCCGTGGAAACGGCGGCACCCAAAAACGACAGATTCACCCTCACCTATACGGGCGCCTTGTACGGGCGGCGGAAACCTGATTTGTTTCTGGAAGCAATCGGCAGACTTGTCTCGGAGGGCAGACTGGACAGGGCTTCCTTTCGCATCCGGTTCATCGGCAGCTACAAACCGGATGCCATCCGGGCGCTTGCGGTCATGAACGGCATCGCGGACAATTTGGCGCTGGATGGTTATCAGCCTCACGGCGCTTGCCTGCAGGCCATGTCCGGCTCGGACGCCCTGCTGCTGCTGGAAGGCGGGGGTCCCGGCGCGGAAGCTTTTTTCACCGGAAAGGTCTTTGAATACATCCACACGGAACGGCCGATCCTGGCCGTCGTGCCCGAAAGGGGAGCGGCCGCCGGCGTGGTGAGAGACACAAAAACCGGGGTCGTCTGCGATTGCGGGGACTTGACAGGCATCATGGCCGGCTACATGCAGCTGTACAATGCCTGGCGGGAAGGCCGGACGGTGTTTGAACCGGTCCGGGAAAGGATTGCCGCCTACGATCGGCGCGTTCTGACAGAAAAGCTGGCAGCCCTGCTGTCGGGCGAAACAAAGTGAGAGGCCTGCTGTCGGAGCAGGATAAGGGGAACGAAGATGAAACTGATGGATGAAAAGGGTCGCCTGTTCGGAAAGGTCAACCTGTTCGACCTGCTGGTCCTGCTTGCGATTCTAGCCGTCGTGGCCGGGGTCGGGTACAAACTCCTTTCGAACCGGCAGCAGGAACAGGCGGCACAGAATACGACTGATTGGATCGTCACGATCAAGGCCTCGGGCATGGAACCCGGGTTTGCCGAGGCACTCAGGAAAGACGACAAGATTTATTACGACACGGACGGGTATGTCAATGCAACCATTTCCGATGTAAGGGAAGAGCCCGCGATGGTCAACGTCCCGACGGCGATCGGCACGCTTGTGCTCGCGGAGGATCCGAGACTGAAGGATGTTTATGTGGATGTGCTTGTCCAGGATGCCAGCGGGGACATTGGCGTGAAAATCGGCCGATATACGGTGGCAACCGGCAACAAGATAGCCATCAAGACGATCTATGCCTTTTATGATCAGGGTATCGTCATCGATATGCGCAAACAATGATCGAAACAAGCACGAGAGGGCTGCTTGCCGGCATTCGGGCGGGCTGCTGACCCTCGAACTGTCTGCCGACACGCGAGCTGCCTGTCGAAACTCGGGCTGCCTGCTGACACTCGAGAGGGTTTCCTGCCGACTGTTGGCCCAAACTGATCGAAAACGGATGGAGCGTGGGGATGGAATTGAATCAAGTATGGTCCGGAAGCCTGATTGTCCGGTTTCTGATTCGGATGTTTTCCGGAAGCCGGATATTGTCCGGTGTGCGGACCTTTTCCCGTATTTTCGGCATGAGCCGGACCGGTCTATATCTGGCCCGGTTTGTTTCGAGGCGCTTTCAAGGCGAATTCTCGTTGTCGGGTCGTTTGTCCGTTGTGCTCCAGAGGTTTCTGAGGCCGCTTCGCACCATGTGGAGACGTCTTTTGTCCGGCAGCATCCTTGTGCAGGGGGTTGGCAGCTCAAAGCTGGCATCCCGCTTATTGGCGCTTGTCATTCCGTTCGGCGCATTTTATGTGTTCGTGGATGAACTGGGCCGCAAGGTCTTTGCAGGTGTGTCCCTCTTCGGTTTGTGGGATGAGGCGTTTCTGGCCGCCTGCTTTGTCTGGCTGCTGTACGAGTGGCTGTCCGGGCAGGAGGAGCGACCGGGTGTGACCCCGTTGGATGCCCCACTTTTCCTGCTTGCAGGCGTTTCGTTTTTCCTCCTGCTCAATGTGGGTCGATTTCCCGATGTCGCGGTAGAGGGATTCCGCGTCGTCATCCAGTATACCCTGTTCTATTTTGTGGCCAGCCGCTGGCTGAATAGTGACAAACGCGCGGAAACCCTGGTCACAGGGCTGCTGATTGTGGGCGCTGCGCTGGCATCCCACGGGTTCCTGCAATTTCTGATGAAAGTGCAGACTCCGGCTTCCTGGACGGATCAGGCCGAAGCATCGGCGGGTCCGCGTGTGTTTTCCATCGTCGAGAGTCCGAATATCCTGGGCAGCATCATGATGCTGCTGCTGCCGCTTGCCTTTGCCGTACTCATCATGCCGGGCGTGAAGACATGGCTCCGCATCTGCCTGACAGGCATCGTCGGCATGATGGGACTATGCGTGCTGCTGACCCAGTCCCGCGGTGCCTGGCTCGGGTTGGCGCTGGCCATGGTCGTGTTCTGTCTGCTGGTGAAACCGGCCTGGCTGCTGCTTCTCGCAGGCGGAGGGTTTGCCTCCCTCCTGCTGCCGCAGGTCTATAACCGCATCGCATATCTGTTCACACCGCAATATGTCGCTTCCAGCCAGAAGGGTGGCCGCATGCTCCGGTATGCGACGGGCTTCTCCATGTTCCGTGAAGAGCCCTGGACCGGCGTGGGTCTGGGCCATTTCGGCGGTGCTGTGGCGATGAACCACAAAAACCTGTTTCCGACCACGTTCTACATGGACAGCTATTGGCTGAAAACGCTTGTGGAAATGGGCATCCCGGGCATGGCGGCATTCGCCCTTCTCATCGGAATGCTGCTGGTGTGGGGGCTCCGTGCCGTTCACCAGGCCGAAGCGGGAAGGGACCGCCTGATGGCGGCCGGAGCCTTCTCCGGAATCTGCGGGGTTGTGGTGCACAATTTCATGGAGAATATCTTTGAAGTGCCCTATATGGTGATTTATTTCTGGTTCCTTGCGGCGCTGCTGATGTATTGGGGATTCGGCAAAGCATCCCGCGCAAAGACCTAAGTCGTCGGAAAGGAATTACCTGCTCTTTGTGGACCTTCCGCACAGGCGGCATCATGGCCTCGGTTTTTCCGGATACCCGTCGATGAGGGCGATGGCCACTTCCACGTTCCGGGCCGCGTCGCGCCGCAGCTGCTCCCGTCTGGTGCCGAGGTGTTCCGCCAGTTTCAGTCTCCGGTCCCAGATGACATCCAGGTGTTCCATCCATTGGTCCGTCTGACCGTCTCCGATTACACCAAGTACGGGTTGGGCGACCTCCTCGAGGAAGGAGGACACCTTCGGTTCATAGACGAGGCCCGCCATGGGAACCCCCATGTTGGCCGCGTAGATGAGGGAATGCAGGCGCATGCCGACCATCAGATCCAGCCGCCCCACCAGGGACATGAGTTCCGCGGGCGGGCAGGCTTCCGGGAGAATCAGGGCTTTCTGTTCCATGTGCGCAAGGATGCGCCTGGAAATCTGCACGTCCTCCGGGGTCTGCATGGGCAGGAATACGGGTGTGGCACCGAACTTCGTGACGCAGTGGTCGGCCAGCCGTGCGATGGCGGGAACTGTCCGTTCAGAATCCGACCACTTCCGGATTGAAAAGCCAATGAAAGCGCCATCCCTTGATAACCCCGCCTTTCGGCCGAGTGCATCCGTTTCCGCATCGGAAGCCGGTATCAGGAGCATGGCCGGGTCCGCCGTCACTTCCGTGGCGGGATGTCGGATTCCCAGCGAGTCCGCTTCCGTAAGGGAATCCGGGTCACGCAGGGTGATGGCATCCAGCCTGTCCAGCACGCGATGTGCCCAGCGCCGGTTTGAAGGCCGGGAAATGGGTCCAAGTCCGTTGGCCAGCAGCATGGTTCTTGCGCCGCAGCATTTTGCGAGTGTCAGCATGCCGAGATAGTAGAGGATGGACCGCGTGCTCGTATTGTCCTGGATCAGACTGCCTCCTCCGGCTGCGAAGAGGCGTGTCCTGCGAAGGATCGATATCGCGCGGAATATGTTGAAGCGGTGGATCGATGCCACCTTCATGTCGCGTCGGGTCGCGTCGGGATTCCTGGACAGCACCGTGAAACTGATGTCCGGCCGGATATGGCGCACCGTATCCGTCAGGGCCTTCAGAATGGCTTCATCCCCGCTGTTCCTGTATCCATAGTATCCGAGCAGCGCCACATCGACCTGCTTGCCGTCCCTGCGGGTTCGTGACTCATCGGCCAGAACCCGCTCGTAAATGGCCAGCTGCGTGGCGCACATGCTCTCGAGGGAAAATCGTGCTTTCGCCGTCTCATAGAGGGATTGGCCCATCGATTGCCTGAGATCCCCGTCGGCGCACAAAGTGCACAGATATCCCGCCAGGGCATCCACATCCCGCGGTTCGAACAGGAAGCCGTTCTCCCCGTGACGGAACAGGTCTCCGAGTCCGCCGACACGGGAACTGACCGTGGGCCGGGCGAATCTGGCCCCTTCGAGGATGACATAGGGAAAGCTTTCGCTGAGCGAAGTCAGCACATTGATGTCCAGATTCTGGAACGCATCGTACGGGTCCGCAATCATGCCTGCGAAATGCACCTTGTCCCGGATGCCCAGATGGGTCGCCAGCCTTTCGAGCTGGGGAAGCAGGTCTCCGGGTCCTCCGATCAGGAACCGCGCGTTCGGATGCGAAGCGGCTGTTTTGGCCGCCGCCCGCAGGAATGTCTCATGGTCCTTCACCGGATGCAGTCTGGCCAGGATTCCTATCAGCAGGCAGTCTACGGGAAACGGCACCTGGTAGTCCGCGAAGAACTTCGCGCGGGAGCATGCCGGGATTTCATTGTCGAAGGGAATCCCGTTGTAGACGGAATGGATGTGCTGCGGGTCGAATCCGCGTGCGGTGAGCATGTCACGAAAATTTTCGGATACGCTGACGTGATGGCGGATTCGCCGGAGGGCCAGGGTGTTGATGCTGCCGTAGGTGAGCCGTTTCAGCAGACTGTGCAGATAGTCCAGCCGGTAATCGCTGTGGACGGTTGTGACCATCGGGATGCCGGTGACGGACCGGACGATCAGTCCGACCAGATTTCCCTTCGCACCATGGGCGTGCAGCAGATCACATGGCTTTTTCCGGACAATCTCCAATGTTTTCCTGACATCGGACCAGAGTCCCTTCGTCTGGATTGCATAGGCATCGATGCCCAGTGCGACGGCATCATCATGAAAAGGGCCGGTGCGGAAACTGACCAGGGATGCATCCAGATGCGCGCCGAGCGCCTTCACCAGGGAAAGCACATGGCTTTTTGCGCCGCCTTCGTCTCCACCGCCTATCATATGCACGACCCGCATGTCGAACCCTCCTGAAAGCCATGTCCTGTGACCCCGCACATGGCGAACGTCCATCCTGCATTTTACCATGAGGGTGCCATGCCTGTATCGTGAATCGGAAATATTCAGAATGCTTTGTGAAATAATAAGCGATAAAGTGTTATTATGATGCTATGGCAACGTATATGCTTCTTTGTTCTATGATATCATTGGAACAGATGGTCAACCGGCCGGGAGGATTGCCTTGAACCTGAAACCGAGACCTGGTGATTTCATATTGGTTGGACTTCTGCTGAGTGTCATCCTGCTTCTGCCTGTTTTTCTGACAGGCTCCGGCACCGGGACGGCAACAGCCGTCGTGACGCAGGAAGGCCGTGAATTGTCCCGGATACGCCTGACCGGGCTGGAAAAGACCATTCGGGTCGAATATGGCGGCGGGCATTCGGGAACGATTCTTGCCGAGAACGGACGCATCCGGTTCGAGGAGTCCGATTGTCCGGATCAGGTGTGCGTGGATACGGGCTGGTTGTCGAAACCGGGGCAGACGGCCGCATGTCTGCCTGCACGCGTGCTGATCCGGATCGAAGGGACTGTGACGGGGGATGTGGATGTCAAACTTCGATAATGCCGATGGTGCCGGCGAAGTTGAAAAGGGAAAGCGTGGTGCGGACAGTGATTTTGCCGCAGTCAGGCATCGGCGGATCAAGCGCCTGGCTTTGAACGCGCTTTTTCTTGCCATGGCCATGATTCTTTCTGTCGTGGAGCGATGGATTCCCGTGACAGCCCTGATTCCGATTCCCGGGGTGAAGCTTGGGCTGGCGAACATCATCACGCTTTTCATTCTGTTTTACGCCTCCTGGACGGATGCCTTCGTGGTCAGCCTGCTGCGGTGCCTGCTGACAGCTCTTCTGTTCGGCGGCATGTCCTCCCTGATGTTCTCTCTCGGCGGTGCGTTCCTGGCATTGCCCGTGATGATGCTGTTCAAGGCGGGCCATCCGAAGTGGTTCTCCCTCATCGGCATCAGCGTGGCGGGTGCGGCCGGCCACAACATCGGACAACTCGGCATGGCCATGCTGACCCTGAAAAGCATGGCTGTGATTGGATATCTTCCGGTGCTTCTTGCAGCGGCGATCCTGATGGGCACCCTCACGGCTCTTGTGGCGGACCCTTTCTTCAGGGCAATGGGACATACCCGCCTGGTATCGCCCGGATGACAGTCAGTTGATAATGGTTGCGCAACATGTCCTGCGCGGCATGCAGGTGGAAATGGCCGGAGAATGAATCCGGCCGGGACAGTGAAGTTTCGGGAGGATATGTCATGACAAGACGGATCGTCATCGTGGGAGCGGGATATGCAGGCGTTGAAACGGCGCTGTCCCTGAATCGGCACAAGAAGGAACTTGACGTGGAAATCGTCCTCGTGGACAGAAATCCATATCATACGCTGCTGACCGAATTGCATGAAGTCGCAGGAAACCGTGTGTCGGAAGAAGCGGTCAAAGTTCCGTTGCGCGAAATTTTCCGTTATACCGCTGTGAAAACGGTGACGGCGAATATCGGCGCATTCGATTTCGAAGGGAAAAAACTGACGCATGACCAGGGAACGATCCCGTATGACGTTCTCGTATTGGCCATGGGCGGCGCACCGAACTATTACGGCATCCCCGGTCTGAAGGAACACGCCATGACCTTGTGGTCCCATGATGATGCGGTCGTGCTTCGCGGGCACATCGAGCGCTGCTTCCTGCTTGCCTCCCAGGAAAAGGACCCGGTTGCCAGAAAGCGTCTGCTTACGTTTGTCGTGGGCGGAGCCGGCTTCACGGGTGTCGAAATGATGGGCGAGCTTGCGCTCTGGACGCGTCATCTCTGCAGGCAGCATGATATTCCGCGTCCGGATGTGCGTCTCCTGCTCGTTGACCTGCTGCCCACCATCATGAGCAATCTGTCGAAAGCGAACATCGGGAAATCGCAGAAGTACCTCGAGCACAAACTGGGTGTCGAAATTCTGTTGAACACCTCCATCAAGGAAGCGACAGCCGAAGGCGTCGTGACGGGAACCGGCGTTCTCGATACAAAGACCTTCATCTGGGCGGCCGGTGTCCGGTCGAATCTGATTGTCGACGGTCTGCCGCTGGAAGCGGTCGGCGGCCAGAAGCGGCTCAAGGTGGACGAATTCGGAGAAACCGGCATCAAGGGGGTCTATGCGGTCGGAGACATCGGCGCCCTGCTGGATGACAAGGGGAAACCGTATCCCGCCATGGTCGAGAACGCCGTCCAGACCGGCAAGGGCGTGGCCAGGAACATCCTGGCCGAACTTTCCGGAAAACCGCGGACGCCTGTGACTGTTGCGATGCACGGCATCATGGTCTGCATCGGACGCTGGTTCGCCGTGTCGGACATCATGGGGAAGAGTCTGCCAGTCTGGCTTTCCATTTTGATGAAGTATCTCGTGAACATGCATTATCTCTGAGAAATCACCGGATTCCGCGGCATGTACAATTACCTCCGGCATGAGTGGACGGATGTCCGTCAGCACCGGACCTTGCTGGAGCAGCACTGGTCCACCCGCACGCAGGCCTGGTGGCAGGTCCCGCTCCGCTTGTTCCTTGGCGTGATGTGGCTGGTTGAAGGCCTGACGAAGGTGGCCGGGGGCTGGCTTTCCAGTCCCAAACTGGCTGGCTTCATGGGCTATGCCGCCGATGCCTCCAGCGGAGCCACCGCCTCCGGTGCCTATGTGCTCCGTACGGATGAAATCGTCAACTTCAAGACAGGCCTCGTCAACTTCCTGCTCGGTACCCATACGCGCCTTGTGGAAGGGGTTGCGATATCCGAAGCCATGTTCGCAAAAGTTGAAGTCTTTCATTTCGGTGATTTCAACCTGATGCCCTGGTTCATCCAGAATGTGGTGCTGGGCAGTGATGGATTGGCCATGTTCTTCCAGGTCCTGGTGGTTGTTTTTGAGATTCTCCTCGGCCTGATGTTCCTTGGCGGGGCCTTCACTTTCCTGGCTTCGATTCTGTCGCTGGGTCTGATGATGATGTTCCTGACCTCCAATGGCATTTACGAGGAATCCTGGTGGATGCTGTTCGCTTCCGTCGTCATGATGGGTGGCGCGGGACGTGCCTTCGGTCTGGATTACTGGCTCATCCCCTGGGTGACCAATGTCTGGGACAGTTTCTGGAAGAACCGGAAACTGAGACTCTTTTTCCGTCACGGACTCGATCGCTGAAAGGGGACCGGCTATGTGGGAAAACCAACCTTGGCTCCGCGAGGAAATGGCAGCGTTTGAGACTTTTGCCGCGGACCGCTTCGCCGCCAAGGGGAACGCATACAAAGAAATATCCGCGCGGCTGCTGCTTTCCGGAGGAAAGCGCCTCCGTCCCGCGATGACCATCCTGGCCGCGCGAAGCGGAGAGTATGACCGGGCACGCGTTTTCCCGGCCGCATTGGCCGTGGAGACCCTCCATGCCGCCACACTCGCGCATGATGACATTGTCGATGGCGCGGCGACAAGGCGGGGGATCCCGACGGTATCCGAGCGGCACGGTGTCAACATGGCCGTCTACACAGGTGATTACCTGTTCGCCAAGAGCCTTCTGCTGATGGCGGAATCCGGTCTTGAACCGGAACGCACCGAGTTTGTCGCGAAAGCGGTCCTTTCCATGTGCGAAGGGGAAATGGCCCAGTATCTCGGTCGTTTTGAAATCACTTCCGTGCCCCAATACCTCCGCCGAATCGCCAGAAAGACGGGGCTCCTGTTTTCAGCGTCCTGTGCCATCGGCGGCAAGGCGGGCTGTTTGGCCGAACCGGATGTGAAGCGGCTGACCCGTTTCGGCTTCAAGTTCGGCATGGCCTTCCAGATTCGGGATGACCTGCTGGATATGGATACGGAAGAAAAAACGGCGGGAAAACCTGTGGCAAGAGATCTGCGTGATGGAATCGCCACATTGCCCGTCCTGCTGGCCTTGAAACAGGCGGCAGGCATGGAGGCGAAACTCCAGGCATGCTTCCTTGGCAAAGGCGACATGGACGAATTCCTTGATGCCGTGCGGGATGCCGGCGGGACAAGGGATGCAGGACGGATGCTCGGGCGATACGCCGACAAATGCCGGAGACTGCTGACCGAGCTGCCGCAGCAGACAACCAGAAATGCTTTGGAAGAGTTGACGGAATGGCTGACATCCGGCAACGAAACCTTGCAGATACAATACAACACATAAAAATGGAGGAGAAGAAACATGAAGAAAACATTTGCTCTGGTCCTGGCAATCGCGGTACTCTTTACTTTCACGGCGTGCGGATCGTCCACCACAAAGACCGGTCTGGCGACAATCACATCCATCGGCAGTTCCAAGGATCTGACAGCTGAAAAAGATGGCACTGCGCAGGCAGACACCATCATCGCGTCCGTCACGGTTGATTCCGCCGGCAAACTCGTCACCGTCGACATCGAATCCGTCCAGGCGAAGATCAACTTCGACAAGGATGGCAAGGTGACATCGGACAAGGCTGTCAAGGTGCCCTCGAAAACGGAACTCGGTGAAAAATACGGCATGAAGAAAGCCTCCAAGATCGGCATGGAATGGAATGAGCAGATTGCCGGTCTCGAACAGTGGCTGGTCGGCAAAACAGCGGATCAGATCACGAACATGAAGGTCAAGGAAGTCGAAGGCAAGAAGATTGCCGACGAAGCCGACCTGATGACAAAGGTCACCATCGGCATCGCAGACTACCAGGAAGTGGTGCTGAAGGCCATGGCGAGTGCGAAGTAGGGCGCAAGACCCCTGCCGCGGTCTCCGCGGCAGGGGTCGCATTGCCGGAAGGGCTGCATCATGAGGCACACTCTCAACAGGAGACATGGCATGACCCGGATCCTCGCATTCCTTCTGGTTTTTGCGGTGTTTTCCGCACTCGTCGGCTGCAGTCCGGCTCAACCGGCCCTGACCAAGTACTCCTATGAGTTTCTAGGTTCCTTTGATACCCTGATCCAGTTCATGGGCTATGCCAAAGACCAGGCCTCCTTTGAAAAGATGGCCAAAAAGGGGCAGGCGCGGTTCGAGGAACTCCACAGGATATTTGACATTTATCATGATTATGACGGTATTGTGAATGTCAAGACACTCAATGATCAGGCAGGCGCCGCACCCGTCAAGGCGGGAGCGGATCTGCTGGATTTCATCACGTTCTGCATCGACTGGCACGACAGGACGGACGGAGTCTGCAATATCGCCCTTGGACCTGTTCTTTCGTTATGGCACGACGCCCGCACGAACGGCACCGATGATCCCGCGACGGCTGCATTGCCGGACAGGACGGCGCTGCTGGAGGCATCCCGGCTGTGCGACATCCGGGATGTCAGGGTGGACAGGACCGCAGGGACCGTATTCCTCGCCAGGAAAGGCATGTCGCTCGATGTGGGCGCCGTCGCAAAGGGATATGCCTGCCGGGTTGTCATGGATGAACTGAAATCGGCCGGATACAGCTCCTTCGTGATCAGCGGAGGCGGCAACATTGTCACCGTAGGCGCGCCTCAGGACGGCATCCGGAAAAAATGGGGCGTCGGCATCCAGAACCCGGACGGAAATCCCCTGAATCCCGATGACAGTCCACTCGATGTGGCCTATGTGAATGACCTGTCAGTGGTCACGAGCGGAGATTATCAGCGCACCTATGTCGTGGACGGCAAACCCTATCACCACCTCATCGATCCCGCGACCCTGATGCCTGCGGTCCATTACAGGTCCGTCACGGTGATGACGCCCGACCCGGGTCTCGCGGATTTTTTCTCCACCACGCTCTTCCTTCTCCCGTATGGGGAAAGCCTGGCCGCCGCAAAAAAAGACGGCATCGATGCCCTCTGGATTTTTCCGGACGGCACGGTGGAAACGACGGATGGCATGAAAGCCGTGCTGCGCGACCTCGGGGGAGCGACAAACCGCTGATGTGTGAATTCCAAAGGAATCCAGCATAAAAACTCGTTGAAACGAGTTTTTACACAAGAATCAGGCATCTCCTGCGAAAACAGGAATCATTTTGAATAAAGACCGTGACATTGTGGTACGATTGCTGTGGGTTTGTTCCTGCCTTCGTACGAAAGCCCCATTCCCGGATAACAAATCGAACCTTCGATTGTTATAAAATTCACGAAGAAAGGCAGATGTGATCGATGTGTAAGAATGCATTGACCGAAGAGAAGTTCAGGGAACTGGACGCCTATGTGGCATCCTTGCCGGAACGGAAAGGTGCGCTGATCGCCGTGCTGCACAAGGCACAGGAGATTTTCGGGTACCTGCCCGAGGAAGTCCAGCTGCATGTGGCCAGGCTGCTCGATCTGCCTGCCGCCAATGTGTATGGGGTCGTTTCCTTTTATTCGTTTTTCGCAGAGGAACCACGCGGGGACCATGTCATCAACGTCTGCATGGGCACGGCCTGCTTCGTCCGCGGTGCCGAGATCATCCTGAAGGAACTGGAGGCGGACCTCGGCATCAAAGCCGGCCAGACCACACCGGATGGTCTGTTCTCCATCGATGCGCTCCGATGTGTGGGCGCCTGCGGACTCGCACCGGTCGTCATGGTCGACGGAAAAGTCTACGGACGGGTGAAACCCGGTGAAATCAGCAGCATCATCAAAGAATTCATGGAGGTGTGAGGCATGGGCATCAAGTCTCTGGACGAACTCAAATCCCTGCGGGACAAGCTCAAGACCGACATCAACATTCGGGCTTCGGGCGAGATCGATTCCAATATCCGCGTCGTGGTCGGCATGGCCACATGCGGCATCGCTGCCGGCGCCCGTCCGGTGTTCACGGCCATGGTGGATGAGGCCCGGATGCTGGAACTCGGCAATGTCACTTTTGTGCAGTCAGGCTGCATGGGGGCCTGTCACTCCGAACCCACGGTCGAAGTGCGTTTTCCCGGTCTGGAACCCATTCTGTACGGAAACGTCACGGCGGAGGCCGGCCGCGAAATCGTCAGGCGACATGTCCGCAACGGGGAGCTGGTTCAGAATCTGATCATCGGACGTCCGTTCGAGACCGTTTGAGTAGGGAGGAGATAAAATGAGCACATACAGGATGCATCTCCTGGTCTGCGGCGGCACCGGCTGCCAGGCTTCCGACAGCAGGCAGCTGGCGGACAATCTGCAGGCACAGGTCCTGATGGCCGGCATGGGGAAAGAGGTCCAGGTGGTCACGACCGGATGCTTCGGCTTCTGCGAGAAAGGTCCCATCGTCAAGGTCCTGCCGGACAATATCTTTTATGTCGAAGTCAAGCCGGCCGATGCCGAGGAGATTGTCAGCGAACATGTTCTGAAAGGACGTCCGGTCAACCGTCTCCTGTATGTCGAGCCCGGCATGAAGGAAAGAATTGCCGAGCACCGGGAGATGCCCTTCTACAAGAAGCAGCTTCGGATTGCCCTGCGAAACTGCGGCTTCATCGATCCGGAAGATATCAACGAGTACATTTCGGTGGATGGATACCAGGCGCTCGGAAAGGTTCTGACGGAAATGACGCCGGACGCCCTGCTCGTGCTGATGAAAAAAAGCGGGCTGCGCGGACGCGGCGGCGGCGGGTTCCCCACCGGATTGAAATGGGAGGCCGCTGCCAGGAACAAGTCCGATAAAAAGTACATCATCTGCAACGCGGACGAGGGAGATCCGGGTGCGTTCATGGATCGGTCCATACTCGAAGGCGACCCGCACAGTGTGCTGGAAGCGATGGCCATTGCCGGTTACGCGACTGGCGCCGATTGCGGGTATATCTACATCCGGGCCGAATATCCGCTTGCGATCCACCGTCTGGTCATCGCCATCGGCCAGGCGAGGCAGGCCGGGCTTCTCGGCGAGAACATCCTCGGCACGGGGTTCTCGTTCGACATCGAGATCAAGTATGGTGCCGGCGCCTTTGTCTGCGGCGAGGAAACCGCGCTGATCCATTCCATCGAGGGCGAACGCGGCGAACCCACGAACAAACCGCCATTCCCGGCGGAAAGCGGTCTTTGGGAGAAACCGACCTGTGTCAACAACGTCGAGACCTTCGCCAATGTTCCACCCATCATCCTCAACGGACCCGAATGGTTTTCTTCCATCGGTTCCGAGAAGAGCAAGGGCACGAAAGTGTTCGCATTGGCCGGCAAGGTCAACAATGTGGGCCTTGTGGAAGTGCCGATGGGCATCAAGCTGCGCGAGATCATCTTCGACATCGGCGGCGGCATCAAGGACGGGAAGAAGTTCAAATCCGTCCAGACTGGCGGACCTTCCGGGGGCTGCATTCCGGCTGAACACCTCGACACGCCGATCGACTACGAGAACCTGACCCGCATCGGTTCGATGATGGGCTCCGGCGGCATGATCGTCCTGGACGAGGACGACTGCATGGTCAATGTCGCGAAATTCTACCTGGAGTTCACCTGCGACGAATCGTGCGGCAAATGCACGCCGTGCCGCGTCGGAAACAAGCGCCTGCATGAAATCCTCACCCGCATCACCGAGGGCAAGGGAACCATGAAGGATCTGGACAACCTGAAGGAACTCGGCGGCATCATCAAGGATACCGCCCTCTGCGGGCTTGGACAGACTTCCCCGAATCCTGTCCTTTCCACCATGAAGTATTTCTGGGACGAATACGTGGCGCACGTGGTGGACAAGAGATGTCCCGCCGGTGTCTGCACCGCCCTTCTGTCCTACTATGTCCTCCCGGACAACTGCATCGGCTGCACCGCCTGCAGGCGGGTCTGCCCGGTCTCCTGCATTTCCGGCGAAGTAAAGAAGGTGCACGAAATCGACCAGACCAAGTGCATCAAATGCGGCGCCTGCCAGAAAGCCTGCAAATTCGGCGCCATAGTCAGGAAGTAGGAGGGATTGCCATGAGATTGGTGACGATACGCATCAACAACACGGAATATACCGTCCCGGAGCACTATACCATTCTGGAGGCCGCCCGGGAGGCGAAAGTGAACATCCCCACCCTCTGCCACATGGACCTGGGCGATCTGAAGGCCGTCAACCATGTCGCTTCCTGCCGGGTCTGCATGGTGGAAGTGGAAGGGCGGAGGAATCTCGCCCCATCCTGCGCCACAAAGGTGACGGACGGCATGACCATCCACACGAACACGCCCCGTGCCGTCAAGGCGCGGCGCACCTCGGTGGAGCTGCTGCTCTCCGACCATCCGGCGGATTGTCTGATCTGCGAGAAAAACAGAAGCTGCGATCTGCAGAAGCTCGCGGCAGACCTTGGCGTACGCGGAAACCTGAAATACAAAGGAGCCATGTCCACTTACAGGGAGGACATATCCAGCAAATCCATCCACCGGAACCTGGACAAGTGCATCCTGTGCAGACGGTGCGAGACCATGTGCAACGAAGTGCAGACGGTCGGCATCCTGTCGGCGGTGGATCGCGGTTTTGAAACCGTCGTTTCCCCAGCCTTCGGCATGCCCATGAGCGAGACGATGTGCACGTTCTGCGGCCAGTGCGTCGCCGTGTGTCCCACGGCCGCACTCACGGAAATCAGCAGTCTGCGTCAGGTATGGGAGGCCATCAACGATCCCGACAAGTTCGTCGTCGTGCAGACGGCTCCCGCTGTCCGCGTGGCATTGGGGGAGGAGTTCGACATGGAGCCGGGCACCATTGTCACCGGCAAAATGGCTTCCGCCTTGCGCATGATGGGATTCGACCGGGTGTTCGACACCGATTTCGGCGCCGATCTCACCATCATCGAAGAGGCGTCGGAATTCATCCACCGCCTGCAGCACGGCGGCCGTCTCCCCATTCTCACCAGCTGCTGCCCGGCCTGGGTCAAGTTCTTCGAGCACCAGTTCCAGGACCTGCTCGACATTCCTTCCACCTGCAAGTCCCCGCATGAAATGTTCGGCGCGATTGCCAAGACCTATTATGCGGAGAAATTCAACATCGATCCGAAGAAGATGGTCGTGGTGTCCGTGATGCCGTGTCTGGCGAAGAAATACGAATCCGCCCGGCCCGAGCTGACCGGAGAGGGGTTCTCGAACGTCGATTATGTCCTGACAACCCGGGAACTCGGCATGATGATCCGGGAATCGGGCTTCAACTTCGCGGACCTTGAGGAGGGTGAGTTCGACAATCCGTTGGGGGAATCCACCGGTGCCTCGGTCATATTCGGCGCGACGGGCGGTGTCATCGAAGCGGCGCTCCGGACGGCCTACGAGTGGCTGACGGGGGAAACGCTCGAACAGGTGGAGTTCCATGCGCTGCGTGGATTGGAAGGCATTCGGGAAGCCACGGTGAAGATTGGCGACCTGGACGTGAAAATCGGCGTAGCCCATGGGCTTGGAAATGCCCGCAAGCTGTTGGAAGCCATTCGGCGCGGAGAAGTGAATTACCATGCCATTGAAATCATGGCCTGCCCCGGCGGCTGCGTCGGCGGCGGCGGTCAGCCTTATCACCATGGGGATGCGGAGATCATCAAGAAGCGCACGGCGGCCATCTACCGGGAGGATGCCGGCAAGCCGAAGCGCAAGAGCCATGAGAATCTCCAGGTGATGAAGCTCTACAAGGAGTTCCTTGGCGAGTTTTATGGCGAGAAGGCTCACGAGCTGCTTCACACGCACTATACGGCAAGAGAGAAAATTTGAGCCGCAATTGGGCGCGAAGCTGGAATGAGGAACATGTGAAATCCGAATACTTGAAAGCGTGAATACGGCTTTCAACCAAAAGTTCATGAAAAGGGGCTGTCTCGGAATCATGATGATGATTGAGAGACAGCCCTTTTTCCGGCACCTTTCCGGCGCCTTTCCGGCGCTTACAGAAGATGAACTGGAACAATCAGGTTCAGGCTGTCAAATGCGGATAATTCAGCCGCGCAGCACAGAACCACGCCAGTTCCTCTTGGGATGCCGCTTTTTTCAAGAACACGAAAGGCTTCGATGGAGGTTCTCTTTGGAGAGGTTGTTTTTTTGATTTCCATTGGCCATATTTTTCCATCATGTTCCAAAATGACATCAATTTCCTTCATGTCACGATCCCTGTAAAAGAACAAATCCAATCTTGACCCTGTATTTTGACATCCTTTACTTATTTCTGACACGACATAATTTTCAAACAATGCCCCACTCATGGCACCTGCTTCAAGCGTATCGCTGCTCGTCCACCTGGTGAGCCAGGCGACCAGACCGGTATCGTGGAAATAGAGCTTCGGTGTCTTGATGGTCCTGTTCAGCACATTGTTCGACCATGGCTGCAGGAAAAAGACGATTCCAAGTGTTTCCAGAATATTCAGCCATTTTTTCACGGTCAGCTGATCGATGTCGCAATCTCGCGCAAGTTCCGCATAATTCACCAACTGCGCAGTTCTTGCCGCAGCTGCCGTGATGAATTTCATGAAGGAAAGGCTGTCAATGCTCCCTGATAATTGCCGGATGTCTCTTTCGACATAGGTTGAGAGATAACTGCTGTAAAAAACATTCAGATCGGAATAAGCGCCACTCGCAAGCGCAGGCATGCCTCCTTTGAAAATCCTTCGGAAGATTTCCTGGGCATCGACCGCTTTTGTATCTTTCTGTCTTCGGACAAGATCGGACATATCCGGAGAAAAAGCAGGACATTCTGATTTTCTGTACATTTCGTTCTGGGACAGGGAAGACATCGGAAGGACTGCGAGTCGGCCGGCCAGTGATTCCTGAACGCCTTCCATCAGTCTGAAGACCCGGGATCCCGTCAGCCAGAAATCTCCGGGCCGATGGTCACGGTCAATCAGGATTTTCATCGCGGTGAAAAGTTCCGGGGCATACTGCACCTCATCGATCAGGACCGGAGGACGATAGAGCTGGAAGAACATCGCAGGGTCGCTCCTGGCAAGCATTCTTGTGTTCAGGTCATCCAGTGTGACATATACCCGTTCGGTATTTTTCATCAATTCCTTCAGCATGGTCGTTTTTCCGGTCTGGCGTGGTCCCGTGACAAGGATGGCCGGGTATTCACCGGACAGTCGCGAAATGACATTTTCCATATCCCGTTTGATGTACATGGATGAAGCCTCCGGCTAATATGTGTAATAATCACATTTTAGCCGGATCCAGCATGAAACGCAAGGTGGCGTCGTACGATTGATTCCCGTATCGCTGAATTGGACCGCGCATGCCGTCAATTGTCCGCAGGACCTTCAGGTGCCGAAGCCGGCAACTGCTTTGCACCTGGCTCCTTTGCACGCAGCACCAGCAGGAATCCCATGGCCAGCAGCACGAGGATCAGCACGAAGGGCAGCCTGCGGTTCACGGAAGAAAGCAGACCGGCAATCCAGCCGAACGGCGAACTGAGCGCGATGACCAGAACGAAGGCGAGGGAGATGATGCGGGACCGTTCCGCGGGATCGACCATCGTGATCTGCATCGAGTCCAGCAGCGGGCTGATGAGGGATACGGCGAGCGCTTCCACCACAATGCTGACGGCGAGAAGCAGGAAGCCTTTCGGCGGGACGGTCAGCAGAATGGCCTGACTGGCGGCAAAGAGCGTGAAACCCGTCATGAGCGGCTTTCGGAAGTGTTCCGTCCGGACGCGCGGGATCAGGAGGAAGAAGCTGGCCAGCATGGCGATGGATTTGATGAAGGGAAACAGTGCGATCATTCCTTCGGGTATGCCGACCGACTCGGCCGCGTACAGGGTCCAGAAGGTGCCGTTCACCACACCGATGATGCTCATCACCAGCATGATGCCGAGGGTGGTGAGGGTGGCCGGACTCTTCAGGATGTGCCCGGCGACGCCGCCGTACTGTCCGAGCAGGCTGACGATGGAAAGGTGTTTTGTTTCGGACATTCGAACCTTTCCGACAGAGGTTTCCTTTGTCCACAGGTAGCCTGCAGTGCATTTGAGAAGCAAAGAGGCTGCCATGAACAGATAGAGTCCCCGCATCACGGGGACGAGTCCGAAGCGGGCCACCAGCAGGCCGGAAAGCGGGGAGAAGAAGGCGGCGCCGAGTGCGAAGATATAGATGAGCGTGAAAATGCCGACAATCTGTTCTTTTCTCGCATCTTCCGCGAGGAGTCCCGTCCATGAATTCATCGGAATGCGGATGACCGCGTTGCAGATAGCAGCCAGGAGGAAATGGGTGAAATTGTGGGAAAACGCGAGGATCAGACTCGGCACAACCCAGGAGAGCGAATCGAAGATGAGGGTGGTCAGGCGCCGACCGAGCTTGTCCGTCACGACGCCGCCGAGCAGGGAGAAGAAAATCTGAAAGACCATGCCGACCGAGGCGATCAGACCGATCTGCGCATCCTCCACCCCGAGCGCATACATGTAGAGGGTGGCGTATGGTGCATAGAGGTTGAAGGGTATGCCCCACATCGGTTCCAGCAGGACGAGGGTGCGCTGGTTACCACGCAGACTGAGGAGGGTTGTCCAGAGGGGATGGGTTTTCTTCATGGATTGATTCCTTTCAGAGAGGAACGTCCTGCCAGATGCCGCCGTAAAGGACACGTTGTTTCGTGAAGCCGATTTTCAGCAATCCGGACCGGACTGCTTCATAACCGAAGTCAACCGCGTCCGGATGATGGACGTCCGAATTGAGCTGGATGGGGATGCCTGCTTCGAAAATCCCGGAAAGAATCCACCACGATGGATAGGGATCCTTCAGATACCCGCGGGACATGCCGCCGGTGTTCACTTCCACGATGACATCCGTCAGCGAAACCACATCGAGGGTTTTGGCGATTTCCTCCCGATACCATTCGTCCTCCTCGTCAAAGTACCGGTCCCCGGCATTGTTCTTGCGGAACACGTCCAGATGGGCGAGAATGTTCGGCGGCATGGAAAGGAGCATTTCACGGATTTTTCCGTAATAAGCCTCCCCGAATGCCTGAATGTCTCCATCAAAGCCTTCTTCCAGCGTTTCCTTGAATTCTTTCGCGTTCCCGTCCACCGGCATGGCCGCTCCGGTTGCCGGATGAGGCAGAAAGTGAACGGCACCCAGCGTGTAGGTGATGCCCGGCATGGTCCGCCAATCCGTGCAGCCAGCGAAAAAATCCGTCTCCAGACCGGTATGGAGCTCGATGCGGCCCGCATAGCGCTCCTTCAGTTCCCGGGTCACGCGCAGGTATTCAGGCAATGCCTCCGCCTTCATGTTCCAATCTGTCTCGAACGGAAGCGGTGCGTGGCTGGAAAATCCGAAAGCGGAAAACCCCTTGCTCAGCGCGGACCGGACATACTCCTCCGGTTCGCCCTTTCCATCGCAGAAACGGCTGTGTGAATGATAACTGACTAACAAAACATACTCCCGCACGGCATCCGCCGTACATCGCAAGGCGTTTTCCCTGACCGCCCCGCGCCTTTCCGGACCGGCCGACCTGGCCTGCCCGGTCTGAACCGGTTGGGAATCCCCGTCCGGCTCATTTCCGCTTCAGCGTCCTGGCCATGTCTCCAAGGGACTTGGTCATGTCGCCGATGGATTTAGTCATCCCGCCGAAGGACTTGCTCATGCCGTCGAACGATTTGGACATGCCCTCCAGATTGATCAGGGTGGACAGCTCGAGATGACGCTTGATTTTTTTTGTCGTGGTTTTTTCGAACTCACCCTCGCGGATGTCGAAATTCCTGATTTTCTTGTAGGTGGACAGTTTCTTGTTCGCCTTCTGGACCTCACCCTTGATGAGCTTGTAAAGGTCGTCCTGCAGCGGAACCTGTCCGAACTGCTCCACGATGACCTCCATGTTCGGCACAATGCGCGCACAGACCATGGTATCCTCGTTCGCGCCGCCATCCACGCCATACACGATGGATTCCTTGATGAAGATGCTTTTGTTCAGGTAAAGCTCCACATCCTCCGGGAAGATGTTCTTGCCGTTTTTCGTGACGATGACGTTCTTGCGGCGTCCGGAAATGAAAAGAAAACCGTTCCGGTCGATGTAGCCGTTGTCGCCCGTTTTCAGGACGCCATCCTTCAGGACGGCATCCGTGGCTTCCTGATTTTCAAAATATCCGAGCATGACGATCGGCCCCTTCACGACAATTTCCCCGATGCCGTCCGGACCGGGGTCCGCGATGGTCACTTCCACGCCCGGAAGCGGGAACCCGGCGGAGGCATCGCGGTAATTGTCCAGCCTGTTGACAGACACGATGGGGGAGCATTCCGTGAGGCCATAACCCTGCATGATGTTGAGCCCCATCGATCGAAGTCCCTTCGACACCTTCGGGTTGAGGGCCGCGGCACCGGCGATGATGAGCCGCATGTTTCCGCCGAGAGATTCGTGCACTTCGGCGAACACCTTGCGGCGAACGTCAAATCCCATGCGGTAGAAGAACCCCGCGACAGCAAGTCCTGCCCGCAGCGTGGAATACCGTTTGTCCTTCTTTGCCTTCTTCACGATTTTCGTATAGACGTTTTCCAGGATGAGCGGGACGCTCATCATCATGGTCGGCTTGTATTCCTGCAGGTTTTTCGAGATATGACGAAGTCCTTCGCAGAAACAGATGGTGACGCCGAGATAGACCATCGTGAGAAAACCGGCCGTGCACTCGTACGTGTGATGCAACGGCAGGATGGAGAGGATCAGGTCGTTGTTGTCTGCATAGATCAGTTTCGCAACGGCCATGATGTCCGCACTGAGGTTCCGGTGGGACAGCATGACCCCTTTCGACTGGTCCGTCGTGCCGGAGGTGAAGATGAGCATGTTCATCACATCCGGGTCGAGGGGGTGACGCCATGATTCTCCGCCATCCGGACCGGGAATGCGCTGCCATGCTTCCCCGGCATCCGCGTCGGACAGGGCGCTCCCCGCCTTCAGCATTTCCCGGAAGGAAAGCAGACCGTCGGAAGCCGTTTCCGTGTCCATGTCCACGATATGGCGCAGCGCAGGCAGTTCGGTGCGGCGTGCTGCGATGCATGCGGCATATTCGCCGGAGCACAGGACCGCGGCGGCACCGGAGCGCTGCAGCAGGGTGACCAGTTCGTGCTCGGGCAGTTCCTTGTCCAGCGGGACCACCGTGCCGGTGCCGCAGACGATGCCCAGATAGGAAACGCACCATTCGTACCGGTTTTCCGCGATGATGGCCACGCGGGCGTCCGCCAGGCCAAGGTGGCGCATGGCAGCCCCCAGCGACTGGATGTCATGACGGAAGTGTCGGAAGGAAATATTACGGAGGGTACCCGTCTGGGGGTTCCTGACGAGGAACGCATCCGCGTCCCCATAGATCTCGGCACTCTGGTGAACCAGATCCCGCAGATCCGTGATGGAACGGACATCATACAGACCGGTTTTCGCTGGCAGCATCTTCTGTCCCCCTGTTTTCGGACGATTCCCGACTTTTCATGCGGGAACCATGCCTTGCGGCAAAATCATTATACTGGATGTGAAGGGGGGAGACAACATGCAACGGGGACGGATCAGCGGGAATCCTCCGCGGAATTGTCCCGAAGCCGGTCCATGAAGGCGGCATCGGCGGCCGGAACCTCTTCCAGGGTATAGGGAATGCCTGCCTCATGCCATTTGAAGATGCCCATCCGGTGGTATGGAAGCCATTGGATCCCGGTGACGTTCGGGTGGGTATCCTTCAGGCGCCGGATGGATGCAATGGCCGGAGGAGAGTCCGTGAGGCCGGGCACCACGACATAACGCAGCCAGGTCGGAAGGGAACGTTGCCTGAGGCAATCAAGAAAATGGAGCGTGGATGCGGCTTCCGCACCGGTCAGGGCGAGATGGGCCTCCGAATCCGGGTGCTTGATGTCCAGCAGAACGAGGTCCGTGACGGAAAGAAGCGCCTCCAGCTTCCTTCCGCCGTCGGACTCTTCCGGCCAATCCCCGTTTGTATCCAGCGCGGTATGGATGCCTGCATGCTTCAGCCTGCCGAAGAGCTCCGTGACGAACGCGGCCTGCAGCAGCGGTTCTCCGCCGGAAACCGTGACGCCGCCGCCGGAGGCATCAAACCAGGAACGGTACCGGAGAAGGGTGCCGAAGAGCGCGTCGACCTCCATTTCCTTCCCGCCTTGAAGCGCCCAGGTGTCGGGATTGTGGCAATACCGGCAACGCCAGCGGCACCCCTGCAGAAACACGACAAACCGGATGCCCGGACCGTCGGCTGTGCCGAAGCTTTCCAGGGAATGAATTCTGCCTGTCATCCATCCGCCTCCTGTTTCCCTGCGGCGCGCCTCTGGTCCCTGTGAAGAGTCTTCCCTGTGAAGAGTCTTCCCTGTGAAGGACCGGAAGGACGTCCTGCCGCTGCGATTCTTTCACATGGCTGCATGGAAGGTTCGGGAAATGACCTCCTGCTGCTGCGCGGATGTAAGCCGGTTGAAGAGAACCGCGTATCCGGATACACGGATGGTGAGCTGCGGATGTTTCTCCGGATGCGCCATCGCGTCCTGCAGGGTGGCACGGTCCAGTACGTTGATGTTCACGTGGTGGCCACCCTGCAGGAAATATCCGTCCAGCAAGGCGCCGAAATTTCGCAGACGGAATCGTTCCTCCGTGCCAAGCGCGTTCGGCATCAGCGAAAGTGTCAGGGATATGCCATCCCTGCAGGAGGCGAAGGGCAGTTTCGCCAGGGAGTTCAATGTGGCGAGGGCACCCATCATGTCACGGCCATGCATCGGATTCGCGCCCGGGGCGAAGGGTTCGCCCTTCTTTCGTCCATCCGGTGTGGCACCGGTTTTTTTGCCGTACACCACGTTCGATGTGATGGTGAGGATGGACAGGGTATGTTCCGCGCTGCGATACGCGGGCGATTTCCGCAGTTCGCTGATGAATCCCCGGACCAGTTCGGCCGCGGGGAGATCCACCCGATCATCGTCGTTGCCGAATTTCGGGAATTCGCCAAGTATTTCAAAATCCGTGATCAGTCCGCCGCCATCCCGGACACATCGGACGTATGTGTGCCGCATGGCGCTGAAGGAATCCGCCACGACCGAAAGTCCGGCGATGCCAAAGGCCATGAAACGATGGACATCCGTGTCGTGCAGCGCCATCATCAGCCGTTCGCAGGCGTACTTGTCGTGCATGTGGTGGATGGTGTTCATGGTGTTCACATACAGGCGCGCCATCCATTTCTGCAGGGCGAGAAAACGCTTGAGGACCTTTTCGGCATCGAGATACTCATCCGCATAGGGCTCGCTTTCCGGCGCGATCTGCTCACCCGTCAACTCGTCGCGCCCGCCGTTCAGGGCAAGCAGCAGCAGTTTCGGCAGATTGCAGCGTGCACCGAAAAACTGCATGTCCTTGCCGATGCGCATGGCGGAGACGCAGCAGGAGATGCCGTAGTCGTCGCCGTAGTCCGGCCGCATCACATCATCGTTTTCATACTGGATTGTGCTGGTTGCCATGCTCACTTTTGCACAGTACCGCTTGAAGGCTTCCGGAAGACGGGTGGACCAGAGTACCGTCAGGTTCGGCTCTGCAGAGGGACCGAGGTGATCGAGCGTATGCAGAAACCGATAGGTGGTGCGCGTGACCATGTGCCGGCCGTCCTGCGCCATCCCGCCGAGGGATTCCGTGATCCAGAGCGGGTCGCCAGCAAACAGGTCATTGTAGTCCGGTGTCCGCAGATGACGGATCAGCCGCAGTTTGATGATCAGCTGGTCGATCAGTTCCTGGGCTTCCGTCTCGGAAAGCCGGCCTGATTTCAGATCCCGTTCCAGATAGATGTCCAGAAAGGTCGAGATGCGTCCGATGGAGTTGGCGGCCCCGTTTGTCTCCTGTACGGAACCGAGGAAAGACAGATAAATCCACTGGACTGCTTCAGCCGCGTCTGCTGCGGGTTTCTTCAGGTTGAATCCATAGGTTTTCCCGAGTTCCTCCAGATCGTGCAGCGCCTGAATCTGGTCGGAAACTTCCTCCCGCAGGCGGATGGTCTCGTCGTCCATGTCCCGGTCCAGCATCACATCCAGGTCCGTCTGTTTTGCCGCAATGAGTTTCTCCGTGCCGTACAGGGCAACCCGGCGGTAGTCGCCGATAATGCGGCCGCGTCCGTATGCGTCGGGCAGGCCGGTGATGACCCCGCTTTTTCTGGCACGCTTCATATCCTGCGTGTAGGCGCTGAAAACCCCGTCATTGTGCGTTCTGCGCAGCCGGGTGAACAAGTCGGTGATTTCAGCCGGAATTTCCTTGCCGTAGGCATGGGCGGCCTGCACCGCGAGGCGAATGCCGCCGAACGGATTGACGGCCCGTTTCAAGGGAGCATCCGTCTGAAGTCCGACGACTGTTTCGAGAGACTTGTCGATGTATCCGGCCGGATGGCTGTTGATGCCGGAAATGGTTTCCGTGTCGATGTCGAGGACACCGCCTCCCGCAAGTTCCCTGTCCAGCAGGACGGCGCATTGCGCCCACAATTGCGCGGTCCGGTCCGTGACAGGGGCCAGGAAGGTTTCATCTCCGTCATGGGGTGTCAGGTTCTTCACGATGAAGTCACGGACATCGGTTTCAGACTGCCATCGTCCGCCGGCAAAACTTTCCCAGGCCATTCCGGTTTCCATGCATCATCCTCTTTCCCCGCCGCAGGGCAACAAAAAACCCGGCGCAATACTACCCTGAAAAGGGTTGCATGCCCAGGCGGCCGGCTTTTTCCCACCCACGCTCCGCTGCGGTTGTTTCCGCTGTTCCGCCAGTTGCGTGGGGTTCTGTTCATACCAAAATTCCTCCGGTCTCATGCCGGAATCCGATTTCATTATGCGGGAACCGTGGCAGGATGTCAATGCTGTCGGTTGAAATCCATGAATCCGTTGTTGTGCGCGTGTTGCATGGAAAAACGCGCTTATGATATGATGAGGGCGGCATATGGAGTTCGTCTCCGGACAGACAAGTGAATCACCCACATCCCGCAGGGACGCCCTGCCTGCAGGGCGATGCCGCGGGTTTTACCCTTTCGCGAAGCGCAAGGGCTGCAGAAGAGGAGAAGCCGATGAGCAACGTGATCAGGATCAACGCGTGTCTCTATTCGCGCATGGGGTACGGAAGAAGCCGGAATCTGTCCGATTTCTACATGAACGGACGTTTCCAGTCGGAGCCGCATCTCGACAATATTCAGGCCTCCCTGGAGAACCGCGGGAGCGACTACCTCTTTGCCGTGGCGGACAACATGGAAAATGCCGCGGAGGCGACCGCCAATGTCTCCATCAACCGGGATCTCGCACGCATACATGAAAAAATCTCCGTCAATGGCGGGGACATTGAATCCAAGGCGAGGGAACTCACCACACGCGTGTCGGATTCCATGCGCCTGCTGGACAGCATCCTGGAAATGAATCATACACCTGCCGAGGACGACCGCCGTCGCGTGGGCTTTTCCGCCCTGATTCTGGCCGACGGCCATGCCGTGGCTGCCACGGCCGGACTCGGCCATGTCTATCTGATGCGGGAGGAGACCTTCACCTCTCTGGCCTGCGAAAACACAAAGCGCGAGCGGCTGGTCCGGCTTGGCGTCCTCACGGAGGAGGACGCGGAGCGGGAGGATCTGCTCATACCGGAAGATACGGATGTGGAGGACAGTGAACCGGAAGGCCCTGTCATTCTTTCGGATCCCATTCCCTTCTGTGAACACGACACGTTTCTGCTTGTCAGCCATGGTGCATTCGAAGCACTGGGCGAAGAGCGGGTGGAAGACATTCTGGCCGGCGGGGGAGAGAGTGTTTCCCTGGCTGGCAGGATTGTCGCGGAATCGATGAAGCGGACGACCAGGGGAGATCTCACCGCGCTGGTCGTGCAGATCGAGAAAATTTACGATGTGCAGGGCGCCGCACGCCGGCCCATGCTGAAATCCAGGGTCGACGCGCTCAGCAAGACCCCGGCCGTCACCTACCGGTACAGCCGCAAGCCCGCAGGAAGGGACAGCATTCTCTTTGCAGGATTGTCGGTTCTGACCGTGATTGTGGTGCTTGCCATCCTGTACATCCTCGTCAGCTCGTTCTTCAGTCCGGATGAGGGAAGCCTGCAGGCCTCGACCTCACCGACGCCTTCGTCTTCCGTCTCGGCCACGGCTGTGCCGGAAGAGACTCCGGCGGAAGAAACCGCCGTGGCCTCCACGGAACCATCGGCGTCCGCGACGCCGGAAGCCACCCCTGAACCTTCCGAATCGGCGGCAAACCCGCAGACCTACACGATTCAGAAGGGGGATACGATGAACCGGATTGTCACGAAGTTTTACAAGGACGTGAAACTGGTTGACGCATTCTCTTCTTACAACAACATCAGCGACCCATCCAAAATACAGCCCGGACAGGTTCTGAAGATTCCGTCGATTGATTCGCTGAGGTAAGGCGCCGGAAGAAAATTACCTGCTCTTTTTCCGAAAAGAATGGCAGGTTTGGCCATTGTTTTCGGAAATTCATAGAGCAGGTTATTTTCTTCCAAGCCCGAATCGTTTTCGGCACCTGACTCATCGGGATACCGGCATCTGCTCCAGCAGCCATTTCATCAGGATATGCGCCTCGGGAACGAACAGCCCCGTTTCACATGTCTTTTCCGTGAACACAGGAGCCTGGCCGGGAACGGACAGGTCCTTCCGGCTGTCGTACAGCAGGAAGGGAACCGGTGTGCGGGTATGGGTGCGGATTCCGACCGGTGTGGGGTGGTCCGGCATGATGAGAAGCCGGAATTCCCCCAGCTGCGGAAGACGTGCGAGCAGCACGGACAGAAGCTCCGCATCGATGCGCCCGATGGAGTCGGTTTTTTCAGTTGCCTGCCCCTGATGGCCGCACTCGTCCGGTGCTTCCACATGGATATACACAAAGTCCGCCCCGTTTTCCAATTGGGTCAGCGCTGCCTCGGCCTTCCCCCTGTAATTGGTGTGAAGATTGCCGGTGGCACCCGGCACATCAATGGCGTCGACACCTGCGGCCATGCCGATGCCCTTGATCAGGTCGACGGCAGAAATGACGGCACCCCGCAGCCCGAACGTGTCGTGGAAAGAGGGGAGCGCGGGCCTGCTTCCCTGCCCCCAGAGCCAGATGGCATTGGCGGGATTCAGTCCGCGTGCGGTCCGGGCTCTGTTCACGGGATGGTCCGCCAGCACGTCCATGGATCTTTCCATCAAAGACCGTGCCGTATCGCCGCCAGGCCCTGCGGGCAGCCATTCCGAGACAGGCCGGCCGCTGATGTCATGCGGCGGGGTGAGACGGATGTCCAGGGGACCTCCGGTCCAGATCAGGCAATGCCGGTAACTGATGCCCGGATGAAAGGCAAGGTTTTCTCCATCGAGGGCCGCCGCCACGGAAAGCATCAGCTCCCGCGCTTCCTCCGTACCGATTTCCCCGGCGCTGTAGTCCTGCATGATGCGATGCGACAGCGGACCGCTTCCACCGAGTGTGACCAGATTGCAGCGCAAGGCCGCATCCCCGTCCAGCATGACCAGTCCCATGCTGACCGCTTCCAGGGGAGACCGCCCCGTATAGTGGATGGCGGGCGGATACCCGAAGACGGAAAGGTTGGCGACATCGCTGCCGGCAGGCAACCCGTCCGGAACGGTCTTTGCCAGACCTGCCAAAGAAGATTTGAAAAGCCGGTCCATGTTCGGTTTCACGGCCGCTTCCATCGGAGTTCTGCCTGCAAGCTCCGGAACGGGGACATCGGCCATGCCGTCGCACAAAAGTGTCACGTATTTCATAGGCGTTTCCTTTCCCGCATGGGAATTCCCATTCCGCGCGGAGCCGGCTGCCGGCATGCGGAAATGGCAAGAACAACGTAACACAGGGGAAACCGGAGCGTCAAGCCATGGAAGCTGCGGCTTGCGGCGAAACAGGCGCCGGCCCTGTTCCCGATTGCACAAGGGTCTTGCGGGATGGTATAATTCAAATGGACGGATTTCGTGCATCGACAGCATCCCGGTTCCGCCGGAGATGATTGACAGGAGGTTCCCATGGCCAAGATTACCAGCGATATGATCATCATGGATGTGCTGCGGATGGATCGTTCAACCGCACCCATCTTCACCCGTCACGGCATGCACTGCCTCGGATGCCCCTCCGCCTCGGGCGAGAGCATCGAGGATGCCTGCGCCGTACACGGCATTGATTCGGAAAAGCTCATTGAAGCGCTCAACGCCCATGTTGGAGCCTGAGAAGACGCCTGCTCTGTTTCAGAAAGGAATGGCGGAACCAGCCATTCCTTCTTTTTTGGCGCGAGTCGTTTCAACGAACATGACAGAAGCCATCCAATCCCCACCGGGGCACCCTGAGGTGTGAATATGCGTATCGAAGAGATCACCGGACTGCTGGAGGCGGAAATCCTCACAGTGAACCACGACAAGGACATGGACATCCGCTCTGCCTGCGGTGCCGACCTGATGAGCGATGTCATGGCGTTTTCCAAGGAGAATGCCATGATGATCACGGGGCTGGTCAATCCGCAGGTCATCCGGACCGCCGAGATGATGGACATTCGCGTGGTGGTGTTCGTCAGGGGGAAGAAGCCCCAGCCAACCATGATTGACATGGCGGAGGAGCGCGGCATCGCCGTCCTCTCCACGGAACTCCCCATGTTTGCCGCGTGCGGCAAACTGTATCAGCAGGGCATGCACGGACGGGGAGACTCCTGATGGAACCAGGGGTCATCATCCGGGAATACACCATCCCCGCCAATGATTTCGTCGTGGCCGGCGAAGCATCGAGCAGCGTCAGAAAGCTCCTCAACCAGATGGGCGTGGCGCCTGCTGTCGTGAAAAGGACATCCATCGCCATGTATGAAGCGGAAATCAATGCCGTCATCCATGGGCATGGGGGCCGGGCACATGTGGAAATAGACAGCGAAAAGATTGTCATCCGGATTTCGGATGATGGTCCCGGCATTCCGAACGTCGAGCTTGCCATGCAGGAAGGCTGGTCCACGGCGCCGGACAGTGTCCGGGAAATGGGCTTCGGCGCAGGAATGGGACTTCCGAACATCAAGCGGCATGCGGATGCGTTCCATCTTGATACGGAGCAGGGGCGCGGCACGACGGTCAACATCATCGTGCATTTCAGATGACACGGAGGATTGGCCCATGGGTCAGGAATATTTCCACTCGGTCACCCTCGACAAGGACAAGTGCAAGGGATGCACGAACTGCATCAAGCATTGTCCGACGGAGGCCATCCGTGTTCGGAACGGGAAGGCGGAGATTACACGGGAACGCTGCATCGACTGCGGCGAATGCATACGCGTCTGTCCGTACCACGCAAAAAAGGCTGTCAGCGATCCGTTCGAGATGATTGGTTCATACCGGTACAAGATTGCTTTGCCGGCACCTTCGCTGTACGGTCAGTTCAATCCGTCCTTCGGGCGCGAGAAGATTCTGCGTGCCCTTCTGCACATCGGTTTTGACGATGTGTTCGAAGTCGCCGCGGCGGCGGAAGTCGTATCGGATGCCCCCCGCCGGTATCTGGAATCCCACGAAGTCAGGAAGCCGGTCATCTCCACCGCCTGTCCTGCGGTTGTGCGGCTGGTGCAGGTGCGATTTCCCAACCTCATTGAAAATCTCATCCACATCGACACGCCGATGGAAGTTGCCGCCGGCATGGCCAGAAGACGTGCCGCCGAACGAACCGGGATACCGGCCGGCGAAATCGGCTGTTTTTTTCTTTCCCCCTGCGCGGCGAAGGTCACCAGTGTGAAGGCGCCGTTCGGCAAGGAAAAATCCGAGGTGGACGCCGTCTTTGCCATGAAGGACATTCATTTGCTTCTGCTCGAGCAGTTGAAGAAGATGAACGGGATGCCATCGGAAGAAAAGCATCTGATGGCGGGACCGGCCGGAGTCCTGTGGGCCTGTACGGGAGGGGAGAGCGCTTTCCTGGAAAAGGGACGGCACATTGCCGTGCATGGCATCGCGAACATCATTGCCATTCTTGAGGAAACTGTCGAGGAGCGTCTGGAGGATGTGGACTTCATCGAAGCGCTTTCCTGTCTCGAGGGGTGCCTCGGAGGACCGCTGACCGTGGAGAATCCTTTTGTCGCGAAGACGAATCTGCAGGCGGTCATCGAATCGGCGGAAGCTTCGGACTTTGATCCGGACTGTCTGGTCGCAGACCCTTCCGAACTGGAATGGACCCGCGAAATGCCCTATATACCGGTACTGAAGCTGGATGACGACAGGATGAAGGCGCTGGAGAAACTGCAGCGGATCGATGTCATCGAGGCGGATCTGCCCGGACTGGACTGCGGCGCATGCGGAGCACCCAGTTGTCGCGCGCTGGCCGAGGATATCGTGCGCGGCTTCGCCAAGGAAACCGATTGCGTGTTCAAATTGAGGGAAAAAGTCAGTGATCTCGCCCAGCGTTTCGGTGACCTGACCTGACGGCTGCCCGGGTGACTGCGAAGGGGTCGATGCGACCCCGAAGGAGAGTCTCTATGACCGTACGGGAGTTTGCCGCACAGTATGGATACAGGATCGTCACGGAGGAATCCGCATCTCTCGACAGGCCGATCACCGGCGTGTATTCCTGCGATCTCCTCAGCTGGGCGATGGCGAAGGTATCCGCCGGGGATGTGTGGACCACGGTCCATACGAATCTCAACGTGGTCGCCGTTGCCTCCCTGACCGGGGCGGCCTGCGTGGTCATACCGGAAAACATAGAAATCGAGGAACCGACGGTGACAAGGGCGAACCGGGAGGATGTGCCCTTGCTTTCAGCCGGCCATGGCGCAGCGGATATTGCCGTGCGTGCGTATCAGGCGGTTCACGGGGATGTGTGGCCTGTATGAGGCTGCATTACGATCTCCATATTCATTCCTGCCTGTCCCCTTGCAGCGACGATGACATGACGCCGAACAACATCGTCAACATGGCACTGCTGAAGGAACTGGACCTCATCGCCATATCGGATCACAACACGGTTGGAAATGTCGCGGCCGTCATGGCGGTTGGAGCGGAAGCCGGGCTGCTTGTCGTGCCTGCCATGGAACTCTGCACATCCGAGGAAATCCACCTGCTGTGCCTGTTTCCCGATCTTGCCGCCGGTCTCGCGGTTGAAGCGGTTCTTCGGACGGAGGACCCGTTCATCAGAAACAGACCTGATGTATTTGGCGCCCAATTGCTCATGGACGCGCAAGACAATCCGGTCGGCACGGAAGAACGGATGCTGATCGCCGCATCGGGTCTGGATGTCGATTCCGCCCTGAAGCTGATTTCCGGTGCTGGCGGCGTGGTTGTGCCCGCGCATGTGGACCGGGATGCATACAGCATGACCGCGACACTCGGAGTCATCCCGGCCGTTTACGGGTTCAGGACCGTGGAAATTTCCAGACACGCGGAGGCCGATGCCGTCCGCAGGGAACACCCGGAAACCGGCGGGCTTTCCTTTCTGGTCAATTCGGACGCACACCATCTCTGGGACATATCGGAACCCGTACATGCCTTTTCTCTGCAGGAGCGCAGCATACCCGCCGTATTTCAGGCCATCCGCGAGGGGAAGGGGTTTTGCATTGATTTGCCCCCCTGTGGTACAATGCTCGGGAATGCCGGCTCATGACTTGGGTCCGGTCTGGGGAGGGATTTCATCATGCATAGGGAACGGATTGTGCGGATGGAGCGGCTGTCGGACGATATTTTCCGCATGGTGCTGCAGTCCGGACGATTGACGGAGTCTGCGAAACCGGGGCAGTTTCTCAATATCCGATGCGGGCATTCCCTGCAGGCGTATCTCCGGAGGCCCATCAGCATCTGCGATGTGCATGCCGGTGACGGAACCGTGGACATTGTTTTTCAAATCCGGGGTCCGGGTACGGAACTGCTCGGTGAAATGAAGCCAGGTGAGGAAGCGGATGTGATGGGACCTCTGGGAAATCCCTTCAAACCGGTCAACCCCGGTGGCTCAGCCATTGTGGTGGGGGGCGGCATCGGGACGTTTCCGCTGCTGTATCTGCTGCGCACCATGCCGGAGGTGAAACGGACCGCTTTGCTCGGATTTCGAACTGCCGGTGCCGTGGTGATGGCGAAGGAGTTTTCATCAGTGGCCGATTGCATGGAAATCGCGACGGATGACGGCAGTCTGGGGCATCACGGGTTTGTCACAGAGCTGCTGGAGAAGCGACTTCGGACGGAACGGCCGGATTGCGTCTATGTTTGCGGTCCCATGCCGATGATGCGGATTGTCACGGAGCAATGCATCGGCATGGGCATTCCCGTCCAGGTGTCGATGGAACAGCGCATGGGATGCGGAGTCGGCGCCTGTCTTGTCTGCGCGTGCAAGAAGCGCGACGGGGATGATTTCTCCTATACGCATGTCTGTCGGGAAGGTCCGGTGTTTGACGGGCGGGACATCGTGTTCGATTAGGCTTTATGAACTTTTCGGGCAAATGTGCCCATGGAGGTTGAATCATGCCAGAAGCGATGAAGGCGGACCTGCGGGTCGATGTGGCCGGGCTCCGCATGAAGAATCCGGTCATCGCCGCGTCCGGAACATTCGGATTCGGGCGGGAATACGCCGATTATTTCGACTTGTCCCTCCTGGGAGGCGTCTCGGTCAAGGGACTCACGCTCGAACCCCGCAGAGGAAACCGGCCGCCCCGCATCGCCGAAACACCGGGAGGAATCCTCAACAGCGTGGGACTTCAGAATCCGGGCGTCCACAAGTTCATCGAACGGGAAATCCCGTTCCTTCGCCAGTATGATGTGGCCATCCTCGCGAATGCGTCCGGCAGCACGCTGGAAGATTATGTAAGCATGGTCGAGATCCTGTCCGACGCGGACATCGACTGCATCGAGCTGAATCTCTCCTGTCCAAACGTGAAGCAGGGCGGCATGACCTTCGGAAGTTCCTGCCCCGGCATCACCTCGGTCGTATCCGAGTGCCGGAAGAAGTGCCGAAAGCCGCTGATGGTGAAACTGACACCGAATGTCACGGACATCACGGAGATCGCGAAAGCCGCGGAGGCTGCCGGTGCGGATTCCCTCTCGCTCATCAATACGCTGCTGGGTATGGCCATCGACATCGAAACACGCAGGCCAATTCTCGGCAACACCATGGGGGGGCTGTCCGGTCCCGCCGTCAAGCCGATTGCCGTCCGCATGGTCTGGCAGGTGGCCAATGCGGTTTCCATCCCGGTTGTCGGCATGGGCGGCATCTCATCGGGCTCGGATGCCGTTGAGTTCATGCTGGCGGGCGCAGCGGCCGTCATGATTGGAACAGCAGGCTTTGTGGATCCGCTGGTGTGGCCGAAGTCGGTTGGCGAAATTGCGGGTTATATGGAGAAAAAGGGATTTGCGGATGTGCAGGCGCTGAGCGGCGCAATCCGGCTCTGGTGACTGGTGGGGCGCCGTACGCGCAGGGAGGCATGCATGAAAGACAGGGTATCGAAGTGGTTGTTTGAGACAGGCGCGGTGCGGGTCTGCCCGGAAGGAAAACCTTTCTGGTACACCTCGGGCCGAATCGGGCCGTTCTATGTGAATACCCATTTCCTTTTCGGCAGCGAACAGAAGGCCAATGACCTGCTGAAGCACATCGATGGCGTCATGGCGGATAAACTGGCCTGCAGCGCGGACATGGAAGCCAGGGTACTGGCGAATCTCGCCGAGGATGCCATATTTGCCGGCGTCATCGAGGCCATGACCGAAAAAATCTCGTCCGAAGTGGACCTTTCCCTGGTGGATGCCATATCCGGCGGCGAAAGACGCGACTGGTTCTTTTCCCTCGCAGTGGCACATAAGCTGGGAAAGCCTCATCTGACACTTTTCAAGGACATGGAGGCCGTCCTTTATCTCGGTTCGGGACTCGCGCCGGTTGCAGACATGCCGGAACCCGGACAGTCAAAAACCGTCACCTCATTGAAAGGGTTGAATTTTCTGCATGTGGCGGATCTCATCACGACCGCCTCGAGCTATGAGCGTGCCTGGGTGCCCGCCATTCGGAAACTTGGCGGGGAAATGCCATGGAGCCTCGTGGTGGTCGATCGCCTGCAGGGTGGCGGTGAATGCCTTTCCGCCCTTGGTGTCCGTTCCCTCGCCCTGACGGAAATCAAGGCGGAGCTCTTTGAATCGGCCGTGCGGGAAGGTGTGCTGGACGCCTCCCGATTGGGACTTGTGCTGGCATACATGTCCGATCCGGAAGGGGCGATGGGCAGGTTTGTCGCAGAAAATCCTTCCTTTCTGGCGGAAGCACTTGCTGGAGACGAAAAAACCGCTGCCCGGGCACGCTTGTGCCTGGCGGGCGGTTTCTATTCCTGACTTTCTTTTCGGGAAAAGAGCAGGTAATTTTCTTCCGGCGCCTTACAGGTCGACGATTATCTTTTCTTTGAGCGGAACAAGCAGGGAAATGCGTGAACCATGCGGGTCGTTGCCGGTTATTTCGACACCTTCGGACAACTTGTCCAGGATGGAGAAAGCCCACCCCCTGGCGTAAAGGTCGTCTTCGTTTCTGGCGATCCGGTCGAACCGGACCTTTGTTGGATCGATCCCTTTGCCGAAGTCGGATATCTCAAAGCGGACGGCATCCCCGCAATGCTCCAGGGAAACCGTGACAAGGCCCGGTTCCTTGCCGTATCCATGTTCGATGGCATTGAGGGTGAGTTCGTCCACGGCAGTCTTCAGAAGAAATCTGGCCTGCGTGTTTTCCGTGATGGAAAGGATGGCCTGTTCGCACAGGTCGACGAACTTGTCCAGGCTCTCGGGATTGTAGTCCAGCCTGGCGGTAAGGTTGAAGCGCTGGATATCCATTGGCCCTCCGTACAGGGGCGGGGAATACTCGGCCGGATTTTTGCCTGTATGATAACATTATACCATTCCATCCCGCTGTTGTGACAAGCGCTGGAACAAGATTGCAAGGGAATGGCCGAACCATGGCCGTGATTGTCCGCATTGCCAGCCCGCAGGGCCGGACTGCAGGAAGGATGCCGGATGAAGCTGCCGGAAAAATTTCAAGAAACCCTTGGAACCCTGCTTGGAGAAGCGGAGTATGAAGCACTGTCGCAGGCTTTGTCCGAACAGCGGACCTGGGGTCTGCGGGTCAATACCCTGAAAATTTCGGTCGAATGCTGTCTGAAGCGGCAGGAAATGCGATTTGAGCCCATCAGATGGTCCCGGGACGGATTTCGCCATGATGGCAGCCGGTCGCCGGGCAGGCATCCGGACTATCATGCAGGCCTGTTTTATCTTCAGGACCCGAGTGCGATGCTTCCGGCCGAGTTGCTGGACCCGCTTCCGGGAGAACATGTGCTGGATCTTTGCGCGGCGCCCGGTGGAAAGACGGCGCAGCTTGCCGCCATGATGCGCAATGAAGGGTTTTTGCTGGCAAACGACATCAGTCCGAAGCGCGTGAAGCCGCTTGCCCGGAATCTGCAGGGATTGGGCATTTCCTGTGCCGCCGTCCTGTGCGAGTCTCCTGAAACGCTTGCGCACGGGTTCCCCGGGCATTTCGACAAGATTCTGCTGGATGTTCCCTGTTCCGGAGAGGGCATGTTCCGCAAAGATGATCAGGCTGTGAAAAGCTGGCTGAAAGCAGGACCGGAGACCTTTCTTCCCATACAGCGGGAACTCCTGCTGCATGCCTGGTCGATGCTGAAGCCGGGTGGCCGTCTTGTTTATTCCACCTGCACCTACAATCCCGACGAGAACGAACGAAATATTGCCTGGGCGATGGAACGGCTGCCTGACATGCAGGTCGAAACCGTCGATGCCGGGGCGATGGGCCTTCAGCCCGGTCGCAGCGATTGGATCGAGGCGCGGGAGCAAACCGGCAATCCGGAGGAACCCGAATCGCCTGACGCAGGCAAAAAGCTGCCGGCTCTATCCGGTGCAGTCCGTATCTGGCCGCATCTTGCAGCAGGCGAGGGGCAGTTTGCCGTACGCCTGGTCAAATGGAACGACGGCTTGCCCGCAGAAATGGTTGTGCCAAGTCTGCGGAAACGAACCTGCTTTCAGCAGGCGCCGGAACCGGCCATCCAGGCCTGGCGGAGCTTCGTGGAGACAGACCTGACGGAAATGGCCTGCCTTCTGGGCTGCGGAACAAAAATATCCGATCTTCCGGACATTGTTCAGACTGGAACCCTGCTCCATCTGCTGCCGTGGGCGGAAAAACAGGTACGCGAAGCTCTTCCGCACCTGCGCGCCGAGATGCCCGGACTGCTTCTCGGCGAATGGCGGAACGACCGGTTTGAGCCATCCGCCGCGCTGCTTCACGCGATGGCACCGGATGCCGCGGCGCGCAGGCTGGAACTATCGGAAGATTCCCCGGATGTTTCCCGCTATCTCCATGGGGAAACGATTCTCCGTGAAGGGGAACGCGGATGGACGGCCATCCTGGCCGGCGGTTTTCCGCTGGGCTGGGGCAAGCAGGAGGATGGATTCATCAAAAACCGATATCCCAAGGGATGGCGGATGCAATAATGCGGAAAGAGCTGGGAACATCATGAAGGATAGCATTCGGATGGACAGGTATCTGGCTGACTGCGGTGTGGCGACCCGGAGCGAGCTGAAGGAAATGATCCGGAAAGGCCGTGTGATGGTGGATGAGTCCATCGTGCGGGAACCCGGTTTTCAGGTGAAGCCCGGCGAGAACCTGGTCAGCGTGGACCGGGTACCGGTTCTCTGGCAGAAACGACTCGTCTATCTGATGAACAAACCGGCCGGCATCATTACAGCCACGGAGGATCCGCGGATGGAAACCGTGCTGGATCTGTTGCCGGAAACGGTCAGGCGCATGGGCCTCTTTCCCATCGGCAGACTCGACCGTGATACGGAAGGTCTATTGCTTCTGACGAATGACGGGCACCTCGCCCACGGTCTGCTGGCGCCGAAGAAGCATGTGGACAAGCTTTATGAAGCGGTTCTGGATTGTGAGCCGGAGCTTGGTGCGGAGGAAATATTTCTCAAGGGGGTCCTGCTGGCGGATGGGACCCGATGCCGCCCCGCGGTTCTGGAGCGTCGTCCCGCGGTTCTGGAACTGCGGTCTTATTATCTTCCGCCTGTGGCGGTTGAAGGCCCTTCTTTGGACGTTGTGGCGGAAGAAAGCACTTCTTTGGACGCTCAGGCGGAGTATACAGAAGCGGAGTGTACAGAAGCGGAGAGTACAGAAGCGGAGTATACAGAAGCGGAGTGTACAGAAGCGGAGCGTACAGAACAGGAGAAGGGGGAGAAGGCTCCCCATGGGGCAGGGAGAATC
>JFJP01001857.1_pt1 | contig 46905 bp, 43 predicted proteins | sample 431651 | NCBI WGS metagenome assembly JFJP01 (sample SAMN02602958, study PRJNA72255) | Microbial mat metagenome, whole genome shotgun sequencing project. | biome: fresh water; feature: sink hole; material: water; isolation source: purple microbial (photo- and chemosynthetic) mats found in...
GAAGCCACCGTGCTGATCCAGGGCGAAAGCGGCGTCGGCAAGGAACTGGTGGCGCACGCCATCCATGAACGCAGCCCGCGCGCGGTGCGCAATTTCGTCGCCGTCGATTGCTGCACCTTGCAGGAGAAGTTATTCGAGTCGGAACTGTTCGGCCATGAGAAAGGCGCCTTCACCGGCGCCGACCGGCAGAAGCCCGGCTTGATCGAGGCCGCGCAGGGCGGCACCCTGTTTCTCGATGAAATCGGCGAGATCGAACCGATCATTCAGGCCAAGCTGCTGCGCGTGCTGGAAAGCGGCGAATACCGCCGCCTGGGCGGGGTCAAGGACTTGCAGGCCAACGTGCGCATCGTCGCCGCCACCAACCGCAACCTGGCGCAGATGAGCAAGGACGGCAAGTTTCGGACATCCCGGCGCTGGTCGGGCATTTCCTCGCCCACCATAATTTTTCCCGCCGTCTGAACAAACGCCTGAACCCGACGGCGCTGCGCCTGCTGATGGGCTACGGTTTTCCCGGCAACATTCGCGAACTGCGCAACATGGTCGAACGCGCCATCATCGTCGGCGGCGGCAGCGACGAAATCCGCCCGGAACACTTCTCCTTCGAAGCGCTGGGCGAACAGCCGGGGCAGTTCAGCATGGGCTTCCAGCACGAACCGACGCTGGAAGAAATCGAACGCCGCTACCTGGAACTCCTGGTCGCCAAGTACGCCGGCCACCGTGGCCAGATCGCCGCCATCCTCGGCGTCAGCGAACGCAGCATCTACCGCTTGCTGGAAAAACATGGCTTCAAGGATGAGCGATGAGCCAGTCCGCCAAGACCATAACCGGCGACAAACAGAATCCAGGACATACCAAGGTTTGTCCTCAAGCAAGCGGTCTGCACGCTATCGAGTTGTTTTCCGGTCTGATCAACCTTGAACCTTGATCCCTCCGTTAAGCGCCTTCGAGTGTGGGTCTGCCGCATCGCATCGAGCGTTTTTATCCACGCTGCATAAGCCCGATTAAACGTCGCTGACCGGCGTCAACGGGTCGGCGCCGATGGTGCCGATAAACTCCCGCCACGACTCTGGGTCGGCCAGCTTGTCGAAGCGGGCTTGGGCATAGGCGATACGCTTGTCCAGGTCGAGGCGGCGAGATTCTTCAACGTTGTTCGGATTTTGCTTGAAGCGGATGAGTTCGTTCAGGTTGCGCGTCCACAGCGCCAGGTCGCGCTCGCGTTTGATTTGCAGGCGTTGCCGGTACCAGTCGGAGGCAAGCAGGTTGTCGCGGGTGAACAGGGCGCGAATTGCCGGCGCGTGGATGTCCATGCCCCGGTAGTTTCCATCGGCCATGATGGCCAGCAGCGCTTGCAGCGGCGGGCAGGCTTCTTCGATGCTGCCGTCGTCGAAATACTGCCTGGCGACCCGCTCCTGCGCTTCAACAATGTTGTCGATGCCATCGGCGAAATCGTCCAGGTTCTGCGTTTCTGGCTTGAGGAGGGCCTCGGTGAATACCGCGCGCGGGTTGTCGAAAATCTTGCCCATGAAGTGGGCGACGAAGCGCTCGGTGATGCGGTAGCCGAGCCGACTGGCGAGGACGCGCCGGCCGTCGTGGTCGAAATCTTCCAGCGCTTCCATGTAACCCTGCGCGATCAGCCATTCCGCCTTGCGCTGCGCCGGGCTGAGTCGCACCCAGATTTCCGGCGCCAGCAAGCTGATGTCGTGGTCCACCCGCACCTGCGGGCCGACATGACCGGCGGAGGTGGAAAAGCCATCATGGCCGGTGAGAATCATCGAAACCAGTGCGTTGTTGACATCGGCGGTGGGCCGCAGCGCGTTGAACGGCCCTTTGGTCAGCGCGCCTTCAGAGCCGGCGCCGGTAGTGGACGGCGATTTGCCGGTCAGGGAACAGATGTAGTCCATGAACAATTCCGGCAGGGCCTGGTAGTGAATCGGGTTGTACACCGCCAAGGAGCGAATGCCGGTGTCGGGCGGGTTGTTGCGCCGCCCGGACAACACTGCGTCGACATTGACGCAGACGGCCGAATCGGCGGCCAGTTTGCGATGGAAGCGCATGCCCATTTCGGCCGCGTATTTGCGTATCGGGTTGGCGATGTCGGGGCGCAATTGCAGGTAACGCGGGTTCTTCGATGGTTTGCCATCAACCAGCCGAGGCAGCGCTGATGACACCACCATTTGCCCGGCGCGTGCGGCGCCCAGAAGCAGGTCGCGCATCGGCGGCGTGTAGGCGTGCAGGCGCATGACGTTGTCGACTTCGGCATCCAGCGACGGGCCGCTCAGTGGCTCGAAATTGGCGAGGAAGTTGCCAGGCTGCGCCATATCGATTTCGGTCTGCTTGTCGTAGCCCGGGATGACTGCGTCGTCCGGCCGTTGGAACAAACGCAGTTCGCAGTTATGGGTGAGCTTGACGCTGCTGGCATCATCCAGTCCCGGCTTGCAGCCGATCAGCTGGTTGACCGGCGCGACCACCGAGGCGGTGATGTCGTCTTCCATCTGCACTTTTTCGGCGGGGATGAAATCCTGCCGCAACTTGAACGTGCGCCAATGTTCGTTGGCGTCAAAACCGACGCGCAGATAACTGGCGATGATGCGCCGGCCGAACATTTTGAGTTCGTGTCCGGGCGCGCCATCCACCACATCAACGGCGAGCTGTTCGTCCCAATGCTCGCCCCAGTCCGGGCGGTAAAAACGCTTGATCAGAAACACCAGCGCCAGGATGCGCGGCGGGATGCTGTCGAGCCAGGCGTTGAATTCGGTGGTGTAGCTCGACGACGGCGTCAACAGCTTGATGAGCGAACCCAGGCTGCGTTCCATACACAGCGGCTTGCGCTCTGCATCACGTTCCTCATGCTCGAAGCCGGGGCGGAAGCGGTGGCTGAAATCGTGCTCGAAAATGCCGCGCACGCGGGCCAGGTCGTTTTCCATGTGGTCGATGAACAACGGCCCGTAGATCACCGCGTCCTCCAGCGACTTGGAGATTTCCGACTTGCCCCCGCCTGATACGGTGCAGGGTTTGTGGCAGAACGTGCCCTCCGGATCAATGCCGATCAGACGCCACGACGGCGCTCCGGGATGCGCGCGCATCTCGACCTTGTAACCGTTTGGCTGCATGTAGATTTTTCCCGGCATCAGGCGAATCTGATGCGTCTTGCCATCACGTTCCCAGGTGATGCTCTGTGCGTTCAGGTCGAAGCGCACCGCCTGCGGCACATAAATGATGTCTGGAAAGTGGATGTCGACCGCATGGCCTTCAGGCATCTGGCGCATGAATTTACCGTATCGCGCCAGCATGTCCTGATACCAATAGCCGGGTTCGCGGGTGCGTCCATCGACGCCATATTCTTCGCCGTGATTGCGACAATGAAACAGCAGCGCACCACCGGCATGTTCTTCTTCGGCCAGGCCATATAGGTTGGCGGCAAAACCGATCTGGGTTTTGATCTCTTTTTTGCAGTAGCCGAAATAATTGTCGGCCAGGATGGTGACCATGACACCGCTGGCATCGCGCGCGGTGAGCTTGAAGGCCTGGCCGTCGTTGTAACGTTCGTCGGGCTGCCGCCAGCACATGCCCTCGCGGCGTTGGCGCGCGTTTGCGTCATCCCAGTGCGGCAGGCCAAGTTCGCGCTTGCTCAGGTTGACCAGGTGCGGCGCCAGCACAACGAAACCACTGTGCCCGCTCCAATGTTCCACATCCAGGCTGGCGTCGTATTCCGGCAAGGACGGATTGCCGCCATTGCCGAAGACGGTTTCGACGAAGTCCAGATTGCTGACCAGATTGCCCGGCGCGAAAAAACGGATTTCCATGCTCTTGTAGGGCGCTACACCGGGAATCGCCGGACAGATCACTGGCCGCATCAGCAGCGACACGAACATGCGCGAGGGCGTTGGCTGATTCACCGTGTACGGCAGCGTGAGCAATTCCTGCGGCGGATCGAAGGCGCGCCCGAGCATGCGCGCGAACACCTCGCGCGGCACCGCTTTCTTGTCGCCGGGAATCGGCAAGCCGCCCTCGGCGATGTGGAACAAACCCTGCGTGGTTCTACGATCACTCGCCGGGTTGTGCAACACGCCCTGGCGCACGCGATAGCTGGAGACGATGTCCGAGCGGAAGACATCCGCGTCGACCGGCAACGACAATTCGCGCGCCAGTCCTTCGTGGTCGAGGATGAACGACTGGCCGGGCAGTTGCGGAATCGCGTCGACGCCTTTCAGGTAGCGATCGAGAAAGTCTTGAATGCGCCGATCAGGCGGGTTGAGGTAATTCGACAGCAGCCAGTTCTTGGCGCGGTAGGTCATCAGCAGATCATGCGCCACCGCCATGAACTCATCGCTTTCCTGTCCGCGCACCGGCGGCTGGCCGGAAGAGGCCAGCTTCAGGTTGATGTACAAGCGCAGGTTATCTTGCTCACGTTGTGTTTGATGCAGCGTGTCTGAAACGAACTCGTTGAGCTTATTCATGAATGTGTCCTGATTAACGCCTGATTTTCAGTTGCAGCGAGAAGTCGGTTCGCGCGCTCAAGTCGAACTGGACTTGACCCGCGACAGCCGGATATCTCGAATGATGGGTACCGACTTCACCCGCCAGATTTCATCACAATATTCGCGAATGCTGCGGTCGGACGAGAATTTGCCGCTGCGCGCGGTATTCAGAATGCTCATCCGGGTCCAGTGTTCGGTATCGAGATAGGCCTCGTCAACCGCCGTCTGGCAATCGACATAACTCTGAAAATCGGCGCACAACATATACGGATCGTGATGTAGCAGATTTTCCACCAGCGGGCGGAACAGGTCACCATCACCGCGCGAGAAAAAACCGCTGCGGATCAAATCGAGCGCGGCATGCAGGTCTGGATTGGTCTGGTAATGCAGCATCGGGTCGTAGCCATCGCGCTTGCGCTGCACAACTTCCTCGGTGGTCAGTCCGAACAGGAAAAAGTTTTCCGCCCCGGCTTCCTCGCGGATCTCGATATTGGCGCCATCCAGCGTGCCGATGGTGAGTGCGCCATTCATCATGAACTTCATGTTGCCGGTGCCGGAGGCTTCCTTGCCGGCGGTCGAAATCTGCTCCGACAACTCGGCTGCGGCATACAGCAACTGGCCGGTGCGGACGTTGAAGTTGGGGACGAAGACAACGCGCATGCGCCGATTCACTACCGGGTCGCGGTTGATGACTTCGGCCACCGCGGTAATCAGACGAATCATCAACTTGGCCATGGCGTAACCCGGCGCGGTCTTGCCACCGAAAATGAACGTGCGCGGCGGCAGATCGAGCTCGGGATGGGTGCGCAGACGGTGGTAGCGCGCCACGATGTGCAACAGGTTGAGATGCTGCCGCTTGTATTCGTGGATGCGCTTCACCTGCACATCGAACAGCGTGTCCGGGTCGAGCGCGATGCCGGTGACCCGCCGCACATAGTCGGCGTAGCGGGCTTTGTTGGCGCGTTTGATGTCGCGCCACTCGGCGCGGAAATCGGCATCCGCCGCCAGCGGCTCAATCTCGCGCAAACGCGTCAGGTCGGTCAGCCAGCCTTCGCCCAGGCGCCGATCGAATAACGACGCGAGTCGCGGGTTGGCCAGCGCAATCCAGCGTCGCGGCGTTACGCCATTGGTCTTGTTGGTGAACTTCTCCGGCATGAAGGCATGAAAGTCGGCCAGTACATCCTGTTTCAGCAGATCGGTATGCAGCGCCGCGACGCCATTGATCGCATGGCTGCCGACGCAAGCCAGATGCGCCATCCGGACATGCTTCTCGTGGCCCTCGCTGATCAGGGACATGCGCGCGACGGTGGCGGTGTCGCCAAGACAAATCCAGCGAATGCCATCGAGAAAACTGGCGTTGATCTCGTAGATGATTTCCAGATGGCGCGGCAGCAGGCGCGCGAACAATGTCGCCGGCCACTGCTCCAGCGCCTCCGGCAGCAGCGTGTGGTTGGTGTAGGAAAAGGTGCGCCGGGTGACGTCCCAGGCGGTGCTCCAGGCCATGCCGTGCTGATCGACCAGCAGCCGCATCAGTTCGGCCACTGCGATAGCCGGATGCGTATCGTTGAGCTGCACTGCGAATTTTTCATGAAAACTTGTCAGTGGAATGCCCTGCATACGCATGATGCGCAGCATGTCCTGTAGCGAGCAGGAGACGAAGAAGTACTGCTGCGCCAGACGCAACTCCTTGCCCTGAATCTGCTCATCGTTCGGATACAGCACTTTGGTCAGATTTTCCGATTCGATCTTGCGGTGTACCGCGCCCCAGTAATCGCCGCGATTGAAGGTAGTCAGATCAAACGAATCGACCGCCTCGGCGCACCACAAACGCAATGTATTGGCGGTCTGGTTGCGAAAACCGAGGATTGGCGTGTCGTAAGGCACGCCGAGTACGCTGCGGGCGGGAATCCAGCGCACATGTTGACGTCCGTGCGCATCCTCGACCCGTTCGGTATGCCCGCCCAGGCGCACCTCCACCGCCCATTCCGGACGCACGATTTCCCACGGATTGCCGTGGCGCAGCCAGGTATCGGTCTTCTCGACTTGCCAGCCATCGACGATTTCCTGCGCGAAGATGCCGTGTTCGTAGCGAATGCCATAGCCCAGGCTGGGAATCTCCAGCGTCGCCAGCGAGTCCAGAAAACATGCCGCCAGCCTCCCGAGACCGCCGTTGCCCAGACCCGGTTCGACTTCCTCGTCGATCAGTGCGCGATAGTTCAAGCCGAGTTCGGTGACCGCCTCGCGTACCGGCTTTTCGATGCCCAGATTAAGGATGTTGTTGCCCAGGTGCGGGCCGAGCAGATATTCGGCGGACAGATAAGAAACCGTGCGCGAGCCCTTGCGCATGTAGGTTTCTGCGGTATCGACCCAACGCGCCAGCAACCGGTCGCGCACGGTGTAGGCCAGCGCCAGGTAGTAATCGTGCTGACTCGCCAAACCGGGAAACTTGCCCAGCACGAAAAACAGATTATTGAGAAAGTCGCGCTGCAAACTTGTTTTGGACATACCGGTGCGACTTGTATCAAGGTGAGCGGCTTGTTCGAGTTCTACCGGTGTGTTCATGGCATCGCCATCCAAAATTTTCAAATTGACTAGCAATCTCGATGCCAGCTCGTCGCTCCCCCTGGATTGATGGTGTATGCCCAGAATTGCGCGGATTGCAGAAATGCGGCGATCAAATCGGCGCATCAGCCGCACTATCCGGATGCATCACCGCACTAGTCTGTAGCGTCAGCGGAGAATCAACCTGGCCGGCGCGGGCCCATCCTGCTTTTATGCGCTATCGAATTTTCCGCTGCTACCGCCAATAAGGTGGGTTCGGATTCAAACTTGCGGCGCGCCGCCGGGTGGGATGGGGTTGGCGTAAATCTGTCGCCGCAGATGCATCAGCAAATCTTCCGCTATCACATTCAAATGCGCCCCCTCGGCGAGTGCGCGCATCTGCGTGACCGCCATGCCGGCGTATCCGCAAGGGTTGATCGCCTGGTACGGCGTGAGGTCCATGTCGACATTCAAACTGAGGCCGTGATAGGTGCAGCCATTTTTGACGCGCAGGCCGAGTGCCGCGATCTTGGCGCCGGCAACGTAAACCCCCGGCGCCCCGCTCCGCCGCTCCGCCGTGATGCCATTTTCGGATAGCAAGTCGATGATGGCCTGTTCGATGTGACTCACCAGCGCCTTGATGCCATAACCCAGTCGTTTCAGGTCGAGCAACAGATAAATCACGATCTGGCCGGGGCCGTGGTAGGTCACCTGGCCGCCGCGATCAATGCCGACAATCGGAATGCCGATATCGGCAAGCAAATGTTCGCGCTTTCCGGCCATGCCCAGGGTGAAGATGGGCGGATGTTGCAACAACCAGAATTCATCCGCCGTGGCGGCCGTGCGCTCGGCGGTGAAATTCTGCATTGCGCGCCAGGTCGATTCGTATTCGACCAAGCCGAGACGTTTGACTACAGGCTCGCCCGGCATCGCTTCAAAGCGCTACTTTTACCAGCGGATGCGCGGTCAGTTCGCGGTAAAGATTGTCCAGTTGCGGTTTTGACGTGGCGCGAATGGTGCAGGTGATGGATAGATACTTGCCACCGGAAGAAGTGCGCATCTCGACGTTCTCCGCCAAAAAGTCGGGCGCATGCCGGGTTACGATGGCGACCATCGACTGGGTGAAGTCGTCCCGCATCAATCCCATGATCTTGATCGGAAAGTCACAGGGAAATTCCAGCAAGGTGTCTTGATCCCCGGCTTCACTCATGCTTCCGCCTTTCTGCGCATGACGCTGTGTTTGTAGGTTTGATACAGCGCATGCATGCGGCGAAACAATGGCCCGGGCCGCCCCGATCCAACATCGTTGCCATCCAGACGGGTAACCGCCAGCACTTCCTTGGTCGACGAGGTGATCCAGATTTCGTCGGCATGGCGTAACTCGGTCTCTGAAACCGGGCGAATCTCATGTTCGATTGCCGCCGCCCTGGCCAACTCAAGCACAACGTCGTAGGTAATGCCGGGCAACATCAGATTCGATTTGGGCACCGCCCGCAAAACGCCTGCCACCACAATGAACACGCTGCTCACCGAACCTTCGATAAGCTCACCGTCGCGAAGGAGGAGGGTTTCGGCGCAATCGGCATCGACTGAAAGCTGACGCAGCATCACGTTAGGCAGCAGTGAAGTGACTTTCAGGTCGCAGCGCGACCAACGCGTGTCCGTCGCGGTGATGGCGTTGACGCCCTTCTCGACCGCTTCGGCGGAAGGCGGCGTAAGCGCCATCGGCAGAATGAAAACCGTCGGTTTTACTTGCGCGGGGAAGGCATGATCGCGCGGTCCCGTGCCACGGGTAACTTGCAGGTAGACGCCTTGGTCTTTCCAAGCCGTCCGGGCGATCACCTGCGCGATCAGGTTTTCCCACTCGTCAACGCGATGCGGATTGACGAGGCGAATGCCATCCAGGCTGGATTGCAATCGCGCTAGATGCTCATGCAATCGAAACGGCTGTTGGTCGTAAACCGGGATCACTTCGTACACCCCATCGCCGAACAGGAAGCCGCGGTCCATTACCGATATTTGCGCTTCTTCCTGCGGCAGAAATACGCCATTCAAATAGACGATCGTCGTCATGCGCTTATTTGAACAGCAGCAGGATGCTGTCCCAGCCACGACCGAGGATGCCGGATACCGCAACATTTTCTAGGGCCAGAAGCGGATAGTCGCCAAGCGGTTCGGCATCGATACTGAGCCGGAGAGTGCCGAGTTTCTGGCCGCGGGCAATCGGCGCCAGCAAGGGTTGCTGGGTGATCATTTGCGCCTTGATGCGCTTACTCGCTCCGCGCGGGACAGTGACGTAAAAATCGCGGGTAAAGCCAGCTTTGACCTCACTGCTTCCGCCTTTGTACAGGCGTAACTTGGCGACGCTCTGATTGGCGGGATAAAGCTTCACTGTTTCAAAAAACTGAAAGCCATAGTTGAGCAGCTTCTGGCTTTCCATTGCCCGCGCCTGGTCCGACTTTGCTCCGAGCACGACCGAGACCAGGCGTCGATCATCACGTTTGGCCGAGGTGATCAAACAATAACCGGCGCTGTTGGTGTGCCCGGTTTTAACGCCGTCAACACTCGGATCGATGAACAGCAATCGGTTCCGGTTCGGCTGGGTAATGCCGTTGTAGGCAAATTCCTTCAAGGAATAAATTTTGTAAAATTCGGGAAAATCTTTAATCAAAGCGCTGGCCAGCAGCGCCAGATCGCGTGCGGTGGTGGTATGGCTCGGATCAGGCAGACCTGTGGAGTTGACGAAATGGGTCCGCTTCATGCCCAGTTGTTTTGCCATATCGTTCATCATCGAGGCAAAAGCCTCTTCTGTGCCGGCGATTGCCTCGGCGACCACGATACAAGCGTCATTACCCGATTGCACGATGATGCCTCTGAGCAAGTCCTCTACCTTGGCGGGGTTGCGCGGCTCAAGAAACATGCGCGACCCTTCGGTGCGCCAGGCTTTTTCGGATATCGGCAAGGTCTGATCAAGCTTCAAACGGCCTTCCTTGACCGCGCTGAAGGCAAGGTAGGCGGTCATGATTTTCGTCAATGAGGCCGGCTCGACACGACTATCCGGATTTTTTTGCGACAGCGCCAATCCACTGGCGCTATCGATCAGCAGCCAAGCGCGCGCATCAATCTCAGGCGGGGGCGCAACCGGCAGAGCGGCTTGGGCGGAAAAAACAAAACCAACAAACAATAGAATGAAACGAAAAATCGGCATGGATGAATAACTCGGTAAAAAACGCGGGGAGCAACACTGCGGTATTAGGATAAGCGAAGAATGCAGAAAAATGCGCCAGTCTTGTATCTTGGCTTGGCGCATTTTTTACTGACAAAAATGATCGCGCCTGGACGCGTTAAGTTCCGCCGCAGGCGATCAAAAGAAGACTAAGGGATGCGGAAACAGCCAATACCCCATTTTTTTGCAGTACTAACGGGCGCATTGCGTTGTTGTACCTAGCTTATGTGGCTTGCCACACGGCACTCGGCACGACTAGCACCGCATCCCGCCCGCACACGCATCACTGCCCAGATTATTCATGGGCAGTCACTAACGTGTGACGCGATACGGCTTGATGCCGAAATTTTGCTGACACGCCAAGGCAATGTTGGCGGCAGCTTCCGGCGTGGCAAACGGCCCCGCCTGAACTTTGAACAGGGTGCCGACATTGACTTGATCCAGTCCGGGCAATTCGTCACCGAAGTGATTTTTCACCCGATCAGCCAAGGCGCTCGCGGCCTCCGGACTGGAAACGGCGGCGAGTTGCAGATAAAGACCGCCGCTAGGCGCCTTGCTGGTTTCGACCGGAGCAACTGGGGCAACTGGAGCAACCTGGACCGGTTCCGCCTGGACAACCGGCGCAATCTGGGCGACTGGCGGAGCTGCCGGGGCTGTCGGGGCCAAAGCAAGAACCTTGAAGGATTTGATGCCAAGATCGCGTTGAATCGAGTGGGCGGCGTGGTCGGCCGCATCGGCGCTGGCGAAGGGGCCGGCCTGAATTTTGTGCAGGCCGTTGAATTCCTGACGCGAGACGCCGGGGAAATCTTTCGATAGGCGGGTACTGACGCGGGCTAACAGATTCTCCGCTGAAGCCTGGTTGCCAAATGCGCCAAGCTGCAAGTAGATGGCCGCGCCGGGATTGCCGGGCTTCGGCTCAGCCACCGCAACCGGTGTTACAGGCTCAACCGGTTCGTTCACCGATTGCTCGGCAAATGAAGTTGGCGCGCTATCGGGTAATACGGATTCCACCTCGACTGGCGTGACACCTTTCAGAATGTCCAATTTATAGGCTGCGGTGTAGGACAGATCGATGATGCGCCCGGGGTGAAACGGCCCGCGATCATTCACCCGCACTACCACACTTTTGCCGTTTTCCAGATTGGTCACCCGGGCATAACTCGGCAATGGCAAAGTGGCGTGAGCCGCCGACATCGCATACATGTCATAGACTTCTCCCGTTGCGGTGGCTTTGCCATGGAATTTGCGGCCATACCAAGAGGCCAGGCCGCGTGACTTGTATTCGGATTTATCGGCTATCGGCACATATCGGCGACCAAACACTTTGTAAGTATTGTTCGCATATCGGTGCAGTTCCTCCTGCTTTGGCACCGCATCCGGAATCGCCGCAAGATTGTCCGGCGGATTGGCGCCTGGGCCATCGTTTTTGTAATAACCCCCACCGGTATAGGGTGGCGTGACCGCCTTGCCGGCATCGGCAGTGTTGTCTTCAGTACTGGTTCGACCGCCCGGCAGCGTTTCGGCGGTCTTGTTGTTGACACTGGCGCATCCACCAAGGGCCAGCCCAAGCGCCAGAATCAGCAGGGTCGAATGCGTACACACGCCATCTCTTGCGGCGGTGGAATGATTTGCAACGGTGGTGCGGTGATTGGTGCGCATAGCAGCCTCTATCCACATAAGAAACTGCTGTAAGTTTAGACCTGTTCGGCTATGTTTTTACAAGCTTTTTATGTGTTGCCGCACTCATCACAATACCAAAACCCAACATCACCGTAAGCATTGAGGTGCCGCCATAGCTGATCAACGGCAGCGGCACTCCCACCACGGGAAGGATGCCGGAGACCATGCCCATGTTGACGAAGGCATAAGTGAAGAAGGTCAGCACGATGGATCCCGACAGCAAGCGTCCGAACAGTGAGGGCGCACCGGCCGCCAGCCAGAGGCTGCGCCAGATGATGGCGGCGTAGAGCAACAGCAGGAACAGGTTGCCGATCAGACCGAATTCTTCCGAGAACACCGCGAAGATGAAGTCGGTGCTGCGTTCTGGCAGAAAATCGAGATGCGTCTGCGTACCCACCATCCAGCCCTTGCCGGCAACACCGCCGGAGCCGACGGCGATGGTCGACTGGATGATGTGATAGCCGGCGCCGAGCGGATCCGATGCCGGATCGATCAACGTCAATACGCGCTGGCGCTGGTAGTCATGCAGCAGATAATTCCAGGCCAGAGGCAAGGCGGAAGCAGCCACGGTGGCGACGCCGGCGATAATCTTCCAGGACAATCCGCCGAGGAACAGTACATAAAAGCCGGAAGCGGTAATCAGCAATGAGGTTCCTAAATCAGGCTGCTTGGCGATAAAACCTACGGGTAGCGCCAGAAGCAGGCCAGCCAGAACAAAATCACGACCGCGCTGCGTTTCCTGTTTGTAATGGAAATACCACGCCAACATCATCGGCGCAGCCAGACGCATCAATTCAGAAGGTTGTACACGCGTTACGCCAAGCTCCAGCCAGCGCCGAGAGCCATTCACGACGACCCCGAACAGGGCCACGCCAAGCAACAGAAAAACACCGACGATATAGACCGGCAAGGCGAACTGCATCAGTCGTTGCGGTGGAATATGTGAAATCAGCAGCATCGCGACCAACGCCACGCCGATATTGCTCAAGTGCGAAACAACCCGTTCCCCATTCTCCCCGGAAGCGCTGAACACCACTGCCACGCTCAACATCAGCAACAACAGCAGAAGGCCGATCAGCGGCCCGTCAAGATGGCTCACTGTGCGACGAATCATGCGCAGGATCATTCCGGAGTCTCCGTCGCAAGCGGGGGGGGCAGGGCGGGCGAGGCGATCTCTTCCGCCGGCCCGCTATCCTCGTTCTCTTCAACTTGTTCAGCTGCGGCCGCCGCTTTCAATTGTTGCGCCGCCGATTGACTCGGCAGTTTGCCCAGCAACCAGTAATCGATCACTTTGCGGGCAATCGGCGCGGCGGTAGAACCGCCGTGGCCGCCGTTTTCAACCATCACCGCAACCACAATCCTGGGTGCGTCGGCGGGTGCAAAAGCGATGAATAATGCGTGATCGCGGTTTCGCGCCGCGACCTGGCCTTCAACATAGCGCTGCCCCTGCTTGATGCCGATAACCTGCGCCGTGCCGGTCTTGCCGGCAAACTGGTAAGGCGTGTTGGCGCCGGCGATGGAGGCGGTGCCGCCGGGCAGGGTGACATCAACCATGGCTTCCTTGACCAGACGCACATATTCCGGATTCAACTTGATCTTGTTCAAGACCTGCGGCGCGGCATAACCCAGTTTGCCGTCGGCGGGATTACGCCAGGCGCGAATCAACTGGGGTTTGTAAACCACGCCATCATTGGCGAGGGCCATGGTGGCGACGGCCAATTGCATCGGGGTGGTCAGCACATAGCCCTGACCGATGCCGGCAATAACGCTTTCACCCGGATACCAAGGCTGCTTGAAGCGCTTGTTCTTCCATTCAGGGGTTGGCATCAGACCAGGCAACTCCCCATCCAGATCGATCCCGGATTTTTTCCCGAAACCAAATTGCGAAAGAAAAGCCGACATCCGTTCGATTCCCATCTTGTGCGCCAGACCGTAGTAATAGGTATCGCAAGAGATAACGATAGAACGCTTCAGATCGACGATGCCGTGACCGTCTTTCTTCCAGTCTCGGTAACGATGGCTGCTGCCGGGCAAACTGAAATACCCCGGATCGGAGATGCTGTCACTGGGTTTGCGTACCCCCAACTCCAGTCCGGCCAGGCCCATGAACGGCTTGATGGTTGAACCGGGCGGATAGACACCGCGTAACGCTCGGTTGATCAGTGGCCGATCGGGCGAGTCATTCAGCTCGCGCCAGGAGGCGATATCGATGCCATCGACGAACAGATTGGGATCAAACCCGGGCTTGGAGACCAGCGTCAGCACGCCGCCATTACGTGGATCCAACGCAACCAGCGCGCCTCGATAGTCGCCAAAAACACTTTCCGCAACCTGCTGCAATTTGGCGTCCAGGTGCAGGTAAATGTTATAGCCCGCCACCGGCGGGGTACGGGAGAGCAAACGCACGGCGCGGCCGCCGGAATCGGTTTCCACCTTTTCGATGCCGGTTCGACCGTGCAGCCATTTTTCGTAGGCGGCTTCAATACCCAGTTTGCCGATGTGATCCGAGCCTTTGTAGTTGGCCAGCAGACCCTCTTCATTCAGGTGTTGCTGGTCTTGTTCGTTAATTCGACCGATATAGCCAACAACGTGCGAAAAGCTGCTGCCCAGGGGATATTGTCGAAATTGGCGCGCCTTCATTTCCACACCAGGAAAACGATAACGATTCACCGCAAAGCGAGCGCTCTCCTCTTCGGTGAGCAGATTTCGTATCGGCAGGCTCTCGAAATTTTTACTCTCCGCCAGCAGTTTCTTGAAGCGCTTGCGGTCACCCGAACCGATCTCCACGATTTCGCTCAGTTGATCTATGGTCGCCTCAAGTTTGCCGGCTTTGGCGGGCGTGATTTCAAGCGTGTGGGCGGAATAATTGTGCGCCAGTACAACGCTATGGCGGTCATAGACAACGCCACGAGGCGGCGGTGCCGGAACCAGGGAAATCCGATTGTTTTCCGCCAGCGCGTGGTAGTGATCGTACTGCACGACCTGGAGCCAGGCAAAACGTGCAAACAAACCCAGAAAAAGGATGCCGGCGATAATTCCGGCGATTTCCATACGCCGACGGTAGCGCATGAACTCCTGCTCTGGATTGATAAGCCGCAGTTTTTTGGCCACAACGGAATCGCGTTATTAGCCCGGATATTTCATAAATTCGCGTGATGATCGCGCTGGACCTTGTCGGCAATGGGAATTTTCCGAAGGAGTGGCGTAATTATTCATACGCCCGACCGAGGAAAATTTTCCAGTGCGGACAAGGGAGCCGCGAGGGCACGTGAGCATTTATAAAATATCCGGGTTAGGGTTAATACGACGCTTGCTGACCAACCGCCGCACTGGCTCGGCCGGTAATACGATCCACCAACCAGGCCAATGGCGACCAAAGCAAGGTCGCAACAACGCCAGCGGCGAGCCAACGCCAGTCGACCATGCCGCGTCCGATCGCCAGTCCAATCGCCAGCACCAGCAATTCCTTGCCCAGCAGAATGGGGGCAAGTTGCAGTGTCTGTCGCGTCGCGTCGAAGCCGGCAAGGCGGCGCTGCACCAGCAACACCACAAAGGTGGCGGCGCAAAAGGCGAGTGCGTTGAGACCAATCAGCACGCCGCGCGCAACGTCGGAAAGCAGGCCAAAACCAAATGCCGCGCCCAAGCCTGCCAGACGCGGCGCACGAATGTTCCAGTACAGCAAGGCCATCAGAGTGAAGTCTGGCACCAGCCAGCGGTAAGTCTCTGACCAAGGCAACAAAGTCAACGCAAAAGCGAGAATCAGGCTGACATAGACTTTGATGCGTGTTGGCGGGTGCGTCAGCTCAGCGCCTTGCGGCAACAGGGGCTTGTGCATATTCATGGACGCGCTCCAGGCGATTTTGCCGGCGCGAGGATTTTCGTGGTCGGCTTGGCGGCGGTCTCGGCGGGAACGAGGATCACAACGTGACGATACTTGCCAACCCCGCCGAGCGGCTGGCACAGCGCACGTGCAAAAGGCGTATGGCGCGGTTGCTCGACTTTGATTACCCGCGCAACCGGTACGCCGGCAGGATAAACGCCGTCGATACCGGAGGTGTAGAGAAGATCGCCTGGTTGCAAGTCGGCGTGCATGTCGAGAAAACGGACCTCAAGTTGATTATCTGAACCTTGACCGGAAACGATAGAACGTAAACCGTTGCGTAAATTTTGCACGGGCGCGCCTTGATCCCGGTCGGTCAACAAGGTGACCTCGGCGGTCCAGGCATAGACGCGCGTGACCTGGCCCACCAGCCCGATCGCGTCAACCACCGGCACCCCCGCGACAACGCCTTGACTGCTGCCCCGATTGATAATGACTTTTCGGGTAAATGGATTGGGTGCAGCCTCGATCACTTCACCTGTCAGCGTGTTGAAACCAGGTCGTGGCGGCAACGCCAGCAGCGCGCGCAGTTGTGCATTTTCCTTGGCGACAGCGGCGTGTTCGCGCACGCTGGCGCCCAGGATGTCCTGTTGTTGCTTGAGCCGGGTGTTTTCGGCCACCAGCTCGCCATGTCCAACAAAGAAGTGGCCGACGTTTTGCAGCCATTCCCAAGGTTGCGCCAGCACCATCTGAGCGGGATGAATGATCGCGTTGAGACCGGCGCGCAGACCGAACAGCGTCGAATAACGCGCATCCAGCGCCAGCAGAAACAGGCAGACGAGCACGTACAGACTGAAACGGGCTGGCAGCCCCATCTCCCGAATGAACAATGGCGCACTAGGGGCGGGAGACATGAGAAATTAAAGTACGCAAGGTTGAAGTGACTCGCCCGGATATTTCATGAATTCACGCGATGATCGCGCAGAACATTGTTTGCACAGGGAATTCCGAGAAGGCGTGACGTAGTTATTCATACCCCCGACTGAGCGGAATTTCCTGTGCGGACAAGGGACAAGCGAGGGCGCGTGAGGATTCATGAAACATCCGGGCTGGGCGCAAGGTGCAAGGCGAACCTTGAACCGTGCTCCCCCGCCCCTTGTGCCGGCCTTATTCGTTGGTGAAAACGGTAGAAAGACGATCCATTTCTTCCAGTGCGCGGCCGGAGCCCCGCACTACACAAGACAGCGGGTCTTCGGCAACAATCACCGGCAAGCCGGTTTCTTCCATCAACAAACGATCCAGATCGCGCAGCAGCGCGCCGCCGCCGGTCAATACCATGCCTTTGTCGGCGATGTCGGCGCCGAGTTCCGGCGGGGTTTGCTCAAGCGCGGACTTGACGGCGGAGACGATGGTGTTGAGCGGGTCGGTGAGCGCTTCCAGAATTTCGTTGCTGGTGATGGTGAAGCTGCGCGGAATGCCTTCGGCCATGTTGCGGCCTTTGACTTCCATTTCGCGCACTTCCGATCCCGGAAAAGCCGAACCCATCTCTTTCTTGATCATTTCGGAGGTGGCTTCGCCAATCAGCATGCCGTAGTTGCGGCGGATGTAATTGATGATGGCTTCGTCGAACTTGTCGCCGCCAACGCGCGAAGACGTCGAATACACCATGCCGCCGAGCGAAATGACACCGACTTCGGTGGTGCCGCCGCCGATATCGACCACCATCGAGCCCGTCGCTTCCGCCACTGGCATGCCAGCACCGATTGCGGCCGCCATCGGCTCTTCGATCAAATAAACCTGGCGCGCGCCGGCGCCGATCGCCGATTCGCGGATCGCGCGACGTTCCACCTGAGTCGCGCCGGACGGCACGCAAATGATGATGCGCGGGCTGGGGTGAAACAATCGCGTGTCATGCACTTTCTTGATGAAGAATTTCAACATCTGCTCAGTGATGTTGAAATCGGCGATGACGCCATCTTTCATCGGCCGAATCGCCTGGATGTTGCCGGGCGTGCGGCCCAGCATCATTTTGGCTTCGAGGCCGACAGCCTGAATAGTTTTCTTGCCGGTGAGGCCTTCCTGACGGATGGCGACAACAGATGGCTCGTTCAGTACGATGCCGCGGCCGCGAACATAAATAAGGGTATTGGCAGTTCCCAGATCGATAGCGAGATCGGTGGAAAAGTAGCCGCGAAGAAGTCCGAACATGTAGGGAGTCTCGAAGGACGGAAAAATAGCGGCGTATGATAACCTACGACGCCTTATGCAATAAGGCCCCACTGCCAAAGATCAAGGTATCTCATGTCGCTTTCCACAGAAGACGTTGCACGTATCGCTAAATTGGCCCGTATTCGGGTCACCCAGGACGAAATTGTCGCCTATCAAAGTCAATTGAACGGCATCTTCGGTTTGATCGAAGCCATGCAAGCGGTCGATACCGCCGGCATCGAGCCGATGTCGCACGCTCAGGACCTGTTCCAGCGTCTGCGTGCCGACGAGGTCACCGAACCAGATCGCAAAGCGGCATTCCAGGCGATAGCGCCGCAGACCGAAAACGGTCTTTATCTGGTGCCGAAAGTGATTGAGTGAATCACCTCGGCAGACGCAAAGCCCCGCTCGCGCTTGACGCCTCACTGCTTGAATAAATTACATGACCCACGCAACTCTCAAATCCCTCTCCGCCTCGCTCAGCGAGGGCACGGTTTCCAGTCTTGAGCTGTGCCAGGACTACCTGGCCCGCATCCAGACGCTGAACGTCTCCTTGAATGCTTTCATCACGGTCGATGCCGACAAGACCCTTGCCGAAGCGCGCGCCGCGGATGCCTTGCGCGCAGCCGGACAAGGCGGCTTGCTGACCGGCGTGCCGATCGCGCACAAGGATATTTTCTGCGCCGAAGGCTGGCTGACCACTTGCGGCTCGAAGATGTTGTCCAACTTCGTTTCGCCTTACGACGCCCACGTCATCGAGCAATTCAAAGCCGCCGGTATGCCCTGTCTGGGCAAAACCAATATGGACGAGTTCGCGATGGGCTCGTCGAATGAAACCAGTTTCTACGGGCCGGTGCGCAACCCATGGGACACCGAGCGCGTGCCCGGCGGTTCATCCGGCGGCAGCGCGGCTTGCGTCGCGGCGCGGATGGCGCCCGCTGCCACCGGCACCGACACCGGCGGTTCGATCCGTCAGCCGGCGGCGTTATGCGGCATTACCGGCTTGAAGCCGACCTATGGCGTGGTGTCGCGCTACGGCATGATTGCTTTCGCTTCCTCGCTGGATCAGGGCGGCCCGATGGCGCAGACCGCCGAGGATTGCGGGCTGCTGCTCAACGTCATGGCTGGTTTTGACCGACGTGATTCCACCAGTCTGGAACGCCCGCAAGAAGATTACACACGCTTGCTTGGCCAACCGCTTGCCGGTCTGAAGATCGGCCTGCCGCGCGAATTTTTCGGCGCTGGTCTGCTCGGCGATACGGCGAAAGCCGTCGAAGCGGCGATCGACCAATTCCGCAAGATGGGCGCTGAAACGGTGGAAGTCGGCCTGCCCAATTCCGGCCTTTCGGTGGCGGCTTATTACGTGCTCGCGCCGGCGGAAGCCTCCAGCAACCTGTCGCGTTTCGACGGTGTGCGTTACGGCTATCGCTCATCCGAATACCGCGATCTCACCGACATGTACGAAAAGACGCGCGCCGAAGGCTTTGGCAACGAAGTCAAACGTCGCATCATGATCGGCGCTTATGTGCTGTCGCACGGTTACTACGACGCTTATTACATCCAGGCCCAACGTCTTCGCCGCCTGATCGCCAACGACTTCACCGCCGCGTTCCAGCAATGCGACGTCATCCTCAGTCCGACCGCGCCGACCACCGCCTTCAAGCTGGGCGAAAAAACCGCCGACCCGGTCGAGATGTACCTGTCCGATATCTACACCATCGCCGTCAACCTGGCCGGCCTGCCCGGCATGTCGCTGCCGTGCGGCTTCGATGCGCGCGGGCTGCCGATTGGCCTGCAACTGATCGGCAATTATTTTGACGAAGCCAGAATGCTGGGCGTGGCGCATCAATATCAGTTGGCAACCGACTGGCACATCCGCGCACCGACACTGTGAAGGACATTCGACATGGGTTTCGCACTGCGCACGAACGAGCGTTACACGGTTGAGCAATACATGGCCTGGCAAGAAGACGGGGCGCGTTACGAGTTGCTGGAGGGCATTCCTTATGAACTGAATGCCCCAACTGTTGAACACCAGGAGTTGGTTGGCGGGTTACATTACGCGCTCCAGCACTATCAGCGGGAACGCAGCAAAAATGGCAGCGGCGATGGAGTCGCCTGCTTGATTTTGTTTGCACCGGTTGACGTCATCCTTTCCGATATCACCGTGGTGCAGCCTGACTTGATCGTGGTGTGCAACCGAGCCATGGTTGTCGATGGTCGCGTGCGTGGCGCGCCCGATCTGGTTGTCGAGGTGCTTTCACCCAGTACCGCATCGAGGGATATGAAGCAGAAACATCGGCTCTACCAGATGGCCGGCGTACCTCAATATCTGCTGATCTACCCGTCTTATCGTTGCGCCGAGCTATACAGCCTGGGCGCCGATGGCCGCTACGCCGCACCGGAGGTGTTGGATGTCGGCGATACACTGAGCGTGCAGGTTGCGCCTGATTTCATTCTCACCCTGGCAGACATCTTCGGTTGGCCGCTGCCTTTGGTGGTAGAAGAACACCGGGTTGCCTACGGATAAATCAACGGCAAAACGCTATGCAATGGAAAACTGTCATCGGGCTGGAAGTGCATACCCAGCTCACCACGCAATCGAAAATTTTCTCCGGCCTCGCCAACCCCGAATCACCGCAAACACGTTAGAACACGAAGGGTCTTGATGATTGATTCTCTGCAAACACGGCTTAGTAATGAACAACTTCACCAGATCATCAACGAGGGGTTTATTTATATGTGCGCCTGCCCCGCCGCGGTGGCAAAAGAAATGATGAAATTGCGCGAGTTGTACGACTACCAGCGAGACTGTGTCAGCAGCGGCGCATTGATGGATCAGGTGCATATTCGCATCGCCGAAGCGACTCAATTAGCCCACGCCGAGATGGAGCGCTGCCTTGAAGCGGTACTGGAGATGGAAGGCTGGGACAAGACCACGCTGATCATGCCGGAAGGTTTGCGGCAATTGCGGGCCGACATCATCGACAAAGAATTGGGCTGACCGCCCTGGAACCACGCGCTTAACACCATATCGTCGACAGCAAAGGGATAGTCAACATGCAATGGGAAACCGTCATCGGGCTGGAAGTACATACCCAGCTCACCACGCAATCGAAAATCTTCTCCGGCGCTTCCATCGCCTTCGGTGCCGCACCCAATACACAGGCCTGCCAGGTCGATATTGCGCTGCCCGGCGTGTTGCCGGTGCTGAACAAAGGGGCGGTGGAACGCGGCATTCGTTTCGGCTTGGCGATCGGCGCCAAGCTGAACCGCATCAACAGCTTCGACCGCAAGAATTACTTTTATCCCGACTTGCCCAAGGGTTATCAGATCAGCCAGTTCGCACTGCCCATCGTTGAAGGTGGCGAACTGACGGTGCAGGTTGGTAGTGGCAACGAACTTTACGAGAAGACGATTCATATCACCCGCGCTCACCTGGAAGAGGACGCCGGCAAATCGCTGCATGAAGACTTCCACGGCATGACCGGCATCGACCTTAACCGCGCCGGCACGCCGCTGCTGGAAATCGTTTCCGAGCCGGACATGCGCTCCGCCAAAGAAGCAGTGGCCTATGCCAAGGCGTTGCACACGCTGGTGACCTGGATTGGCATCTGCGACGGCAATATGCAGGAAGGCAGTTTCCGGGTCGATGCCAACGTCTCGGTCCGGCCAGTTGGGCAAAATGAATTTGGCACCCGGCGCGAGATCAAGAATCTCAACTCGTTCCGTTTCATGGAGCAAGCCATCAACTACGAAATTCGCTGGCAGATCGAGCAGATCGAAGACGGCCACAAAATTCAGCAAGCCACCGTACTGTTCGACCCGGACACCGGTGAGACGCGCGCCATGCGCAGCAAGGAAGATGCGCACGATTACCGTTATTTCCCCGATCCCGACCTGTTGCCGGTGAAGTTGGACGAAGACTGGATCGAGCAGGTGCGTGGCGGCCTACCCGAGTTGCCGCAACAAAAGCAGGCGCGTTATCAGGCCGACTGGCATCTTTCTCCCTATGATGCAGCGACGCTGACCGGGTCGCGGGCGCTGGCCGAATACTTCGAGGCGGTGATCGCGGGGCTGGCCAAACCCGATGCCAAACTGGTCGCCAACTGGGTGATGGGCGATCTGTCCGCGACGCTGAACAAGGAAAACCAGGACATTGCCGCCAGCCGCATCAGCGCCGCGCAACTGGCGGGGCTGCTGGCGCGGATTCAGGACGGCACGCTGTCCGGCAAGCTGGCCAAGCAAGTGTTCGAGGCGATGTGGACTGAAGGCGGTGAAGCCGATGCGATCATCGAAGCCAAGGGCCTGAAGCAGGTTTCCGACAGCGGCGCGATCGAAAAAATCATCGACGAAGTCATGGCCGCCAATGCCAAATCGGTCGATGAATTCCGCTCCGGCAAGGAAAAGGCGTTCAACGCGCTGGTCGGCCAAGTCATGAAAGCCAGCAAAGGCAAAGCCAATCCGCAACAGGTCAACGACTTGCTGCGCCAGAAGCTCAACGCATAGACGCTTTCAACTCGATAAACCGTTTGACGTCTTCATCGAAGCGTAGCTGGATGTCTTTGATCGCCTGATTACGCTGACGAAGCAATTCACTGATCTGCGTCAATTCGCCCTGCGCTTCGTCGCGCATCTGTAGATGCCCGGATGGCGCTTTGCCACCCGCCGCCTGGGCCTGGCGTAGCAGGGTGTTGGCGGCGGCGAGCTTCGCTGCCGACGCATCCAGCCGGGTTTGCAGGCCACGAATATTCAAATTTTCCAGTTCGATGGCTCGCTTTCGCGCCAGCTCGATTTCTTCTTCGCTGGTATAGGTTGCCAACAACGCTTTGTCACGCCTGTACAGCACTTCCTGCTTGCGCTTTTCTTCCGCTTCCCGCGCCGTCAACGCCTGTTGATGTTCGAGTTCATCGGCGGTCAAACGGCTGCGCTTGATCTGTTTGATTACCCGGCCATGCTTGTCGAGTTCGCTATGCCCGCGTCCGGCTTGTGCGGGCGGCATGACATCGCCGTATTGCACCTTGCCATTTTCGTCGACCCATCGGTAAGTCACCGCCATGGCCGAGCCATAGACCAGCATGGCGGCGAGAGCGAGGCAGAAAACCTGGATGGAAAACTTCAATTTAGGCACGGTGAAGACTGATTCGGATTCGACAAGTAAACGAGTTCTGCATTAAAACCGATAACTACCCATAAATATCGATCAGCCCCTGTTCTGCACCTGCATCAGGCTTGCACGCCGTATTGATCGCGGTAAGCCTGTATCGCTGCCAAGGTAGTGCGCCACTCCGGCTTGCCATCGAGATGCAGGGCCAGATCATCCAGATTGACGATGCCGATTACCGGTATGCCGTAATCTCGGCTGACTTCCTGCACCGCTGAAAGTTCGCTCAAGCCGCGCTCCATGCGATCCAGCGCAATGGCGACGCCACAGGGTGTAGCGCCCGCCGCGCGGATCAGTTCGACTGATTCGCGCACCGACGTGCCGGCGGAAATGACGTCATCGACAATCAGCACCCGGTCCGCCAGCTTGGCGCCAACGATACTGCCGCCCTCGCCATGATCCTTGGCTTCCTTGCGGTTGTAGCTGAATGGAACGTTGCGACCGGCTGCGGCAAAGGCGATGGCGACCGAAGCCGCCAGGGGAATGCCTTTATAGGCCGGTCCGAACAGTCCATCAAAGGCCAGACCCGAAGCCGAAATGGCGCTGACGTAGAACTCGCCGAGTTTCTTCAGCGAGTCACCATCGTTGAACAGCCCGGCATTGAAGAAATACGGACTCATCCGCCCGGCCTTGGTCTTGAATTCGCCAAACAGCAACACCTGTTGCCGGATGGCGAAATCAAGAAATTCCCCTTTAAAGCTTTGCACCAGAAAACCCTTTTCAAATGCGTGTCATCAACCTGAATCTTAACGGAATATGGTTTCATCCCCATCATCGGTAATTTAAGCGGTCGTTAGCGTGGTGCAGTGATCCAACCCGTAATTCCCGCTCAAAATGGCCAGTCGTAATCAACAGTCAGCGGTGCATGGTCGGAGAAACGCAGATCTTTGAACACGCTGGCCCGCTTCGCCTCGGCGGCAATGGCTGACGTCGCAACCTGATAGTCAATTCTCCAACCCACATTCTTGGCCCAGGCCTGACCCCGGTTGCTCCACCACGTATAGGCCTCGCCTTCATGCTCTGGGTAAAGCCCGGGCAGAAAACCGGAATTCTTCCGATTGCCTTTCCAGTTCTTAAGGTCGATTTCCTTGTGCGCGATGTTCCAGTCGCCGCACAGAATGAATTCCCGGCCGCTGTTCGCCAGGGCTTCCAGGCGCGGCAGGAAGCGCGCCATAAAGGAAAACTTGGCTGCCTGGCGTTCCTCGCCGGAGGAACCCGAGGGCAGATAAAGCGATACCACAGAAAGGTTGCCGAACATGGCTTCGATGTAGCGGCCTTCGGCATCAATATCTGGGATACCCAGACCTTCTATGATCTGGTCAGGCTGACGGCGTGAGTAGATGCCCACGCCGCTATAGCCTTTCTTCTCGGCATAGTGGAAATAGCCGAAATAGCCGGGGGGATTGAGCATCTCGACACTCATATCGGTGGTCTGAGCCTTTAATTCTTGCAGGCAGACCACATCCGCATTCTGCTGTTGCAGCCAGTCCAAAAAGCCTTTGTTGGTGGCGGATCGAATACCGTTCAGGTTTGCTGTGATTACTTTGAGCATTGGGCTACTCGTTCGGATTGATATTGTGGAAAAGAGCCTTATGCCGATAAGCGGGCAAACATCTTCTTGAGATAGCTTTCACCGCCGTATTCCATGAAGTCAAAACTCACGCCTCTATCGTGTCAGCCATCATGGCGCATGCACCATGTAGGCTGCCGTTTGTTGGCGTGATGTTGACTTTCCTGTCGCTTTCAATTTGTCGCAAGCATTCGCGCAGTAGAGACAATTTATGCGGAGGAATTTCTTGACCCCCGCCATTGAAGTCACGCCAATACGGATGGCGGCGTATTCAGACGTGCCCGCGCCCGCGCTACGGCTGCCCGCACCTGATTCGGCGCGGTGCCGCCCAGGTGATCGCGGGCGGCGAGCGAGCCTTCCAGCGTCAATACGGCATAGATATCGGCTTCGATCAATGCCGAGAAGGCTTGCAGTTCCGCCAGGCTTAAATCCGCCAGATCGCAGCCCTTGGTTTCTGCCGAACGCACCGCCAGCGCCACCGCTTCATGCGCCTCGCGGAACGGCAGGCCTTTCTTGACCAGGTAATCGGCCAGATCGGTCGCAGTGGCGAACCCCTCCACCGCTGCCTGGCGCATGCGTTCCGCCTTCACCGTGACGTGGAACACGCGCTCGCCGGTTTTTTCGTCAATGTGGCTGCCCATCATCTCGGCGAAGATCGCCAAGGTGTCGACCAGCGTATCGACGGCGTCGAAAAGGGGTTCCTTGTCTTCCTGATTGTCTTTGTTGTAAGCCAACGGCTGGCCTTTCATCAGGGTCAGCAGGGCGATCAGGTGGCCGTTCATGCGGCCGGTCTTGCCGCGCATGAGCTCGGGCACATCCGGGTTTTTCTTTTGCGGCATGATGCTGGAGCCGGTGCAGAAACGATCAGCCAAGTCGATGAAGCCGAAACGCGGCGTCATCCAGATCACCAGTTCTTCCGCCATGCGCGAGAAGTGGGTCATGATCAACGCCCCGGCGGCGAGGAATTCGATGGCGAAGTCGCGATCCGACACCGCATCCAGCGAGTTCTCGCAGACGCCTTCAAAACCAAGTTCGCGCGCCACCATTTCACGGTCGATCGGGAAACTGGTGCCGGCCAGCGCCGCCGCGCCCAACGGCAGGCGATTGACCCGGCGGCGGCAATCGACCAGACGCTCATGGTCGCGCGCCAGCATTTCTTGCCAGGCCAGCATGTGGTGGCCGAAGGTGACCGGTTGCGCCGCCTGCAAATGGGTGAAGCCGGGCATCACTGTCGCGGCGTGATGTTCGGCCAGATCGATCAGCGCGCTGCGCGCTTGAACATTCAGTTGCAGGATGCGGTCGATCGCGTCGCGCAGCCAGAGGCGCACATCGGTGGCAACCTGGTCGTTGCGCGAACGGCCGGTATGCAAGCGTTTTCCGGCGTCGCCGACCTTGCGCGTCAGCGCCCGTTCGATGTTGAAATGGATGTCTTCATCATCCAGATTCCAGGTAAAACGCCCGCCCTCGAAGTCGGCCAGGATTTCGCCCAGACCCCGCTGGATGTCGGCCAGATCTTGCGCTGTCAGCACGTCCACCTGATGCAGCATGGCGGCATGCGCCAGCGAACCTTGAATATCGAACGGCGCCAGACGCCAGTCGAACGGAATAGAAGCGGTGTAGCGTTTTACCCGTTCGGACACCGGTTCGGAAAAGCGTCCGGACCAGACGGCCGGGCTGGTTTGATTGGCGACGGGAGTTTCGGCTTGGCTCATGGAGTGATAGCTTGCGGGCTGAAGTTTTTGTAAGGTCAGGATTATGACAAAGGAGACCCAGATCACCCTGCCGGATTTCCGTAATCTCGGCATTTTGCTGCGCGCGGCGTTGGCGTTGCAGGTGCTCGGATTGCTCGCCGCCTTGACGCATGCCTCCGATCTGGGGGGGGCGCTGGCGTTGTTTTTCAGCTATGCCGCCTATCTGGAGCCGCCGCTGCTGAGTGTCATGCTGATTTTGTTCCTGTTGGCGCCCAGGCTGACCGCGATGCCGAAGCGGCTGGCGCTGGCGATCTGCGTGGCAACGAGCATGCTCATTGCCTTGCTCTGGCATCTGCTGTTGCAACGCCAGGCCCCCGAGCCGGACAGCGCCAGCTTGCTGCGCACGCTGTTGCTGGCAAGCATCGCCGCCAGCTTCATTCTCGTTTGGCTGGATTGGCGCGCGCGGCGGCTTTCTCCGGCCTTGGCGGAGGCGCGTTTGCAGGCGCTGCAGGCGCGGATTCGGCCTCACTTTCTGTTCAACAGCATCAACAGCGTGCTGTCGTTGATGCGTTCCAATCCGGCGCGGGCGGAAACCGCGTTGGAAAACCTGGCCGAACTGTATCGCGCGTTGATGGCCGACAACCGCCAGCTTTCCTCGCTTGAGCGTGAGATTGAATTGGCGCGCGCTTATCTCGATCTCGAAGCTCTGCGGCTGGGCGAACGGTTGCACGTCGATTGGCGCATCGATGCCGGGGTCGATGCCACGCCCCGACGTATCTCGATGCCATCTCTGGTGTTGCAACCCTTGCTTGAAAATGCCGTTTGCCACGGTATCGAGCCGCATTCGGAAGGCGGCCGCATCGGCATTGATATATTCACCAGTGGCGACCAGCTCAACGTAGTGGTGCGCAACCCCAGTCGCCCCGATGCACCGGCGCGGCCTGGAAATCGCATGGCGCTGTCCAATATTCGCGAGCGTCTGGCGCTGCATTTCGACGCCGAGGCGCGCTTGTCCGCACGTCAGGTTGGCGATGAATTCGTCGTCCAGATGGCGATCCCGTTGCACGCCGAAGAACCATTGATTTCGAGGGAGCCGAAACATGCCCGTCCCGCTTAGAGTCATTCTGGCCGACGATGAAGCGCTGGCGCGCGCGCGTCTGGCCGATTTGTTGAACGACTTGGCCGCCGACTTCACGGTTGAAATCGTCGCCCAGGCCAACAGTGGCGAAAGCGCGCTTGAACGCGCGGCGGAGATCCCCGCCGAGGTGATCTTGCTCGATATCCAGATGCCCGGCATGAGCGGCTTGGAAGCGGCGCGCCACATCGTTCAACTGCCCCACGCGCCCGCCATCATTTTTGTCACCGCCTTCGATGCGCATGCTCTGCAGGCTTTCGAATTGCGCGCCGTGGATTACTTGCTCAAGCCGGTTCGACTCGCCCGTTTGCGTGAGGCGCTGTCACGCATCAAGCCGCTGATGCCGGTGGATGCTGAAGCATTCGCCCCCCGCCGCACGCATTTTTCATTATTCGAACGCGGCCGCATCTGGCGCGTGCCGGTCAACGATGTGCTCTATCTGCGCGCGGAATTGCGCTACGTCACCGCCCGCACGCGTGAGCGCGAGTATTTGCTGGATGAATCGCTGATCAAACTGGAAGAAGAATTCGGCGAAGAATTCTTGCGCATTCATCGTAACTGCCTGATCAGCCGCCGGCATCTGGCTGGCTTCCAGCGGCAATCCGACGACAGCGACGGTCATTGGTTGGCGGTGCTGAAAGAATGGTCGGAAAAATTGCCGGTATCGCGGCGGCAAATACACGTGGTGCGGGAGTTTGTAAAAAACGCTTGAGAACAGTTGTTACCGCAGTTACCACCAAGCGACTGTCCATGAATAATCTGGGCGGTTATGGGTGTGCTGGTGGGATGCGGTGCAAGGCGCCGGTCGCGCAGCATGGTCATTCCCTTCAAGCGACCGGCAACGCAGCACCGTGCCCACCCGTGCAGGTGATGTCGCATTGCGTTTTGGTGGTAAAGAATTTGTCGATATTTCGCCTGAAATGGATGCCGAGAAGGCGCTTTGTCCTGCCGCTGAAATCTGTCAAAGCGTTTCAGACCTCAATCATCCTCACAGCGAAAAAGGCGGACAGGTTGGAGTGACGGTCTGAAAAGATCGACTATGCAACGGTTGCGTTGCTCGTCTTCCGCGGCTCATTCAGACGGCGGAATCGGCTGGAACGATGTCGGCTCCTTCGACCTATACTGTTCATCTGGCACAACGGCCGCGAAGAAATCCGGTGATCATTTCGCATGGGGCGTTGAATAGATTTTCCTTTTCATTCCTTGGGAGGCATGCATCATGTCGAACCGAATTCGGTTGATTCTTGTTGGCGTCATTGCCGCCGCGTTGCCGCTGGCCGCGTTGCCCCAGGACGGCGCCAGACCCGGGCCGCAACATATGCGTGACGGCCCGAATCTCGATCAGATGATGCAGATTGAGCGGCAGGACTTCGGCGTGCCGCCAACGAAGCAACTCCATGACGGTCCGATGCACGGGCCGACTCCCGCAAGTATTCCCGGTGGGCAGGTCATTACGACCAAAGGCCTTGCTGCGCTGGTCCATGGCCGGCAGGTGCCCTACATCATTTATGACGTTCTCGGTCAACCGGAGATGTTGCCGGACGCGGTGCCGGCGGTGTGGCTGTCTCAGCCTGGATCGTTCAAAGACCCCGTCCAGCGGCAGGTTGGCCAGATGCTAGGGGAGCAAACACAAGGCCGCAAAGACGTTGCGCTGGTCTTCTATTGCCTGTCGCGAGAATGCTGGATGTCTTACAACGCGGCGCTGCGGGCAATCCATGCCGGCTACACCAACGTGCTGTGGTATCGCGGCGGCATCGAGGCTTGGAAATGGGCCGGTCTGCCCACCCAACAAGGCCCGCATGGGCAATCGCAGCAAACGGCTAATCCAGCGCAGAAGCAAACGAGCACTGCATCGGCCAAGTTTGTGCCGGTGAAGCCGCTGCTGCGAGAGGGCGTGGGCGGTGCTCACCCGGCGCGGCCGACCGGGGAGTTGCGCATTGGGCAGGGGCGGTTCTTTTCGTTTGCGTTGCCACCCGACTGGCGCGTGGGTGAGGACGGACAGTTCGCGCTGACCCTGCAGGCACCTGACAACAAAGCGTTGACGGTCATGGTAGGCAATGCCGGCATGCCGCTGAACCATTCTCCAGCGCAATTCGCCTACGACAAGTTGTCCGCCATGCAGCCGCAGAACCTACGGTTAGGTGCTCCGCGCCAGGCCAGGCCAGCGTCAGGGTTCCGCCAGGCGGTGGAGTTCGACGTAAGCTATTCGGCGCGAGGAGTTGCCTATCGCGGCGTTGCCAAGGTATCTGTAGCGCCAGCCTATGACTCAGCCACCATGGCGGTGACGGCGGCCCTGTCGGCGGCCGACCAGTGGGGTGGGTATGCGTCCTGGCTGCCTCAGGTGGCGGACCAGGTTTCGGCGATGAACGGCGCCGCATTCGGCATGCGTGGAATCATGCAGCAAAACTTGCAGAATTCCGAAGCGTATGGAGAGGCTGCGCGGCAGTATCGAAACTGGTCGCAGAAAAATTGGCAGCAAGTCACGGACGCGCGTAACAAGAGCCAGGACCAGAAGAACTTCGCCGTTCGGGAGAACCTGGGCGGCGTCCAGACTTTTGCCAATCCGTTCGGAACCGGCCAGCCTGTGGAGTTACCTGTGACGAACAAGTATTTCTGGACAGATGGGCAAGGGGGCTATGTTGGGACGGATGATCCGAGTGCCAATCCAAACGTTGGCTCGACCGGTGATTGGCGCAGAATGAAACGGTTGGGGAATTAGGGGCAAAGCGGATAGGTAATCACAAACCATGTGGCACAACCTTCCCCTCACTGTCACTATTCTGAAGGGGCGGCGCGTTGATCGACGCCGCCCGCAGCATCGTCATCAGCCACCACGAACGCTATGACGGCGAGGTCTGCCTGCTTCGGCTGGCGGGTGAAGCCATTCCCCTGTTCGGACGTATCTGCGCCATTGCCGATGTGTTTGATGCGCTGACCATGAGCCGCCTGTACAAACCAGCCTGGGGCGTCGAGAAGGTGCGTACGTACATTGTTGAAAAGCCGGCAGTTAGTTCGATCCGGCTCTGGTCCTGGCATTTGAAGCCGGTTTCGACGAAATCCTGCACATCAAGGCGCTTTTTGCCGACGAAACCATTGATCCCCATGGCCTCCTCAATCTTCCACAATTCGAGCCGCGTCCAGGCGAAAACGTCCTCCGGGACGAAGCCTATTCGGTGGGTATCGACACCATCGACGAACATCATCGTTATCTGCTGCAACTCATCGCCAAGTTGGAATATTCGGTCGTCAATGCCGAGGGGATTTTTGCGGTCAACCGGGCCATGAATGCCCTCTATTGCTATGCCGTGGCCGTGGCCGTCGCTGTCGATTCGGCCCTAAGCGGGCGAGCAGGCGTTGAAGCAAACAGTCTGACAAGGTGCATTTTGTCGTCACGATCAAGTTTCAGCACCCAATCAATTCTTCCTCAAATTCTGCGTGGAGACGCATGTTTGCTTGTTTGCTGGCTTGTTATCTTGCTGAGCGGACTTTTAGTTACAATCGCCGCTAATGATTCACATTGGTAGGCGCTAGGTGTATTAGCCGAACAGCAATTTTTTGCATAATTCTCGCCCTACCTATAAAGCAACTATTTTTAAAACAGGAGCAAATTTAATGTCGGAAGATAAACCCAAAGTAACCAAGCAGCCCGCTAAAAAACCTGTCGCGGCAGTCGAAGCGGATAAACCCAAAAAGGCGGCGCCAGCCACAAAAGCAGTCAGCAAAGCGCCCGTCGCAAAAGCAGAGGAAGCCGCCAAACCGACGCCGGTGAAAGCGGTTGCCAAAGCAGCACCGAAAGCAGCCCCCAAGGCGGAACCTAAAGCAGCGCCTAAAGCAGCGCCTAAAGCAGCGCCTAAGGCTGCAGCCAAAGCGGCCGCCCCCGAAGTCGCCGCTGCGAAAGTCGTCGCCCCCAAGGCAGCAAGCCCGGCGGCCGCAAAACCTGCCGCTCCGGTGAAAGCTGCCGCGCCGGCAAAGCCGGTTGCCAAAGAACCGGCTGCAAGCAAGGCTGTCGCCACCCCGAAAAAAGCGCCCGCTGCCACGAAGGCTGTTGACAAGCCTGCCGCGCCATCGGCGGAAGAGCGTCAACGTTGGGTTGAGACGGCGGCTTATCATCGCGCTGAAAAACGCGGCTTCGCACCCGGATATGAAGAGCAGGATTGGTTCGATGCGGTAGCGGAAATCGATGCATTGATTGGTAAAGCCTGATCGTACTGAGGTTTGTCCGCGCGTAAAAAAACCGGCCGAGGCCGGTTTTTTTACGCGCGGACTTGGTTCAAGCCGGCGCGGAACTGCGAATCAGGTAATCAAACGCCGACAGACTGGCTTTCGCGCCTTCGCTCATGGCGATGACAATCTGCTTGTAGGGCACCGTGGTGCAGTCGCCGGCGGCGAGGATGCCGGGCACATTGGTCTGGCCCTTGGCGTCAATTTCGATTTCACCGAAGCGGGACAGATTGATCACACCTTTCAGCCAATCGGTATTCGGCAGCAGGCCGATCTGCACAAATACGCCATCCAGCGCGACATGCTGGCTTTGGCCGGTGGTGCGGTCGGTGTAGGACAAGCCGTTTACTTTTCCACCCGCGCCGGTCACCTCGGTGGTCTGCGCACTCTTGATCACGGTGGCGTTGGGCAGGCTGTAGAGCTTCTTTTGCAACACCGCATCAGCGCGCAGAGTGTCGCCGAATTCGAGCAGGGTGACGTGGCCGACAATACCGGCGAGGTCGATTGCGGCTTCGACGCCGGAGTTGCCACCGCCAACCACGGCGACGTGTTTGCCTTTGAAAAGTGGGCCGTCGCAGTGCGGGCAGTAGGCCACGCCCTTGCCGCGGTACTCCAGTTCGCCCGGCACGTTGAGTTCGCGCCAGCGCGCGCCAGTGGCGATGATGACGCTCTTCGATTTCATCACCGCACCGTTGGCCAGGCGCACTTCATGCAGGCCGCCCGCTTCGCCGGGAATCAATGCCTCGACACGCTGCAGATTCATGATGTCGACTTCGTATTCCTTGACATGCTCTTCCAGCGCCCGCGCCAGTTTGGGGCCGTCGGTCTGTGGCACGGAAATCAGGTTTTCGATGGCTTGAGTATCCAGCACCTGGCCGCCGAATCGCTCCGCCAGCACGCCGGTGCGAATGCCTTTGCGCGCCGCGTAAATCGCCGCCGATGCGCCGGCCGGGCCGCCGCCAACCACCAACACGTCAAACGGCGCTTTCTCGGCCAATTTGGCGGCATCGCGCGCCGCCGCGCCGGTGTCGAGGCGGGCGAGGATCTGTTCAAGGCTCATGCGGCCGTCGTCGAACGGCTCGCCATTCAGCCAGACGCTGGGAACCGCCATGATCTGGCGGGTATTGACCTCATCCTGATAAAGCGCGCCGTCGATCATGACGTGCTGCACGTTCGGGTTCAGCGCGGCCAGCGTGTTGAGCGCCTGCACCACATCCGGGCAATTGTGGCAGGACAGCGAGATATAGGTCTCGAAACGGTAGCTGCCCTCGATAGCCTTGGCCTGCTCGATCTTGTCCGCATCGATCTTCGGCGCGTAGCCGCTGCTCTGTAGCAGCGCCAGAATCAGCGAGGTAAATTCGTGGCCCATCGGCAAGCCGGCGAATCGGATGCGGGCTGCCTTGTCACCCTCGCCCACCTTGCCAATGCTGAACGACGGGCGGCGGGCGTCGACACCATTCTCCAGCAGCGAAACCTTGTCCGACAGGCTGGCAATATCTTCCAACAGGCCGCGCATCTCGACCGATTTCGGGCCGTCGTCGAGCGAGGCGATCAGTTCGATCGGAGCGACAAGCTTCTCCAGGTAAGCCTTGAGTTGGGTCTTGATGTTGGCATCCAGCATGGTGATTCTCCTGAAACAGTGGGCAATACGAAGGCATCTGCGGACAGATATGCAGGTGACTTGGTGTTGCGAACTGGGTGGCCTCCCGGCAGGGTGCGCCGCGCGCACCCTGCCAAGGAAGGTGATTGGGCAGCTTAGATCTTGCCGACCAGATCCAGCGACGGGGTCAGAGTGGCGTCGCCATCTTTCCACTTGGCCGGGCAGACTTCGTTCGGGTGGGAAGCGACATACTGGGCAGCCTTCAGCTTGCGCAGCGTTTCCTTGACGTCGCGGGCGATGGCGTTGTCATGCACTTCCATAGTCTTGATGAAGCCGTCCGGATTGATGATGAAGGTGCCGCGCAGCGCCAGGCCTTCTTCCGGGATGTGCACGCCAAAGGCGTTGGTCAACTTGTGGGTGGGGTCGCCAACCAGCGGGAAGCGGGCCTTGCCTACGGCGGCGGAGGTTTCATGCCACACCTTGTGCGAAAAGTGGGTGTCGGTGGTGACGATGTACACCTCGGCGCCGGCCTTCTCGAACTCGGCGTAGTTGTCAGCGGCGTCTTCGATCTCGGTCGGGCAGTTGAAGGTGAAGGCGGCCGGCATGAAGATCAGCACGGACCACTTGCCGTGCAGGCTCTTCTCGGTCACCTCGATAAACTTGCCGTTGTGGAAGGCCTGGGCGGTGAAGGGTTGAACCTGGGTGTTGATCAGGGATTGCATTTTCGATCTCCTTAGTGGGTTGGGTGCTGCTGGGGTAAAAGGTCATTCGACGGACCGAACTTTATGCGCCGTCCAAATATTCATCCAATTGATTTATTCAAAACGGTCTATCTAGATCGTCAATCAGGATCGTCAATCAGGATGGGACGTTACCGAACATTACGCCCTTTCCAGCCGGCGGTTTGCGGGCGGTCTTGTTCAGGGTTTTATGCGGGGATATTGACCCTGTCAGGCAGGCCATGTGCATTAGAATTTATCCTCATGTCATATCAGCAAAAGAAGGGTGAACTTTTAACGATGAAATCCGCAGCTTGCGCGCGCAAAAATTGCCCAGCCAAACTCTCCATTTCCCCGCAGTGCAACGCGTGATGATCGCTTGCCTGCGTGGCGGGTTTTGCTGCCTCGCTATTGTTGCGTGCGTGTCGGCTTGGGCGGATGACGTCTGGGTGGCGCTGAGCGGTAAACATGAGGCTTATGTGGAAGCAGCGCGTGCTTTGCAAGCCACGTTGCCCAACGCGGAAGTGCGGGTTGGCGTGTGGAGCGAATTCGACTTCAATACTCCACTCCCCAAGCTATTGGTGACGGTCGGCGGCGAGGCGCTGTCGCGGTTGCGGGCAACGGCGGATAAAACCCGCATCGTTGCCGTACTGGCGCCGCGCAGCCAGTTGGATGAAGTATTCGATGCGGCGGATGGCCGTATCACCGGGGTGTATTACGAACAATCTTTCAGCCGCCTGGCCAGTTTGCTGCATAACGCCTTCCCCAAAATTAAACGCGTCGGCATCGTGCTTGGTCCAGCGTCATCGCGTTATCGCAATGAACTGTCGAGCGCTTTCCGCAAAGTCGGCATGGAAGGCGTTTTTGCGACCATTGAGAAACAGTCCGAGTTGTCCTCGGCGATGAATGATGTGCTTGCCGATGCCAGTCTGTTTCTGGCTTTACCCGATGCGGCGGTGATCAATGCCCAGACGGCAAAATTTGTTCTGCTTGCCACCTATCGTCGCGGCATTCCGGTAGCCGGGTATTCGGCGGCATTTGTGAAATCCGGAGCGGCAATTGCAATGGTCAGTTCGCCGACGCAGATCGGCAAGGAAGCCGGGCGCATGGTTGCCGAGGCGATGACGGCCAGAACCCTGCCGGCGCCGCGTCCGGCGGAAGATTTCGATGTCTTGGTGAACAGCAGTGTTTCACGTTCCATGAACCTGAATCTGGATGCGAGTCAGCTGGAAAAATTCATGCGTGATGAAGGCCGCAGACGTTGAACTTAACCGGTGATGTTTTTATAACGCCGGACGGCTGGAGACGGCGGAACTGATCGGAGCCAGGCTGAACCCGGCGCATGGATCTTCGCGTTCGGCCGGCGGGGTAATCCAGATGTAATCGTAGGCGCCGCGCAGTTCGACCAGGCGCTGTTCCAGAGCCGGCCCGGACTCATAAAACCCGATGCTGATAATGCGGCGCTGCGGCGCTGATTCGAGCAGCAGTCGGGCGACGCCGTAATCGCGCCTGACATGGCCGTTTCCCGCCAGCAGGATGACCGGGGCGGTCTCTGCCGCCAACAGGGTCGACGCCAAGGCGGCGTCACGCGCGCGTTGAGCCAGCCGCATGTTGGGCAGGCGAGATGGCGGCAGGTGGCCGCAATGACCGCTATTCAGGTCCTCATCCAGTTGTTGTTGCGCGATGGTGGTCAAGGGCGCGCGCTGTAGTTGCGCGGCCAATGCGGCATCGAGCGCCGACTCGCCTTGCATCGCCACGCGACGCGCATCGGCACGGCTCAAATTGCCGCCGAGGATAGGCAAACCGGCAGCGCGCGCCGCTGCAAACAGCGGTTCGTGCAGCGGCCAGTTCCATCCTGTGAGGCTGAAACCAGCTTGCTCCATTTCTTCCAGCAGCGGCAGCGCCGGATCAACTCGATGGCCGCGTTGAAGATACTCCATGACGATGGTCGGCTGGCGCGGCGCGTTTGGAGTGGCCAAGGCGCTGATCAGTTCGGCGCGCTGAATGTGGTGCTGCGGGTTGTCGTGATGCTCCCCCAGCAGAATGAAGTCGGCCTTGGCCAGTTCAACCTGGATTTCACTTCGCGTCAGCGTCCGCCCCGCATCGCTGCGGATGGACTCGGCATGCGTCAGCTGATGGGCGAAGAGCAGCGTCAACAGCAATGGCAAGATTTTCATCGGGGTCATGTTTTCGCGATTAAGGCAGGACAACAGGCTGGCATTGTCCTGTTTTGTTCCTGCTTTAAGCGCGCTAACTTGATGCAATCCAATGATTGTCGAGCCGGATAGCCGGCAAGCGCAGCGCCGGCGCTTCATACTCGCCGGAGGACAGGTCCAGCGCCGCCAAACGACCGCCCGCCCAGAGCCGCGCTGGCGATGCCGCCAGCGCACAGGCTTCGTCGAGTGGCACGAAGCCGCGCCAACTTCCGCTGGCGCTGAATATCGCCACCCCGTGAGCGCGCGGGCAACTCACCGCAAACCCCGCGCCTGTGGCACGCGGAACGGACCAGGCATTGTGCAGATCGGCGCTCAGGTTGGCCGCGCCGGCCACGCTAGCGATGGCGAACGCGCAAGCGCCTATCCACGAACTTCACCAGCGCAGCGCGCTCCGGCTGACTCATCTTCAATACACGATCCCGGCTGGTTTCGGCTTCACCACCATGCCACAAAACCGCTTCCAGCACGCCGCGCGCACGGCCGTCGTGGAGCAAACGCTGATGGTTGTTGACCTCCTTGATCAAGCCGACACCCCACAGCGGCGGCGTCTTCCATTGGCGTCCATTCGCCAGCCCGTCGGGTCGGCCATCGGCCAGCGCGTCGCCCATGTCATGCAGCAGCAGGTCGGTGTAGGGCCAAATGCGTTGACCATTCAACGCGGTACTGCTGAATTGTGGGTTCGGGCTGGCTTGAGTGACGTAGCTCGGCCGATGGCAGGTGCTGCATTGCGCCTCGGCGAACAGCTTCTGGCCGCGCAGCACTTCCGCGTCGTTGGGGGCGCGGCGGGCGGGCGGAGCCAAGGTGGCTTGATAGAACACTACATCGCCCAAGGTTTTGTCATCGATCTCCGGCGCTTTGCCTTGCCCACCGCGCGGGGCAGCAACGCAATCGGTTTGCGCGCGGGTGCAGGTTTCATCCGGGAAGACGCTGGAGGTGATGCCGATATCGCCCTGAAACGCGCCGGCAGTCTGGTGCGCGATGGTCGCGACGTTGGCTTTCCAGCCGAAGCGGCCTGGCAGCATCTTGCCGGCGGGGGCATCCCAGACCCGGTTGATCATGCCTTTGATCGGGCCTTTTTCCGCCGCTTGTTGACGTGCGTTGCGCTCCAGTTCAGCTTCGTCGATGGCTTCCAGCATGCCGACGCCAATGAGCTGTGGCGCGATGCGCGGGCTGACCAGTACCTCATTCGCCAGCGGACCGTAGCCAAGTTCGTGCAAGCTGTAGCTCGGTTGCAGCAGCGTATAGGCGGCGCCGTCGGCGAAGTTGCCATGCAGTTCGGTATAGGCGATATCGACCTTGCCTTCCGCTTTGACGCCCTGCACGGCAGCATTGTTGAATTGGTCACCGTAAGTCGGTTCCGGCATTACGCCGCCGTGTGCGCCAAGGCCCGAGATCGACAGTCGTATCAGCAGACCGACCGGCTGCTGTCCCACCGCCGGCGGCGCGCCACGCCCATCGTTGACGTGGCAACCGCCGCAGGAACGGGCGATGAAATGCGGCCCGAGCCCGTCGCGTGCCTTGGTCGAGGCGGGCGCTTGCACCCAGTTGCGTTTGAAGAACGAGTTGCCAATGACAAAACGGGATTGTTCGGCGTCGGTCAGGTTGGCGGCGGGAAACGAGAAGGCGTTGCGGCCGGTGGCGAAGACAGTGGTGTTGCCACCCGTTGTTTCGCCGAGCAGGTCGTCTGCGGCCTGGGCAAGACTGGAAAGCAGGACGAGAGGGACAAGTATTTTTGGGTGCATGGTTTGGTGTTTTGGCTGGCTATGGGCTGGCTAAAGTTGGCTGTGCCGGGCGCGGCACAGCCAACGGCTTCATCAAGGCTGCACCAGCGTCAACTTGCTGATGCCAACGGCATTCGCTGCGGCGACCAGATCCTTGCTCTGCTGCACCAGGCTGTTGACGGTGGCCTGGATGCGTTGGCGGCTGGGGGCGTCCTTGGCGCCGACAATTTCGCGGTCGAATGGCGCCTGGATGGCGTTGGCTTTGGCGACCGAGTTGGCGATCTGAGCACTGGTGCGCGCGGCCAGCGCGGCATCTTTTGCGGCGACCAGATCACGCGGCGCGGGGCCTTGCAGCAGGCTGCCGTCGGCGCGTTTGTAGCGACCGAGCCAGACATTCTCGATGCCGATGGCGTTGAGTGCGGCATCGCGGTGGGTGTTGTCGGAGAAGCAGGAGTGCTCGTCTTCTTGATCCTGGCTGTTGAGCGCGACTTCCAGCCGCTCGCCGGCCAGTTCGCCCCGCGATAGCGAACCCATGGCGACGAATATCTTGCGCAAGGATTCGTTGCCTTCACCCTCGAAGCGGGCGCGGTAATTCAGTTTGCTGCCGGGACGCCAGGCGGTGACGAGCGAATTCAGATCGTCGATCAGCAATTCGGTGACCACGCTGAGGTACTGACGTCGGCGGTCGGCGTTGGGGGCTTTGCCATCAACGAAGTCGCTGAAGGCCCGATTGCCGGGGCCGCTTTCGCTCAGATCCTGGCCCCACAACAAGAATTCGATGGCGTGATAGCCCGTGGCGATGTTCTCTTCGCCACCGCGTTCGTTCTGCCCGGAGATCGCTTCTTTGGTGATGGCGAAGGCGCGGTCGTTGATCAGGCCGCTGGTCGAATCCTCCGCTACTGAATCAACAAAGGATTCGTCCATCGGCCAGGCGTTGAGCCGGCCTTCCGGGCCATCCTCGTCATCGATCGGGCCGCCGTAGAAACGGAACGCTTCGGTGGTGCCGTAGAACTCGCGCGCATTGCGCCAGGCCTGCTGCGCCGCTTGCTGGGTTGCCGAATTCGGGCTGGTGAGGAAGGCGCTGATCGCGCTTTGCAACAGCTTGGCGGCGTTCAGGGTGTCTTCGTAGTTGGCATGCACCAGATTGGCGTAGTGTTTGACCGCCGGCGTGACATCAAGCTCGGCGGAGAGGGCGGGGTGTGAACCCAATGCAGCAGCCAGGGCGAGGAAGAGGATCCGTTTTTTCATGGTTTGGGCTTTCCTTAAAAGAGGGGAATTCATGCTGTCAAAATCAATTTGCCGGAATGGGTGATGCGCAGCCAATACTCACGGCCCGCGTGAATGATCAAGATGACTTTGCCGCCTTGAAACAAGTCACCGGACTGGTAACTGGGTGGCGTCTTCGGCAACGTCGCGGTGGATTCGTAAGTTGGGGTTGGGGGCATGTCGGCAGACTCAAATCTGGGTTTGAATGTCGGCACGGCCACTTGCCAGCCGGGTCAGCGCGGCGGCAAAACCGGCGACGCCGGAACTGCGAGTCAGCACACAGGGTTTGCCGTTTTGCTTACAGTGTTTCTTCAGTTGGTAATAAGCCAGATGGCCGACGCAATCGGTCGGGCAGATCACCGCGTCGGAGGCGTTGAGCAGGTCCGGCAACCGCGCCAGCGTTTCTTCCTTGCCGCCATCGTGATGAATCAGGCGTACGCCAAGCCGCTCCGCCAGCACCCGGTATTGCGGCAACAGCGGGGTACGTCCGCCAACGCAGAGCACACAGCGGCCGCGCAGGCTGCCGGGGCAGGCGGCGCAATCGCCATTGCAACTAGCGGCCGGGGTGTCCTCGGCGGTCCACAGTTGTTCCAGCGCATCGCGTTGTTCTTGCAGTTCGTCACGCTCGCGGCTCAGTCGTGTTTTTTCAACCCGGAGTGCGCCGACTTTGTGTTCCAGCGCCTGCATGCGCGTCTCGGCTTCTCGCGCCCGCGCCGCTTGCGCTTGCGCCAGCAGCAATTGACGACCGATAGCGATCATCGCCTGGCCCGATTCCAGTTCGCGGACCCGCTTCAGTAAAGGTTCCAGACAGGCGGTCTGGTCTTTTTCCGCCGCCAGCGCCTGACGTAAGGCAGTGATCTGTTCTCTTTGCCGACGCAGTTCTTCGCTCAGGCGGTTGTTTTCATCGGCCGTCTCGTCACGTTGTCGTTGCAGCCATTCCAGCCGGCGCAAGTCGGCCGCCTGGCCGGCGCCAATCTGGTGGCTGAGCATGTGAACATCACCATAAACCTGATTTCGCGTCTCCCGGCTGGCGGCTTTATGGGTGAGCGTGGCCCACATCGCGCCGGCAACTTCGCCGCGTTCCAGGGCTTCTTTCCACCGTGCAAGCACTTCCGTGTCGGTCTTTGCTCGCTGGAATAGAGTGATGGCGAGGCCATGCTTTTTCTCCAGCATGCGCTGCATGGCTTCAGCGGCCTGGTTGCGCGAGCAAGACAAGGAAACCGCCTCGACATGTAGCCGATAGGAATCGGTCGGCGCGCCGGTGAAACCGGATTTCCGCGCGATCCGAGCCAGTTCATCCAGACTCAGGCAGGTGCCTATGAGCGGACAGTGATGCTTTTCTTCCAGCTCCCACAGCTTCGGCCGACGGCTGGCGGGCAAGGCATTCGCCTTTGTCGTCTGGTGTACCGTTGCTTGAGCAAGGACGGCGGATTGCTCCAGCGTGGGCGCGGCGACGACGCCTGCGCGTTCGAACAATCCAGCCAGTAAGCGCTTGTTGTCGCAACGATCACACATGGCCGGCCGCCAGTTCTTCGCTCATCCGACCACATAGTTCGCGGGTTTCCGAGTCCAACTCCGACTGTTCCGCCAGTAAGTCCAGCAGTCGCGATGCCTGATGCGCGGCGCGGCCGCATCCGGTAAGAGTGTGGCGCATCAACTGGTCGAGTGCGCCGGTGAGCAGAGCGGTGTTGTGATCCATGATGGACTCCTGGTTGGCGTTGAATCAGTAAGAAAGTTTGGCCCGCAGACCCACCACGATGATGTTATCCGCCGTCGAATCTCCGGCCGGGCGGGAAATCCACTGCACGCTGGGTGAAAGCTGGAACGGGTCGTTGGCCTGCCAGGCGTAGAACAGTTCGTAGATCTTTTCGCTGCCGGAGCCGTTTCCTGCATTGCGATATTCGGAACTGGTCGACAACGCGCCATAGGCAAGGCCGATGCGATCGCCTGCTCGACCCCAGGCGCCGCCATCGATCTGAGCGCCCAGCGTGTAGGCGCGATCAAAGTTCAGATTGCCTTTGGAAGAGTCGCCATAACGGGCGAACAGCGTGGTGTGCGAAGTGACCTGCTGATCGAGTGAAATTCCCCAGCCGGCGTGCTTTTCCTCGCCGGTGTTGATTTGATCCTCGGAACGTGCGTTGTTCCAGGCATAGATTCGATACGTGCCATCCAGGCCGGGCCAGGTCTTGCCGGCATATTCCAGTTGCGCGATGGTCAGCGGCTTGCTGAAGGTATCCAGATAATCCGCACCGGCGCTTATGCCAGAGCTCGCGCCGAACACGCCGAGCGAAGCGGTGATGTTGTTGCCGCCGTTGACGTCGCTGACATAGGCCACGCGCAGACCCGGGCTGGCGCCATGCGAGCCGACGCCGATGTCGCCGCCGGCATCGAGCAGCGGGTTGTGCACGAAGGCCAGATTCATCAAACCTTCCGATTCGTCATCGGCAATGTTGTTGCCGTCAAAGAAACCGAACGGATCGATCTTGCCAGCGGTCAATTCGATTCGGCCCAGGTTGCCGCTGGCAGCGCCGACCGGAATGTCGAGCTGATACCAGGCCTGCATCAGTACCGGGCTGGCCTGGTTGCCGAACACCGTGGCGTTGGCGGTAGCAAAAGTCCCCGGCGGTGTGGACGCACCATCAACACCGTCACCATCACCAGCGCGGAAATGGGCAAAAATCCTGCCTTCGGCCGGGCCGATTGAACCGCCCGGCAACTCGACTTCGACATCGGCGCGGGTGCTCAACTCTGTTGCGGAAACCGTACCGCCCTTGGCTTGTTGCGCCACCATGATCAGGCTGGCGCCCACGCTGACACCTTCAAATTTATCCAGCGGGTCTGGCTTCCTGGTCAGCGCCAGAACTTCATTTTCCACCTCGTCCAGACGTGCGCCGACCACTTCGGGCAGTTTGGCCGGCTCGGCCAGACGCCGCTCCAGTTCGGCATTGCGCGCTTCAAGGCGACTCAGGCGTTCCTGCATGGCTTGCAGTAGATATGCCACGTCGACGGCGGCGGGCTGGGTTGTTTCGGTGGCAACGGCGGGGCTGGCGGCAAGGCTTGCAACAACCGCCAACAAAGGCAGGGCGCGGGGATTGCGCATGGGACGACTCCATTCAGTTTGCTAGGAGCCTGTCGTGCTTTCGCCTCGTCGGTTGCAAAGTCCCCGGGGGAGCGGGAAATCGACCACGCCGAGGCCGATTTTCGCTATCGACGACAAAAGTCCGACAGGTTCCTGGTCATGTCTGGCTGGCTACTGGGGTCGCTGGAATCGCCCTTTGGCTGGCTGCGGTTTGGGAATTTATTTGGTCAAGATCAACTTGCCGTTCCTGGTCAAGCTCAGTCGGTAACGTTCACCGCGATGCTCAATCACCAGTTCGCGCCGGTCGCGTAACAATTCGGCAGCGTTGATGACCCCCGTCGGCGGGGTTTGGGCAACAGGCTTGGGAAGGTTGTTTTGATGCATGGGATGGATGCTACATGAGATCCGTTCGCAAATGCAATCGGTTCTCATTTGAATATCAAGATTTTCTCGATGCTCAGACTCGGGCACACTGTCGACCTTCAAGCTTTTTACTTTCTTGAGCCATCAAACGATGAAATTCAGCCCTGAATCCTTCCGCGCCTGGGAGCACAAAAAGATCACCCTGCTGGGTATGTCCGGTGTCGGAAAAACCTACATTTCCAGCCTGCTGCGCCGCCATGACTGGTTCCACTTCTCCGGCGATTACCGCATCGGCACGCGCTATCTGGACGAACCCATCCTCGATTTGATCAAGCAGCAAGCGATGCAGGTGCCGTTCCTGCGCGAGTTGCTGCGCAACGACTGGATCGACATTCGCAACAACATCAAGATTCAAGACCTGGGTCCAGTGCTTTCTTTTGTCGGCAAGCTCGGCGATCCGAATTTCTCCGGCTTGTCATTGCCGGAATTCAGCCGCCGCCAGGCGATGTATCGCGAGGCCGAAATCGCCGCCATGAAGGATGTGCCCGAGTTCATCCGTAAAGCGCAGGAAATCTACGGTTACGACCATTTTGTAAATGACGTCGGCGGCAGTCTGTGTGAACTGGAAGACGATTCCGTGATCGATCTGCTGGCCGAGCACACGCTGATTCTCTACATCAAGGTCACCACCAAAGACGAGGAAGAGACCCTGATTCGCCGCGCCCAGTCTGACCCCAAGCCGCTGTATTACCGACCCGCATTCTTGAGCGAAAACCTGCCCATTTATATGGCGGAAAAAAACCTTGAGTTTGTTGCCCAAGTCGAGCCTAACGATTTCACGCGCTGGGTTTTCCCGCGCCTGTTCCACTCGCGCGTACCGCGCTACGAAGCCATCGCCGGCCCGCATGGTTATACCGTCACCTCCCAGGAAGTGGCGCAGGTCAAAAATCAGGCAGACTTTCTGGCGCTGGTAGAAACCGCCATCGCTCGCACGCCGCGCTAAACCAATCCGGAGAAAATACCCATGCGCCAGAACAAGTTCACCCATCACGCCATTTCTGTTCTCGGCATCATCGAATATATCGGCTTGGCGATCATCACCGTCGCCACCATCATCGCCGGCTATCACGAAGTCGGGGTCATGATCACGGCCGGCACCGTCAACCTGGGCGACCTGCTGTTGCTGTTCCTCTACCTGGAAATTCTCGCCATGGTTGGCTTGTACTTTCAATCCGGTCGTTTACCGGTGCGCTTCCCGATCTACATCGCCATCGTCGCGCTATCCCGCTATCTGGTGCTGGACATGAAGAACCTCGACGAATACCGCATCATGGGCGTTACCGCAGCAATACTGCTGCTGACCTTGGCGGTGCTGGCGATTCGCTACGGACATATTCGTTTCTCCTACGGCGATCACGAATAACCCGACAACCCGACCTACCCCGAAAACGCCCTGCTTGCCAGGGCGTTTTCTATTGTGCTTAAGGCAAAGTGTTAGCCGGACTGCCAAGCTGTGATGCGTGACTTCGACTGCGGAGCAATCTCAGGATTTCAGGCCTGATCATTGGGCCGCCCGTCCAGTCGCTTGATCTCGTCAACCCGCATGCTGTGCACCTGCTGCAACGGTGAATGGGCATCGCTGCTTTGCCTCGGTTGAACGCCGCACCTGCCGCTTCTGCAGCTTCCCGGGGCCGCCGCTTCTATACCGTCTCGCCCCATGCTCCTCAGCAACAGATAGATTGCCACCACACACAGGGCAAGCAATGTGACGGCTACGAGAATCGCTAACATGAATTGGCTCCAGATTTGTTTGGCTTGAAATGTAGTAAATGTAGCTCAAGCGCTGTCGCGCAGTTGATCGGCTGCCGGCATCGCTCGGGTTGGAATTGAACTTCAATTCACATTGATGACTATAATCTGTCACATATATTTCAATAAATGACATAGATATGACAGATTGGATAACGCTGATTCTTGCCTTGCCGAGCGAAAACGCCACTGCGCGCACCCGCATCTGGCGTGCGCTGAAATCGCTTGGCGCAGCCTCGCTGCGTGATGGTGTCTGGCTGCTGCCGCAACGTAGCGAACTTGAATCGCTGTTTGCCGCACAGGTACGTGAAGCGGAAGTCGCCGGCGGCCAGGCCTGGTTGCTTCGGGTGTCCGGTTCGGCGGAGCATGAAAATACGTTCATGGCCTTGTTCGACCGCTCAGCCGAATACGCCGGTCTCGATGCCGAACTGAGCGAACTGAGCGGGCAAACCGATGACGCACTGCTTCGACGTGGCTTGCGTCAGGCGCGCAAGCATCTGGATGGTGTGATCGGCATCGACTATTTCCCCAACCCGGCGCGGGCCGAAACCGAGCGCCGCCTGCACGGCATGGAAGCGGAGTTGCGCCAACGCCAGATGGCCAGCGAACCAGGCTTCATCGAAGGCGAGCCGGAACGGGTCGATAGTGCCCTGTATCAGAACCGGTTATGGGCGACGCGGCACAATCTCTGGGTGGATCGTCTGGCTTCCGCCTGGCTGATCCGCCGTCGCATCGACAAGCAGGCCCACTTCCTCTGGTTGGCACAGCCGCAGGATTGCCCGGACGACGCGCTCGGTTTCGATTACGACGGTGCGCATTTCAGCCACATCGGCCGCCGTGTCACGTTTGAAACGCTGCTGGCGAGTTTCGGCCTGGAAGGCGATGTGGCGCTGAAACGACTCGGCGCACTGGTGCATACGTTGGATGTCGGCGGCACAGCCCCCGAAGCGGCCGGCTTTGAAGCGATGCTGAAAGGCCTGAAAAGCCGCATCAATGATGACGATCAGTTGCTCGCGGAAGGCGGTCAACTGCTGGATGACCTGTATGCGGCATTCAACGCAACCTGATTTTCAGGAGAAGTAAAGTGACCAATGACCAACAACGCCCCGTCCCACCCAGCCTCCGGGAAGCCTTCGTCTACTGGCTGAAACTCGGTTTCATCAGCTTCGGCGGCCCGGCCGGGCAGATTTCGATGATGCATCAGGAGCTGGTGGAAAAACGCCGCTGGATTTCCGAACGCCGTTTTCTGCACGCGCTCAACTACGCCATGGTGCTGCCCGGCCCGGAAGCGCAGCAACTCGCCATCTACATCGGCTGGCTGATGCATCGCACCTGGGGCGGCATCATCGCCGGCACACTGTTCGTGTTGCCGTCGTTGTTCATCCTGTCGGCGCTGACCTACGTCTACATGGCGTTTGGCGACCTGACTTTCGTCCAGGGCGTATTCGCCGGCATCAAACCGGCTGTAGTCGCCATCGTCGTCTTTGCCGCCTGGCGCATCGGCTCGCGGGCGCTGAAAAACAGCGTGTTGTGGGGCTTCGCGGCGGCGTCGTTCATCGCCATCTTCGCGTTGCACATTGCCTTCCCGATCATCGTATTGACCGCTGGCGTGCTCGGCTTCATCGGCAGCAAGATCGCGCCCGACAAATTCAAGGTCGGCGGCGGCCACGGTGCGTCGAACAAGGAATACGGCCCGGCGCTGATCGACGATGACACGCCGACGCCGGAACACGCCAAATTCAAGTTGTCGCGTCTTATTCTGATGACCGTCGCTTTCCTTGCGATCTGGGCGCTCGGTTTCTGGGCGACGCTTGAGGTGCCGGTGCTGAAGGACATGGGCGAGTTCTTCACCAAGGCCGCGCTGGTTACCTTCGGCGGCGCTTACGCGGTGTTGCCCTACGTCTATCAAGGCGGCGTTGAACACTACCAATGGCTGACCGGCCCGCAGATGATGGATGGCCTGGCGCTGGGCGAAACCACGCCGGGGCCGCTGATCATGGTGGTGGCTTTCGTCGGCTTCATCGGTGGCTGGACGAAGGAAATATTCGGCGCAGACTCTTTGCTGCTGGCCGGATTTGCAGGCGCATGCGTCGCCACCTTCTTCACCTTTTTGCCTGGCTACCTGTTCATCCTGGCCGGCGGTCCACTGGTCGAATCCACCCACGGCGATCTCAAGTTCACCGCCCCGCTGACCGGCATCACCGCCGCCGTAGTTGGCGTGATCCTCAACCTGGCGCTGTTCTTCGGCTTCCACGTCCTCTGGCCGACAGGCTTTGAGGGCACGTTCGAATGGTTCTACGCGCTGATGTCGATCGTCGCTTTCATCGCACTGTGGAAATACAAGCAGGACATCATGAAAGTCATCGCCGCCTGCGCGGCGGTGGGGCTGATATATACG
>JFJP01027022.1_pt1 | contig 46846 bp, 52 predicted proteins | sample 431651 | NCBI WGS metagenome assembly JFJP01 (sample SAMN02602958, study PRJNA72255) | Microbial mat metagenome, whole genome shotgun sequencing project. | biome: fresh water; feature: sink hole; material: water; isolation source: purple microbial (photo- and chemosynthetic) mats found in...
TTATACAGAAAGAAGTCCAAGAAAACCAGCTTTGTTCAAAAAGAATGATTTTTCTTTTAAAAATAGTAATTTTTATGATAAAAGTCAGGAAAAAACTGAGAAAAAAGACGAAGAAAACAAGGATTATTTATGTTTGGAAATAGTGAGGAAAGATGAAGAAATTATGAAAAATACAATGAAAATCGAGGAAAAAACAATGAAAATCGAAGAAAAAATTAATGAAGATATAATCGAAAAAGAAAAAATTCCTGAGGAAATTTCTTTGAAAATCGAAATAAAGAAAGAATTCGAGGAAATTCCACAAAATCAAGATATTTTAAAAGAAATTACCTCGAAAAAGGAGAATAAAAAGCTGAAGAATCTGTTAAATTATATGATAAATGGAGGGGATTTATCGAATCTTAAAGAGAATTTGCTGAAGAGGAGAGCCGTAAAAGACAAATAAGGCAAAAAAAGAATAACTCGAATAAAAATTAAAAAGAAATTCTTGTTTGACATAAAATAAATTAAATTTCTTTTAAAAATTAAATAACAGAACAGTTTGTATATTAATAGTTCATTTTAATGTAAAAAACAACAAAAACGAGTAAAAAAAACAAAGAATTCATTAATGAATTCGCTTTTTCAAGGAGTTTTTCTCCATTTCTTCTTCAAGTTTTTCATTATCATTAAATTTTTCATCAATTTTTTCATTAAAATTTTCATTAATTTTGAAATTTTCATTGAGTTTTTTTTTAGAATCAATGAAATTTCGAGGATTTTCAGCTTTTTCATATTCTTTATCTTCAAAGGATCTTTTGCAAGCTTTAAAGGAAAAAGCCTTATTATTCTCAGTGTTTTGTGTTTTAATTTCTGGTTTTTCAACTGAAAACTCCACTAAATCTGACAATTTCCTTACTTTTAAGTTATTTTCTTGAGGATTATTTAAAATTTTGTTCCTTTTAATTGATTTTTATTTTTCAATTTTCTTTAAGAAATAAAAAAACTCGAGATAATCATAGAAGGAATGATGGTTTTTTATGTCATTTTCTTCGCGAAAATTCAAGGGATTTTCTCTTAAACTGAGACAAATCACATACATTTCGAAAGCTTATGAATGGAATTTATCAGAAAATTACAAAAGAAAATTAAACCTTTTTTAATTCTCTCGAGATTTTCGAGTTTTTCCAGCTCATTTCCCTGATATTTTTCTTCTTTAATCTTATGAATTTCCTCTATTTCTGCTTTTTTCTCTTCTTCTTCTTCTTTAAAAACCTTTAATTCTTTTGAACTTATGCTATTCTCACATCTTATCATCAAGAAAAACCCCTTTTTTTAAATCAAATTAAAGGAAAAAAAACCTCGAAGAATCTTCGTCTTCGAAGGTAAAATCTTGTAATTTCTCATCAAATTGTCCGATTTTTATCATTCTTTTGTATTCTTTAGTCATTCGAAGGAAAAATTTCTGTGCATGCGATCTTATTTGAGCGCCATCTCTTGTTTTCAAATGATCTTCGATCTTTTTCCAATCCTTACCATATTTCGCTAAGCCTTCCATGAAAAGCCGATGTTCTTCTGAGGTCCATCTTCCATTGATTTTCCCTGAGTTTTTACGAAAGGAAGTCATTTCTATTCTGATAGGTAGTAAAGGGTTATTGATAAAGTTTTGCGCTTTTTTTATATGTTATTAAGTATTTATAATAGAAAAAAAGGATTTTTAAACTTTCTGAAGGTTTTTTATAGAAAAGAAGAAAAACTTTTATGTTTGGAGGCTTTCAAAGAGTTTTTTAGTATTTATAAAAGAAAAAAGTATTTTTAAGTAACAAGAAAAACAAATAAACTCCTGTTTATATAGAATATAAATAAAATTTCGATAGAAAAATTGAGTAAAATTATTTGCAACAAAAAAAACATTGTTTTCACTTTTTTTTTAAAAATGTTAAAAATTTTTTTCGGTAGTTCATATTATTTATTATTAAAAATTTTATTTTTTTTTAATTTTTGAATTGATATAATTTAATTTATTAAGTGTTTTTCTAATGACTCTCTTTATTTTTATTTACCTTTAGCTTTTTTTTATTATTGTAAATAAATTTTCTTAAAATTTATTATTTGCAATAATTAGTTTTTAGCATTCTCTGCTCCTTCATTACATTGATTTTTATTAATTTTATTTTCGAAATTAAACTTCGCCTTAAAACTTACTTCCATGCTTTGCGGATTACCATTATTATTGTTATTATTCATATTTAAAGGCATTAAATGTGGATCTATTAAATAAAAGAAAATAACAAATCGATAAAAACTCAAAAAATTAAACAAACAAAAAAATCAAATCAAATAAAGACAATATGAACCTCCTTTTTTCTTGTTTTTTTTCCTTTTCTTTTTTATTGATTCCATGCTATCAGCAGACCCTGTTTCTTTGATTTCAATGTGAAAATTCCTGTTATTGATTGGATCCAACAGCATATGGTATTTATTTCTCACTGGGAGCAAAACTGAAGCATCCTCTTTATTTTTATTTTTATTCAAATTCATTTTTGTAAAACTTTTGTATAGATTAATAAAGAACCATATCCACAATAGGCATAATCAACAGATTTTTGTGAATTCCCATTTAATTTAATGTTTGGTTGTGAATTCGTCTCTTTGAACTTGAAATAAAATTCATTGCTTTTTTCTCTTGTTTCTAAAATAAAATAACACAAATAAATAAACTATTTCTCAAAAAAAATCAACCTTTTTTTTTCTCTTTTCGAAGGGAATTCATTCCTTTTTGCTCTTCCTCATCTATTAAAATCGATGTGCGGCTCTCTTCATTAAACACTAGTTCTCTTTGACTTTTCTCTTTGTCATTGATTTCATTGGCTATCACAATAAAATTAAAAAAATTAAATTTAAAAACTTAAATAAAATGAAAATTCAACTTAATTTAGCATTCAATTTCGGAAAATTGATGGTTTTTCCTTTCAGAATAAAGGGTTTAATCACATATTCATTTTTCTCTTCATTCCATTGAGCTTTAGCCTTCAGTCTTTCCAATTCGCCTTTATTCAAAATATTCTGAACGATCTTCGTGAGGAATTTGTTCTCTTGTTCAATCACTCGAATAGTCTGTAATAAATCCTCTTTATCGAGTTCTTGTTCGTGTTGTAAATCCTTGATTTCACACATAGCATTCTTTAGATTTTCTTCACTTTCAGCGTTTTTCTTTCTTAAAGCCTCAACTTCTTCATTTAAATTCTGATACTTTTTTTCTGCTTTTAGGGCTTCTTGTTCTTTGAGTTTTTGTGCTTGTAACAATTTTTCTTCTAATTTCTTCTGATTTTTCATTTTTTTTTTTAAAGCTTCATATTCCTTTAATTTTCCTTCGTTCTGATGATGATCATTAATGAACAATTTCTCTTGGAAATCTTTGAGAATTTTCTCCAGATTCTCCTTTTCTTTCTTCTCATTGCTCAATTGTTCATTCTTATTCCTCAGCTCATTCTCTATCCTTTCTCTATCTTCATTAGAAATCCTCCTCTGTTTATCATCTAATCCTTCACTGCTCACTCTTCTCATATCTAATCCGTCATTGCTCACTCTTTTCACAAGATCATTACTTACAGCACCGACTCCTTGCTGATTCAGCATATTTTTCAATCGAAGTATTTCATCAGCATAGGCTTTTAACAGTGCATCTTTCGGATCTTCATTGACTTTTGGCTTGTTTTGTATATTCTTTGCACGACTAGCATAGCGCAAAGTGCCTAAAATCTCATCGTAATTATAGGAAGCAGGACTAATGCAGGCTATCATCACAGTCTTTGTATTACCTCCCAAAGAATCCTGCAAAAGTCTGGTCAATTTCGAATCTCTATAGGGTATATGTGAACTTTTTCCATCAACTAATGCAGAAATTACATTTCCTAAAGCAGAAAGACTTAAATTGATCTTTGTAGCTTCCTTCAAAAGTGTGCCCGTGGCATGTGTTTTGCTTTGTCGTTCAGAACCAGCTAAATCAACTAAATTAAGTTTCCCAGCAGTAATTCTTGTGTTATCATCATCGAAATTCTGTGAAGTTTCTAAATAAATTGAGAAAATCGAATGAGATCTTGATGATTCTTTATTCATTGCAGTCTCGCCAGTTGACCGGTTCTTCGTTCCTAAAACCATGCATTTATGCAATTCTTTATTGCTTTTCACTATAGTCATCGTTAAATCTTTCACAAATAAGCCTTTATCAGGAGATTCTTTTAATTCATACCTCGCTCGAACATCAGAACTCAACAAATCATGGATCTCTTCATTATAGATCTCTAAATAAGAGCATCTCAAAAGGAATTTCTTCTGCGAATTTGTTTCTATTACATCCATTATGTGTTCAAAAGTTCTTGGTATAATTCCTTTAAGTTTATCATCATGTGGAATTCCCATCATTGTGTAGGTTTTGCCACATCCCGTTTGCCCATAAGCAAATATAGTACCATTATAGCCTTCAACAACAGATTCTACCAAAGAAAAAGTAGAATCTTCGTAAATTGTGGTTTGAGGCATGTTTAAATCAAAAACTTTATCAAAGGAAAAACATTTTTGAACACCTTCACTTGAAGAAAGTTTGATTTGACGGGAGACATCGTCTACTTGTACACAAATTTTTGACTTGAATTCTTGCTCATGGGAGTTCATAGGACGACAACGCACCATGACTTTAACTGATTCGTTTGACATTTTGCTTTGTCTGTAACAACAGAAATTTTATTAAAATATGAAATTTATAAGACCAGTTTTTTTTTTTTTAATCACTTTTTTTTTTTAATTTTTTATTTGAAGGCACTAACTTTAAAAACAACTAAGGAATTTTTAAAAATTTTTAGTTGTAAAATTTCTTTCGTTTTTTGTCTTTATGAAATTTAAAATAAAAAATTAAGGTTTTTTGAGAAATTTTAATTAAATGTGAAATCATTTTTATTTTTTTAATTGATTTTCGAGCTTTTAGGGGTATTATATTGTTTTGCACAGAAGCTGGATTTGAAGGATTTCCTTTCTGTATAATTGAGGTTCAGTGAACTTTCTGATCGATTGGCAAAGAAAAACATATAAGGTGTCTCATGAGGTCTAAAAAAACCCAAGAACTACAATAAATCCAATAAATGAATAAAAATAAATACAAAAGAATTTCATCCAAATTCACAGTTTTTCCCAAATATCTGACAATTGTATCATTGAATAAATACCACAAATCATCAGAATCTTTTGCTATAGAAAAATAATGTCCAGTTTCTGAGCTAAATCCCTAAAAAATCAATAGAAATTTTCTTATAAACAATTAATGAAGGACTGAATGAATAAGTATTCCATATAAGTAATATTCTAACTCTTTGGAATTGTTCTGATATGGTAAATCCGGGAATATGTCTTCTTTTAAATTAAATGAGAAATAGGGTTTAACTGATTTGAAGAGTTTTTTCTTGGTTCCTTCCTTTTTATCATATTTAAATCGGTTTATTGACAGTATTAGAATCGGTGGCAGTTTTATAATTAATGTGTCTTTGATTGCTTTTGAGGATTTTTTCTTGCAGTTATCACAGAAGAAGGAATTGTCTTGACTGAATTCTTCAGTTGCGAAATAAGCCAAGATCATTTTTAAAAGGTCATAATGGGGAGTTTCCCTTTGGATTAAAGCTTCATCGCCTTGTTTTTGAAGTTATTTTAATGTTTAAAAAATAAATAAAATTAATAAACAAATTAATAAACAAATTAATTAAAAAATATTAAAGTTGTTTACTAAAGCTTAAAGGAATATCCATAAGATCTTCATTTCGGCTGAAGCTTTTGGAGCAATCATTACATTTTATGGTGTTTCTGACTTTTCCATAAAATAAAGAATTGATTAAATTCTAACAAAAAATTATTCAAATTTAAAAAAAAAAAAAAAAATTAAAAAACCTTTTCAACACAAATTTTGTTGATTTGATTTTCAATTTCATCTAATAAAAGTCTTGCGAATTCACATGAATCCTGTTGTTGATAACTTGAGCAAAATGGTTCAGGCAGTGAATTTTTCATCTCAACAGGAACTAAATATTTTTCTTCAGAAATTGCAAAAGAAGCCATATTTGAAAATAAATGATATAGATCCAAAATTAAGAGACTTTGATTTTTATCAACATCGCTCATGTTATATTTGAGATTGAGCATCTCTTTTTTAAATTTGCCAGTCATGAACAAACATTGCAAAAGACTATTCATATAACAAGTATTTCCCAAATTTTGCAAACCTTTAAAGTTCTTTATATTTTTCGGAGTTCCTAAACCATTAATTTCAAATAAATTCACCAAACCATTTGTATTTTTGAAGTTGAGTTCAAACGAGAAGGATTTATATATGAAAAAATTTTCTTTTGTAAGGGTCTCTAGGTTATTTGTCTCTTTGATTCGACGCAACGATTCAAAAACGTCGGGATTGTCACAAAAGATCTTTCTTTCTTTGTAGAGATGGAAAAGAGACATCATGAATTCATAGAATTTTTGAAGATTTTGATAATGATGACGAAAGATTATTTTGTAATTTTTGAGCAATGTGTTGGATTTCTCATAGGAAAGTGAATAAAGAGAGGAGAATCCTAATTAATTTATTACATCAAATTTATTAAAATTATTTTTATTTATTTACCAAATAAATAATATTTGAGGATTTCGAGAGTTTTATCGAAATATTTCGAACTGGTCAATTTGTTCAAAAATTTAGGCAAAATAATGTTTTTGAAAATGAAGAACAAAGGCTGAAAGTTTTGGTTTTTTATGTAAAATAATGTGAGAATCTCGATGAAAATTAAAATGTTTTGTGAGTAGCTTGATTCAACGAGATTTCCTAATATATTGGTGATATCATTTTCGCTCTCCAAAATAACAGAAAACTGATCAATGAGTTTTGTAACCATTGTTCTGAAAATATCAGGCTCAATCTAAGAAATTATTTTTAAAAAAAAAAAAATTAAATTTTTTACTGTTTCCAAAATGACACAAAAATTGAGATCAGGTCTAATTAAATCATTATCCTTATATTCCTGATTGATTGCCGTAAATCCGACATTCATGACTTTATTAAACTGAGCAAAATCAATCTCCGAAGTGTACCATTTTTTCTGCACCATCTGTGATTTTATCAATTTTGCAATTTCAATCACATATTTATAATCTTTATGGTCCTGTCGATGATTCAGCATCATCATCCACACAAGTAGGGCCTCAAACACAATCTCTTTATTTTTAAAATTTTCATAAAACGGTTGAATGACAAAGCGAAAAGACTTAGCGATTTTTCTTTGATAAGTTTCGACTATATAAGCGAATTTTTCATTAGGAACTCCTCTGATTTTCAAATAATGATCATAAAAATTTACAAAGAGCTTTTCGTTAATAGAGCCTTGAATACTTAATGATGAAAGCTTTGTGTCAATCATAACGCCGATTGCATTTGGGAAAGAAAAAGAAGACTCCTGTAAATTTTCGAAAGCTTCTAACAAAAGTGCAGCGTTTTCAAGATTTATGCATTGCTCTATCAAATCTAATAACAAGTCTTTTTTTAGGATTTTGAGGAAAAGGTTGTAATTTTTCGAATTCATCTCTAATAAAGCAAACTCCAATAACTCAAATGAATTTTCCTCCTAGTTTTATAATGTTTTTTTGTTTAAAAATTATTGAAGTACTAATTTTTAGAAAAAAAACTTGGGAAATTGCGAAATTTTGCAAAATGCTATCCCATTGGAATTCGTTTTCTCTGATAAAGATGCGAAGATCGTTTTTTTGATCTTGGAAGAGGTCAGAGCCGTAAAGTTTTGAATTGGCGGATTTTGAGGGTGAGTTTTCAATATCCATTGTTTTTATTGTTTTTTTAAGGAATTTATTTGAAATATGGTTTGGTAAGCTTTTATTTTTTTGAAAAACTACTTTATTAAATTAAATTCAAGGAGAAAAAAATTTCAATATTTTATTCTTTTAAAAAAATTTAAATCCAGAGATTTTTTTTCATTTTTATTATCGAAGTTTTAATACTTTCTTCTTTTAAATAATAAATAATTTTTCTGCTAACACCTACTAAATAATTTCATTACGTGATTATCGCTATGCGTATTCCAACCTCTGAAAACGATATATAGATATTAAATTTGAAAATGTCTTCCTCAAAAATTAAAAAAATACCTTTCTATAAAAATGCAAATACCTGTCCAACGCAAATTCCTCATCATTCTTTTGCTTCTCTCTTTCATTATTTTCGCAATTTGTTTGATTCCATATTCAATTCTTATCTCATTTCTTCTTTTTTCCCTGATCCTTTGCATATACATGAAATTTGAGTTCCGAGAAATCAAAAGAACAGGTCTTTTTCCTTATATGCCAGAGAATTTCAAACAAATTCTTTTGACACGCTCCCTATTTGATATTCTATGTGATGTTTGGTATATACCATCATTTTCTGTTTATTTGAAGATACTTATCCGCCCATTCATCTATCAAATAAAACCTGAAGAAGCAATTGAAAATTTATCAGAACTATCACAGACTCAAAGGGATAAAGCTTTGGAGAAAGGGGTGATCAATTTATTGCCAAAGTCTTTGCAATGCATTTTGATTCCAAACTTAGATTCAATCAATAGAGATTCAAATGCTTTGAACATGAAGATGATTGAAAGTGAGAAAAAAGAAGATAGTAAAGGTAATCAGGACAATGAATCAATAGTATCGCAACTATCGACATTGGACGGATCGGTGTTTGAGAAGAAAATTGAAGAAGTTGAAGAAGATGAAAAGGTTTATTTGTTAAAGTCTGAGCCATACCGTTTTTATGATGAACAAAATTGTAGTAATATGTCACAAAACTGCACAAGCAACAATTATGTTGCTTTAGAAACTGACTGTATTGCATCAAGAATGAACAGAATTTCTTTTTTCAACTTTGACAAAGAAGAAGTGGAAAGCAAGAGATTCGGTTTTGAATTATTTGAACAATCTGACAATGAAATAAACAAAAAAAAAATGCAAATAAAATATAATAACCCTAAGAAAAGTCTTAATGTTAACAGTTCCTATGTTGTAGCTGATAAAAACTCGCTCAAAAAGGAAGAAGAAAGTTTAAGAGGAATGACCTTCAAGAGTTTCACAACAAAAGTGCTAAATTCAAGTAAGAAAATAGCACAAATAAACGTGATGGAGCAAATGAAAAAAGCTTGTGAGAAATCAAGACAAAAATGGGATCGTTTAGAGATTTTTTTAGAGAATAAATTTAATGCTAAAAATGTGTGGGGGGATCAAAATTTGAAACCTGCATTTAGAATACCTCTATCACTTATAAAAAAGTTTCAATCAATGAAGATTTCGGGGATAAATATCCAAAAAAAACCATTGATCAAGTTATTTGTTGGGTCAAATTTCCTCTTGGGATTGCTATTTGTTATTAGCAAAAGAAGTAGGGGATGGCTTATTTATAGTTTTTTGGCTCTGCTTTATGCTTTGGGATTTATTGCTTCTACTGGAAGTTTGGTTTGTTTTTTGATGAAATATATTTGGGGGAAAAAGGGAAAATCTATCAAGGAGGAAGAGAAAAAAGCATGATTTGAATGGTTATTAAGTTACATTATATAATTTCCATTTATTTTAAATAAAGCTTTGAAAAAAATCTATAAATTATTTAATCATATTTTTTTTTATTAATTTTTTTTGTATAAAATATATTTTCTTCCTTTACTTGCCCTAAAAACTTAAAAAATTTGAATTTGTTTTATTTTTTTAAAAAATTTCATAAATTATGATTAAATTAAGCACTTTAATTTTTTTATTTAATCAGATATAATTAAAAAAAAAAAAAAATTAAAATGAAATTTTCACTTCGATTTTTTCTAATTGTCTTCACATTCTTGATTATTCGAGGGACAGCCACAACAGTGAAGGACTTTACAGGAGGAGCCTTTACAATTAAACCGAGAGATGGTTTTAATTATTGTTTATTACTTATTTCATTTGATTTTAAGGTTTGTATTTTATCAATATTGGTATGGAAAATTTGGAAACTGGTGGGGATTTATTATCATCCTTCGGAGATTTCAATGGAGACAAATTGTTTTTATTCTAACTATTTTCCTCTAAATTATTTTGATATATTTTAGCACAGATATAGTAACTCTCAGCAATGACAATCTCACAGCTAAAGTTTATTTATGGAATGATGAAAACGGTTTTTTTACTTATTATGCGAATATAACTCTTTCGGAGCCTATTGTTTCTATTATTTCTGGTAATTTTTCATTTTATTTTTCTATTAGATAATGGTTTTATGTTCATAGTGGATATTGATAATGATGTTGATTTGGATTTATTGATAACGACTGATTCAGGAAACGATGCAAGCTTTTCAATGAACTATTTTAAACAAGATATAGCCAAAGCCTTGTTTGAGCAAAAAATAAATCTAACTATTTCAAGAGTTCACCCAACAATCGTAGATATTGATGGAGATCATAAGTTTTTTTTGAAATAGTTTTATTTTAAAATACAAAAAAAAAATTTAAATTTTGTGAATAGAATCGATGTCCTTTATTTAGACCCGACTACATTAAAAAGAACCATTGCAAAATTTTCATCAGATAATATAACATTTACAAGGTTTTTAAAAAAACCTAAATCTCATTTGTTCTCTATCAAATATAATTTCACTTAGTGAACCTTTTCAAAATTACGTTTCCACTTCCAATGCTTGCTTAGATTATGCTCGTGTTGAGTCTAAACCTTTTGCCAATCAACATTACAATTCATTTGTGGATTTAAATGGAGATTGTAGAGCTGATATATTTATCACATCAACAGAAAACAGCCAGATTTATTTGGAAACCTGGATTAAACAATCAGATGGAACTTTTTGTTTGGTAAATATCACAGAAACAATTAATTCAAATGTAAAAGGCGTCACATTCGGTGATATAGGTGAATTTGTTTGAAATTTCATCAATAAAATTATTTATTAAAATTAAGATTTTGATGGAGGGATTGATATGATGGTGGCCTCTGAAGATTCAGAAAACCTTTGGATGGAAATTTTCTATAATATCATGCCTCCAGGTCTTGAGAATATGTGCACAATCAACACCGAATCACAAACAAACTATCCTTTTGAGCAAACTACTCAGGTTTTAACCTAAAACAATTGGAAATTTTCCTTATTTGAAATTTTTAAGAACTATTTCAAATATAAACTAACAGAAAATTTCAACTCAAATATGAGGCTTTATTCATTGAATTCTAATGTTCCATCTCATCTCAGACTTGGAGATATTGATGCTGATACTTATCCAGATCTTCTATTGGCTTTATATGATTCAAAAAAAGCTAAAAGTTCTGCCAAAACTTATTTGTTCAAAAATCAAGAGTGTTCTGAAGAGGCTTGTCAGAATGCCACACATAAAAGATATTTCCGATTTGGAGAAAACGTTTATAACACGATTTTGGAACAAGCTAATAATACTATATTTGCCACTTTTATGGATATAGGCGAAATGGGGTAAATCAAACTACTTCAATTTTTCATCATAACATTTTTTCTCTCCTTTTGTTTAATTTTTTTCTTAAATTCTCTATTTTTTTTTAATTATTGATTTGAATTATTTAAAAGATCATTGGCTATTGTGTTAGGGAGTGTTAATCCTATAAATTCTACTTATAAAGTGCAAGCTATATTTAATTATTTGAATCCAGATACATTTTTTTTAAAAGCCCTTGGTAAACATTTTTATAAAATATAAAAAAAATATTTTGTTTGTCTCAATGGAAGGGCTTAATGGTTTTTCGGTTGGTTCTACAAGTGGGATATATTATGGTAGTACTTTCCAATGTGTGATTACAACTTTGGATGGAGATCAAAAATTATCAAATAGTAATCATAATTTTATATTATTGATTTTTGGAAAGCAAATATTTAAAAATATCGCACTTAACTATTAGATGTTCAACTATTTCAATCTGGCTATAATGCTTTGCAACTACCTTATGCATTCATTGGATTGGGAAGAACAAATAATTATGTTGAAAACTTCTATTTAGGCATGCCTCAAAATGTAAATTTTTTATTAAATTTAATAATTTTTTGAATAAAATTTCAGGATTCTTTCACTAAATCATGGACCCCAATAATTCCTAATTCACAATTAATTGTTTATCCTTCAACTCTAAATACTGAAAAGTAAAAAATTATTTTTTCTCTATCAAGAAATTTGTGATTTTAGCTGGACCATTGATATTTATGTCAACCCCACGAAAGCCACAATAATTGTGGTGATTAGCACAGCTTCAATTTTATTAATTATAGGAATAGTGATTCTATATTTGCACAAAAAAGAAAAGGTTTTGAAAAAATAAATATTTCCAAAGGTTTTTATGGTGGGATTTTAGGAAGAAGATAAAACTTATCAAGAACAATTCCAACAATTTTTCAGATAAAAACATGAATTATTGTTTCGTTAAAATTTGGGATAAAAACTTTTTGTTGTTTAATCAAGAATAATATTTTAATTTTAAAAGAAATATCAATTAAAAACGATATTTTGTTTTAGAGGAAAAATTAAATTCTTTTATAAAAACTAAGACTTTATTTTTTATTTATTCATTCGATTCTAATATCCATTTTATAATTTTTTAATATTTTTCACAAATAATATCATTATTAATTCAAATGAATTCCAAAAAGCAAAAAAATAAATTCAAACAAGAAGTCATTTATGTGAAAAAAGAAGAAAATTTTATAGAAACCAAAGAACCTCCCCCAAAACTAGAATATAAGCCACAAAATAAAAAGAAATTCCCTTCGAAAAATAAAGCTTATGAATACGGATATGAAGAAGAAGCTGAAGAATTTAGAGAAAAAGGTTCATTAAAAAAATAAAATTGAATAAAATGAATATTTTAAAAAGAAATTCCTAAAAAACAAGTACAGGAATCTTTAACAACTATTTTAATTCAACAATTCAAAAGGAAAAAAGTTGATTGCCCGATTTGTTACAATCGAGTAGCTTCTGAGGCTCGCATATGGAATTGCAAGCAATGCTTCCAGCCATTCCATCTTTCCTGCATCACAAAATGGACCCAAAATTCTAATCTAAAAAAGGATAAAAATCAAAATATTTTGACATGGAGTTGTCCTAAGTGTTGTTATCTTTACACTGAAAAAACTCCAGAATATTATTGTTTCTGCGGAAAAATTACAAATCCTGAATATGATCCTTTTTTAGTAAAGAAAAATAATATATTCAAAATCAAATAATTTAAATAAGCTTCCTCATTCTTGTGGTGAGCCTTGCAATAAAAAAAGAGGCTCTCAATGCACTCATCTTTGTATGATGTATTGTCATCCCGGTCCATGCCTCCCTTGTACTATGGTCGAAAAAATTGTTGTTTGTTATTGTGGCAAAAACAAATATTTAACAGAATGTGGGGATGAAACAAATAATTTCGAATGTGATCAGGTAAATTTGATTTTAATCAATTGATTAATTTATGAAATTCATTCCAAATTTAATTATTAAAAGATTTGTGGAAAGTTTATATCTTGTGGCAAGCACCTCTGTTCTAAAAAATGTCACAAAGATCAATGTGAAACATGTACTCTGCAAATAGAAAACCTATGTTTTTGCGGCAAAGAAAAAAAAATAGTGAATTGTGGAAAAGAAAACTTCTCTTGTCAAGCAAAATGCCTGAAAGACCTCGATTGTAAAAACCATAAATGTGAATTAATCTGCCATTTTGGGCCTTGCAAAGAATGCGACATGAAACCTTCAAAAGTTTTGACTTGTCCTTGTGGTAAAACACAAATTTCAACATTAATGGGTGAAAATGCAAGAAAAAGCTGTTTGGATCCGATTGCGGTTTGTGGTTTGCCTTGCAACAGATTAATGCCTTGCAAGAAGCATTATTGTAATGCCATGTGTCACATAAATAGGGAATGCCCCCCTTGTAAAGAGATGGTTGAACAAGAATGTAGATGCAAGAAAAAGAAAAAGAAAATCGAATGTTGGCAAACATATCAAAAAGGTAAATTTTTTTTGTTCATAAATTATAAAAAATATAATCAAAAAAATGAAGATTGTGAACAATTTTTATGTGAAAAAATGTGCAAAAAGAAGAAATCCTGTGGTATTCACGCCTGTAATACCACTTGCTGTTCATCAACAAAGGATGATATTAATGGTAATCACTTGTGTCTCAAAGTCAAATTTCATTTAAATTCATTTATAAATAATTTTAAATTAGATTTGTGGCAAAAAATTGAATTGTGGTTCTCATACCTGTGATTTATTCTGTCACCTTGGCTTTTGTAAGGCCTGCCCTATTCTAATTTCTCAACCTATTTCCTGCATTTGTGGCAAAACCATTCTTCAACCACCTTTACCATGTGGGACGAAAAGACCAACCTGTCATAATCCTTGTCTCAGAGCCAAAGCATGTGGTCATCCATGTCCATTAGAATGCCATGAGGATCCTTGTCCATCTTGTGATTTTAGCGTGGATAAATTATGTACATGTCAAAGATATATGATCAATTTAGTCAGTTGCTCAAAGGAAGTTTCATGTGGTGAACCATGTGATATTGTATTGAAATGTGGACATTTATGTGGTGAAATCTGTCATGTTGGTTCTTGTCCAAAGGATAACGAAGAAGGTTGTGGTAAGAAATGTGGAAAAGTGAGAAAGGATTGTAAACATAAATGCTTGAGTTTATGTCATCCCATGATGAAAGAATGTCCGAAAGTGTTCTGTCAGGTGATGACGAAGATTAAGTGTGTTTGTGGCTCAAGGTTTGGGTTTGTCGAATGTGGATTTTCAAAGACTAAAGTTATGAAGTGTGATTACAATTGCAAAAACAAACAAAGATTTGGTGCTTTTACTGAAAGTGTAAGGCTTTGTTTTATAAAAACAAAGTTAATTTTACGATTATTTATTAGGATGGTTATAGAAAATATTCAGCATATCTTGTCAGATTTGCCAAGAATAATTTGAATTTTTTGGTTCGTTTGGAACAAAGAGTCGATCAGTTAGTAAAGAATAATGAAATTAGCTTTGAAATTCCTATACATCCCATCGATAATTTAAAAATTTATGCTTTGGAAACATTATTGGTTTCAAGTTATCAATTGGATATTGAATTTTACTTGCATGTCCAGAGTCCTTATATTATTGTCATCTCTTCACAAAATATGAGCATACCTCGTTTAAAACTTAGCGAATATTTGAAAGAAATAGAAAAAGGAATCATAAATTGCGATATTTTGCCTTTTGAGTGCTCGTTTAAATTTTACAATCCCACTAAATTCAACTTTTATGAAGATATAGTACTTTCTTTTATTCATTTTTAAATAAAACTCTTTGTTTTTCTAAAAAAGGAGAGTATTTTACAAGAAGAAAAAGTTAATTGCGTTTTCGAATCAAAAGGAGAAAAAACACTCATAATACATTTTTGGGAAGCCTCAGAAGCAGAGTTTGCTGCAAAAAAATTGAAAAAGAAGAATTACGCAAACTATCAGTTTGAAACAAACACAAAATTGAAATCAGAGGAAATGAAATTTTTAAATTATAAATCAGATATTTTTGATATTGAGCCCAAGGAAAAAAAAGAGGAGGAAAAAAACAATCTATTATAAAATTAAAAAACATTTTTAAAGGATTAAAAAATTTTTATTTTTTGTTGAAAAAAAATTAAAAAATTTTTTGATTTTTTTTTATTCAAAAAAAAAAATAATATTTTTAATTTTAATTTTTTTCTTGAAATTAAAATAAGAATTTTTTTCTTTTCTTTCCATTACAGTAATTCAAAAATAAAAAGTTGCAAATTTCCAATGTCTTTTAAGCCTCGACTTAAAAAAAAAATTCCATCTCGCAATAGTTTTTATTTGAAAGAATTGTTGGGGGAACACGAGAATTTTCTCTTGGAAGCATCAAAAATACCAGTTTCTATTGATTTTCGAGCATCTAATTTAAATGCGACCAAAAATTTAATAAAATCAGAGAATCACAATGAAAAAATTAATAAAATCCAAAGCAATATCTCCAATTTGAAGCTTTATTCTGATAATTTCAAAAATTTGAAACGTTTTACAAATCTTAGCAAAAACATAGAAAACACAATTTTACCTTCAATTTTGCCAGAATTTAAAATCAAAAATCAAAAAGGATTAAAAAAAAACTACAAAAATAAGAATCAAAGCATTCACTTCTCTTCAAAAAAAGAAAAATTAGAGAGTTTAGCGATACTGAATAAAAATTGTTTTGATGAAAAGAGAAGTTTAAGCCCAAAACATGAAGAGGATATATATGATTTCCTCAATAATAATAATCAGATTCTAGTCAAAAACGAGGAGAAAGTGGGTAATTTAGTTAGATATAGCACAATATTTGAAAGGAACAAAAACAAAAAATTTAAAAAATTCTATCTCGATTAATAACTTTCACATTATTTTTAATTTGTTTTTTCAATATTATGAGTAGTTAAATAGTCAGAAGTTTTCGTTAATATAATTAATTCTTGTACAGTAACAATCTCATAAAGAACAAATCCATGAAAAATTATTTAAAAAAATCCCCATTTGAAAAATAACCTTTTCTTCACCATTTTTTTATGAAATATTACATTAGGAATTCTTTTTTATAAAAGAAATCTATTCTAAAAGAACACATTCATAAAAAAATTATAAATTTAATTAATAAAAATGCTATGATTAGTTCTATGATAAATACTTCAACCAATTCCGATAAAACTCCAGATTACTCTCCTTTTGAAGCCTTTGGCAAGCAATCAATGAAACTCGAAGTAAAATTCCAAAATATTTTTTTTTTAATCTTCGTTGAAATAAAGTACTCTGAATTCAATTCTACATCCTCGCTCAGTGATGAAAATAAAATTCACAAAAATATTATCCGAGCAGAACAAATTTCTGAAAAAAACAGGAAAACTCTCGAAAGTGAATTGAAATTTTGCCAAAAAAACAAAATATTATTTGAATCCAAAAAGCAATCTTTTATGAAGGATCCAAGTTTGCTTTTAAGTCAGATTTCAGAGAAAATGAATGAAGAAGCCATTCGTATTTTTCAAAATAATACGTTTAATGAAGAAAATAATGATAAAGAAGCACCTCGAAATTCTCCTTTTATTGATAATCAAATCAACAGTTTAATAGAAATCGTAAAATATGATCATATTCCAATTTTCCATAAAGAAATGTTGGATTTTCATGATGAAGGCTCCCAAAAAGAGCTTAATAAAAACGGGGGTTTGATTAGTGAAAGAGATTCTAAAGAAATAAAGGAAAACAGAATTACTTTACCTTTTCAAGTTTACGAGTTTGATGAAGAAAAACGTAATTTTTAAACAAAAACTTATTAAAAAAATTGGAATTAGTCAAGGGGTACAAAAATCCAGCACAAGGCAAAGAAGTTTTGGATCAGAAAAAAAATTTTAGATTGTCTTATTTGCTGCCGAATAAAACATTGAATGACTATGAAGGTTATTTGAATAAAAAGAGTCCAAATTTATTTCAGGGATGGCAAGTATAAGAAAACAATTTTTTAATACTGAATTTCTTAAAAGGTCAGATATTGCAAAATTGAGGATAAGAAATTTATATATTATGAAAATGAAAGCTTGGAAAAACCTTTAGGATTTTTAGATTTTGATCTAGTGACTTTCATTTATAATGAAGTTTTTTATTATTTTGATAAAAAATATTTAAAAATTTAAATTCAAGATTGTCAAAAATAATAAAATTACTGAAATAGCACTTCAACCAAAGAATTGTTCTAGGATTTTCCAATTTAAATCAGTTGATAAAACTAATAATGATCTTTCTAAATGGGCCTTAAATATAAAAGAGCATTTAGCAGCTTCTCAAGGAGCTAAACGAATAATGACGAAATTATGCATTATTCCAAGATTTTGGATAGTATGATATTTAATGTTTTAACCAAATTGATGAAACATAATTCTTTAATTTATTATAGAATGATAGAATTTCTGAGAAACAATTTACTTTAAAAGCTGACACTTTAGACATTTTACTATTTAAGTAAAAAAAAAAATCTAGTGTTTTTGTATTTAAATTCGTTTTGATAAAAAGAGGAAAATCATTGATTTCAAAAATACAACGTTCAATAACAAGAAGCCAATATGGTGATTAATATATATAAATAATATTCTATTTTTTATTTGTTAATTAGATCATGTGGCTCTGATACTAAGATATGGGAATGATGATTTAGTTCTGCTAGAATCCACTGGGAAATTAGGAGTTGGGTTATGCTCATGGAATAGTTTCGTGAGAAATAAATGGCAAAACCTCTATAAAAAGTCTTTTTTCTCAAAAAAATCCAAAAATGATTGTTTTTTATTAATTAGAATAGTTTTGCGGCATTTGGATCTCCTTCGAACAGATTTTTTCGTTGAGAAATTGGAAAAATTTATCAAAGTTTATAAATATTCTTCAGAAAAATAAATATAATATCAATTTTTTTAACATTTTTAGATTGTTATTGGAAAAAAATATAAGTTTACACCTGGAAAATTGTTCCATACAAAATCAATCGCGAAAAATATTTCAGATGAATCTTTTAATAATCGAACATTTTTCTGTTCAGAACTGGTGGCATCTGCTTACAAATACCTTGATTTACTACCCGAAGATATCGCTTCTTCACAATATTGGCCAGGTTTATTTTAAAATCTTAGTTTTTTTACTGATTTTTTTTTTTTAAAAAAAAGGATCTTTTTCTGCTGAAAAAAAATTAACTTTAAAGGGTTGTAAGCTATCAAATGAATATTTGATAGATTTTGAAATAAATGAAAGTAAAAACAAATGAAACAATATATTTTTTGAACTTGTGAGAAATAATTAATAATTTTAAATAAAAGTTCTTATAACAGAAATTAATTAATTTTTTGAGTTGAAAGCATAATTTTCAACTCATTTATAGTCAATTGATCTTCCATTCTTTTTTTTTTATATTGGAAGAGGTTTTCCTCTAATTGATTGAATGATTTCCTTAAAATCATGATATCTTTTTCATGAAAATTTTTCAAAAACTATCAAAAAAAATTAAGTAAAACTTTTTTAAAATCATAACCTTGATTTTATCTTCATATTCATTTATTTTTGAGTCGTGTTTTTGTTTGAATTGGTTAATTTCTTCTTTATTTCTTTGAATCTCCTCATTTTTTTCCTTTTCTCGTTCTTTCAAATTTTTTATTTCTTCTCTCAAATTCGCAATTTCATCCATAACCTTTTCATTTCTATTATTTTTTTTAAAAAAACTCTTTAATTTTTAATAAAATTTCTTTGTTAAACTTTGGTTCAATATTTTCTTTCTGGAAAGCTTTTGATAAAAACCCCTTATTTTCTTTGTTTTTCATTTCATTTTTCTTCATTAAAATTTCAGCTTTGGGAGAATTCTTCCTTTCTGTGAGTTTGATGTCAGAAATCAAGAGGTTGAAGAAACTTTGTGATTTTTTATTGCTTGAAACCAATGAATTTTGTTTGTGACTTTGTAGTTTCATTTCCATTAATTCGTTATTTTTTTCTAACGGATCATTTTGTCGATTTTCAAATGTTTCATACTCAAAATTTTGTCGATTATTTCTGAATGTTAAAGATTTTTCTTTCAAAGTCTTCAAAATATTAGACTCTTTAAAAGCTTTAGTCTGAATAGGTTGAGGAATATTTTTTCTACTTGTAAGAAACATTTCAATTAAATGAAAAACAAACAAACAAAAAACTGATTAAAACAAAATAATCTAATTTTTTTTAAAATAATTTATTCTTTTATTTTTTATTTGAATTTTATATAAAAACCAACCTTTATAAAAATTTTTTCAATTGGATTGGATCAATTCAGTTTGAACTGAAAAGCTTCTTTTTTGAAAAATTAAATCTTAATCTTAAAATTTGAATATTTATTAGGCTACACAATAAATATCTAAATCATAAAAATCAGAAGAATAAAAATAAAAAATAAATCTCAAAAAAAAAATTTGCAATTTATTAAGACAATAAAAAAAATTAACTTAATTAATTTTTCAAAAATCCTCTGATTCTATTTTTCTTCATCGGAACTATCATTGTCAAACTTAATATTAACCCATTAAAAAACTATTTATTTAATTTTTTACTTGTATGAGATTCAACTCTTTATTAATAATTAATCCAGATGTTTTAATGTTTTTCTGGTTGTTATCTGCATAATCAAAAGAAATTTTAAAAAAAAAAAAACGCAAAGAAAAAAACCTAATAAATTTGAAAACCCATCATTTATTTGATAGCATATCTTCTCATTTGACCCCTCTTTTGATTTTTTAAATGTATTCGTTTTGGAGACCTCATTTTTTAAATTAGATTGAATCCACTTCAGCAAATTTTCTAAAACAAACCAATAAAAAAATTATAAACTTCATAAATTACCTGGATTTTTTCTATTAGACTTATTCCCAGAAGCTTCATTTCCTATATGATAAATATTAAAAAAATTAATAAATATTTAAAATACTTATCTCTGTTGTGGATTTTATCAAAGATCCTTCAAATTTTCCATTTTTAACCTTGTTTTCAATATTCGAATTCTTTACTATTTTAAAAACTAAATAAATAAAAACTATCTCACAGAACTTACCTTTAGAAATATTATTATTTTTTAAACTATTTTCTAATTCCTGTCCATTTTTAAGATTTTTCTCATATTGTTCAACATCCAAATTACTAACTATTACTAAAATTAAATTATCTCTCAAATTCTCTGTAATTTACTTTCAGAACCCTTTTTTTTCTTTAAAATTTCTTCTAATCCCTTAATTAACCCATTTTTATCACATCTCTCTATTCCATTCATCTCGCTTATCTTTATTTCTTGATGAATTTCTTTTGTATGATTTTTTTCTTTCATATCACTTATCTTTAATTCTTGATGAATTTCCTTTGCACAAAACACTTCTTTTTTACTATTTTCCTTTATATCGTTCTCATTTGATAGAACCTCACACTCTTCTTCAGGCTGCAAATTCTGAATTAATTCATTCAAAGCTCCCCGAACTCCAAATCCTTCTGATTTGAAACTTTTTCTCATTTTGTCCTTTAAAAATTTATTCTTCTCTGTAAAATCCAATTGATATTTCAGCAGCCCGTCAATTGTATTGTTGAAAATCTTCTCTCCTTCGAAGGTCACATCATTATGAATTGTTTCTGTATGGTATTCGAAATCTCTTAATACGATATATTTATTGCAATAAGGACATAATTCGCTCCTGCTGCTGCAGGAATAAACATGAGAGGAATAATCGTCAAATTTGATGTTGAGATTGCAAAAATTGCAATATTTATCACGTTTTTTACAATCTTTTAAATGAAAATCTAAAGTGGATTTCTCCACATAAACACCACAAAGAGGGCAATTGACCTTTTTTGTTTTGTTTTGAATTTTAAGGAAAAAATATAAATTTTAAAAAATTCAATGAACTTCTGAATGGAAATTTTGCTCGTGAGATGAGATTTCCTTTTTTTCAATGAAAACCCCACATTTTTCACATTTGATTCGATTTCTCGCACAATAGGCTTCATGCAAAATAATTACACATTCTTTGACTTTGACTTGGCTGTATGTGTCATATTTAAAGTTTTTCTATATTTAAATTTTAAAATGAAATAATACCAATTGTGACAAACAACATAATTTTCATTTTCGTTATTTAGGTTATCTTGAGACATTTACAAAAAAATTTTAGAATATTTTGAAGTTTCGTTAAAATAAAACGAGTTTTTAAATTAATGAACAAAAAGCTGATACAAATTTTATTAGTGCTTTTGTTAGAATGATTGATTTTTGCAAATAAAAAAAATCAACTTCCAAACTTTTGATTTTTATAAAAAAAAAACATATTTTTCAAAAAGTTCTTCTAACATTTATTTACTACCAAAAAACTAAAAAGAAAACAAAAATAATTTTTTCTATTCAAAAAATTTAAAAACTTGAGTTTTTTTTTAATTTGCCAACTCATTTGCATATAAATAATAGCATACAATTTAGAAAATAATTCATAAATGATAGAAGACAAACAAGACCAATCGATTCACAATTCCGACCCGCCCATAAAAGCCTCTATCAATTATAATGCATGCAAATCCTATTCATCCGATATAAGCAACTTCAAAGAAAATATCCTTAAAAATGAAAAGACCCCATATGGCATTACTTGTGTTTCCGATTCGAAAACAGAGGTTTTTTTAAAAATAATAATGTTTTTTGCAATATATTTGAAGTTTTTAAAAGAATTATTTCAGCATGAATCAGCCTTTATTTCGGAATTTATACAATATAAATCAAATGAGAAGCAAATTTCTAGGGTATAAATTGTCTCTGAACGAGATAAAGACAAAGGAGTGTCCATTGAGTTTGAAGATAATTGTGTTGAAATCCATGAGGAATAATTTGATTTATATGATCAAACAAAACAAACAACTCATAAAAGAAAAAAAAGTAACTGAATTGTCATTTTTGATGATTTTTTTCATTTTCACTCTTTTTAATTTTTATGAATTTTTTTATTTTATAAAAGAGATGTCAACAATTGACTTTTGAAGAGAATTTGAATCTCATAGGACAGTCCATTCGAGAGAACTCAACTACATTCACTGTATAATTATTTAATTAAACACATATCCCTCATAACAATATTATTTAAAAGAAAAAAAGTTTACATAAAAAAAATGCATCTACAACATCGCATTTCAATCAAATGAATAAAGTGAAAGCAACACATCCAAAACAAAACTCACAACATACATTAATCAGCAATCAAAGCACAAATGATGGTGAGGAAGAGAAATTCGTGGAGAATTTGAAAGAAAGTATTGCAGAAGAAGAAGAAAGATTGATTGAGATAAAGAATTTCAGAATAAATCTTGCGATTCAATTGGATGATCTTAAAGAAGATCTGCAATTTGAGAAGAAAATGCTGATGGTTTTGTTGTTGATAAACAAGAATTTTCTTTATATTTTCTTTAGGAAAAAACTAAAAAACTTGAGGAAAAAAGTATTGCAGTTGAACAATTCAAAATCAAAATCACAAATATGAGTAAAAAGAAAGATTTCTTCAAAAGCTCGAAGAAGACAAATAATGTTTTAATACGAGAAAATAACTTAACGACTGTAATGACGACGAGAGATTTCGATAAAAACATGATAAATGTCAATACATCTAGGATGAATTCATCGTTTATGGATGATTTTTCACATGGATTCAATACATTTTGGAACAAATTGCTGATAAAATTCAACTCCCGATCAAAAAATAACAACATTTTGGATTCTATCAATTCTTTTGAGAAATTTAAAAAGTAAAAATTTTGATTAATTGAAGACATTTTAATATTTTAGACTTTATTTTTTTTTCATTCTTTTTTTTAAACATCGAAAAAATTCTTGCCTTTTTATAAAAAATGATTTTTTTTCATGACAAAAATTCCGTTAAAAAGAGATTTTTCTTGAAAATTTATCAAAAACTCTAAAAATATTTTTTTCATTTAACAAAATAAAATTTTAAAATATTTTTCAGGATTAAATGAAGTTTTTTCGAACTCCGTTCTTTTTTTTCCTCATTTCGTTCTTTTTCATTCTCTCCTCTCAGTTCATATAAGCAAAAACCAACATCAAAAGTCCCTGCACTGATGTATGCAAATTTGACAGAAAATGATATGTCAAATGCTTCAGCTAATTCAATGCTTCTATAATAAAATTCAACGCTTCTTCCAATGCTGCTTTTAAACAAAATGCCACTGCAACTGATAGTTCAACCTAGACAACAACGATGCGATAATACAGGTGGGGTGCAAATAATGTAACTCTCTTAAAGAATCAGGAAAGCAATTCATTAAAGGCAAATAAATTTTTTTTCTCACTTTTTAATTAAAATTCCTGGGTGACATTTTATTTGTAGGACTGAATGGCGAATAATCAGAAAAAGTGGAGATTGTGAGGAAATTAAGCCATTATGCTCAAGTTGATTACAAAGAAAAAGAGCAACCTGAATTTAAAAACAACTTTTTGATTGGAAAGTACTTTTATTTATTATTTGAATTTTATTAATTGGTTTGAACAAAAACTAGACCGATTTATGTTGAAAATAACATCTCCTATGACGAAACTCCCAACATTTTCGATAGATTTGTGATAGGAGTCGTTACACCATTAGTCCCTGAAGAAAAATTAAAATAAAAATTAAAAAAGAATGAAAAGAAGAGATTACTGAAAATCCAGTGAAGCCAAAAAATATAGATTCAAATCTATTGAGCACACCAAATCCTCTGAATGTAATTTTATGGCAATCAATATGATTCTGTTATTAGCTTGGATGTATTCATTTGAACTTTATATTTTTAAAGATTTTTATTCGGTTTTTGAAGGAATTGACGTTGGGTTAAAAAATGGAAGAAGTGAAATTGGTTTCATACAATCAGAATGAATTTTAAAAGCATTTGAGTTGATGCTTAATATGAAAAAGAAATAGAAAATTTGAGGAGTTGTGATTTTTTAAGAAAATAAAAAAAATGAAATAAAATTTTGTGTGTAGTGAAATTTTTCAAAACTTTCTTTATTTTATGTTAAAAAAATAATTGTGTATGTACCTACACATATAATTTAAAAAAAAGTTTTTTGCACTTGACTTCCACTAAAACATTTAAATCCTAATTTTTTTAATTATAAAATTTATGTAACTTCTCAAAAACTAAAAAAACAGCCTTCAATCTTTCCCTTTTAACCCCCAATTTCAAGTTTTTTAACTAAAAATAAATAAAATAAAAAATCACAATTAAACTTAAAACCCCCCAAAAAAAACATCCTTTATTTCAATTTTCGACAAAAAAAAACTACTCAAAAACATCATAAAATTATTATACAAAACTTTTGTAAAAATTACTATAAATTTAATCACACATTTCTTATTACCCCTTTGAAATTCCACTGAAAAATGTTGAAAAATTCTTTCTTGGATCCCATTCAAAAGCGTGTAAATTCCGAGGAATCTTCTGAGTTTAATTCCCTCTTTATAATCAACAGCGATTTCAATGAAATCCTTGATTTAGATCAAGAATCCTTAAATCCTCATCAAGATCCTTGTGTAGAAACCCCACCTAATAACCTCGTTCCTCGAGATTACAAGTCCTTTTCCTATGCTAATTCCTTTATAAGTTCTTCAGAACTTCACAAATTCGAGGCTTTTTCTCCAAAAAAGATCGTTTTGAAAAAACATAACAATTATACGAATAATTTAATCGAGAATCAAATCAATTATCATCAAGTCGAAAATAAGAAAGAAGGTTCAGAAAAAGAAATTTTTAAAGAAATAGACAAAGAACCGCAATCTGAATTTAAAGAACAAAATTCTGAACGTTATAAGTTTGTTGATTCAAATGAAATGTTGAAAAATCTCAAGAAATCCCTTCAAAGAAAACAAAAGACCACTCCTGTCATCAAATTCAAGCCAAATGCGGCTAAATGTGTAGAAAATCCAAACAAATCCGTGGCTTATTCTGAAGAAATTAATGATAAAATTCCATTTCCGAAAAAAAAAGATGCTTTTTCTGAAGAAATTTGTGATAGTTTAATTGTGAAAATAACTGATGGTAAATTCTTGCAAAGCCAATCGAAGGATTCTTCTGAAAAAACACAAGAAGATACAAATTTTGAGAAAAACCTGAAGGATTCTGCAACTTTGAGCAATGCAGAATTTCCGAAAGATGAGAAGATTCATATCGAAAACCTTGAAAGAATTAATCCTGATGAACTTGAAGGATTAGAGGTTTATTTCGAGACACATCAACAGCTTTTATGCACAATGAAACTGCCAATAAACAAGGATTTCCTTGTTAAAAAGCCAGAAAACGAGGTTCTTTGGAACAATTGTTTTGAAATTATCACTGAAAACAATGATTTTTTTATGATTGTAAAGATTTTGATTGGAAAAGATGCAATAAATCCTTTAGAAATGAATGTGAGAAACGTTACAGAAAGTGTGAAGAAAAAAATGAAATATGACTGGCATTTCGGTAAAATTGTGGATTCGAATTTATTCAATGGAGTCATGCTTCAGGCTTTCGATCAAATTTCTCAGCTGAATTTCAATGTTTTATCAATGAATTATGAGAAATTAGGACTTTTACAGCTCTATGAAGACCTTTATAAAGTGCTTTTATTGTATTATTTGAGTGTGAAAAACGAAAAAAATAGCAGTATTATCAATATTTCTGATATTTATATCACAGAATACGTCGATTTGATAGAAAATAGCAAGAAATTCTTGCTTTGGGTGATTTTCGAGCCTTTTTCAATGCAAATGAGCCAGATAATCGAAATTCGTCAACAGAAAAACCTGCATTATTCCGCACAAGAACTCCTTTATATTTATAAAGAGTTTGCAACTGATCTTTTCTCATTAAATGAGTTTTATGGCTTTTCATACCCTTTTTCTGAAAATCGCATATATTTCGCAAGTGCTGAAAATTGTTTAAAAGTGATAGATTTAGGGTTTTTCTTTCAAATAAAGAACAAAATGCCGCATGCTTTATCGAGTTTGAACAACTTTATGCAAAATGTTCGGAATATCACTGATTTCAATGAGGATTTTCGCATAGAAGCCTATGTTCAGAGTTTACATTGCACTCATCTTGATAAAACATTGAAAGAATTAACAGTTTTTTCACCTTTGAAAAGAAATTTTGAAGGAATAGTAGCAGGTTTTATGAATGAATTATTGAAGAGCGAGTTTTTAGAAGAAGAAACACTATTATTACAAGCAAAAATACAAAAGAAATGCTATTATTATAAGAATAGCAATGAGAATTACAAGAAATTAGGTATGAAATATCAAATGGATGGGAAAAATGATCTAGAAATCAAGTATAAAATAGGGAAAAACTTCTTTTGGATGGGAAGTTTCGAAAAAGCCAAAGGGCTGTTGGGGTTTGTAAAGGAAAATTTCGTGAAGGATATGGAAAAACAACACAAAAAAGTGTTGGTTATTTCGCTGATGTTCGCATTTATTTGCGAAAGCGAAAAAGATTTGGAAGGAAGCTCAAAAATCTTCGAAGAATTGTTAAAAGAAAACAAGAAATATGAGAAATTCGGACCAAAATTGAAACTGAATCTTATTAAATATCTGGCTTTTATCAATAGAAATTTGGCGAATAATTTGAGTCATTTGAAGAAATCTTCTAAACTTTATAATGATGTGATGAGCCTTATGGAGAAAAGTGAGCTTGATGACGAAACGATAAATTCTTTAGGTATTTTGAATGCTAGTCTAGGCAATTATGATCAGAGTCTGAATTTTTTCAAAAGAATTTATATGGTGAAAACAAAGGATTTTCTGAAAGATTCATTAAAAGATTCAAAAGAGTCCGTTAAAGATTCAGCAAGAGATTCCAAAGAACCTTTTAAAGATTCAAAAGAACTGAAGGATTCTTCTGTTCATTTAAAAAACAAAAACGAGTTGAAAGAAGAACTAACAGATTCAAATGATATTAACGATTCGAAAAAAAAAGATTTGAATGATTCAAATGAAAAAAAATTCTCAAAAGATGTCAAAACAATAGAAAAACAAATAATGTTACTTTCAAACATGAGTCTTGTCTATATCGAGACGAAGAACTACACTGAAGCGAAACGGCTTTTATATGAAGCAAAAGACCTTTTAAACCAGAATAATGAGATCAAAGCCAAACTAAAAATCAATATTTTGATGCATTCTGGTGTTTTACATGATAAAATGAATGATTTTTATGAAGCTCTTAAAGACTTTAAATCAGCTTTACATGCCTTTAAACAGGCTTTTCCTGTGATAAAAGAGCTTGAAGCTGATTATAAAAGGCTTTTGTTTGCGATATTATGCAATATGGCAGGTGTTTATTTGAAATTCGGCGATTATGAGAAATCTAATGGGTATTTAGAGAAATGTGAAAAGCTTTTATGTGAATTTGACCCTGGAAAAGAGAAGATTTCTGCTAGTTATTTAGCACATAATAAAGGTGTTTTATGTCAGAATATGGGTAAAATGGATGAAGCTGTAAAATATGTGGATAATTCATTGAAAATAAAGAGGAAGTTCTTTGAAGAAAACAATTATAATATCTCAAATACAATGAAATTGTTGTTTAAATTACATTTACTGAATAATAATCGAGAAAAAGCAGTTGAAAATAGTCAAAAATTCATTGAGATTATGAAGAAAATGTGTAATAAGAACCCTAAGGAATTGTTCATTGTTTTAGAGGAAATTGCAGAAAATTATAAAGAAAATAATGCGATACTTGAAGCAATTGATGTTTATAATGAAGCTTTGGGGTTCATTAATTCTGAAGAGATCACTGATAGTAAAAGAATTGAATTTTACAATAAATTATCCAGTTTGTACGAAAATATAAAGAATTGGGAAAAAAATATGGAGATTTGCGAGAGATTAGTTGAAATTTATAAGAAAAACCAGGAAGAAAATGTAAGAATTTTGATCAATTTGCATGTGAAAATAATAGAAGATTGCAAAAAAACGAAGAAAGACGAATCTTTGAAGAAATTTTTATCAGAGTTGGAATCGTTGAAAGTCATTGAAAATAATAAGAATTTATTGAAGAAAGTTGGGGGGAAACTGCTGGTGAGTTTGAAAGGGGTGAAGACCCCGAAAAAAGTCAATCCTTTTCCTAATAAATAAAGAAGAGAATGTTTTTTTAGTTTGTCTATTTTTAAATAAAAAAACGAATTTGCATCCAAGTTTGACAAAAAGTAAAAGATTTTTAACTAAAAATACAGAAATTGATGTTTTTTAACAGTTTCAATTTTATGTATTTTTAGATAAAAGGACTGAATTTTCAACTTTTTTCATAATAATTTTTTTTAGCAAAAATCGAAACTTTAACTAAAACAATTTTTTTCCAATTTAAAAAAAAAACCAAAATTTGAAGTTTTTTTAAATAAAAAAAAAAGGCTTTATTTTAATTTATCTTGTTTAAGTTCCTTTTTGCAAGCATCTTCCAATAATTCAGTATCAACTTCATTTGGAGGGATATGAATATATCGAATAACCGATCCTCTTATAAAACAATTTTTCAATGAAATCTTCATAATTTTTACAATTTTATCGAGAAAAAAAATATTTAGAAAATTAAAACTAAATGAGGGTAATGTTCTGAATCGTTCACGAGTATATTGGTTAAATTGAAGTTCATATTTGAGTCTACAGAGTTTAAAACTCCTGAGATTTCTAATCCATTTTTTAACTCAATTTTCAAGGTCACGTTTCTGTCTACAAGTGATTTGAAAAATGAAACAAAAAGCTGGAAAGTAGATATTTTTATTGTATTAATTAAAAATTTTGTTTTATTTCTCTAAATACCATGTTTTGAAGGGTTCGTTTTGGATTTTCTTTGGATTTTTTTTTTTTTTTTGATTGTTTTATATAAATATTATTCATAATTTTTCATAATTTAATTTTTGTATTTTTAATTTTTTTTTAAAATTTCTATTTATATGATAATTAATGTCTTTTGATAGAGAAATGGTATCACAGTAAATTTATTTCTTTTTGCAGTTGCTTTCTAATTAAAAAGAATTTTCTTCAACACATAATTTATTTGTTTAAATGATAAAATAGATTCCTTCCTTAAAATTTTAGACTTTTCGCAAAAAATTTTTCCATAGCTAAAATTTTCTTTAAAAAAAAATTTTCAATCTTTTTAAAAAAAGATTTTAAAAAAAAAAATGGAAGTTTTTTTTGTTTTTTTGTCTAAATAAAGAAAATATTAAAAAATTCTCTCTTTTTTTTGTTTTGACTTTTCCTCTAATAATCTTTAAATTTCTTATTCCTCATCCAACTCATCCTGTTGAATATTAAAGTATTTCAAAACATACTTGTTCTTTTCTGTGGCGACAACATGCAAATAATCTCTCAATTGTTGCTTTTTCAAATATTTTTTAGTCAAATATTTTAAATATCTCTTAGATAACGGCATATTTGATGTCACATCCAATGATTTGCTTTCTCCTTTCACCACAATATCGTCTTGGAGGTTCCCAGTTTTTCCATGGACTTTTATTTTTTTCTTCAAGAAGTCCTCAAAATCTTTCATGACTAAAACGTTATCTTCAACTGGTTGAGAACAGTCAATGATGAATTTAAGGCTCAAGTTTTTGTTTTTGGACGCTTGTTTTTTACCAAGGATGCGAGGAGGCATTTGTGGGATCTTTTAGCAAGAAATATTTTGGAATTTTATTCAGAATCTGAATTTATTAAATTTATGATTTTCATAACTAGATAAGATAAATGAAAAAAATTTTGGTTTTATTTTATTTTTTTTCATTTGTGTGTCGAAAATATATTGAGATATTAAAAAAAAATTAAATGAGAAGAAATTATTTTTTTAAGTTTTTTTTAAAAAATTGGATTTTGTATGATCTTTTTAATTTGCATAAAAACCTATGAGAAAATAATCATTTTTTTGTTTATAATCTAAAGCTTTTTATTGTTGGCCACATTGGACTCTTTGACCTCCTTCTTCTTGTTCTTCTTCCTCCTCAGCTTCTAAATCGATTTTTTAAACAAAAACATTAAGCTTATTTTATTACTTTTGCCTCCTTCTTCATTTGTATTTGTACCTGTTGGGTCAAAATCATCTAATATTTCATAAGTCTGAATTTGATCAAGGGACGGTGGATTGCTTTTCCCAGGTAACAACTGAATTTTTTTTAGAAAACAAATGATTATTTTATGGATTTACCTTTTGCAATGTGAGTTTTTGGTCCGAGGTCAATTGTCCTGGCAATGGGAATTTCACATCGAATTCTATGATGAGATTGCCGTGACTCATAGAATCTTTGTAAAAGGGCATTCCTTTTCCTTTGAGCGTCTTTCTCTCTCCTAAAATAGGATAATCATAATCAATTCAAAAAAAATCAATTTTGATTTAAAAATTTCAAATTTCAATTTTTTACAATTTTTTTATTTAATAAAAGAAAAAAAAAAATTACTAGGTGCAACAATTTCATTTGGTGCACTAACCACTTTAATTTTATGGTTATCCAAATGTGTAATCTCAAAACTAATCCCAGTCAAAGCTTCCACCAAACTGATTTCCTTCTTCATGTATAAATCGGCTCCTATTCTTCTAAAGATAGGATGTGGTTCAATATTGACGATCAAATGAACATCTCCAGCCATTACCCCTGGCTTTTATTCAAAATTCCAAAAAAATTAACAATAAACTTTCCTTTATAAATACCAATTCATCTCCTTCTCCATGCATTTGTATCACAAATTTATCAGGTACCCCTTTTTCAATGGCCACATCCAAACTTTTATTGATCTGTAAAATTTTTTCTCCTTTACATTTTTTGCATTTATCCTTCTCACTGACTGATTTTCCTTCACCACCACATTCCGAACAATGACTTCGCAATTGCTGATACATCCCAGGACCCAATTGTACTAACTTCTCAACAACACCCTTTCCTTTACATACAGAACAAGTTCTCTCATTTTTACCTCCTTTTCCTTCGCAAACCGAACAAACTCTTGTGCAAGTATGGGCTAATTTGACCATATCTCCATTATAAGCGTTTTCTAAAGTGATGCGTAATTCTTTTTTAACTGCTTTGTTTTTTTTGGCTTTGTTTGAGGAGCCTCGTTGGCCTCCTCCTCCGCCACCACCGAACATATTCAAAATGTCAAATATATCTTTTAGAGAAAACGATCGTTTTGTTTATAAAAATTATTAGTTTTCTGAATAATAATATTTATTTTTTTAGAATCTTTGCTTAGAAAATGCATTTTTCACAGAATTTTTTTTTTTTTTTTTGAAGAATTTCATGAACGAGCAAATTCCATTTTTTAAAAGTTTAAAACAAAGAAAATAGTTGAAATTTTTTTACCTCCAGAATGACCACCACCTTCCATAGAACTCTTGACACCTTCAATTCCATATTTATCATAAAGAGCTCTTTTTTCAGGATCCCCTAAAATTTCATACGCCGCAGAAATTTCTTTAAACTATAAAACATCAAAATCAATTAAACAAAAAAAATTAAACAAATTGTTACTTTTTCAGGGTCGCCACCTTTGTCTGGATGATGGTTCTTTGCTAGAGCAAAGTATTTTTTCTTTATTTCATTAGCATTTGCTGTTTTCTTCAAACCCAAGATTTCATAAAGATTCTTTTCATCGTCTTTTGGCGCTCTTTCATGATCTTCTCTGGAATGAAAACCCTCTTTTCATAAAGGAATTTTAAATAAAAATATTGATGAAAAAGAGGTACCGAAACCAGGAAAACCGCCTCCGCCGCCTCCTCCAAAAAAATTGAAATTCATTTATAGAATTTGGGATAGGATTTAAAAAATATGAATTTTCTTGAAGTTCTTTTGTTAAAATTTTAATTTTTTTTTTGAAAATTATTTAATTTGCTTAATATTTCAAATCGAAAGAAAAAAATTTTTTTACTAAAAAATAAATAATTTCTAATAATATTTAAAATTTTAGGTAGTTCTTCATAATTATTTAATATTAAACTTTAATAAACGACAAATTAATTATTTTAATGAATTAGCTGTCACAAATTCAATAAATTCTTACAAACATGATAAGCTTGAGTGATCTCAACATCAGACCAAGGCAATTTTGCTTTTTTATCATTCAGAATATACGATCTTACTTTGTTAACAATGCACTTTTTCACCCCATCAAAATCTATTGGATTTGGTGTTGTTATTGAATGCAACAAATAAATGTCATCTTTGATTTTCTTGCAATGATTCAAAAATTTCGTGATTTTTCTATGGCGATTTTCTTCACAATCTTTGATGAAATGGTTTTCTAGGTAGAATTCCAAATCTTTTTTGAACATTTTGGAATTCAGGATCAGGTCTATGTAGGTTTTGTTGAAGGATTTTTGCCCAGGAATGATAAATTTCTTTTCATTGGCTCGTTTATTTCTAGGGAGTTTTGTGGCTTTGGTGAAATTTATTTTGAAACTCCTTAAAACAAAATTAAAAATTCATCTTTAAAAAATTTAAAATTTGAATTTAAAAAAATTTAAAATTGAGTCTTAAAATGGAATATTTTTTTTAAAAAGGAATAAAAAATTGCTGTCACACGAAATCCAAATCAAAAAATTTTTTCAATTTTCAAAACTGATGAAAAAAACTGCAATATTCTGATATAGAATTCAAAAATCAAAAAATAATTTCTCTATTAAAATCATTGATAAAAAAATAAAAAAAACTTGTGAGGGTGATAGAAATTCTCTATCTCAATATCGAGCAATTTGGCAGTTTCTCCGAAATAATGACTATAAAATTGCCCATAATTCTTATGTCTTTTCTGGATTTTCTTCTTATTCTTCATTTGTCCATTGAAAAAATTGCTTTCCAAATATGCATAAGCTTTTTTAAAGAATAATTTCTGGCTTTCTTCCATTCTTTTTCCCTTTTTCATTTTCTTTTCTTTCAAATCAAAAATCACCTTATTCCTTTCTTCATCAGTGTAAATCTTCTTATCTCTGATACAATTGAACAAATCTTTCTCCACATCGTTCAATTGTTGTAATTCTTGATCATTTGGTGGAATTCCTCGAAGAAAATTCTCTATCAAATTGGCAAGATTTGGGTTGCTGATTGAAATTTCATTATAGATATAACAGGAATTTTCAGGAGTTTGTTGCAGAATTGGGTTTTTTTTGCCTTTTTCTAAAAAGAAAGGATTTTCTGGTAATTCATTTTCTTTGTAGGCATTTATGATATCGTTTTCTGGGGATTTGGGCAATGGGAGAAAGTTTGATTGAATGGGAAAAGGTGTTTCGTTAAACGGGTTGATGAATTGGTTTTGGAAAAAGGACATTTTTGATGGGTTTGTGTTTTTGTGTTAGGAGTTTAGAATTTTGAAATGTAATGAAAAATATTATAAAAAAAGGGGGGATTTTTTTTATTTTTTTAAGTTTATTAGAGAATGATTTTATTAAATAATTGATTTTTATTTCAAGAGCTCTTCTTGATTTTTATGAAATGTTTGTGTTTTTTTTATTTGATCTCAATTTTTTTTTGTTGCATTTATAAAAAATTTATAAAAAAATTTAAGATAAATTCTATTTTTTCATCATTTTAATTTATAAAATTACAAAAATTGGTTTATTTTATTTTATTTTTATAATGTTTTTTAATTTTCTTTCTTTCTTCATCATTTCCTTTATTCTGTTTTCCTTTTCCTTCCTTTCCATTGAAATTCTATTCAAAATTGATTTACTATCAGGTGATTTTTTCCTTTGTTTCTTCACTGATTTTGAATTGTTTTCTTTTACAACTATCTTTGTTTTTTCATTCTTTTTGAAATTTGAAGCACTTCTACTTCTTTTTTTCTTCATTTTCTCAATAGATCTTGGTTTTTTCTTCAGATTTTTTTTTTCTTTATTGATTAAAAGCTCCTCTAAATCTGAAGAAGAGTCTAATTTATTCTCATTTGCCCTAATTTCTCTTGAGTTTTTCAAATATTCTTGAAAATTCGTCCTTTTTTCAAAACTTTTATTGTGATTTGAATATAAACTAAGGTTTTCTTTGTTCTGAATAAAGGGATTTTCTATTAATTTAACTTCATTTTCTTTATCAATCTTCGATTTATTGCTGTAATTCCTAATTTTTTCCAAAGAATCCATTCGATTTACAAGATTATTCTGATTATTCACATATTTCTTTATCAACTACAATTAAATTTATTGAAATCACTCTTTTTTATTGAATTTTTACCTCGCCAAATTGATCTAAACCTTTAGAAAACTGTTGTGTTAATGATTTTTCCAATGATTGCAAGTCTTTTATTGTAGCACTCTGTGCATTCTTTGAGATTTTTGTCTGGATTACATGAGTTGAATATTTCAAATCATCAATCTCCTTTTCCAGCTTTCCGATCTTTAAAGAACAATCAAAATGCTCTTCAACACAGTTTTTCCCTTCCATTCGAATATTCAAAGTTTCTTCCAAATTTCTATATTTCTTGAGAATTTCTAAAAAAATTTGATTTTTTTAATTTTTTTTTTGGATTTTTAAAAAAATCAATAAAAAACCATCTAATAGTTCATTAGACATTTTTTCTCGATGAACTGAGTCTTTATTAATCTGTTCAAAAAGAACCTCCCTTTCTATTTTTTCTTCATCAAGAACCTTTTGCATCTGTTCCAAATCGCTATTCAAAGCAGATTTCTGTGTCTCAAGCATCACCATTTCTATTTTCTTATTGACTTCCTCACGAAATCGATCCATGCATTCATCAATCCCTTTCCTATTGTTCATGTTCTTGAAGTCCTGTAAACTTTTCTTTAAAAATCTCAATTCTTCATTAAATTCACCATCAATTTTCCCTGTTAATCTCATGAAGTCTGACTCTAAATTCTTGATTCTAGGCTCAAATTTCATTGAAAAGTTATCAATTCTATTGAATTCTGTTATTTTATCAGAAAGTCTTATGTTTTCTTTCTCTTGGGCTTCTGCAAAATTTTGTAGCAACTTGACCATATTCATGAATTTCGACATTTTTTCTTCGTGATTCACATTTGATTTTTCGAGTTGCATCAAGCGTTCTTCATAATCTTTCGTCATTAAAAGAGCATTGGTAACTTTTTCCAATTGTATTTCTATAAATTGCTGATATGTTTCATTTTCCGAGGTAATAAGTCTGCTCTTGTCCTGTTGTGGGTTCTTACGTTTGTTGTATTGTTCTGCGTAGCGGGCATAGGTCTTCATTATTTATTTTTTTTAAATTAACGAATAAATTTGATTCAATAAAGAAAATTAGGAAAATTTTTTTAAATAATATTTATAAAAAAAAATCAAAAAATTTTCATTAAAGTTTTGTTTTGACAAGGAAAGCTTATTTATTGAGCTAACTAAAGGATTAAATGAAACAAACAGACACTCCATCGAAAAATGGGCCCCCTAATAAGAAATAGTCCTTGAATCTGCACCCAACGCTGACACTATTCAATTCATTCTGCATGTATAGGATTTCTGCCTTCATATTCTCAATTTTTTCTTCAATTTTTACTGCAATAACCCCACTTTTCATGTCTTTTTCAAATTCTAATTTACCTTTTTTCTCCATCATCTGTTCTTCAAGAAGAAAGTCCATAATTCTTCCCAAAACTCCAATATAAAAGGTTTTTGTTTCTGAATAATATTCAATATTATCAACAACATAATTGATATCAATATCTCTAAGAAAACTCAAGTCTTTTTCTCCATCTTTATCTATCAACCGATATAAAGAAACTTTCTTCTCAGTTGATTTAGCAACCATAATCAAATCCTTGCCATCAAAAGCAATTCCATTATTGATTTGGCTTGCTGTTTGTGGTAATTCTTTGCAACTGATCTCTTTTTTTTCATTTATCTTGCAATAATGAATAAAAGTTTGCTTAAACAGCAGCATATAAAGAGTCCTTTTTAAATCCAACCAAAATGTTTCTTTTATGTTTGCCCCGTGTATCGTATGAGGTACGGAAAGCCAGGTACTAATAAAAAGTTCATTTTCATTAATGACTAAAAGATCATTAAAAGCACCATAATAATCCTTGAATTTATCTTGAGGTTTTAATGAATATTTATAAGCAATACTCAATTTATCTTCATTTTCTTCAGCAGTTATCTCAAAAACCTCAATTCTTTCACCTCCTTTGCCATAAGCATGATTAATTGCATACAAAGTGTTCTTGTATAGAGACAAACCATGAGGATGAAAGGCAACTTCTTCTGGAAAGTCTTTTAAAGGTATTAATTTGAATGAGATTTTATTTGAATCTGAAGGATAAATTGCATAAATTTCTCCATTAGGAGTTTCATTTGTTGAATTGATATTACCTCCATGCCATAATTTTATACGATTGTCGGATCCTGCTAAACCGATTCCGTTCCAATTAACAATGTCTTCTGGTCCCATTATACCTGGAATTAAAGTGCATTTTTCAGCTTGGATCAAAGGGATTTCTTTAAGATATTCAGCAAATAATATTAATTGGTAAAAAAGGAAGGAGGCAAGGAAAATAAAAATTGAACAAAAGAGCAATAAGCCTTTTTTCATTGAGAAATTTTTCTTTGTTTTAATGATAATTTTTTGAATTTTTTTTAAAAATCTTTAATTGAATAAAAAAAGACAAATAATTTTTATTTAAATTTTTTTTTTTAAATTAATTTTTATTTCTATAAAAACTGAAAGATAAAAAAATCAAAAGAAAAAATCCAATCATTTAATGAAAATCATTTTGTTTTTGATTCAAATATAATTAACTTTCATTATAGATTCGTAGGCATCATGATATTTTAAAAAGGCAGTTCTGGCTTGTGGAAAAGTATTCTTATCTGGATGTATAATCTTCACAAATTCTCTATATTCCCTTTTCAATTCCTCTTTTGTTAAACATTCCCTTTTCAAGTATAAAAATAATCAAATTCAATTAAAAATCTACATATATTTCTTCAAAACGTCTGAAGGTATCAGAAGAATTTTAAAACAATTTATAAATTGCTCTATTCGATGTGGATCCTGCAAGAGTTTTTTCTCGATATGATGATGTGCCTGGAGTCTGGCTATATTTTTCGCCTCCTCTTCTATCTTCTGATAACAATGCATTATCATCGGTTTACTGTCTAATTCTACTGGTTGTTGATAATAGGGATAGCAATTTAATTTAGGGTCATTCTCTATATATTTCTTTTTGGCTTCTTCAAAAAGTTTTGACTTCGAAAATTAAACAAATAAAAAAAAAAAAAAAAAATTTCAATTAATGATTTTTTTTTTACTTGTTGAGTTTTTAAAACTTGTTCTTTTTGGTGATTTTCTTCAATATAGCGTTTTTTTTCTTTTTCTTTGTTCAAATGAATACATTTGGAACACCATCTATTTTTCCATCTAACATTATTTTACATCAATGAAAATTTCACTTTCAATAATATACGATTTATTATGAATCTTCCATATATGTTGATTAACGCATAGAAAGGATAAGAACTCCTCATAATGGGTATTCATCAATTCTCCGTGATGGGTTCTAGCATAAATTTGTGCTTCTTTTAATAAAACATCACATCTTTTGCACCATAATCCATTTTGTAGATCATTTAAGTTCATTGTGAATCTATGCTGAATTTGACAACTAAACACATTTGTTTTTAAAAAAATGTTTTGATAAAATTTTACCTTAATTTGAAAAAATGTAGTTCCCCACTTTCAAAATAACGCATTAGTTTTCCTTTGAATTTCGCTAATATATTTTGAATTTCCTTTTCAAAATATGTTAACTTATTCAAATTCTCATCGTTTTCATTGCATTTCTCCTGTTGAACCTCACATTTCTTATGGAAATCATCAGGGTTATCATCAATTTTTAGTTTTTTTTGAACAAAATCCTGTGGTTCTAAATCATCGATTTCTGAATAAGTTCGTTTGAAATTGATATTTTTATTTTGATTGTTATGAAAAATGATAGTTTTAAAGCATGTTTTTTGAGTCATTTTTAAAAAAGAAGGGTTCCCTTATGTTTAAAAAACAAAAGAGGGGGTTTATTGAGACATTTTTCAAAATCGGACTGCGTTTTTTTTATAAATCTTTCAAAATCTGATGAAACTTAAAAGCTTAATTCAGCCAATTGGATTTCTTTTTTATATATAAGAAATATGAAAAAATGAAAAAAAAATCGAAATTTTCGAATTTTTTATTTAAAATATTTGAAAATTGCTTTTCATTTGTCAATTTTTGTTTGATTTTGGCAATTATTGCCTTGGAAATCTTTTTCAGTTAAAAACAAAATTAAAAAAAAAAAATTATAATAAATTTTTTGAAACTTTCAAAATTAAAAATAAACTATCTTCTACTTCATTTAAAAAAAAAAAAAAATGGCTATGATGATGGCTATGCCCACAACTTGGTCTACTGGCCTTTGTGAATGTCCAAATGATATGCCAATCTGTTGTTTGAGTTGTTGGTGTCCTTGTGTGCAATACGGTAAAAACATTGCAGCATTCAACCATGGCAATTGCTTTTGTAATGGTGCTTTATGGTGTTGTCTAAATTATTTCTGGTCTGGTTGGTGTGTAGGTTGCTCAACAAGGGGTGAAATGAGAGGCAGATGGGGTATTCCTGGAGGTTGCTGTGGAGATTGTTGCTGCCACTTTTGGTGCGGTTGTTGTTCTATCGCACAAGAAGCGAGAGAGCTGAAAGCAAGATCTGGTTATACAGGTGTTCCCGGACAAATAGTAATGATTCAACCTGTTCAACAAATGGGAATGCCTCAACAACAAATGGGAATGGGTCAACCACAAATGGGAATGGCTCAACCAAATGTCCCCCACAATTAAATAAATATTTTAAAAATTTCATAAGCCGAAAAACAAAAAACTCAAACTTTAAATTTAAGATATGATTTAAAAATTTTTGTTGCTGAAATTTTTCAGTTAAAACATGCTTCATATATGTTTTTGGAAGAATTAAAACATTCTAAGATTAAGCAGCGAGATTTTTTTGTTGTTGATTATATGAGCGCAAACTGGCTTTTCAAAAATTAATTTTATTCATACAACTCTTAAAATTTAAAAAAATAAAAAAACCATATTTTTTATTTATGAAAAGCATATTTTTTTCTTTCATAAAAAACAGAATTATTTTAATTTTTTGAAATGAAAAATTTCTATTTGATTATTCCTGGAAATATGAATAAATTTGTAAAGGTTCTATTAATGAAAAAAAACAGAAAAGATTAAAAAAATAGTTATCAAAAACAGAAGTTTTCACCAAATACTTCAAGTTAACATTAGAAATTTTCAAAGAAAAAAAGAAAAAAATTCAATAACGATTTTTTATTTAATTCCTTACTTTTTTTTTAAAGGATTTCAAAAAATTACCAAAAAAACAAATTTTTCGAGAAAAAAATGGATTTTGAAATTTCTAAACCGAAATCCGACAAAATTCAAATCGCAAATGAGTTGCTTGGATTATTTTTGTATTTAAAGCAAAATTCTGAGCAAAATCAAAGGAGATGGATCTGGAAACTTCTTCAAAAATGCAAAAATTCTGTTTTAAAGGAGAAGTAAAAGTGAAAATTGATTTAAAAACTCAATTGGATTCTTTTTTATATAAAAGAAATATGCTGAAATTATAAAAAAAAAATCTAAATTTTCAAGCTTTATCATAATTTGGTATTTAATATATTTGAAGAAAATGCTTTTCATTTGTTAATTTTATTTAATTTCGGCAATTATTTTTTGAGTTTAAAAATAAAAATAAAAATAAAATTTATAATAAATTTTTCAAAAATCAAAACAAAATCTTTGTATTTCTTTTTAAAAAACAATAAAAAAGATGTCCTCAACTTGGTCCACTGGACTTTGTGCTTGTACAAAAGATATGCCAATCTGTTTTATGAGTTGTTGTTGTCCTTGTGTGCAATATGGTAAAAACATTGAAGCATTCAAACAGGGCAGTTGTCTTGTTAGTGGCGTTTTATGGCTTTGTCTAAATGGTATGGGGGTTAGTTGGTTTCTCAGTTGCTCATCAAGAGGTGAAATGAGAGGCAAATGGGGTATTCCTGGAAGTAGCTTTGAAGATTGTTGCTGCCACTTTTTGTGCGCTTGTTGTGCTATCGCACAAGAAGCTAGAGAGATTAAAGAAAGATCTGGTAACTCTCATAGTGGTATGGGAATGGCTCAACCAAATCTCCCCAAACATAATAAATAAAATATTTTAAAAATTTAGTCACATTTAAATTTAAGATATGAATTCAAATTTTTTTTTGTTTTGCTGCAATTTTTCAGTTAAAACATGCTTCATATATGTTTTTGTAAGAATTAAATAATTCGAGTGAGGTTTTTTATTGTTCTTATATGAGTGCAAACTGAATTTTAAAATTAATTTTATTTTATGTTTAAAAACTACTTAAAATTTAAAAATATTTTTATTTATAAAAAACAGAATTATTTTAATTTTTTTGAAATGAAAAGTTTCTATTTGATTATTAATAATTTTTTTCTTGAAATATTAATAAATTTTTAATAGTAAAAAAAGAAAAAAATTCAATAATATTTTTTTTATTTAATTTCTCATTTTTTTTTAAAAGTATTTTCAAATATTACCAAAAAACCAAATTTTTTGAGAGAGAAAAAAAAAATGGATTTTGAAATTTCTAAACCAAAATTCGACAAAATTCAAATCGCAGATGAATTGCTTGCTGCTTTTGTGTATTTAAAGCAAAATTTTGAGCTAAATCAAAGGAGATGGATCTGGGAACTTCTGCAAAACTGCAAAAACTTCTGTTATAAAGGGGAAATAAAAGTGAAAATTGATTTAAAACCTGATTATTTAGAGTTTTCCCACACAGGAAAGCCTTTTAAAATCAAGGATTTTGAGTATTTAATAAAAGAATCTGCTTTTAAACCTAAGAAAAATGAGCTTGAAAAAGAGAAATATTTTAATAACAAAGGAACATTCTTTAAAACTCATGTGCTAAGCAAAAAATTGAAAGTGATAGGCGTTTTACAAATCAATAAAAAGCAAAAAATTTATAAGAATTTTGAGCTGAATTTGAATAGAACTGCTCAAACTCAAAATAAAATGATTAAAAAAATTGAAAAATCCTTACAAGTTTTTCAAAAATTAGATGATGCTGAAAATCTAACAGATTTTGTAATCGGAAAAAAAATTAATACCAAATTCACATATGAATTAGATGAAAGAGGCAGAAATATTGCTATGCAAGGACTTGACGATCTGCAAAATTCGATTTTTTTGACGATGTTGTTTAATAAAGAGATAATTTCCATCAGGATTCACGATCATTTAAGGAATTATAAAGCCAATTACTCATATGTAGAGACAATTTTTTATCCAAAAGTAAAAGGAGATTTAGATAAATCAATTTTCTCCATGGAAATTTTTCAGCTTCAAAACGAAAAAGAAACAATAAAGAAAAATTTCTTAACTATAAAAGATGAAGCACTTGATATACAAACAGTTTTTGAATTAGGTATTGAAAATAACAATTATTTTTTGACTCCCAAAAATCCTTTAAGTCCTATAATTTTCTCTGATTTTCCTTTAATTGGAAGTGAAAATTTCCCATTCCCTTGTTTTTTCAATAGCCATCAGTTCAAATCTAATGAAAATAAATCGAGTCTTCTGATGAAAGGAGAGTCAAAAGCTGTGACACTCAATAAAAGTTTCTTAATGGATTTAAAACAACAAACGAAAAAATTTATGAAATTCATTTGTTTTTCTGAAAAACCCATATTCAATAAACATTTAATGGCTTTAACGAAAATTCCCAAAAATTTTGATGAGGTTTGGTATCAGAAATCTATTCAAAAAAGCTTCAGAAAAACGTTATATAACTTGCCAATAATTGAAAATAATGATGGCAAATATATCCCATTAGTTGAATGCATGATCCCTGCCTCAAAGAGTGAATTTGTATTGGTTCTATATGATTTGATCCAACCAATCTTTAATCAAAAAATGATCAAAAAAGATCTAAATTATATACAATATTGGTTAAATGAATTCGATCATGAGTGGGAGCAAATCTTCAATGAAAAGAAATTATTTGATATATTTAGCCTATTAGATTTCGTTAATGGCAAAAAAGAAATCAACGAATTAAAAACAAGACTGAAATTTAAGCATGATGAAATATTTGATTGGTTGAACAGGATTTTTCAATTAATGCATGAAACAATGCCCAAGAATGAATGTGATAAAATTTTAGATAATTTGGCTTTGATACCGAATCAAAATGGCCAATTGATGAAATTAGATGAGCTTTATGAAGACTCAGAAATTCCTGATGTTCTGAAAAATTTTTTGTTCAATTTGGAAATAGATATTGGAAAAAATTTGATTGATAATAATATTTATATGGAGGCTAAAAAAAAATGGGGAATTTCTGCTGTTATTTTAGAAATTCAGGAATATTTTGATAATAATAAAAATAAAGAAGATATTTTATTGAACAGCAGTATTGAAATGCTTTCTATTATTCCAAAGAAAACAAATAAAAATAGTAAATTCTTGCTTATAAGAGAAAGTTTGCTTGAAATCGCTCAGGTTTTATTTGAATTTCCTATTAAAATGAAAGAAATTGGTGAAATGCCTTTTCAATTGTGGGAAAAAGCAGAAACCTTTCTTTTAAAACAAATTGCCAAAATCATTGAAAATAATATAAATATCAAGCAATTGGTGAGAGTTTTGAAAAAGGACAAGGAGTTTGTTTTGAGACTTCTCAATAAATTTTATGAAATCATTGATGAACATGATTTGAAAAATCTGATTTCAGATAAAAAAGTCTTCCCAAATCAATTGGGAGATTTTAGATTGTTTAAGGATTTAAAGAGTGATTCAGTAGAGAGAGATTTTGCAGGAAAATGTCCATTTAAACAATTAGAGTTACAAGAAAAAAATAAATTTGATGTTTCTGTTAATTTAAATCGGAATTTTTTTGAGCCACCACCGCAAAATTTTTATCAAAGTTTAAGTTTCTTGAATTTGACAATTGATGAAACTGGATTTGATTTGCAAAATAATCAACAATTGACTATAAATAAAAATCAGATGAGATTTGCGCCAGTTCAAAATTTGGATAACAATTCCTTGAATATGACGACTATTGAATTTGTCGATAACCCAAATCAATTTAATTTAAACAACAAAATTACTCAGATAAATTTTAATAGCCAACAACAATTCAGGAAATTAATTCAAGAGAAACAAATACAATTACCACCAAAATTTGAAACTTCTCAATATGATTATGTTAAAAGAATTACGGAAAGAGCAAAAAAGGACGTTTATTTACATTTGAGCAAAAATTCGAATTACGATTTATCCGAAGCTGTTTATGACGAGACAGCTCCCAATCAAAATATTTTGATAAATGTCAGAAAAAATCAGAGTATAATTCACATTGTAGTAAAACCTTCAGATGGAAACAAAATTATTTTTGGGAGCAAACGAGAATTAAATGAGTTGGAAATTGCCGAAAATGAATTTTGGTGTAGTAATGGAATTTTACCACCACAACAGATTTCGAACGAACAAATCTTAAAAAATAGCTAAAAAGAAAAATGAAATATTGGCTATTTCGAGAAAATACTCTCTCAAATAAGAAAAAAAAAAAATTAAAATACTCCAAATAAGAAAAATTATTTTTTTATGTTTTAAAAAAAAAAATCTGAAATTTAAGAAAAAATTCAATAAAAATAATTATTTTTCTTAAAAGAAAAAAAAATTTCTAAAAAAAGAAAAAATAATTATTTTTTTTTTAAAATAAATTTTAAATTTCTAAATTAAAACTTTTTTTAGAAAAAATTTTTAAAAATTTCATTATATAATTTCAATCGAGTTATGCTAACTCACGAGGTCAGAAAATCCTGAAAAATGAATTCGAAATAAGTATGAAACAAAAAAATTATATACGTTCTTTGTAAAATGTTATAATTTTCAAACCTAAATTCGAACAAAATCTCCTTTTTTCTATGCATCCATAAAAAGAATAAAATTGGCATGCATATATTTAAAACAATTATCAGAATCAGCATTTCAAAATTTTTCGGGAATTTCTTCGAAAGCGACAAAGAACAATCTGAACTGAAGTCACCTGAATGAAAATCAATTAAATGATTAAAATAATAAAGCATAATGATTCTTGGGATGAAGATAAATTGAAAATCTAACAAATAACCAGACAACACTTTTTTTATTGAAAGAATGCGTTCATAATCTAAATCGGTTTTATATCTCTTCGTCACAGAATGATAAAACTTTGCTTTGATCCAGTAATAAATTCTTGCATAAGGATTAATTCTTGCATAAAATTCAAACAAAAAAACGCAATAAGTTGCTATTAAAATCCATCCTCCCCAATCTGTGAGTGACATTTCATAAATATTTGAGGTATTAATGCAAATAATGAAGCAAACTATCAAACGCATAAAAAAAATAATGGCGTTATAATCACCATTCTCTTTTAAAATTCTTAAGCTAAACTTCAAAATCAAGTATTTGAAAATCATTTTATAAAAGAATGAATAGAATGAGATCACAATTTGACCAAGATTTTTTCCCAAATCGAAAAATTGATTTTGAAGAGAAGTTTTTACGAAAGCAAAAACATATCTTTTACCAATCAAATGACTAAAAAGTATAATTAAAAGCAAGGTTTGATAAAAAGTTTTTTCTTTAAATGCATGATAATTGAATTTCAATTTATAAAAAATCGTAAAATAAGAAACCGATTCAAGGAAAAACCCAACCCCGTAGCTAAATAAACTGGCCATATTATCATCTGAACCATCAGAGTACAAATAAACCCCGAAAAGTGTTCCATAAAAGCTAAATAAAATAAAAAATTTCAAATGAGTTAAAAGTTTTATTTCCTTTATGAAAAAGAGTGAATAATATCCAATTAAGAATATCAGATTCCAATAAGTTAGAATAGATCTTGCTATGGTGTATGCTTTAACGAGATAATTATTCTCACAATTGCATTTTTCAGACACCCAACATATTTTATTAATAAAAATATGTAAATATATAAACAAAAATGAGGATAGAGTTGCTAAAATATGCGGCAGAAGAAACTTTAAAAACAGTATTTTAAACTTCAAAATCCTTTGTTTGTTGGCCTTGAAAATAAAATCGATTATTAAAGATGGCGGATTGGCGAATGAGTGTTTTTTTGCAGTATGGGCACAATTTAAATCAACATTTGTAAGGATTGACTGAATTTCAATGTATTCCCTTTGTTCTTGAGCTTCACGCTGTGTTTCATTGGCCTCATAATGAAGATTTGAAAACTCAGATTGAATCTTTAAAGAACTAGGGTTTATTAAATTTCTGTTTGTTGAAATTTGTAGATATTGATTTGATTCAGTTTTTTGAATCGAAATGTGATGATAGGGTTTTATTTCTGGACAATTAATTGGTGAATTTTGATTGTGATTGGTTCTGGAAAATCGACGAGCACTTTCAAATACTTTTTTGGAATCAGATTCAATAGAAGGAAGAGATTTGGCTTTTTTCTGTAATTTATTAGGTTGGGATTTAAACATGAAAATTGCTTATCAACTGCACGAATTTTTATAAATTATTTTTATTAACTATCTTATATATACATTTATGTAAAGTGGCCTGGAACTGGAAATAATTAATTGTTGATTTGTTAAGAAACATAAAAATTTATAAAAAAAAAAAAAAAAATTTTTTTTTTGAAAAAATGATTATAAAAAATTTAAAGTTATGAGCTCAAAAGTTTTCAAATATAAACACTTTTCATCAAATTAATTCTTAAATAAAGAATTTCAAATTATGAAGAGTAAAATCCCATGCAGTTAATCAAATAAATGATCATTAAAGAAAATTATTATAACCATTGTCTAAAAAATTATTCAGTGATTAGCTTATTCAATTGGAAAAATAACGTTTAGCATCAAATTTCCTTAAAATTAACAAATGTAAAAAAATTAATTTTATATTTAATTTTAAATAAAATAAAAAATGGCCAAGACGATGGCTGTGTACCAAATTGGTCAACTGGTTTTTTGCATGTCCAAACGATGTGAATATTTGTTGTTAGAGTTGTTGGTGTCCTTGTGTGCAATATGGCAAAAACATTTAAGTGTTCAAACAAAAGGCAAATGCTTTTTAGAGAAATTACATCACACTGAGATTGAGGATTGAGTTTTTTCTGTAACAAACTTGTTCAAATGTAAACCAAAACTTATTTTTTAATTTTTTGTTTCATAAAAA
>JFJP01024456.1_pt1 | contig 46799 bp, 57 predicted proteins | sample 431651 | NCBI WGS metagenome assembly JFJP01 (sample SAMN02602958, study PRJNA72255) | Microbial mat metagenome, whole genome shotgun sequencing project. | biome: fresh water; feature: sink hole; material: water; isolation source: purple microbial (photo- and chemosynthetic) mats found in...
GGAACTGCTAGAGCATATGGAAATTTACAAGATAGTCAAAGAACGGGAAAATCAGCAGACGGTATCTTTTGACGAGGTAATGAAGAAAGCTAAAATAACAGAAGATGATTTACGAGATTAGGTTTAAAGAAGGAGCGGAGGCGGACTTTTTGGGTTTTGACGGCAGGGTCAAAAAACTAATCGCCAAACAACTCCAAAAAATAGCTGCATCGCCCAAACTCGGCGAACTGCTCGGCAACAAAGCAGGCTTCGACCTATCCGGCTGTCGCAAGATGTATGTCGATAACAAACGGGTGCAAATCGTTTACCGTATATTTGAGGACAAAATCATCGTCGAAGTCATTGCCATAGGTGATAGAGACGAAATGAGCATATACGAAAGTGCATCAAAAAGAGTAAACGACAACTAGACTACTTACAATGCAGATAGTTATCAAGTGCCCTATTCCACTCTTTTTCGGAATCAAAATTCGCCACGACAGGGGTCGGCGAGCCTGCGTTTAGTCCGTGGTTTATCCTTGGCATATCTTCTCATGTTTTTCGCCTGCGAACATATTCCCCGCAAACTCTGAAAACTTGGCTTGCTGCTTTTCCGAGAGACCGTACGATGAGTACATTTTTAGCACGCCGACGGCTTGATGAGCTGTTTTGTCTGTGACCCTAAATGTGTCAAATCTGCCGTATACTCCGGCCGTTAGGTACATCATCACCGCATCTTCGTATTTGTCCGCTTTGATACAATCGGAGACGCCTAGATACAACTCTACCGGAGTCATTGAGCTTTTGAGTTCTGCGGTCTGGACGCATTTATAATCTTTGGCAAAGCAATCCGCCGAAAAAATAAGTGCCGCGCAAACCCCAAAAAATATTTTTTTCACGCCGCAACTCCCGTCTGTTATAGATTTTTAAGATAATATTTAAATAAAAATAAAAGAGTTTTAAAAAATGAAGATACTCGTATCCGCTCTAGAACCATCGGCAAATCTACACCTAGAAAATCTGCTCACAGAGCTAAAAGGCGTAGAGCTACAAGGAATATTTGACGAGAAGTTAGGCGCTCCGATGATTAGTCCAAAAGAGTTTAGCGTGATGGGCTTTGTAGATGCGATAATGAAACTGTTTGCGGCAAAAAAAGCGATAAATGCTCTAGTGACACAGGCGGCAGAGTGTGACAAGGTACTGCTGATAGATGCTCCCGCTTTCAATCTACCTCTGGCAAAAGCCCTCAAAAAAGCATATCCAAACAAAGAGATAATCTACTACATACTGCCGAAAGTATGGGCGTGGAAGAAGGGGCGCATAGCGGCGATAGAGCGGTACACCGATATGCAGGCATATATCTTTCCTTTTGAAAAAGAGTTTTGGACAAGAGGCGTATTCGTCGGAAATCCGCTAATGGATGAGATAAAAGAGAAAAAGAGTGCACCAACCGGCTCTAATATCACGGCGTTTTTGCCAGGGAGTAGAAAGGCAGAAATCACGAAACTGATGCCTGTGTTTCGGGAAGTCGCCGCCAGAATAGAAGGTATCAAGATACTGGCTGTGCCGCCTTTTTTTGATGACACCAAGATAGCCGAGCTTTACGGCAATACAAGCGGATTTGAAATAGTCAGGGACGCCAAATACGCTCTTCTTCACGCTTCAAAAGCCGTAGTCTGCTCCGGCACGGCGACACTAGAGTCTGCCATCATCGGCACGCCGACACTTCTCGTATACATCGCAAAGCCTATCGATTACTTCATAGCTACAAAGTTTGTGACGACACTAAGACATGTGGGGCTTGCCAATATCATAGCCGACTTCGAGGGCGAGGGCGAAATACACCCGGAGCTCTTGCAAGACGCAGTAACGACGGAAGCGATACTGGGGGAGCTAGAGCGGCTGGATGAAGCTGAGTTCCTTAAAAAATCTTTTTGGCTTAGAGGGCGGCTAGAGGGCAAGGAGAAGGCTTTGACCCAATTTTTTGTTTAAATGTTGTTATAATGAGCTAAACATCAAAAAAAGGACTTCCCCTCAATGCAAAAAGAGCCGATGACCAAGTTCGGGTTTGACAAAGTAGCAAAAGAACTAGAACACCTAAAAACAGTCGAAAGAGCCGTAATCGCACAAGAAATTGCAGAGGCTAGAAGCCACGGAGACCTCTCCGAAAATGCTGAATACGATGCCGCAAAAGAGAAGCAGTCGCACCTTGAAAAAAGAATAGCATACTTAAGCGATATGTTATCCCGCGCACAGGTTATAGACCCTTCCGCCATAAAGCATGAAAGGGTATGTTTTGGCTCAACCGTCAAAGTGTGCGGCTCAAAAAACGATAAAGAAGTGTGCTATACGATAGTAGGCGCCATCGAATCAGACCCAAACAGAGGACTTATATCATTTAACTCTCCGCTCTCAAAAGCTCTTTTAGGCAAAGAAGAAGGCGATATGCTGACGATAGAACTACCCGGAGGAGCGGACGAATTTGAGATAGTAGAGGTTTACTACGAAGAGATAAGCTTCTAATGAAAAGGCTGGGCGTCAAAGTAAAAATACTAAATCCAGATGCAATCATCCCAAAATACCAGACCGAAGAGGCTGCAGGCTTTGACCTGCACTCGGTGGATGAAAAGACGATAAAAGCAGGTGAAAGAGATGTCGTCAAAACAGGTCTCGCCGTCGCTCTGCCAAAGGGATATGAGCTACAAGTGCGCCCAAGAAGCGGTCTTGCTCTCAAAAACGGCATTACGGTACTAAACACCCCAGGAACAGTCGATAGCGACTACAGGGGCGAACTGATGGTAATACTACTCAATACCTCCGGAGAAGATTTTATTATCAAAAAAAATGACCGAATAGCACAAGCCGTCATCAAAGAGATACTTCAAGCAGACTTCGCAGTAGTAGACGAGCTAGACTCAACGGAAAGAGGTAGCGGAGGATTTGGGAGTACAGGTAAATGAGTGGCAAAATAAAAGTAGGTATCGTAGGCGTTAGCGGCTACACTGGTCTTGAACTTGTAAAAATGCTTGTAAGCCACCCGAACTTTGAACTAACATACGCCTCAAATACCGAGGGCGAAACAACTCTAGCCAAACTCCACCCGTCACTCACGGGCGTCATAGACCTGCCCGTACAAAAAGCGGATAGCAAAGATACTGCTAAGCTCTGCGAGCTGGTATTTCTAGCACTACCGCACAAAGCCGCTATGGGTACGGCAAAAGAGCTTTTGAAGCTTGGCGTAAAAGTCGTAGACCTATCGGCAGACTACCGTACATCAAAAGAGTCGTATGAGTCCAACTACTGCTCACATGAAGATATAGACAATTTGGCGCACGCCGTATACAGCATACCCGAACTGCACGGCGACATCGCCAAAGGTGTGCGCCTTGTTGCAAATCCTGGTTGCCATGTGACCGCTACGCTTCTCTCTCTCGTACCGTTCTTGCCCTACATCGACCTATCACAGCCGATATTTGTAGACTCCAAAACAGGCGTATCTGGAGCAGGTAAGAGCCCGACGGCAGGAACACACTTCGTAGCCGTCAACGAAAATCTCAATCACTACAACATCATCAAGCATCGTCACGCCGTAGAGATAATGGAGCACGCCTCCAAACTATACGGACAAAAAGTGGATATTACCTTTGTGCCTACCCTTATACCAATGACCAGAGGGATGATGGCGACTGTGTTTGCGACGCTAAAAGAGGATATAGAGCCACAAGCAATTCTCAAAAAATATTATGACGGCAAGCCTTTTGTCAGAGTAAGAGACGAACTACCGCACACCAAAGCCGTTAGCGGAACCAACTATGCCGACCTGTATGCCGCAAAAAACAAAAATGCGCTTGTTTCGGTATGCGCAATAGACAACCTGATGAGAGGCGCAAGCTCGCAAGCGGTGGTAAACGCAAATATTATGTTTGGTTTGCCGGAAGATGCCGGAGTGCCGAAAATAGCTTATGCTCCGTGAGCTAAAAGAGGGGGCGATTTTTATCACGGACGCCCACTACCCAAGACAAAAAAAGGAGCTTTTGGCTCTTTTTGATACCCTCCTCTCTTCGCCTCCGCCGCAACTTTTTTTGTTAGGCGATATGTTTGAGTTTTTGTGCCCAAGCCTGCCTTATACACTAGAGTACAATAAAGAAGCGATTGAAAAGATAGACGCTTTAAGCCGTAAAACCGAGCTTTTTTACTTAGAGGGCAACCATGACTACCTACTCAATAAACTATTTTTAAACGCAAGCGTCTACACACTAAGAGAACAACCGCTGCTTCTTTTATTTAAAAATCAAAAAATAGCCCTATTTCATGGCGACAAATACGGCTCAAAAGCTTATCTGTTTTACTCCGCTCTCATAAGAAACCCGTTTGTGATTAAGATTTTAAGAGTTTTAACGCTCGACATCAACGGCAGATTCATTAAAACCATCTATCCAAAGCTATTAGCAAAAAAAATATGCAACAATATGAACAACTTTGCCGAGCGAAAGAGAGAGTCAATGATTGCATATCCAACTGCGGACATTGACGCAATTATCGAGGGGCATAATCATATTAGAGCCTCACTCGAAATGGCTGGCATAAAATATGAAGCTTTAGGAGCTTTTGCGTGTAATAAAAGTTTTTTTAAAGTAGAATCAAAAAATAGCAATATAAGCTTTGTAGAAATGAGTTTAGGAGTATCAGAAGATGAACAAACCTGATAATGTCTTACAGGTCGGCTCCAATGAGATGGAGCTGGTAGATTTTAGGATTTACAAACAAGAAGGTACCGAGGTGTACGAGGGTATCTACGGCGTAAATGTAGCCAAAGTACGAGAGATAATAAATATCCCAAAACTAACAGAACTACCGGGCTCTCCTGAGTATGTGGACGGTATATTCGACCTTAGGGGTGTAGTTATTCCTGTCGTTAACCTTGCAAAATGGATGGGAATCATCACCCCTGATTGCAAAACAATTAGACCGCGTGTTATCATAACCGAGTTTAACAACATTCTTATCGGTTTTATCGTTCATGAGGCAAAGAGAATCAGACGCATCAACTGGAAAGATATAGAACCTGCCAGTTTTAGCGCAAAAAGCGGCGGAGCGTTTGACAAAACTAAAATAACCGGTGTTACAAAAATAGAAAACGATGATGTTCTTTTGATACTTGACCTTGAGGCGATAGTCGAAGAGCTTGGGCTTTTCTCTGCAGACACAGAAGCGCTAGACAAACTAGAGAAATACTCTGGACTTGCGCTTATACTGGACGATAGCCAAACAGCTAGAAAAATCGTCAAAGAGGGAATGACCAAAATGGGCTTTACCGTCGTAGAGGCAAAAGACGGCGAAGACGGGCTTTCCAAATTAGAGGAGCTAGCCGGACAATACGGAGAAGAACTAAAAAGCAAACTAAGAATAATAGTATCGGATGTCGAAATGCCTAGAATGGACGGATTCCATTTTGCATCAAGAGTAAAAGCGGATGAAAGATTTAAAACTATTCCACTCATATTTAACTCGTCAATTAGCGATGATTTTTCAGATTTAAGAGGGGCGCAAGCCGGAGGAGAGGCGTATTTAGTCAAATTCGACGCAAATAAGTTTCATGACGAAATATCTAGAGTTTTGAAAGCTCATTTAGGTTAACGGGAAAAGGAGAGGTTTAAAATGGATGAATTACAAGAGATACTTCAAGACTTTTTGGTAGAAGCTTTTGAAATGATAGAGCAACTTGACCAAGATTTGGTTGAGCTCGAACAAAGACCGGATGACCTAGATTTGCTCAATAGAATCTTTAGAGTTGCGCACACAATCAAAGGCTCATCATCGTTTCTAAATTTTGATGTGTTAACCAAACTTACACATCACATGGAAGATGTACTTAACAAAGCAAGGCACGGTGACCTTAAAATAACGCCGGAGATAATGGATGTCGTCTTGGCATCTATCGATCAGATGAAAGCGCTACTCTTTAGCATCAGAGATACTGGCTCAGACGCAACTTCCGGTATTAACATAGACCCAACGGTAGTCAAGCTAGATGCCGTATCATCCGGAAGAGCAATAGATGCAGCAGCCACTGCGACTCCAGCTGCTGCGCCGACTCCTCAGGCAGAGCCTGCTCCGGCTGAAGATGAACCTGATTATGCCAATATGTCTGCGGAAGATGTGGAAAAAGAGATAGAGAGACTTCTTAGAGAGAGGCAAGAGTCCGATGAGAGAAGAAGACAGGAAAAAAGAGCGAACGGCGAGGCTATGCCTGAGGTAGAAGCCCCACAAGAGATAGACGAAGAGCAAGAGGGATCTGCGCCCGCACCTCAACCTGCCCAGCCTGCAACGCCAGCTCCAAAATCGGCAGTAACGGCGCCTACAGCTGCAGCTGCAACGCCTGCGGTGGGGGCTGACGGTCAAGCGTCCGGAGGCACTACGGTAGAGCAGACTATTAGGGTTGATGTAAATAGACTAGACCACCTAATGAATCTCATCGGCGAGCTGGTTCTAGGCAAAAACAGACTTATCAAAATCTACAGCGATGTTGAAGAGAGATACGAGGGCGAGCAGTTCCTTGATGAACTAAACCAAGTTGTCTCTTCCGTATCTACGGTAACAACAGACCTTCAAATAGCTGTTATGAAAACAAGGATGCTTCCTATCGGCAGGGTATTTAACAGATTCCCGAGAATGATAAGAGACCTCTCAAGAGAGCTAAACAAAAAAGTCGAACTAATAATGAGCGGCGAAGAAACTGAGCTTGACAAGTCAATCGTCGAAGAGATAGGCGACCCGCTGGTTCACATCATCAGAAACTCAGCTGATCACGGCGTGGAGATGCCGGATGTAAGAGCTGCTGCGGGCAAATCTGAGACGGGTATTGTGGAGCTAAAAGCTTACCATGAGGGCAACTCGATAGTTATAGAGATAACAGACGACGGAAAAGGTCTTGATCCGTTGGTGCTCAAGAGCAAAGCAGTCGAAAAAGGCGTTATCAGTGAAAAAGAAGCTGACGCTATGAGTGATAAAGAGGCGTATAGCCTTATCTTTAAGCCTGGCTTCTCCACAGCGGCAAAAATTACCAATGTCTCCGGAAGAGGTGTCGGTATGGATGTTGTTAAGACAAATATCGAAAAACTCAACGGTATCATAGAGGTAGATAGCGGTGTCGGCAAAGGCACTACGATTAAACTAAAAATTCCTTTGACGCTCGCCATCATCCAAGCGCTACTAGTCGGCGTACAAGAAGAGTTCTTTGCAATTCCTCTTTCAAGCGTACTTGAGACGGTCAGAATCACCCAAGACGACATCTTTCTTGTTGAGGGCAAAAGCGTTTTGCGCCTGAGAAGCGAAGTGCTTAGCCTAGTCAAGCTATCCGATATTTTCGGTATCGAAGCGACAATGGAAGAAAACGAAAACCTATATGTCGTCATTATCGGTCTAGCCGATGCAAAAATAGGTCTTGTAATAGATAGGCTAGTAGGGCAAGAGGAGATAGTTATCAAATCTCTAGGCTACTATCTCAAAGGCGTAGACGGAATAGCCGGAGCAACAATCAGAGGCGACGGCAGAGTGACGCTAATCGCCGATGTAGCAGCCTTAATGCAAATGGCAAAAACAGCACACAAAAAAGTAGACACAAGCAAAAAAGCAACAGCCGCAATAGCTCAAGTGGCTAAAAAAACAGAACCGTCAGACTATAGGGTTTTAATAGTTGACGACTCAAAAACAGATAGATCGATTATGAAAAACTCGCTAAAACCTTTGGGTGTTACAATTGTTGAAGCGGGCGACGGCATAGAGGCTCTAAATATTATCAAAAACGGCGACCAACCTTTTGACGCCTGCCTTATCGATATAGAGATGCCAAAAATGGACGGCTATTCGCTAGCAAGCGAAATCAGAAAATACAATAAATACAGAAATATGCCGCTAATAGCCGTAACAAGCCGAACCGGTAAAACCGATAGAATGAGGGGTGTAGAAGTGGGTATGAGCGAATACATTACAAAACCTTATTCGCCTGATTATCTAATGAATGTCGTCAAAAGACATACCAACATAACGGCGGAGGCATAAGATGAGTGAAAAACTTCAAGATGTAATAAAAAAACAGCAAAAACAAAAAGTCCAACCTCTGAAAAAAGATGAGGATACGCTTCAAGTAGTAGGTTTTAATGTCGGCGACGAAGAGTTTGCGGTATCAATCCTAAATATTCAAGAGATTATAAAGCCGATAGACTACACGAGAGTACCCGGCACACCCGGATATGTTCTGGGTGTTTTCAACCTTAGAGGAAATGTACTGCCGCTTATTAGCCTTAGACTAAAATTTGGCTTGCCTTTTGCGAGATATACAGAAGATACTAGATTTATCGTTGTCAAAAACGGCGTCCAGACCGTAGGGTTTGTAATAGACAAACTGACTCAAGCATTCATACTAAAAGAGTCAGAGATAGACCATACTCTTGATATGCAAAGCGAACAAGAGGGTCTAATCTACGGTATCGGAAAAAGAGAGGATAGAATTATTACTATCCTAAAAGCAGAGGGTCTGCTAAAAAGAGAGTTTTAGGACAAATGGGGATTTTCCCCTTAGTCCAACAACTCATCTAACATTGAGAATTTATTTGCACACATTAGATGAATTCTAGGATTTATCGCTTTTACTTTTTTATAAATACTCTTCGACAACTCCATCCCGACTTTATACTCTTCCTCCGGTGACACCTTTGAAGCTCTGAACATAGCGTCTATAAAACTCTCAGGTACATAAATTCCGGGTACATGAGCATACAAAAACTGCGCCGTTTTGAGGCTAACTATCGGGAACACGCCAAATATCATTTTTGCATTTTTGCGCTCATCATCAAAACCGCCCTTTACTTCATCAAAAATTTCAAGCAGTTTTTTCGCTATATCTTCGTCAAACACGGGTTGCGTAATTATCCCGCAACTGTAGTTTTCTATTTTTTTGTGCAACTTTTTTTTGATATTTGAAAAGCTTTTTGCGTAAGAGTTTGTGACGCTAAAAGCGTACATTGTCTCAGGTTTCGGGTTTATCACTTTTCCGGCAAAGTCCACCCCCTCGTTAAAAAGCCTCACCGCATGCAAGAGTTGCGTACTATCACACTCGAACACCCCTTTGACATTTGGCTGATCGGAGAGCCTTGCAGGGTCCCCCGTAAGCGCAAGTACGGCGCGCACGCCGAAGTCGTTAAGCCCCAAAAGCTCCGATTGCATCGCAAGCTTATTTTTGTCCCTCATCGATACGGTGCAGATAACAGGCTTTTTTAGCTCGTTTTGCGCCTTTACCGAGGCTAGGACGGAAGAGTATTTGAGCTTTGCAAGCGGATTATCGGTTATCGTGATGCCGTCTATTTTTGAAAGACTTTTTATAGATTTTACCGCATCCAGAGTCTTTGAAAAATCAGGCGATTTTGGCGGCGTAATCTCAAGCGTCAAAAGCTTAGAATCTAGCTTTTTAATCATAGTTTCGGTCATAAAATCTCTTTTACATTTAATCTTATGCGGATTTTAAAATAAAAGTCCTAAAAGGCTAAAATACCCGAAAACATTTGAGGATATAGCGTTTGAAGCTTTGCGTATTTGATTTTGATTCTACACTAATGGACGGTGAAACGATAGATATTTTGGCCTCGCTTGCGGGATGCGAAGCCGAAGTCTCTAAAATTACAGAAGCGGCGATGGCTGGAGAGCTTGATTTTTTTGAGAGTCTTACAAGAAGGGTAGCTTTTTTAAAAGGGCTAGACGCAGCAAAAGCAAAAGCAAGATGTGCAGACTTACCGTTTATCAACGGAGCAGCAGATATTATTAAGGCGCTAAAAGCCAATAACTATAAAGTCATAGTCTTCTCCGGCGGCTTTAGCATGGGCACGGCTCCGGCACGGGCAAAACTGGGCTTTGATATGGATTTTTCAAACAAGCTGCATGAAAAAGACGGGGTTCTCACGGGACTTGTCGGCGGAGAGATGATGTACTCCGACTCCAAGGGTGTCATGCTGAGCAAGCTCCAAAACATACTCGGCATATCTATTGAAAATACGATAGCCGTAGGCGACGGAGCTAACGACGCTTCGATGTTTGAATTTGCCGCCAAAAAAATAGCCTTTTGCGCCAAGCCGAAATTAAAAGAACTCGCAAACATTGTCGTAGACACGAAAAACCTTAGAGAGATAGAGAAATATATATGAACGAAAAACAGCAAACAATCGTAGTGATGTTCGACAAAATAGCGCCTACTTACGACATCGCAAACCGCATACTTAGCTTTGGCACGGACATTAACTGGCGCAAAGAGGGAATCAAAAAAGCCCTTATGCTAGGCGGCGTACAAAACCCGCAAATACTTGATGTGGCAACGGGAACAGGCGATATGCTAGTGTTTTGGAAAAGGGCGATAGAGGGCGAAGCGGCATATACAGGCGTAGACCCATCGGTCGGGATGCTAGAAGTGGCGAAGCAGAAAGTCTCGTTCGCCTCATTTCACGAGGGGTATGCACAAAAACTTCCGTTTGAAGACTCTAAGTTTGACTTTCTGTCCATCTCATACGGCTTTCGCAATGTTACGGAAAAAGAGGAAGCGGTAAGAGAATTTGCAAGGGCGCTAAAAACAAACGGTAGACTGCTAATACTTGAATTTGCAAAGAACGAATCCAAAAATCCTTTCCGAATAGCGGCGCAGTGGTATGTCAAAAAAGTACTTCCACTCCTTGGCGGTCTAATTAGCGGCAATCTTTCGGCATATAGATACCTGCCAAACTCCATTGAAGGGTTTTTGACAAGAGGCGAGATAGTCGCAATGCTTGAACGAAACGGCTTTGAGGCAGAGATCGCAAAAGATTTTAGTTTTGGCGTCAGCTCCCTTATTATCGCTCGTAAAAAATGAACGAACTCACCGTCTCAGACCTCAATCGCCAAATAAAAAGCATTCTGGAGTCGCACTTCTCGCTTCTTTTTGTTAGCGGCGAGATTTCAAACCTCGTTGCGCACACATCGGGACACATCTACTTCTCGCTAAAAGACGATGAGAGCTCGGTACGGTGCGTACTCTTCAAAGGCAACGCCTCAAAGCTAAAGTTCAAACTAGAAAACGGGCAAAAAGTCATCCTTGAAGCGGGGCTTAGCGTCTATGCGCCAAGAGGCGAATATCAGCTAATGGTCTCGTCAGTCACTCCAAGCGGCAAAGGCTCACTCGCCGTGGCGCTAGAACAGCTCAAAAAAAAGCTATCCGAAAAAGGGTACTTCGACGCCGGAGCCAAAAAACCTATTCCGAAATTTCCAAAAAAAGTGGCCCTTATCACCTCCGCAACAGGAGCGGCGCTTCAGGATATGCGCCGTGTGGCAGAGAAAAGATGGAGTCTGACAGAGTTTAAACTGTTTAATACGCTCGTACAGGGAGAGAGTGCGGCGGCGCAGATAGCGGACAATATCTTGCTTGCCGACAAACTCGGTTTTGACGCTATAGTATTGGCAAGAGGCGGCGGGAGTATTGAGGATTTGTGGGCTTTTAACGAAGAGGTCGTGGCGGACGCGATATTTGCGGCAAACACGCCCGTACTGACGGGAATAGGTCACGAGATAGACTTCACGATAGCCGACTTCGTAGCCGATGTCAGAGCCCCTACTCCATCGGCTGCAATAGAAACGCTTTTGCCTGATAAAAACGAGATAATGATGATGCTTGACTCCATAGGTGAGAGCTACAAAAATATACTGCTTCAGACCATCGCAAAAAAAGAGCTAGCCGCAAAACACATAAAAGAACTTTTTGCCTCCTCCTCGCCAACCGCAAAGCTAAACTTCGCCGCAAACGACATAGCGATGTGTGTCAAAAACTTTGGAAACACGATAAATATGGTATTGGCGGCAAAAAAAGCGGAGGTTGTAGCCTTACAAAACAACTTTGAGGCAAGAGACCCGTCAAAAGCAATCGACAAATCACTAGCAATGGTAGTAAAAGAGGGCAAAAAAAGCTCACTCAAAACCTTAAAAAAAGGTGACGAATTCGAACTTCAAAGCAAAGACACCATCATACAAGCCACCGTCAACAACAAAAAGAGCGTGTAAATCTAATACGCCTTTAACCCGCTAAAACCAACCGCAAGCTTGGAAGCCGTTTCCGTAACGAGACGCTCTAAAAATTGATTCATTTTTGTTTTTTCAAGCCATACAGGGTCTTTCACATTTGCTAGTTTTGCCAATGCGGCTTCCGCCTCATGTCTAGTGCCCAGTTCATCCACTAGTCCTTCTTTTTGTGCGCTTCTAGCCGTAAACACTTTTGCGTCTGCAAATGCAGCGGTTTTATTGATGTCAAGTTTTCTAGCTGCTGCAACATCTTCGGTAAACATCGTATATGTGTCATCTATCAAAGATTCGATATGCGCCCTCTCTTTTGGGCTCCATTTGCGAAACATTGTTCCGACCTCTTTATACTCTCCCGCTTTTACGACTTGACTCTCAACCCCAAGTTTTTTCATCAGCCCTTCGACATTGGCGCCCTCAAATAGTACGCCTATGGAGCCTATCGTGCTTCCCGGATTTGCTATTATTTTGTTGGACCAGATAGAGGCGTAGTAGCTTCCGCTTGCCATAGTGCCGGCGGCGTATGTGACTACCGGCATTTTCGCTTTCAACCTTTTAATCGTCAAAGCCATCTCGACAGAGGGAGCCACAGCGCCTCCCGGAGAATCTACAATAAGCAGTAGACCTTTGACCTTTGTTTCTTCCACCTCTTTAATATCTTCCAAAAATTTGTCAGCAGACATTATCGGACCGCTAATGTAGACTTTTGCGAGGTTTGGATGTGTTATCTTATCCTCGGAAGATGAGTAAAAGATTGCAAAAACAATCAGCAAAAATATCAGAGCTTTAAAATTATTCTGGATAAAACCAATAGGGGCAGTTATCGGCCATAACGCCCTTGCTACAACATCACCCATTTATCTCGACTCCATTTATTATCAATTTATCAACCTCATTGGTATGTAAAATTATCTGAAGCGGCAGATATTCATCCTCTTCCACAAAACCGGGCAAACAAAACGCTATCAAATCGGCGTTTTGACCCACTTCCAGCTTTCCGCTATTGATGCCGAGAGCTTTTGCCGCATTAATCGTAACGCTTTTTAGCAAGTCGTAAGGCAGTAGCTTTAGGCTAAGATCCGCATACCCAAAGAGCGCATTGCGCATTTCGTTCCATAGGTTTAGAGTGTAGTTTGAGCTAAGCCCGTCCGTTGCCGTTATGTACTCTATTCCCATATTTTTTGCGGTCTCGACATCAAGTAGGCGTCCACCCAAAAGCCTATTTGAAACCGGACAGTGAACGACAAACCCGCCGTCGTTTCTTATAAGCTCCAACTCCGCATCGGTAGCGTGCGTACAGTGTACAAAAATAGCTTTTAGGCCGGAGAGCTTAGACAAAAAATCATCCGCCTTAATAACGCTTCTCTCTACACCAAAATAGGCTTTAAAAAAAACCTTAAACTCGCCTCTATTTTTATCAAGCCAAAACCGTTCCGCTTTACTTTCCATAAAATGTGTGCATATCTTTAGCGAGTTCTCTTTTGCGAATGAGGCGGCAAAATCTATAAGACGCCTTGAGGAGGAGTATGTAGAGTGAAGCGAGATAGCCGGAGTTAACATACTGGAGGCATATCGTTTGCTAGTTTCAAAACGCCTCAAAAAATCGCTTTTTATCTCTTCCGCCCTCTCTTCGCCTGTACCGAGTATCTCGTTAAAAAGTGTTACTCTCATACCGCTTGAGGCCAAAACCTCCACATCTTTGCCAAAAGAGCTCACCGCCCCAAGTGCGCCGATTCCGCTTTTTTTCATAAGCCTCAGCGCATCTTGCATTGAGCTTACAAGATCAATTTCAGATGTAAGCTCTTTTTTTTCTATAACGCTACTTAGCCAATCTATAAAATTTCCATAGTGAAGAGTGGTCTTATTCTTGCTAAACTCCAAATGCACATGAGCGTTAATAAGAGAGGGCATAATCACGGAATTTGAGCCAAGGTACTCAAACTCGGCATCAGGGTATTTAGAGCGGGCGAGCTCGCGATCAAAACTAATATCGACTATCTGAGAACCCTCAAATAGCACGGCGCCGTTTCTAATAATCTTGCGGGTCTCATCCATTGTAACAAGATAGTCGGCCGCCAAAATCTTCATCAAATCTACCCTAAAAGCTTATATTGCCGTGATTTTAGCCCAATTAGCGTTTAAAAATAATTAAAGAAAGCCCGCAAACATTAAGCGCTAAAAACATAGAATAGAAACAGAGCTAAAAAAATAAAACTAAGAGACAGTTTGCAGCAAGAAATACTACTGGCTACCATCAATGCAATGGGTGCAATTTTTTATGTTATCGATGTAAAAACACAGGAAGTACTATTTGCCAACGAAGCGTGCAAAAAAACTTTCGGGGATGTGGTCGGTAAAAAGTGTTTTAGCGCCATACAAGGACTAAGCGAAAGTTGTAGTTTTTGCGTCATACCAAAAATGAACACTGAAGAGATAAGCTCAGCGGTAACATGTGAGTACAAAAACAATCTCAACGGCAAGTTTTACGAATCTCACGACACCGTCATCAAATGGGTGGACGGAAGAGTCGTAAAAGCGCAGGTAGCTTTTGATGTTACAGACAAAAAAGTGGCAGAGGAGAAGCTAAGAAAAAGCGAGGCTAGATTTCGCTTGTTGTTTGAAGAACATAAGGCGATGATGTATATCGTAGATCCGCAAGACGGTGTACTTCTGGATGTTAATAACGCAGCGGCAGAGTTTTACGGATATGACAGAGACGAGCTATGCGGCAAACATATATCGATAATACATACTTTTACAAAAGAGCAGATAGACGAGGCGAGGCAAAAGGCGGCGGTAACACCGCAAACTATTTTTACGGTAAACCACAGGCTAAGAAACGGTGAAATAAGAAGTATGGAGATTTACACCTCGCCAATAGAGGTGGACGGCAAAAAAGCGCTTTTTTCTATTTTGCACGATGTCACCGAACGCAAAAAAGCGGAAGATGCATTAAAAAAACTAAACGAAACTCTAGAGCATAGAGTCACAGAAGAGTCAGCCAAAAGAGTGGAGCAAGAAAGAGTCATGATGCAACAAAGCAGAATGGCGGCAATGGGCGAAATGATAGGGGCGATAGCGCACCAATGGAGGCAGCCGCTAAACGCTCTTGGCATAATGGTTCAAGATACTCTCGTGGCCCAAAGATACGATGAAATGAACGAAGTATATCTGGAGGATTTTGTTCAAAAATCGATGTCTCAGATACAATTCATGTCTTCAACAATAGATGATTTTAGAAGTTTTTTTAGGCAGGATAAAAGCAAAAAAGAGTTTGTTCTTAACGGCAAGGTAAAAGAGGTCGTGCAAATGCTGTCGGCGCAATTTGCCATAAATTCTATATCATCGATAATTGAAGAGGAGTGTGAATTATCGTTTAACGGTTTTGAAAACGAATTCAAGCAAGTAGTATTAAATCTTTTGACGAATGCTAAAGACCAGTTATCAGATACAAAAATAAAAAATCCAGAGATACGGATAAAAATATTTAAAAACGGCGGCGCAAGCGTTATCAGTATAGAAGATAACGGCGGCGGCATAGATAAGGAGTGTATCGAGAAGATATTTGACCCATACTTTACAACGAAAACGCCAGACAAAGGAACCGGAATAGGGCTTTATATGGCAAAAACAATAATAGAATCGCATATGGGTGGAATACTAAGCGCTCAAAACACGAATAGCGGAGCAGAGTTTCGCATAGAGCTAGGCTCGGCGTAATTTTCGTTTGTTGTTGTTATAATCAAGGCATAAAAAATTTATAAAAAGGGTTTTAATGAAAGTAGTAGTCATCCAAGGACCGAATATCAATCTTCTCGGAATGAGAGAGCCGCATATATACGGACCGATGAGAATGGAAGATATACACGAAAATATGAGAACATTCGCATCTCAAAACGATATAGAACTAGAGTTTTTCCAGAGCAACCTTGAGGGCGAAATAGTAGACAGAATCCAAGAGTGCATAGGTAACACCAATGCAATCGTTATCAATCCAGCAGCCTATACGCACACATCTATCGCGATTAGAGACGCACTTCTTGCATGCGGTATTCCGGCAATAGAGACACACATATCAAACCCGGCAAGAAGAGAAGAGTTTAGACATGCATCAATGGTAGCTGCGGCATGCCACGGTACAATAGCCGGTTTTGGTCCGTTTTCTTATCACCTTGCCCTTATAGCGGCCATTCAAATAGCAAACGAAGTCAAAGCCATAGAGGAAGCGCAAACACAAGCACAGCACGCATAAATGTTCACTATTACCAAGAATGAGTCGGAGATATTTTACGAAATCTCCTACTCAAACGACAACTCCCTACTGCTAACCGACGGCGTAAGTAACTATCTTTTTACCGACGGCAGATACTTCGAAGAGGCAAAAAGCGCCGCAAAAAACTGTGAAGTTATTTTGTCTCAAACGCTTTTCAAATCAGTCGCCGGAACTATCAGAAAAGAGCGTATACAAAAGCTTTTCTTTGACCCCAAAAATATAACCCATTTTGAGCATGAAGAGCTAAACAGACTTTCAACTGCCGCCCTCTATCCAAAAAAAGGTATTTTGTCGAAAAAAAGAGTTGTCAAAAGCGAAGAAGAGCTAAAAAAGATAAAAACAGCCGTCAAGCTTGGCAAAAAAGGGTTTAAAAAATTTGCCGCAAAACTAAGCGAAATCAAAAAAGAACCCGATGAGTTTGAGCTTGCATACTTGGCAAAAGAGTGTTTAACTTGGAGAGGCTCTTTTGAAGCCAGCTTTGAGCCGATAACTGCAATAGATGAAAACGGAGCAAATCCACACGCAAGAGCAACGGCAAAAAAACTCAAAAAAGGCTCACTGCTACTCTTTGACGGCGGCGTAAAATTTGAAAGATACTGCTCAGACAGGACAAGAACCGCATACTATCAAGACGGCTTTGAATTTAAAAAAAAGCAAAGCTTTAAAGATAAAAAGCTCCAACACATTTACGACACCGTACTGGCGGCTCAAGAGTCGGCGATAGGGGCGGCAAGAGTCGGAATGAAAGCGAGCGAACTTGACGCCGTAGCAAGGGGCGTTATAGAAAAAGCCGGCTACGGTGAGCAGTTTGTGCACTCACTGGGGCACGGTGTCGGACTGGATATTCACGAATATCCATATATCAGCAAAAAATCGGATGATATACTGTGTGAAAATATGGTCTTTACGATTGAACCGGGCATATATATTCCAGGTCACTACGGCGTAAGGATAGAAGATATGGTTGTTTTAACGGCCGACGGCGCAGAGGTGCTCTAATTTTTAGGCGAATAGGTCAAAAAAGAACAAACATAGTAGAGGGATACACTGCGATAGAGACCCCTTTTTTTCCAAAACTAAGTGCTGCGCTATCACAAAAAAGACACACGGCTCTTATCGGTGTCGGCTCAAATATCAACAATCCGCTCCGCACCATCCATAGACTCTACTTTTTTTTATCAAAAGACAGCTTTTTGGACATCGTATGCACATTTTCTATCCTACAAAATCCACCTTTTGGGTATACTAACCAACCTGATTTTTTTAATACGCTAATTGCCGTCAAAACAAACTTGCCTCCGATGGCGCTTTTAAGAAGAGTTTTGTGGATAGAAAAGAGATTCGGGCGCAAGAGAAGCTTCAAAAATGCGCCAAGAACTCTTGATCTAGACATTATTTTTTTTGAAAATTTGATAATATACAATAAACAGCTTACCGTACCGCATCCTGAATACAAAAATAGAACGAGCGTCTTGTTGCCCATGATACACAAAAGAAGTAAGTTAAAATGGAAAAAATGAAACTACTAAGTTTTCAAGCCGAAACCCCCGCCCTTGCGCTCAAAAAAGCTCAAGAACAGTGCGGCGAAGACGCCCTAGTCATCAACACAAAGCAGATACGCCCAAAAACAGCTATGACGCCGTCACTCTATGAGGTAGTCGTAGCGATAGAAAACGAGCCAAAGCAAGAGACGCAAACTAGAAAACCGGCTGAGTCGGCAAGAGTATATGCAAAAGAGAGAGAGCCAGACGATGTTGTCTTTTCTATATCTGCCGTAGCAAAGCAGATGAATGAGATAGATAGACTCTCAGAGGCCTCAAAGAGCGTAATCGCCCCAATAAGAAAAGAGGCGCCTGCTCAAACAGAAAGCAGAGAGGATGCCTCAAAACAGCCTATGCACCTCGAAGAGATAAAAACGATAAAAACGGAAATCTCAAAACTCGTAGACAATGTGAAACTCATTCAAAATATGGTCTGGGATACGACTGAGGTAATGAGAGATGGGCTTGTAATTCCACCCGAGTTTGCGGAGATATACAAAATCTCAAGAGATAGCGGAATGTCTGACGAGCATCTGTTTGAGATAATGAAACTGACCTTAGAGCATATGCAGCCGAAAATGAGAGAAAATTCCGCTACCGTTAGACGATACTTTAATGTCTTATTGCGAAAACTACTCCCTATTCGTCACGAAATGAAAGCAAACAGCGGCGGTAAAAAAATCATTATGCTTGTCGGACCGACAGGGGTCGGCAAAACGACAACACTGGCAAAATTGGCAGCAAGATATGCCTTCAAACAAGATGTCAAATACAAAGTCGGTATTATCACCTTAGACACCTACAGGATAGGTGCAGTAGAGCAGTTGATGCAGTATGCCAAAATGATGAAACTCTCCATTGAGGCGGTCGTAGACCCATCAGAGTTCAAATCGGCGCTCTCATCGCTCAGAGGGTGCGACTACATTCTGATAGATACCGTTGGAAGTTCTCACTACGACAAGAAAAAAATCAACAAAATAACAAATTTCGTAAAAGCCGAGAGCTCTTTGTCGATAGATATTTCACTAGTTTTGCCTGCAAATACCAAATTCGAAGATTTAAAAGAGATATATGCCAACTTCTCATCCGAACTTGATATTGATACACTTATTATTACCAAGATAGACGAAACAAAATGCTTCGGAAATATGTTTAGCCTGCTTTACGACATTAAAAAACCGGTTAGCTATTTTTCAACCGGGCAAGAGGTGCCGGAAGATCTTATTGTCGCCTCTTCTGAGTTTTTTGTAGATTGTCTACTTGACGGATATAGGGCCAAACATGCAAAGTAGAGTAAATATAGAAAATACGCAAGCAAAAAAACTCCAAGAGCTTGTCGGCAAAACAACCCCCCTAAAAAATGCAAGCACAAAATTTATCACGGTAACAAGCGGAAAAGGTGGCGTTGGCAAAAGCACGATGAGTGCAAATATGGCTTATATACTCTCAAAAATGGGGTTTAAAGTCGGACTGTTCGATGCAGACATAGGGCTCGCCAATCTAGATGTGCTTTTAAATGTCAAGACGACAAAAAATATTCTCCATGTCCTAAAAGGCGAAGCATCACTTGCGGAAACAATCGTCAAAATAGACGAAAACCTAACGCTTATCCCCGGAGAAAGCGGCAATGAAATACTTAAATATACTACCGAAGAGGTTCTTGATAAGTTCATTGAAGATAGCGTCCAACTTGAAAATTTTGATTTTGTTATTATCGACACTGGTGCCGGAATAGGCGATATGGTCCAAAAATTTGTAAACGCCTCTGATATGACTGTCGTCATAACGACGCCAGATCCTACGGCAATTACCGATGCGTATGCGATGGTTAAGGTAATAAGCGCAAAAAAAGATAGAGTTCTTATGATTTTCAATCAAGTGGGCAGCGAAAAAGAGGCTACTTTGAACTTTGAAAAAATAGAAAAAGTCGCCAAAAGCAAACTGAAACCTGATTTTTCTCTTGAATTTATAGGTCACATTTCAAAAGATACCGACATTCAAAAAAGCGTCAAAGGAAGATTTTTGTTTACAAAAAACTATCCAAATGCAAAGTGCACATCTGAGATAGAGGTTATATGTAGAAAACTTGCGGAAAAAATGGAACGAAAAATGCTTGATGCCAACAGAGAGAACGGTCTGTCTGGCTTCTTTAAGCGCCTGATTAAACAGTTTTAAGCCGCCAAAAAACCTTTATAAAAAGTCTGATATATGGTAAATGTAAATAATTTTATATCTTTTTTGACTATAAACGGTTTTTTCGTGGGGTTGCTATTTGGGGTTCTTAAGCTAAATGATCCGTTGCAGATAGTGGTTGCCGTAGTATTTATTACTGCGCTTTTTTATATGATTGCTATAGCTGCGGCTGCATTTTTCATCAAAAACCTAACATTCACGCCAAGATATAGAATCAAAAAAGAGAAGTATGAAACTGCGATAGACACTGCTATAATGGAGCTTGAAAAACGAGAAGTGCTTATACGGGATATGTATGAATTTATAAAGCAACTCGAGGAAGAAGAGTATGAAGATATGAAACGAGATAGCGTTCAAAATCAGCAAACCGCAAGAAGGCGCTTTTAGATGATGCAAAAAAAGGGCGTTGGTAGTTACGGCGAAAATCTAAAATTTACACAAGATGATCTTGCGGTCAAATTTTTGCCTGCCGTAAAAGCGCTGGCCTTTAAGCTTAAAGAGAGGCTACCCTCCAGCATAGAGGTTGCCGACCTCATCTCTATCGGCACGGAAGAGCTTGTAAAACTAGCTCGCAAATACGATGAAAACCAAAACGACTCCTTTTGGGGATACGCCAGAAAAAGAGTATACGGCGCAATGCTTGACTATCTCAGAAGCCTTGACACGGTAAGCCGCTCAGATAGAAAACTCATCAAAGATGTCGATAGAATAGTCTCAAAACAATTTGGGGATAGCGGAGAGGAACCAAGCGACGAGGAGATATCAAAAGAGCTCGGCATAGAGATAGGCAAGGTAAGAGAAGCGAGAAGCTCTATAGGCGTATTCAATGTACTACCGCTTGGGGATCAAATGCAAGTCTACAAGGACTCCGATACACTGGAAGGCTTGGAGGGCGAAGAGCTAATGAGAAGAGTCAAAAGCGTTCTCGATTGTTTTACGCAACGAGAGCAGACGGTAATACAGCTGTACTATTTTGAAGAGCTAAAACTAGAAGAGATAAGCGAAATACTAGGCATTACAACCTCTAGAATTTCTCAAATCCATAGGCATGTTTTAACAAGAATTAGAGAAGCGCTGGAAGACTGATATGGCAGATATTCTAAGTCAAGAAGAGATTGACGCCCTCCTTGAGGTCGTAGACGACGATACCGATGTCGATACGCTCACGACTGCCAAAGAGATATTAGACCAAAAACATATCACGCTTTATGACTTCAAGCGACCGAACAGGGTTTCCAAAGAGCAGCTCCGTGCTTTCCGCGGTATCCACGACAAAATGGTTCGTTCGATGTCGAGCCAAATATCTTCGGTTATGCGTTCAATCGTCGAGATACAGCTACACTCCATCGACCAGATGACTTACGGCGAGTTTTTGATGAGTCTCCCGTCGCCTACGAGCTTCAATGTCTTTTCAATGAAGCCGCTTGAAGGTAACGGCGTATTAGAGCTCAATCCATCCATCGCATTTCCGATGATAGACAGACTTCTAGGCGGTAACGGTGAAGGGTATGAGGCAAACAGGGACTTTACGGATATTGAGCTAAACCTACTGGATACGATGCTAAGAGTCATCATGCAAAACCTCAAAGAGGCGTGGTCGGCAATTACCGATATGTACCCCGTAGTCGAAGCTAAAGAGTCAAGCCCAAATGTCGTGCAAATCGTCGCACAAAACGAAATCGTTATTATGGTTGTTATGGAGCTAATTATCGGGCACACGAGCGGCATGATGAATATTTGCTATCCGGTTATCAGCCTTGAGCCACTCTTACCGAAGCTTGCAAACAGAGATATTATGCTCTCAGAGACATCTTCTAGAAAAAGTAGAAATAGAGAGCTTAGGGCGTTACTTGGAGGCGCAAAAGTTGAGCTTGAGGCGGTACTAGGCACTACGGAACTACACCTAAAAACCGTCCTAGATATAGGAGTAGGCGATATTATCAGGCTTGACCAACCGGCAAACGATATGTCTACGCTGACCGTCAACGGCAAGCCGAAGTTTGCGGCGGAGTTCGGCGTGCAGAGATTTAGAAAAACCGTTAAAGTTGAAGAGATTATAAGAACAGAACATGACGATGTTAAAGATATGCTACAAAATCTAGAAAACGATAGAATGAAGCGACTAGCGCAATTTAAAGAAGAGGCTGCAAATGGATAATTTTCTCGAACTTTTAGAAAAAGAGATAGTAGCAACAATAGAGGGACTTATCGGGCAAAAGCCGGATGTTGGCGTAAAAAGCAAAGAGGCGTTATCTGAATTTTCAAACATTATAGCGCCGCTCGTAGTAGCAGATATAACAACAAACGGCGACGCTCACGCCAAACTAAAAGTCATGCTCTCTCCAAAACTTGCCACCGCACTCTCCGACATGATACTCGGCGGCGAAGGAGCCTCCAAAGATGAAGCGGATGCCGATGATCTTGATGCAAACAAAGAAATTATCTCAAATATTCTTGGCGCACTCTCTACCTCTCTGGGCGCACAAAAAGTATTGCCAAAACTTAGTTTTAGCATAGATAATATCGTATTTATCGCTCCTGGCGGAGATGTAGATATATCGGCATTTTCCAGACTTGTCGTTTTTAACTTCTCGGTTGGCGAGATAAAAGATGTAATTATGTTTGTACTGGATCGCTCTTTTGAGAGTGTTTTTGATAAAAAAGAGCCTGTGCAGACATTTGAAGCGGCAGTAGAGCAAAAAATAATAGCCCCGGAAAAAGTGCCGCTAAACAACGAAGAGATGAAAAACATCGGTCTTTTGATGGATGTCAAACTCCCTGTAAAAGTCCGTATCGGAAGCAAAAAAATGCTTCTAAGGGATGTTATAAATATGGACATAGGCTCCGTCGTAGAGCTCAACCAGCTTGCAAACGAACCGCTAGATATACTGGTGGATAACAAAAAAATAGCAGAGGGTGAAGTCGTCATTGTAGACGGAAACTTTGGCGTACAAATCACCTCTATAGGAAGCAAAAAAGAGAGACTGGAGCAGCTAAGAAGCTAAAGCAAAAAAGGCTAAAATAGTGTCCCTAAACAAGCCTAAAAGAAGCCTTTAATGATAGATTTTGACAAGTTCGTAAAATACTCAAAAGCGGGTCCTCGCTATACTAGCTATCCGACCGCCGTTGAGTTCACTGAAAAATTCACGGAAATAGATTTTTTAAAACAATTAGAAGCCTCCAACGACAAAAGTAGACCGATGTCTCTATATTTCCATCTCCCTTTCTGCCGTTCTGCATGCTACTTTTGCGGCTGTAATGTCGTATTTACAAGCAAAGATGACAAAAAAACAAGATACATCGAATACCTCAAAAAAGAGATGGCGATACTCGCAAAGCACCTGAATGTAAAAAGAGCAGTAAGTCAGTTGCATTTTGGCGGCGGAACACCGACATTCTTTAGCGCTGAGGAGCTAAGAGAGATAATTGCGCTTATCCGCTCGTACTTTACAAACTTTGAAACGGACGCAGAAGTTTCTTGCGAAATAGACCCCAGATTTTTAAACGAAGAGCAGATGAAAGTCCTTGCGGATGGTGGCTTCAACAGAATTAGCTTTGGTGTACAGGATTTTGATGAAAAGGTACAGGCGGCAGTACATAGGACGCAAAGCTTTGAACTAACAAAGGCGGCCGTAGACCTAGCTAGAAGATACGGGATACAAAGCATCAATATGGACCTCATATACGGCCTACCGCACCAGTCGCTAGAGACCTTCAAAGAGACACTCAAAAAATCGGTCAGCCTTGATGTCGATAGATTCGCCGTATTTAACTACGCACATGTGCCTTGGCTCAAAAAGACGATGAGAAAACTAGACGAAACAACAATGCCGCACCCAAGCGAGAAGCTCTCCATTCTGAAGTTTACGATTGATTATATGAGCGAGATGGGCTACAAGATGATAGGAATGGACCACTTCGCAAAGCCGACCGACGAGCTATTTTTGGCGATAGACAAGGGCGAACTCAACAGAAACTTTCAAGGCTACACGACCAAAGGCGGCTCCGACCTCATCGGTGTAGGGCTAACCAGCATATCGGAGCTAGATGGGTGCTATAGCCAAAACCATAAAGAGATGGATGAATACGAAGCGATGATAGATGACGGAAAACTTCCGGTACACAGAGGTGTGGCGCTAAGCGAAGACGACAAGATACGCAAAAAAGCGATTATGGATTTGATGGGCGGCTTTAGGCTATCTTTTGCCTCTCTTGACAAAGAGTTTGGGATAAATTCAAAAGAGTATTTCAAAGAGGCTCTAAGCAAGCTTGGCGAATTTGAGGCTGATGAGTTGTTGCGGCTAACAAGTGAGGGTATAGAAATATCGCCGACAGGCAGAATGGTGGTACGAAATATAGCCATGTCGTTTGACGCCTACCTAAGCGCAGATGATGCGAATAAAAACAAGTTTTCTAAAACCGTATGAAACAAGAGTTAATAGACCTAATCAAAACCGGCGACGACTGCGTCAAATGCGGCAAGTGTATCCCCGTATGCACGATACACGCCATCAGCCCCGATGAGACGACCAGCCCTAGAGGCTTTCTTGACCTGCTTGCCGCCCACAAAAGAGGCGATTTACCCCTCGACAAGGATGTAAAACGAATATTTGAGTCTTGCTTTTTGTGCACCAACTGCGTTGATGTCTGCCCGTCAAAGATTCCGACAGACACCGCCATTGAAGAGGTGCGCGCCGAAATAGCACAAGAGTTTGGTATTACATGGTATAAACGGGCTTTTTTCTGGCTTTTACGACACCGCACGGTGATGGATGTGATGGCAAAGCTTGGGTATGTATTCAAAACTTGCGCATTCGCGGACAAAAAAGAGCAAAACTCCATGCTACCTCGCTTTTATCTGCCTATCGTAAAAAGCGGCAGACTACTTCCCTCCGTATCAAAAACAAGTTTTCTAAATAGCCACGAAGAGCATATAGTCACCAAAAACCCAAAGCAAAAAGTAGCCGTATTTATCGGTTGTATGGCGAACTACTCGTATACAAATATCGGCGATTCACTAGTGCGAATACTTGAGAAGCTGGGCGTAGATATTTTGATACCCAAAAAACAACTCTGCTGCGGCGCTCCAGCATATTTTACCGGGGATTTGGATACCGTGCGCTACCTAATCAAAAAAAATGTGGAGTACTTTGAAGGCTTTATCGACAGCGTTGACGCTATCGTAGTACCGGAGGCGACATGCTCTTCCATGATGGTACATGACTGGGAGAAGGCCCTAAAAGATGAGCCGGAGTGGCTAGAGAGATGCGAAAAGATAATATCCAAAGTAAGCCTCGCCACAAAATGGCTAAATGACAACACAAAACTAAAAGAACTACTTGCAAAAGATGGTAAGCAGATGGGGCACTCCGTCACTTATCACGACCCATGCCATGCAAGAAAGACACAGGGCGTATGGAGGGAGCCAAGGGCGCTGCTATCCAAAAGTTACTCGCTCATAGAGATGGAAAACCCGAACCGATGTTGCGGATTTGGCGGCGTGACAATCCAGACGGAAAGATTCGAGCTGGCGCAAATGGCCGGAGCGCCAAAGGCAAAGATGATAGAAGAGAGCGGCGCCGATATAGTGAGCGCAGAGTGCTCCGCTTGCAGAATGCAACTAACAAATGCAATGCATCAAAACGGCGTCAAAACGCTCTTTAAAAACCCAATAGAACTGATAGACGAAGCTCTGAAACAATGATGGAGAACTGGCAACATATCTACTCAGCCTTCAATCCGGTCGCTTTCAAAATTTTTGCTCTTTCGGTGCACTGGTACGGGCTTATGTATGTATCAGCGCTTCTTGGTGTATACGCATTTGCAAGATGGCTTGCCGCCAAAGACGGCTACCCTTTTACAAAAGAGGATGTGGACAACTATTTCTTTTGGGCGGAAGTCGGGGTAATACTCGGCGCAAGGCTTGGCTATATACTTTTTTATGATACGCACACAGCATGGTATATCATGCATCCGTGGCAGATATTTAACCCGTTTATGGACGGCACATTCGTCGGCATAAGGGGATTTAGCTACCATGGCGGACTTCTCGGCTTTCTACTGGCCTCATATCTATGGTGCAAAAAAAATAAAAAAAGCTTTTGGCTACTAATGGATTTAACCGCAGTCAGCGCAGGCGTCGGATATACATTCGGGCGAATCGGAAACTTTCTCAATCAAGAGCTTGTCGGTAGACCGACCGATAGTCCTTTTGGCATCTGGGTCGGAGCAACACTTAGACACCCTTCTCAGCTGTATGAGGCGTTTTTTGAAGGAGTAGTCGTATTTGCGATACTCTACTCAATCCGTCTCAAAAAAACATTTGACGGACAACTTGCAATGGTTTACGGAATTTTATATGGATTATTGCGAGCATTTTGCGAATTCTTCCGTGAGCCTGACCCGCAGATAGGTTATCTACTCGGCTCATGGCTAACAATGGGGATGCTTCTATCGTTTATGACGGCGGTAGTTTCGGCGGTAGGATACGCATATATCAGGAGTAAAAAATGAATAAAGCCAGATTTGACGCCGCCGCAAAAGATTGGGACAAGAATCACACTAGAATCACGATGGCAACGAAGATAACATCGCAGATAATAAAAAACATACCGCTTCAAAACGAGCACACCGTAATGGATTTCGGGTGCGGAACTGGGCTTGTCGGGCTAAACATCGCTCCGCTTGTGGGCAAACTCATAGGAGCCGACCTTTCAAGCGAAATGCTTCAAAGCTTTGAGGCAAAAGCAAAAGAGCAGGAGCTAGAAAATGTGCATACGATGCAACTTGCCGAAAGCGCCGATTTTGGAGAGCATAAGTTTGATGCGATAGTAAGCGCTATGACTATGCATCACGTCAAAGAGCCGCACGATATATTCGCCAAATTTGCCGCTTGCATCAAAACAGGTGGCTTTGTCGGCATAGCGGACCTAGCAAAAGAGGACGGCAGTTTTCACTCCGACAATACGGGAGTGTATCATTTTGGATTTTCAGAAAATGAATTTGAAGAATTTTTTACTAAAAACGGTTTTGAAAAGCCTACCATTACGGTCGCGCATACAATAGAAAAACCGCACGCAAATTTTGATATATTATTTTGCTTTGCAAGGAAAATCAAATGAAAATTATTTTAGTAGCCATACTCGGTGCATTTTTATTCACTGGATGTATCGGCAAAATAGTCTCAGCGCCATTTAAGGTAGCCGGAGAGGTTATTGACATAGTATTACCATAGCAACTAAGCTCGTTAGTCAATTGCTATATTAAAAAAATTAAAGGAATAAAATGAGCGATAAACTACCAAATTGCCCAAAATGTAACTCTGAATATACATACGAAGACGGCGCCCTGCTAATATGTCCGGAGTGCGCTCACGAGTGGAGCAAAGACGCCAAGAGCGAGAGTGACGAACTAATAGTAAAAGACGCCAACGGCAATGTACTCAAAGAGGGCGACATGGTCACGGTCATCAAAGACCTAAAAGTAAAAGGCTCTTCGAGCGGTATCAAAATAGGCACAAAAATTAAAATAATGCGCTTGACTGAGGGCGACCACAATATCGACTGCAAAGTGGATGGTATAGGAGCTATGGGGCTAAAATCGGAGTTTGTGAAGAAGGTCTAAATAAAACTTTGCGAGAAAGGAAGCTTCTAATTTCCTATCTCGTCCCGACGACCTCTATCTCGCCTACATAAAACGACTTATCATTTGTGGCTATCAAATCGCACCTGTTTTGCAAGGCGCAGACATATTGGAGCACATCTTCCATATCGCAAGGTTGTGTGCTTTTGGTAATTACAAGAGCCTCTTTTATGGTGTTCATATCTATCGGTAGCACACTTACAAATGTCAAAATTTTTTCCAGTTCGCCTACTATTCTTTCTTTGGATAGTTTTTTGGCGCCCACATAATACACGGTGGTAAAAATATCGCAACTAGTAAATAGCTCGTCACCGTTTTTGATATACCCCGCAATAACTGATTTTGTACGCTCGACGCTCCCTCTGTCATTGTCTATTAAATCCAAAATGATATTCGCATCCAAAAACACTTTACGCATCAGATAGTTCCGCTTTTATTTGTCCATAAGAGTTGCCGCCTAGTTCATAGCTACCGAGAAGCTCCAATGCTTTTAGTTTTTTATCTATTTGTATCTTTTTATTTTCGCCGATTAGCTCATTGTATCTGTCGATACTGATGATTACCGCAAAAGGTTTATCCCTTTTTGTGAGAAGCAACTCTTCCTCATTTACCCTGTCAAGTAGGTGAATTTGTTGTTTTATTTGTGTGGATGTAATGGTTAGCATGGCATACTCTCCAAATTGTCTATTTGTACAATTGTATCATTATCCCATTGTAGAGTCAACGCATATAAGCCTAAAATGATTTTTTGGAGACCCCGATAGCGGCTTGGTGTCTTGATGGTGTTCTGTCGGATTCTGGGCTATTTCGTCAAAAGCATCAAGCGCTCTTTTTGCAAAAATCCCTGTTTTGCTTTTGCAAAAATTTGATTACAACCTTGTGATACCTGACCTCATACGCCAAGTATGCTTCTCGCTTCTTTTGATGAGAGCGTGTTCTTATCGTCTAGTTCTTTAATAGCCGTTTTGTATTGTTTTTCGTTTTCGGCTGTATAGATAGTGTCGTCTTTTACAAACCTCTCCAAAAACTCTTTTAGCTTATCGGCAGAGTTTGAAAAGTAGCTCTCTACCTGCGGATTGTCTATAGTTATAGCCAACATTTCAAAATCCTTTTTTGCCAAAATTATAACACAAAAACAAAATCGTATTTTGAAGCTTTTATTAGATGATAGACTGGCAGTTTATTTACCAATACCTTACCTCTCTCGCAATAGTGGCTAGAAAAATAGCCTATCCCCGTTTTCAACACAACAGAGTAAGGGAAAGCAAAAGATTATTTTTTGCGAGAACTAAGCATTATGTGAAGTGGAAGAGAAATAGAGAAATTAAGGAAAAAATAAGGAAAGACCCATTTTGGGGTCTTTTTAAATCCAATCAGCTATTTTCCAATGTCTTTTAACAGCTAAAAAACCTATAATGGCAGCGAATACAAAACCTAATGGTATTATTAAAATTCCTATTTCACTCATCAGATATCCTTTCAAGATTTTTTGTCCATAGATTCATTTTTACATAGGTCACAAAGATTGCTATAGAAACGAATATAAAAATAACAGCAAATACATATCCAACAATATTTGAATCTGCTATGTACTTTAGTGCATATGTACCAAACGCCCCACCAATTGCTAGCAAAATAATCAACTTCTTATAAAGTGAGTCAATAAGTTTGGCAACAATATCGGCTTTGTCTTTTCGTTCTTGTAATGTCATGCATGGATTATAGCAGATGTCTGTTTGTAAGGCAAGATAAGAAAATAGCATGATTTTTAAAGAGAATGGGCATTATGTGAAGTGGAAGAGAAATAGAGAAATTAAGGAAAAAGTAAGAAAAGTTTCAGAAGGGTGCCTGACACCCTTTTCCTAACGCTGAAACTCTTCCTTCCACGGTTGGGCAATCCAAAACAATACAACAATACAACAAGCACCAACTGCTATTGCTATAGCTTCAATCATAATACACCATCCATTTCTTGAATAATTTTTTTTATTTCCCGCTCAAGAGATTTAAGCTTATATCCAATGCCACCTATTGCAATTGCGCCAATCAAAAGCAACCATAAAACAACAAACGGCTTCTCTCCAGAAATAACAGCATAAACAAGAGCCGCCATTCCAGTCAACAGTGCAAGCAGGGCGGTAAAATACCTATCTTGTAATGTTTTTAAATAACTATACTCATACTCTAATTTATCTTTTTTGCTCATGAGGAAATTATAACACAAAAGAAGAAAACGCAAGATTGTTTTTTAAAGAGAATGGGCACTATGTTATTGAAAGAAAATATTAAGGAAAAGCATAAAATAGTGCCTGACACCCTTTTCTCTCTTTATATTTTTTTCCAACCTGTAGCGTCATGTTTTGCCACCCATACAAGTATTCCCAATGCTGCAGTAGCAACCAAAACTGCGACTATATCTACCATTTTAGAGCTCCTTTTCTAAATCATCTAGTTTTGTTTCTAAATCAGATTCAATTTTTTTATAATATAGTGCTATCGGCATAGTAGCAAGTAGCCCTATGATTGCAATAAAAAGTATATACAATGGTTTATCGCCAGTAATAACTGCATATACCAAAATAATAATAGCCGATACCAAACTAAGTAGAACATAAAACCAATCTTTTCGTTTCTCACGAAGTAAATCTATCTCTTTGTTTAGCCTATCTTTTTTGCTCATAGCGAAATTATATCAAAAAATGAAAGAATAAAAACAAAAAGAGGTATTTATTTTTTGAGAATGGGCATTATGTGAAGTGGAAGAGAAATAGAGAAATTAAGGAAAAAGTAAGAAAAGTTTCAAAAAGGTGCCTGACACCCCCTTTTTTATTTTTGTATTCTTTGACCCTGGGTCTTAAGGCAAAAACTTAATCGCAGCAATAACGATACCGCCAACACTTATTGTAGTTGCAAATGACCATATCATAAAACGATCCATTCTAGTCGCAATGGCATCGAAGCGTTTGTCTACTTGTTCGAAGCGTTTATCCATATCCTTTCGCAAATCAATCATTTCGGTTCGTAGGTCTTGGTCAAGATGCACAAAATGATTTGTTTGTGCTTTAAGGACAAGGACGATCATTTCATCGCTTGAGAGAGCTTTTCCATCGCCCATTTTAATGACGATTTCTTTTGTCTTTGTGTCAAGCCACTGTTCAAAAATATTGTCTTCAAACATAATAAACCCTTTTTATGTTTTATTCTATTTTATTGAGATTATATCAAATGTCGCAATAAAAAAGTATTGAATTTTTAAAGAGAATTTGCATTATGGGAAGTAGGTGGGGAAAGAGAAAAGTTTACTAATAGTACCTGGTACCTATTTTGTAGCAGTATAATATTTATGTCTAATTTTACCGACACATAAATGACGCACTTCATCAGGAAAAGATAAAGGCACTTCTAAAAGATTTTCATCTTGCCATAACAATTGAGCATCAACAAAATTTATACCATGTTTTTGATCATTTATATCTGATTTATTGCTATCATATTCAAATTTCATATTGTTATTATACCAAAATATAAAAAAGAATTTTTTTCATGAGAATTGTTATTAGGTTAATAAAATGAAAAATTGAGAAAAGTTTACTAATAGTACCTGGTACCTATTTTTGTATGAGCGCAATGTCAGCGGTAAGATATAACGACGAGATAAAAGAGTTTTATGATAGGTTAAAAGCAAATGGTAAACATACTACTGTAGCTCAGGTTGCTGTGATTAAAAAAATGATTGTTATTGCTCACGCTTTGCATGTTAACAATTGCGCTTATGATGCTACTTTTTATAGGAAACAGTGTGGAGTGGGCGCTAAATTGGAGGTTTGTGCTTAGATTGGGGATTTAGGGGAAATAATGGGAAATTGTTGGGGTTTTTAATGGGGGTTTAAGGTGGCAACTGACACCCTATTATACCTATTCTCAAGGACGGGTGGTCCAAGCCACCCTTTTTTATATTAACGAAAGAAAAATTTAAGAAAATGTATCAAAAGTGCCTAGTGCTCTTTTCTAAGCAATGAAAATAGTATGCGCTCCAATATTAGAAGTACTAACGGCCGTGACACCATTGCCTAATAAAACGGCTACCGTGTTGTCGTCATCTGCTGTGGTAGCGCCCTCTCCAAACAGATATATACCGCCTGAATAGTCAAAGACTACAACTTCTCCTACTGCACCTGTTGCCGACTTAAAGGCATCATAAAAAGCAGAGGCATCAGCACCTGTTTTTGTGGCTACCCCACTGTTAATTGTCCAGCCATCAACAGCTGTAGCCCAAACTGCAGCTGTGCCACCAGTAACAATTTTTTCATCAGTTAGATTGAATGTATAATCCATGATTGTATTATGCTTACCGAATGAATAATCTCCACCAGCCAATAGGGTAAATGTATCAGCCCCTCCAAAACCTTCCATCAGATCGTAATTTGTGGTTGCATCTAAAGACTCATTACTTGATGTGCCAAGGATTACCTTGCCGACATAGACTGATTCATTGCCTGCTATATCATACGCAGATATAGTATGAGCTGAAAGAGTAGTTTGCTCTGCTAAAGTAATATGATAAATGTATCCTTCAGTCTTATCAACATAAATGCTCGGAACTGTTTGTTTAATCACAACTCTTCCAGAACCAGCAAATACAGTCATTACATTGCTATTGCTTGGATGAAATCCGGCTGTTTGCAGCGTTATCGGCGTTGTATCTACAACCACATCTAAATCTACAGAAATAGCAGAAGCGTTATTCGCAGCATCTGTTTGAAATGCGTTAATATGATATACACCTTCAGTCAATGTAATATTATCTATAGTCCACACACCGCCTGCAACTGTTGCTGTTCCAAGAGATTCACCACTATCCATAACACCGTCATTATCAGCATCAGCAAATAGTGTAACCGTAGCACCATTCTCACCCGTACCGTCAAAAGTTAGTCCGGTTGCATTTTTTGTGATGTTGTCAGAAGTAGAACTACCCGTATCGTCCGAAGCTGCCAAGTTGAGCGCTGCTGGAGCATCTGGCGCTACAACATCCGCAATCGCAGGAACAGTAGAAGATGTTGTGCCAATCCATATTGTGTTAGTTGCTGCGCCTGTGCTTACCCCTGTAATTCCCGTAACCCCATTTAGCCAAACTGCATGGTTATCGTCGTGTCCATTGGTTGCTCCTTCGGCAAACACATAAGTACTTCCCGCATATTCAAATGCCGCTACTTCGCCGGCATTCGCACCTACCGCTCTAAACGCTTCAAGAAAATCATTTGCCGTAGCATCTGTTTTTGTAACAACACCGTTTGAAATTGTCCATCCTGCTACGGGAGTAGTCCATGCAGACACGGTTCCGCCAAATAATAGCTTATCGCCGCCAACATCTGCCGTGTAGTCGCCAATAGCATTAAGGTTTATTTGTTGCCCAACCGAAACATTAGTAGGGATATCAAAAACATCTGCTCCGCCAAAACCGTACATAGTTTCACCATATGTTGTAGCCGCTATATTGTCTGCATCGGTAGTGCCAAGAATAAGATGAAAACTACTCTCCGCAGTATTTCCTGCCGTATCAAACCCCGTTGATCTAACAACGGTTACCGAACTTTGAGCCTCTACACCGAGTGTTTTGCCCTGCCCTGCTGCATTAACTACAGCCCCAATATTCATGATTAAACTATCATCTGCTTTTCTAAGTCCTACATATCCCGTTTCGCTTAAAATCACCCCGACATGTGCAGCATCTATCGGGGATGCATTTGTAACAGTTGGTGCTGTCGTATCTACCACAAGACTTAACACACTAGATGCAACACTCGTATTATTTGCAGTATCTGTAGCTTTTGCCGCTAGTGTGTGCGTACCTGCGGCCAATGATACATCGATACTAAATGCGCCACCCGTAGCTGTGCCGCTACCCAAAAGTGTTGTACCATCAGTGTCGTAAATTTTGACCGTAGAGCCTGCTTCAGCGCTACCAGTAATTGTTAACCCAGATGTCTGACTAGTAATTCCATCTGTGTCTAAAAAACCTATATCATCTGCCACTTCCAAAGCCAAGCTCATAGGAGCATTTGGAGCAGTTGTGTCTGCTGTTCCACTGTCACCGCTCGGAGGCGTAGTTGATGTTGTTGGCGTTGTTGGCGTTATTGGCGTTGTCGGAACAACAGGTGTCGTAGAAATGACGATCCCCGGATCAATCCCCCCAATAGTAGCATTGGTTATTAGCGTATCCGCCGTACTCCCCGTAAAGCTACTAGTAATTGTCGCCATACTTGTGGTTCCACCGGCAATAGCAGTTCCCAGAGTATCTTGGACTACCTCTTGTATTCTGCCTATCTGACCCAATGAGGCATTAAGGGTGGACGGCGTAGCGCTACTTACTTGCGCATCTATCTTACCGTTATTTTCAGCCAGCATGTTTGCTATGCTTTGCGTATTTGTATTCATAGCTGTCATTATGGTGCTACTAGAGGCAGTACTTGCTACACCCGCTAGTACGGAGTTGATAAGCGAAGCGCTAGATAGGTTTACTGTAGTTCCTGCAGTAGCCGCAGCGCTAAACTGAGCCGCTATCGTAGTAGCCGCGCTCGACATAGCAGCCGCCATCTTTGTGTCATTCAGTGTTTCACCCGCACCGGTTAGAGCCGACACTGCATTTGAGAGGATATTATTTACCTGTACATTTGCCGCTTGAAGCTTTAGCGCTTCCGCCTTCTGAGCATCTGTTGCAGTAGATGAGCTCATGATAGTTAGAGGGTTTGTGGTAGCTAGGTCTATGTTGCTTGTGATACCTAATGCGCTTTTGATAGCTGTTTGCGCTGCTGCCACATTTGAACCGTCCGCTACTTTTTGAGCTATAAGTGTACTTATTGGAGATATGATAGTTGAGCCCATAGCGGATGTAAATATTGCTTTACTGGCTGCATTTGTAGTGACATCTGTGCCACCTGAGGCCACTAGCTGACCTATGCCTCCACGAAGCGTAAACTGTCCGGATGCATCTGTTGTTGTGCTTATCTCACCTGCGTCCAGTCTGCCGTTAAAGTTACCATCTAGAAATACTCTAGCGCCGCTGATATAGCCGTCCATTACAGTACCGTCAATAGTAGCGCTGTTAATAAGAGCTTTTGCAGTTGTTACGCTTGCAGCATCTGCGGTGACCACCTTAAGTATATTAATAGCCTGCGTTCCATCATTATTGCCACTATTTACAAACTCTATTCCAACCGATGCCCTGTTTGTTAGATATAGACCATCGTTTGACCCATTTGCGTGTGCCGCATCGATAATGTTTTGAATAAAACTCTCTTTTTTTGCATTTCCACTATCGATCGCATTAACCCAGAATGCTTTTCCTTCAGTATCCGATGATCTTCCTAAGACATTGTTATAAATGGCTTCCACAAAATCAGATGTTGACATACCCGTTGGATATTTTAGTGCAGTTTCAGCCTGTTTTGTCATCCAATCTGTTGCTATTTGTGTCATTGTCATTTTTCCAGAGTCTAGCTGCTCTAACCAAAATGCAGCTCCAGTAGCATCTGGTGCCCTATTGAAAACAGCAGTATAAAGCTCTGAAATTTGAGTTTGTTGTTGTAGTGTTGCCATTTAGTTCTCCAAAATTAAAATAAATAATACTTAAAGACCCTTCGCGATGTTGACGCAAAAAAGCTTTTTGTATCTATGTACAATATATCTTGCTTGCGTTACAAACTGCGTTATATTTTTGAAAATTTTTTGTTTTTTATTTACAGATTGGTACACTTTGCCCAAATAAGGACATATAATGTTTAGATATTTTTGGTTTTTAATATTTTGCGCATTTAGTCTTTGGGCTGCTCCTATTGAAATCTTGGAAGCAGACAACAATATATCCATACTAGAGCACTCAGAAGTATATGTAGAGCAAAATGCCAAAATACAGCATCCGGTCACCCCAAAGACGGAGGGGGTATATAAGCCATACGACTCAGACTTTATCTCAAGAGGATATACAACCGATGAGGCGGTTTGGGTACGCTTTGTGCTTCGTAATACATCAGACAAGCCGCTTGAGCGGATGCTGCATATCGACAACTCGATGCTGGATAGTATCACACTGTACGAAGAGGGTGGACAGCTCGTTCATGCGGGTGTGCTAAATTATGGCAAATTTGACGGGATAATTGACTTTCATCTGCCGCTACTACTTCAACCAAAAGAGACCAAAACATACTATCTGCGCATACTCTCCAACTCCTGCGCCACATACTTTCATCTGAATGTAGAGACCGAAAATAGCTTGTGGCTCAAAAACAACAAACGAGAGCTGATACTTACCTTTTTTGCCTCCGTCATGATAGCCCTTGCCATATACAACGGTTTTATATACGCTTTTACCAGAGAAAAGGTCTATCTCTATTATGTGATATTTTTGATATTTGCCACATACAACCATTTTTTCTCATATGCCGCAATGATTATGCCGTTTTATTATTTTTTCGGAGTTTCAGATGCTTTTATAGAATGGTTTACTGCAATAGACGCATATCTTGGCGTGTACTATATGCTTGTTATATCGTCGGCGTTTGTGCTATTTTTTATGGAGCTTATCGACTCAAAACGCTTTGGAGCGGCGCACAAGATACTCAAAAGCTTTTTGCTGATTTATGCGCTCATCGGGATAATCTCCGCCCTTGGTATACGCTACTCTTTGGACTGGGCGGCATACGGATGTTTTACTATGCTCCTTTTCATTATGGGGGTTGTCGGCTATCTCGTGTACAAAAAAGAGGAAAACTCCCTATATCTGCTCCTTGGACAGGGTGCACATATATCTGGGTATATTCTGTTTTTCTCATACAATATTGGTGCATACATACCGGATGGCGGCTACTGGTATTTTTATGAGATGAGTCTAGCGTCTGATGCCTTCTTGTTTTCTATAGTGCTATCCAAAAAGCTTAGCCGCACAAAAGCTCTTGAAACCGCTTTGGCTACGCAAAAAATCCTCATACGAGAGCTGCACCACAGGGTCAAAAACAATCTACAATTTATCGTCTCCTTGTACCGTCTCAAACTCAAAAAACATCTGAGCGAGAGCGGCAAAGAGATGCTAGGCGAAGCAGAGCAAAATATCCGCTCCATCGGCAAAATACACGAAATACTCTACAACCAACAAAATATCTCCGAGCTAAGCGCATACGAGTATTTCGGGGATTTGGTAAACGAGATACAAAGAGGGTATCCGGCGGAGGGTGTCAATATACGCATAGACGGCGAAATGCGACTAAGTATCGACCATGCGATTTATTGTGGGCTTATCGTCAATGAGCTTGTGACAAATGCACTGAAATACGCTTTTGCGGATAAGGGCGGAAATATCGATATTTCACTTGGCAAGACAGCGTCCATAAAGACACTGATAATAGCAGATAACGGAGTAGGATATGACCTCAAAAGCCACAAACACTCATTTGGCTTGTCTCTCGTCGAGAAACTGGCAAAAGATGAGCTAAAAGGGGAGTTAACCACTTCAATAAACGGTGGCACGAGCCATACTATAAAATGGGGCTAAGACTCCATTTTGTATCCGGCAGATTTGACGGCTACGAAGATAAGTCTTTGCAATTTGCCCCTTAATCTATGAAATAACTGTCTTCTAGTGGTGTCGCTCACCACCTCATCCATCCATATCACTTCGTCAATATACGAAAACGGAACCAACCTACCCCTAGAGTGCAGTAGTATTAAAAAAAGCTGCTGCTCTTTTGTAGTCAGAGCAATGCGATTACCGTCCAAAAATAGTAACTGCCTTTTTTTGTCATAGCTATATCCATTGCTTATGTCCACCATATAACACTCTCCGGCAATCTTCATGGCGCAAAGCTTTAGAGCGGCTACTAGCTCCTTTTCCCTAAAAGGTTTTATAATATATCTGGAAAAGTTGACATTTGAAACTCTTTGTAGTGTCGCATCATCGTTAAATGAAGTCAAAAATATTACCTGCAAGTTATAGATTTCTTGAAGCCTTTTTGTCGTTTCTATGCCGTCTGTATCGCCTTTTATTTGGATATCCGAGACAATAATATTTATATGATTTTTTGAAGCTACTTTTAGCGCACTTGACATATCGGAAGCCGTAAAAGCCGCAAACCCACTCATCTCATCAACTATACTTTTGATGTCCATAGCTATTATCGGGTCATCTTCCAATACAAGTACATGCAGCATCAAAATCCCTTCACTCTTTTTATAAAGTATATCTTGACGGCGTTATAATTTGCGTTATATTTTTACTCTTTTGCATCCGCAAGCGTAACCGCAAAAAGCACATCATGCCCGACTTTTTCGGCGCACGCTTTAGCTTCTAGTAGCGTCGTACCCGTAGTCACTATGTCGTCCACTAGCACAATGTCTTTGTGTCTTGCGCCTTTAAAATCAAAATCTCTTGGATTGTTTTTGCGAAATTCTAGTGTTTGGCCTGCATAGACTACGCCGTTTTTGGCTCTCATGGATTTGTACTCTGGGATAAAAATATCTGATTTTAGGGCGTTGGCGAGTATTGCTGAGTGCGAATAGCCGTTTTTGGTGTTGTCGTCTATCGGGATGGCTGAGATTTTGCTCTCATACTCGAAGTTTTGGGCGAATTTTTTGAAGCTGTTGTTTGCGAGTTGGCGCAATATAAAGCTTCCGGCTAGTTTGTGTTTGTAATGAATAAGTGATGAAATTTCGGAGTATTTATAGAAGCTAAAAACCCTTAGGTCTTCAATATCTCTGGTAAAAAATGAGGGGGCAAGCGCCCCCTCCATGCAATTGCGGCATATATGCCTCAGGCTAAATGAGTTGCAGACTATGCAACCTAGCATTTATCTGCCTCTATATCCGCCTCTGCCTTCTCCGCCTTCTCTTGGAGCTCTTGGTGCGCTGTCTCTATCTCTTGGAGGTCTAGACGAGCCGCCTCTGTCGTCTCTTTTATATTCAGGTCTAGGTGCTCTGTCACCTTCAGGTCTTGGAGCTCTATCGCCGTCAGCTCTAGGTGCTCTATCACCCCTATAACCGCCGCCGCTAGAGCCGCCTCTGTCACTAGAACCTCTGTAGCCGCCGCCACCGCTTCTATTGCCAAATCTTCCTCTAGAGCCGCCTCTGTCGCCGCCTCTGTCGTTTGCTCTAGCTTCTAACATTTTTTCTAGGTTTTTACCTCTAATGCCTATATTTGCAGGACCTTCCGCTTTGTTTTTTGAAACGATTTTTGAAAGAAGTTTCATACAAAGAGTAGATATATCCATCTCATTAGTCATTTGCGCAAATAGCTCAGTCGCTTCGTCGCTAATCGCTTGGTGTTTGATTTTATCAACCAATTTAACAATTTTTTTGCTTTTTACATCTTCAAGAGTCGGAACTTCCATGTGATATATTTGAGCTTTTGTAACAAGCTTAATTCTGTTTAGCTCTCTAAATTCAAGAGGCTTAACAAGCGTTACGGCTTTTCCTGCTTTTCCGGCTCTTCCCGTTCTTCCGATTCTGTGAACATAGCTCTCAGGGTCAAGTGGAATATGGTAGTTAAACACATGGCTTACATCGTTGATGTCAAGACCTCTTGCCGCAACATCGGTCGCTACAAGGATAAGTACTTTTCCGGCTTTGAAGCTTTTTACGACCTCTTCTCTTTGTCTTTGCTCAAGGTCGCCGTGAAGCGCTTTTGCAGGATAGCCTCTTGCTACTAGCGTAGTCGATAGCTCGTCCGCATCTTTTTTTGTTCTACAAAATACGATAGCTCTTGACGGGTCTTCAAAGTCGATAAGTCTAACGATAGCGTCACTTCTCTCCCAATCTTCAACAACATAGAAGAACTGCTCGATATTTTCGCTTGTTACCTCTTTTGATTGTACGCTTACCGTTTTTGGCTCTTTCAGAATTTTTTCCGCAAGCGCCCTAATCTCTTTTGGCATTGTTGCCGAGAATAGAAGCGTCTGTCTTGACTTCGGTAGAAATTTGAATATCTCTTCAATGTCTTCCAAAAAGCCCATATCAAGCATCTCGTCCGCTTCGTCAAGAATGACATATTGCGGATTGAAATCTCTTAGTCTCTCGTTTAGCAAGTGGTCAAGAAGTCTTCCTGGAGTAGCTACAACAACTTGTGCGCCTCTGCCGATAAGGTCAACTTGTCTTGATATGCTCTGTCCACCGTAAACCGCTACGGTTTTGATGTTTGCAAATCTACCTAGTTTGTATAGCTCGTCGCTTACTTGCATACAAAGTTCTCTTGTCGGCGTAATGATAAGCACTTGCACGCCACCGTTCGGGTCTATTTTGCTCATAACCGGAAGACCAAACGCTGCCGTTTTGCCTGTACCTGTTTGCGCTTGCGCTACCATATCGTGACCCTCAAGTACTATCGGTATCGCTTGTAGTTGTATCGGGCTAGCTTCCGTGAAGCCTGCTTCCTTTACCCCTCTTAATATATTTTCATTTAATCCTAGATTGTCAAAACTCATGTAAAACCTTTTTATTACTTACGCTTTAACAAACCAAAGTCCGTCAAAGCTACGCTAAGCGCTGTGCTACTAAAGCTAGCCATCAAAGATGACAGAATTATTGTATGCTACGCCTACGCATTCATTTCCCATATACCCCATTAAAGGAGCGCCTATGTCAGAAATAGAGAAAAAAGAGGTCGCTAAACTAAAAAGCGATATTAAAGCGGATATAAAATCCGTCTTTGAAAATTATCTGTCGGTCTCAGGCTGGGATGTCCCCGAAAACGATGAAAATGTAAGCGCAAGTCTTATACTTGACGCTATAAAAGAGGCTGTGAGCGAACTCGAAAAAGACCTCTAATCTAGTTTTAGCACGGCTAGGAAAGCGTCTTGGCTAAGTTCTACTCTGCCTATCGCCTTCATCCGTTTTTTACCCTCTTTTTGTTTGTCAAGTAGTTTTCTTTTTCTACTTATGTCTCCGCCGTAACATTTGGCGGTCACATTTTTGCCCATAGACTTTACAGTCTCTCTGGCAATAACCCTATTTCCTATACTTGCCTGTATGGCAACCTCGAAAAGCTGTCTTGGAACCAGCTCTTTCATCTTTTTGACAAGCTCTCTGCCCTTGTATTCCGCTTTTAATCTCGGAACGATAAGGGAAAGTGCGTCGACGGCTTCACCCGCCACTTTAATATCCAGCTTTACGAGGTCGCCCATTTTATAGTCAAAGGGCTCATAATCAAAGCTAGCATAGCCTTTAGTGGCAGATTTTAATTTATCGTAAAAATCGATAACGATTTCGTTGAGCGGCACATCATACACGAGAAGAACCCTATCGAGACCGATATAATCCATCTTTTGCTGCGTACCCCTTCTGTCATTCATCAAGGTAATTATATTACCCAGAAAATCGTTCGGTACTATTACGGTCGCTTTGACATAAGGCTCGAAAATCGCCTCTATGCGCTGTACATCCGGAAGCTCACTTGGGTTTTGAACCCGCACAGACTCCCCGTTTGTCAGTTTCACATCATATACGACCGTAGGAGCGGTAGCTATGAGATCGAGCGAAAACTCTCTCTCTAACCGCTCCTTTACGACTTCCATATGGAGTAGGCCTAAAAAACCTACCCTAAATCCAAATCCTAGAGCGATTGATGTCTCAGGCTCAAAGGAGATGGATGCGTCGTTTAGCTTTAGCTTGTCGAGAGCATCCCTTAGATCTTCAAATCTATCCGTGTCTATTGGGTAAAAACCCGCAAATACGAACGGTCTAGGCTCTCTGAACTCACCCACAGCTTCGCTGCATGAGTTCTTAGGATCGGTCACCGTATCCCCGACTCTAAGCTCCTTCACATTTTTTACTCCGGTAACCAAAACACCTATCTCTCCGGGCTTAATGGAGTCTGTGCTTTCTGGATGTAAAGGATGGGGATAAGTAAGGCTTTGGACATTGTATTCCTTGCCTGTACTCATCACCTTTATAGGAGTGCCTTTTTTCAGCTCTCCGTCAAATACTCTCACGATTGCGAGAGCGCCAAGGTAACTATCAAACCAGCTATCGTAAATTACTGCCTTCAAAGGAGCGTCAATCGACCCCTTAGGCGGCGGTATCACATCAATAAGGGTATCTATCAGCTCTTTGATACCGATGCCGGTCTTTGCGGAGATCATTACGGCATGGGAGCAATCAAGTCCGATACTCTTTTCTATCTCTTCCATCACCCTCTCAGGCTCTGCGGCAGGAAGGTCTATTTTGTTAATAACGGGAAGTATCTCAAGATTGTGCTCTAACGCCGTATATACATTCGCAAGCGTTTGGGCTTCGATACCCTGAGATGCGTCAACAACAAGAAGCGCACCGTCAGATGACGCAAGAGACTTTGACACCTCATACGAGAAGTCAACGTGCCCCGGAGTGTCTATCAGGTTGAGGATATACTCTTGGCCGTTTTTGATGTATTTCAAACGGACACTTTGTGCTTTTATCGTAATACCACGCTCTTTTTCTATATCCATCGTATCAAGAAGCTGAGAGTGCATCTCTCTTGCGGTTATAGCGCCGCACTGCTCTATGATTCTGTCAGCCAGCGTACTTTTGCCGTGGTCGATATGGGCTATTATAGAAAAATTTCGAATATTTTGCATTCAGTTCCTATTGATTTAACAGACTATCGTCTAGTTTTAACTCTTCGTTATCCATAACACCAATGCCTCTATCTAGCACCTTTGTTGCTATCTCTTTGGCTTCTTCAAGCGAGTGCATTGCACAAGTACCGCACTGATATATATTTAGCTCGGGTATGCCGCTCTCGCTTTTTACCCTCAAAATATCTTTCATAGCCTCTTGCCATGCAAAACCAACTCTTTTTTCGTCAGGCGTACCGATAAGACTCATATAAAAGCCGGTTCTACACCCCATCGGGGATACGTCGATTATCTCTACATCTTCCGCATTTAGATGCTCCCTGATGTATCCGGCAAACAGATGCTCAAGTGTATGAGTACCTCTTTCGCCCATCATTTCAACATTCGGGGCAAAAAAACGAAGGTCAAAAACGCTGATTTTATCGCCACCGGGCGTCGTCATAATTTTTGCAAGCCTAACAGCTGGGGCTTTCATCTTCGTATGGTCAACTTTAAAACTATCTAGTAGAGGCATTATTCGTCATCCATTTCATAAAAATCTTCGTCTTCCTCGTCTTCGAGGTCGTCAAACGAGACATAATCGTCGTCATCGTCATAATCAAGCTCACCGTCGTCGTCGAAACTACCGAATGCGCCAGTTTCGTCATCGTCATCTACATCGCTACCGAATATATTGTCTTCAAAATCGTCTTCAAACGCCATTTCAAATCCTTTTATACTAGGAAAAGACTGTTTACGCTCTCATTGTGGTAAACTCGTCTTATCACTTCGCCAAATATCGTAGATACCGTAAGCACGGTAACCTTTGGAGACTGCGTATTGTGCGGTATCGTATCGGTAATTACAAGCTCATCTAGCTCGCCCTTTTCAATTCTATCAAAGGCCGGACCAGACAATACGCCGTGCGTGCAACAAGCAGTTACCGAAGTAGCGCCTTTGGCTTTTAGAGCTGCTGCCGCTTGCACTATCGTACCCGCCGTATCTATAATATCGTCTACAAGAATAACATCTTTACCCTCGACATCGCCGATAATATTCATAACTTCGCTCTTGTTGGCCTTCTCTCGTCTTTTATCGACGATGACAAGGTCAAGACCCATTTTGCTAGCCATACTTCTAGCTCTAGTCACGCCGCCAACATCCGGACTTGCGACTATCGGGTTTTTGAGGTTTTTGTTTTTGATATACTCGATAAATACCGTAGAGCCGTAAAGGTTATCCACCGGAATATCAAAAAATCCTTGTATCTGTCCTGCATGCAGGTCCATCGTAACAACTCTCGTAATACCGGCGGATTCGATAAGATTTGCTACTAGTTTGGAGGTGATAGGCACTCTAGGGGCCGCTTTTCTATCTTGTCTCGCATACCCAAAATACGGGATAACCGCCGTAATAGACTTAGCAGAGCTTCGTCTAATAGCGTCCGTCATAATAAGCAGTTCCATTAAATTGTCGTTTGTCGGAGCGCATGTCGGTTGTATAATAAATACATCTCTACCTCTAACGCTCTCACTAATTTGACAGTTTATTTCCCCATCGGAGAACTTAGAGATATTAGACTGCGATAGACTAACATCCAAATATTTTGAAATATTCTCGGCAAGTAGCGGGTGAGCGCTCCCTGAGAAAATCTTGTAACCTCTCATCATATTACCTCGGCTAAAAATCTGCCGGAATTATATCAAAACTCTGCTTTGAGGGGTTTAGGTTATATATCCACCGCCTATCACTTTGTTGCCCTCATAAAAAACTGCGGCTTGACCTTTGGCTATCGCAAACTGAGGTTTTTTGAGCGTTACCTTCGCCCTGTCACCCTCTATCTTAACAATTGCGGGTGTCTTTTCGCTTCTATATCTTACCTTTACCTCGCACTCAAACTCTGTTGAGGGCGAAAACATATTCAAAGCCGCAACCTCAAAGCTATCTTCAAATATCGCATCTTTGGCGCATACGACGACGCTATTTGTCTTTGCATCTATCTCTTTTACATAGAGCGGTATGTGCGAGAGCGGCACATCAAAACCTTTGCGCTGTCCGACCGTGTAGTGCATAAACCCCTTATGAACCCCTACCTCTTTGCCATCTTCGTCCACTACTTTACCGCTTTTGTCGGTATCTACGCCAAGCTCATTTAGCGTTTTAATGTAGTTTTCTTCGACAAAACATATCTCCGTACTCTCTTTTTGTTTTGATAACGATGCAAACTCCGCAATAAGAAGCGCCTCTTCTTTTAGCTTCGCCTTTATGGAGTCGCCCAATGGAAAAATAAGATGCGGCAAACTCTCTTTTCGCACATTAAAAAGAAAATAACTCTGGTCTTTGCTCTTATCCGCCGCCTCATAGAAGTACTCGCCGTCGCATTTGACATAGTGTCCGGTAGCAAGATAGTCATATCCTTTATCGGCGGCAAATGCGGCTAATGCGCCAAACTTTATCTCACGGTTGCAAAAGGTACACGGATTTGGCGTAAGACCATTGCGATAATGCTCAATAAACGGATTTATAACAAATTTTTGAAAAGCCTCTTCTAGTGGGACAACTTCGTATTTAATACCTAAATATTTTGACACCCTATCGATATTTGCGATATTTTGGGAGTGTGAGGCTTCATCGGCGTGGAGCTTTAGATACACACCCAACACATCATATCCGGCATCCACCATTCGTTTGGCGGTCATTGAGCTATCAATCCCGCCGCTCATGGCGACTACGACTTTTTTATTTTCCATTCTTAATCGCCGTATCCAAAGAACAAGACTCTCTGGAGCATAGATTTAAAAGGCTTTGGTACACTTCACTATCGCCTAGCCCCTCTCTTTCTAGCTCATCTAGTTTGCTGATTATGTTTTGCTTTGTTATCTCTATCGCCTCCAAAGGATCATCGGTAAGCTTCAAAAGCTCCAAATCTTTGTGCGAAATAGTCTCAAGCTCCAGCGGACTAGTCTTCAAAAACTCCAAAAGCGGAGTCCAAAAATCTACGCCCACAAGAATAATACTAATAGGAAATATTTTGCCGGTCTGCACAAGCGTAAGTGCCTCAAATAGCTCGTCAAAAGTCCCAAATCCGCCTGGAAATACGACATATGCATAAGAATATTTTACAAGCATAACTTTTCTCACAAAGAAATAGTCAAACTCTATGCTCATCGTCGTATAAGGGTTTGTTTTTTGCTCGTGCGGCAGGCTAATATTGAGCCCGATAGACTCGGTCTTGCCACTCTCAAAGGCGCCTTTGTTTGCCGCCTCCATGATACCGTTAGACCCGCCCGTTACGACATTAAATCCGCTCTCTGCATACATAAAAGCCAAACGGCTTGCTTCCTCATAGTATCTGCTACCAGGTTTAAGCCTTGCGCTACCGAAAAATGTGACTGATGGTCCAATGTCTTTTAACACATCAAACCCCTCCACGAAGTTTGACATTATCTTAAAAACACTCCAAGGATTATCGGCCTTGACATCTTTGATATGAAATTTAGTCGTATTTTTACTAAAATCGTTTTGCATCTATTTTTTAACCTTTATGTTTAACTCTTCCGCCAAAAACATAGCCGTATGCCCTACGCCTTTTTTTGCCACCTCTTCAGGAGAGCCGATAGCTACTATCTGTCCGCCGCCGTTGCCGCCTTCAGGCCCCATATCTATGACATAGTCCGCATTTTTGATTACATCTAGATTGTGTTCTATGACGACTACTGAATTTTCTAGCTCTACAAGCTTGTGCAGTACGCCAGTCAGCCTGTCTATGTCGGCAAAGTGCAAGCCCGTTGTCGGCTCATCGAGAATATAGAGAGTCTTGCCTGTGTCTTTTCTGCTTAGCTCTTTTGAGACTTTGATACGCTGCGCTTCGCCGCCTGATAGCGTCACGGCATTTTGCCCCAAGGTGATGTATCCTAGTCCGACATCTTGAAGCGTTTTTAGCTTTTGGTAGATTTTTGGCACAACTTTGAAAAACTCTATCGCCTCGTCCACACTCATGTTTAGTACATCGGATATATTTTTGCCTTTAAACTCGATTTCTAGCGTCTGCTCGTTGTATCTCGTGCCTTTACACGCATCGCACTTGACCATAATGTCTGGCAAAAAGTGCATCTCTATCTTGATTTCGCCCTCGCCCTGGCACTTCTCACATCTGCCGCCTTTGACATTAAAGCTAAAGCGCCCAGGGCCGTATCCTCTTATCTTCGCCTCTTTGGTCTCCGTAAAGATATTTCGTATGTCGTCCATCACGCCCGTATATGTCGCCGGATTTGAACGGGGAGTTCTACCTATCGGGCTTTGGTCGAGATATATCACTTTGTCTAGTTTTTCTAGCCCTTTTATCTCCACACCCGCTATCTTTTGCACTTTTCTGGCGTTATTGAGAAGCTCTCTTGCTACCGGAAGAAGAGTCTGGATAATGAGAGAGCTTTTGCCGCTTCCTGATACGCCCGTGATACATACGAGATTCTTGAGCGGTATTTTTGCGCTCAAATCCTTGATATTGTT
>JFJP01037098.1_pt2 | contig 46711 bp, 32 predicted proteins | sample 431651 | NCBI WGS metagenome assembly JFJP01 (sample SAMN02602958, study PRJNA72255) | Microbial mat metagenome, whole genome shotgun sequencing project. | biome: fresh water; feature: sink hole; material: water; isolation source: purple microbial (photo- and chemosynthetic) mats found in...
ACTACAATTGTTTCATTATAAAACATTTATGTTTTATACTTAGTGGTCTCTATTTTGTTTAAATTCAAACTTAGTGTACCTACGTGTACTCTTTGGTCTCCCGATTCTCGGGATGTTCCATTAGTGTTAAGCCTCTTTTTTTTAATTGCGTAGCAATTTAATCAATATAAACTCTATTAAAAATAAAATGAGCTCTTTCCAATAGGTTCGATTTTTATTATTGAAACGAAAGTATCATAAAGACACAAAACCTATAAAAAAACTCTTCTAAAGTAAACTCTTTGAATCATTCCGTTCATTTTTTTTTGTGAGCTTACTTAATTATTGGTATTATATTTGTATGTTTGTAAAATAAATTCTACAATGTATCAGTTCAATGAAAAAGACTATAATATTTTTTATTATCGCAACAGTATTTTTAACGATTATTCTGCTAGCGCAAAACTCTAAATTGCCAATTACCAAACGTTGGGAAATAGTTGCAGAACTTACCGAAAAACAATTGCCCGAATCGGCATTGAAAGAAGTGGAAGCAATTCTGGCACAGGCTCAAAAAGAGAACAATTCGGTGGAAGTGATAAAGGCATTGCTGTATAAAATGCGTTTTACTTTAGAAATAAATCCCGATGAAGCGCCTGCTTTGATTCAAGATTTTGAAACATTCACAGAAAAAAGCATCGCCCCCGACGAACAAGCTTTATTGCATTCTATGACCGCAGAATTATATACCCAATACTATCAAAGTCAGTCTTACATGATCAATCAGCGCACGGATGTAAAAGGCATTGTTCCTGAAGATATAAAAGAATGGACAAAAAATATTTACTTCGATAAAATTACAGGCCACTTAGCAGCATCGTTGGCAAAACGGGATGAATTACAAAAAACTGACGCTTTGAAATATGCTTCTTTGCTGGAAAAAGGGGAAGACAGCCGCACTTTGCAACCCACATTTTTTGATTTTTTGGCGTATCGCAGTATTGTTATTTTACAACAAATAGGGCAAACCACTTCCATCAAAAACCCGCTCGCAGATGTACGTATGTTTTCTGATATTGAACAATTTAGCATTTTGACCCAAGATACAATTTATGCTGGCTCCATTGAAAATAAAATTATTGAAACTTATCAACAGCTATTGGTTTTTCGGTCAAAAACTGGCAACGTTCCGGCATTACTCTTTGCCGATTTGCAACGCTTGAATTATGTGAAAGACCATACTGAAATTGGCAATTCCGACTCAATCTATTTGGTCACTTTAAACCGCTTGGAAAAACAATATTCAAACAACGAAGCAGTGGTGGAAGTGTTGGCCGAAAAAGCAAATTATTATCTAAACCATTCCGAAATAGAGTTTAACAAAAAAATTGCTTACGAAATATGTACTGATGGCTTGGATCGTTTTCCATCTTACAAACGCATCGAATTACTTAAAAACATTCAGGGAACAATAACGCAAAAAAACATTTCTATTAGCTATAATCAAGTTGCAAAACCCTCCTCTAACTTACAAATCAAACTCAACAGTAGCAATTCAGAGAACTTACAACTAAGTGTTTATTTGGTAAATGCAACTGCCAAAGAGTATTTTAGGTTCAAACAAAACCAACGAAATGTGAAAGAACTATATCCAAAAAAGAGCTTGATTGAAACATGCCAAATAGAAATAACTGCTGACAATAATTTTGGAAACGTAGAAACCGAAATTGTAATTAATACTGGCAGATATGGTATTTACGAGTTCTGTTTGGAAACAATAGGAAACGAAAAAGCAGAAGAGCGCGCAATTGGCACATTTACAGTTACCGATTTGTCCATCATTAACAGGACGAACAACTCGAAATTATCAAGCATTTATGTGCTCGACCGTCATAGTGGAAGGCCGCAATCGGGAGTGAAAGTTTCTATGTTTACTAGCAAATGGACTGGTAGTGGATATGAGATTGAACCGACTATAAAGCTCACTTCCAATAAAAATGGTTTGTGTCAATTTCCAATTATAACTCATTATTCCAATAATATTTTCTTTTTTGAAAAAGACAATGACAAGTTTTTTTCTACCAATTCCAATTCGTTTTTTAATGAGCAAAACAATTACGAAAACAAAGATGTGAACATTGGCATTTTTACCGACCGCTCACTTTATCGACCAGGACAGACATTGTTTTTCAAAGGAATAGTATATTCTGCTAATAAATCAAAGCAAGAAACTGTAGCCAGAGCAGAATATGAAATAACTTTGTTTGATGCCAACAATGAGAAAGTGAGTAGCAAAAGTTTAAAAACCAATGACTTTGGGTCATTTGCAGGTGAGTTTATATTGCCCGAAAGTGGGTTGAATGGTGCTTATCGTATTCAAGCCGGTCAGTTTTCTCAAACTATTTGGGTAGAAGAATATAAGCGTCCAACTTTTGAAGTGAAAATTGACAAACCAAAAGCAGAGGTCCGTTTTGGCGAAAAGGTAACCCTCACTGGCAATGTGAAGGCTTATGTAGGCTACAACATTAGCAATGCAAAAGTGAAATACCGGGTGATTCGCCGCACACATCTTTATTGCTGGTGGTGGAGCGAGCCCGATAAGGAAATTATCAATGGTACAACCATGTCCAAAGCCGATGGAACTTTTGAAGTTACTTTTATTCCCGAAAAAACGAAGAATGAAATTAGCACATTTCGCAATGATCAGTTTTATTCCTACACCGTTTATGCCGACGTAACCGACACCAAAGGGGAAACGCAGCAAGGGGAGCAAACGCTTTCTGTGGGTGATAAATCACTGTTTATTATGGCAGAAATTTCTGAAAAAATAGATAAAAAGGAAACGTTAAACATAGAGCTTAGCACCGAAACGTTGAATGGAGAAAAGTTAAATTCAACAGTAAAATACAGTCTTTATCGATTGGAAGCATCTACTATTTTTGTCGAAAAACTTGATTCAAAAACAATGCTGAAAGAAGCAGAAAAAGTAATTTCTGGAAGCTTTGACACCAAAAACAAAAAACTGAATTTGAATGTAAACAAATTGGTCTCAGGCAGCTACAAAATAGTATTTACCACGGCCGATGCAAACGGAGCAGAAGTAAAACTTGAACGAACATTTGTGTTGTACAGCAATGATGATAAACGTCCGCCAGTGAAAAGTTATGTGTGGTTTTTGACACCCAAAACTGAATGCGCGGTAGGAGAAAATGCGCAAATTATTTTTGGTACTTCTACCAAAAACTCCTCGGTTTTATACGAACTAATGCTAGGCAATTTGGTACTGGAAAGTCGCTGGATTTCATTTTCCGATGAAATAAAATCGTTCCAAATCCCTTTCAAAGATAGTTACGGTGCTGGAGTAACGGCAATGTTCACTTTTATGAAAGACGAACAATTGTTTACAGAGTCGGTGCAAATAATGCGAAAAGTTGTAGAAAAGAAACTGTTGCCAACCCTTAGCGTGTTTCGTGACAAGCTTAAACCAGGTGGAAAGGCGGAATGGACGGTTACAATTCCAGAAAGTGCCAACGGTAAAAACACTGCTGAACTGCTGGTTGCCATGTACGATGCATCGCTAGATGCCTTACGACCACATAGTTGGAACTTCAATCCTACCTTTCGCGAGGCTGTTTTATATTCCCCTCAATGGGCTGCAAGTGGGGTGATTACTGGTGGTGATTATGTTTCGATAGTGGATACTTTCTATAACATTAAAGAATTTCAATTGGACCAACTCAATTGGTTTGGATTGAGCTTGGTACATCGGTATTATGGAGGAGGACGTGGCCACATGCGTTTAAGTAGTGCTGCTACAATGTCAAAAAATAGTGTTGTATCGGATGTAATAGAGTTAAAATCTCAAACGGAGTTAACTATATCTGCCAATTCAACTACAACATCGGATGTGAAGAAAAATGACATGGAAGAAATTAAGAATGCTAACATAGAAAAGCCTATACAAATCCGTACCAACTTCAACGAAACTGCATTTTTCTATCCTCAATTGCGAACCGATAAACAGGGCAATATTAATTTATCCTTCACCGCCCCCGAAAGTTTGACACGCTGGAATGTGAAGATGCTGGCACATACCAAAGATTTATTTTTCGGACAAAATGAAGCACAAGTAGTGACACAAAAAGACCTGATGGTACAAATAAATTTGCCACGCTTTGTGCGTAGGTCGGACAAATTGGTATTGATTGCCAATATTATAAACACTTCAAACAATGTGAAAACGGCCAATGTGAAATTAGAATTAATTGATCCTGAAACTGGAATGTCAATAAAAATTAAAGACAGTGGGGTTCAGACGATAACATTGCCTGCTAATAAAACAAAAGCGATAAAATGGGATTTAGCCGATTTTTCCAACTACGAACTGGTAATTTGTAAAGTGGTTGCTAAATCAGCTACTTTCAGCGATGGCGAGCAAAAATACCTGCCGGTACTGCCCGATAAAATTTTAGTAACCGAGAGTCTGCCGTTGATTATTCGTGGCAATGAAACACGCACTTTTAACTTTGAAAGTTTATATAATAACGTTTCGACAGTTGATTCTAAAAGTCTGACGATTGAATTTTCATCTAATCCAACCTGGTATGCCGTGCAAGCATTGCCAACAATTGCTATTCCGGAAAGCGACAATGCAATTGATTATTTTACAGCTTACTATGTAAATAGTTTGGCAACATATATTGCCAATTCCAATCCAAAAATTGCTGCCACCTTCGACCGTTGGAAAAAAGCGGGTGGCAGTAGAGAGGCCTTAATATCCAACCTTGAAAGAAACAAGGAACTGAAAAATATGCTACTAGAAGAAACGCCTTGGGTGATGGCTGCCAAAGATGAAACGGAACAAAAAAAGCAGATTGCGCTGCTGTTCGACCTAAACATGCAAAAAAATCAAGCACAACAATACTTGGATAAATTGATAAGTTTGCAAAAGCCTTCGGGTGGTTTTTCGTGGTTCAAAGACATGCCCGAAAGTCGGTATATAACTCAGGAAATCATGTTGAATTTAGCCAGACTAAATAAGATAACAGGAACTGTTAACTACCAACCCGTTAACTATCTTGAATCAGCCATAAGCTCAGCTTTAAATTATTTGGATTTGGAGATTGCACGTGATTTTCAAGAACTGAAAAAGCACAATAAAAACTACGAAAAGGAGATGTGTGTAGGCAGTATTCAATTATTCTATCTTCATCTGCGCTCCGAGTATCCAACTATTCCTGTGCATGTTTCTGCCCAGGAGGCGCTGAGGTTTTATACAGCTCAATCTGAAAAATACTGGACCAGTTTTTCCCTTTATGGCAAAGCAATGATGGCTGTGGTAGCTAATAGAAATGGAAAAATCCAATTGGCAAATAATGTGTTGAAATCGTTAAAAGAAAATGCCATGAAAACAGATGAGTTTGGAATGTATTGGGCTAAAAACACATCAGGTTATTTCTGGAACGAACGACCAATTGCTGTTCAATCAGCAATTATTGAGGCCTTTACGGAAATTTCCAGTACCCAGTCTGACATTGAAGAAATGAAAATTTGGTTGCTCAAACAAAAGCAAACCCAGCGCTGGGATTCTCCATTATCAACCGTTAATGCCATTTATTCACTGCTGCATTTTGGCACCGATTGGCTTGCAAATACAAGCACAGCCAAAATTACGGTGGGTAATATACTTTTGCAACCACAAAGCGTGGAAGCTGGAACTGGCTATTTCAAACAGACCATTCCTAAGGCAGATATTGAACCAGAAATGGCGAAAGTAACTGTTTCGACAACTATTGACGGCATTACTCGGAGTGAGGCCGTCAATAAGAGCTCAATTGGCTGGGGAGCAATGTATTGGCAATACACCCAGGACTTGGACAAGATTTCGGCACAAAGCAGTCCGTTGAAAATATCCAAAAAGTTATTCGTAGAAAAGATACAAGCATCTGGCAAAACCATGATACCAATTGAACAAACAAAAATTAAAAAAGGCGACAAAGTAATCACTAGATTGGTGATAACTACCGATAGAAACATGGAATTTGTGGCACTCAAAGATTTAAGAGCAGCTTGTTTCGAACCCGTCGACCAGCTTTCGGGTACCTTATGGAAAGAAAATATATGTTACTACAAAACCATCAAAGATGCTTCTACGCAATTCTACTTTTCGTATTTACCAAAAGGAACTTATGTATTTGAATATGACCTATGGGCAAACAATAGCGGTGAGTTTACCAGCGGGATAGCTTCATTGCAATGCCAATATGCACCTGAATTTACGAGCCATACTGGAGGCGAAAGAATAAAAATTTGGTAAAGATGTAGGACATGCGTCTATTTTAACAAGGCACAGCATGTATCCGTTTGTAACAAAAACAGCCACTACTAAGTGGCTGTTTTTTTATTACATGTAGAAACAATTCACGACCCAAACCGTGCATCTAATACAAAAAAATGTCAAGCCGCGCATCTCTACGCTTCATTATAAATACTTTGCGTTACCAAACCAGCAATTGTCAACCCAAAAATGGCAGGAATATGCGAGGTAGTACCGTTCACTTGCGCTTTGAGGCTACACCATTCGTGATTCACCAATTCGGGATTACCCGGACCATTTAATATTTTGGGGCACAAACATTTATCGGTGCCACAGGATGCATTTTCGCCGGCATTTTCGAGCAATTCATCACTGTACACGCACATAAACTTTTTACTTACCACTGTTTTGCTCTGACGAATACGCTTGCGCAATGCTGCTCCCAGCGGGCAGCCATCCACATTCCAAAATTCAGAAACTTTTATGCGGGTTGGATCCATTTTGAGAGCGGCTCCCATGGACGAAAACAACACAGCTTTGGTTTGCGTGGCTTTATGGATTAAATGAATTTTGTTGGAGAAACTATCAATGGCGTCAACAATAAAATCGTAATCATCAAGTCCAAAACTATCGTGAGTTTCCTGGCTATAAATCATTTGCAGCGCATTGATGTTCGCCTTCGGATTTATTTCCAGTAAACGCTCTTTCAGCACTTCTGTTTTTACCATGCCCACCGTTTTGGTTGTGGCTAGTAGTTGTCTGTTTATGTTGGTAACGCACACCCTATCGGAGTCCACAATAGTTAAATGCTGAATTCCAGACCGTATCAAACTCTCTGCACACCAACTTCCTACCCCACCAATGCCAAATATAATAACACGCTTTTCGCGTACTTTGTCCATTTTACTTTTTCCAATCAACAATTCTGTGCGTTGGAAAATACCCTTTTCAATACCCATTTCTATTATTTACAATTCAAAAAAATTATTATTAGAAGACATAAAAATTGGTCGATTTCAGCTTCTCCAATTGTTATTTTCATATCTAAACCGCCGCAAAGATACTACCATTCTTACTGAAATAAAACTTTATTGTCTCATTGCATTTAAAATTGTGAATGCTAACAATTATACGTATTTTTGTGCCTACAAAAAAAAACTAGAATAAACATCTAAAAACTCAATATGATAGGAACTATCGTAAATGCTGGAGCAATAATAATTGGTGGAACCATTGGCTTGATACTTAACAAAGCAATACCCGAACGCATAAAAACAATTTATTTTCACGCCATTGGGCTATTTACTCTAGCCATTGGAATTAGTTTGGTTTACAACATGCAGCACATACTGATAGTGGTTAGCAGCCTAGCTTTGGGATCACTAATAGGTGAATGGTTAAATCTGGAGGTTGGAATCGAAAAATTAAGCAAGCTTTTAAAAATAAAATTTCAAATTGGCAGCGACAAATTCTCGGAAGGTTTAATTTCTGCTTTTTTACTTTACTGTATTGGTTCAATGACAATTATTGGTGCCATACAAGAGGGCACGGGCGGTTCATCCGATTTGCTATTCACCAAATCGTTAATGGATGGATTCTCATCTATTATCCTCGCCTCCGCCTTTGGAATCGGTGTTTTGGTATCTGCCATTCCCCTACTCATTTTTCAGGGCTCAATTACTTTATTAGCCATGTATGCAACTTCTTTTTTTACGCCCGAAACAATACAAGGACTAAACAGCGTTGGAGGTATTCTATTAATAGGACTTGGCATTAATATACTTGAAATAAAAAAAATACGCATTATGAATATGCTGCCATCTTTAATTGTGGTAGCTATTATATTGTGGCTTATCTAACTAAAAAAATGAACTACTTAACAGTATTTTTGTTTGAAGAATTATAAACATCTTAAAGAAAAACGATTGTATGAATAAACTTAAAAATGCTTTGCTTTTAACTCTTGTTGGTCTTATTTTACTATATGTAAATATGCCTGTAATCAATTATGGATTTGTTGGATTTCCTATGCTGTTGGGGGTTCTAGTTCTTCTGTGGATAGTACTGGAAAACCTGTCGAGCATCAATCAACTTGGCAATCAACTTGGTAATCAGCAAAATATCCAGCATTTACCAAAACTTAAATCAGCCAAAATACCCATAATTTTGCTATCCATACTTTTCGTTTATGCCACCATTTTACCGTCCATTAGCGGATGGGCATTATTCAGAAACAATGATTATCGCAATTTGATTGGAAAAGTAGAAATAGGAAAAGATTTGTCTAAACACATTGCACCCATCTCTTTAGACAAAATTCGTGTAGTAGATCAATCATTAGCCGAAATACTTGGAGATAAAGTACTTGGTTCACAGCCAGCGCTAGGTAGTCAAATAAGATTGGGAACATTTAATATTCAAAAAGTAAATAACGACCTTTATTGGGTTGCTCCACTTTTGCATTCAGGATTTTTTAAATGGCAAAAAAACATACAGGGTACCAATGGTTATGTAATGGTAAATGCTTGTAATGAGCGCGATGTAAAACTAGTACAAGAAGTAAATGGCAAGAAAGTGTTTATCAAATATCAATCCGAGGCTTACTTCTTTGACAATTTGGAACGTTATCTATATTTTAATGGATTCTGGAACGTGGGGTTAACCGATTATTCGTTCGAAATTGACGATGAAGGAATACCTTATTGGGTGGTTACAAAATATAAGAAAACCATTGGCTTTAAAGGCGATGAGGCGCAAGGTGTAGTGGTTTTGAATGCTCAAACTGGCAGTATCAAGGAATATGACATTGCAAATGCACCAAAATGGGTGGATAGAATTCAACCCGCCAATTTTATTGAGAACCAATTGAACGACTGGGGACAATATGTAAAAGGTTATTGGAATTTTTCTAATGAAGAAAAACTTCAGATTACGGAAAATGTTTCATTAGTATATGGAGTTGATAACGATGCATATTGGTACACTGGCCTAACCTCTGTTGGTGCCGACGAATCTACGGTAGGGTTTGTATTAGTAAATACTCGTACAAAAAAAGCAATTTGGTATAAGCAAAGTGGCGCCACTGAATTTGCAGCTCAAAACTCGGCCAAAGGAAAAGTGCAAGAAAAGGGATTCTATGCCTCACTACCTATTCCTTACAATATCAACAATATACCTACCTATGTTATGACACTTAAAGACAATGGAGGATTAGTAAAAATGTATGCCATGGTAGCCATAGAAGACTACACGATTGTGGGAGTTGGAAATAATTTACGCGAAGCATTAATGGCATATAAAAATGCTTTCAATACCACTGGAAACAAAATTAGCGTAAAAAGCAAATCTGAAAAACTAATCATTAAGTCTGTTATTTCTAGAATAAATGGCGATGTGAAAAACGGAAATACTTATTATTATTTCACCCTAAAAAATAGTACAAAAGTGTTTATTGGTTCTTCCCAAATATCAAATGACTTTCCTGTATCTACTGTTGGCGACAGTGTACTCGTATATTATGACAATGATAATCAAGAGATTATTGATGTTTCATCGTTTAAAAACAAAAATGTAGGAAAATAACAATTCGGAATTTTTTTTCGTATCTTTTTATAAGACCTTCTCAATTCCTTAAAAAAACAAAGGAATTGTAGAAGGTTTTATATTTTAAGCCCTATTATAAATGTGCACTCATTTATATATATAAAAACAAACTAAAGTTATTGGTACAAAGATTACAAAATCAAATTCTTAAATTTAAAAACGAATTTCAACCCTACCATTTTAGTGATAAATTTACATTTTCAATGCAGGTTTGATTCTCAAAAAAAAACGTTGAAACTATTGATCTAAATGTGCTATAATTAGAATAAGAAAATCAACAACATTTACCACTTAGAACATACCCTACCGATAGTATATCCTACTGACCCGATTCCTGTATAATAAAATTCTCCACAACATCAAATAATGAAAACACAACATAGAAGAATAATGAAAGATTCACTTAGAGACACATGCCATATACTGCACATTATCAATAACTTGTAAAATAAAAACTGCATACTTTCAAAATGCTACTACCTAAAAAACAAGAAGAGAGTCATGTCAATGCACTCACAATTAGGGTTTTCACTAATAATTTTTTAGAGTTTTGACTAATAGAGAGGTACGTGCGATGCCCTACCTTTGCATAATGGAAAACCATTATAGAAATTACAGTTAACAATTTCTGAAAGTTTTTTCTGAAAGAAATTTATTGTCCTAATAAAAAAAAGACAATTAAAACTCCAAAACTAAAGAAAACCATTATTGATATTTATAAATCGAACTATTAAAAAAATTACAATTATGACTGACAAAGAAATTATTTTGGAATACTTAGAAGGTGGTTCAAACGAAAAATTAAGTATGAGAGGTGCCAAATTATCAAACATGTTTTTGGTAAAAGTTAATTTAGCCAATGTCGATTTATCTTATGCCGATTTATCGGGAACAAATCTTACCAAAGCAAATCTATCAGGAGCTAATTTAGTTGGAGCTAATTTAAAAGATGTGAAACTAAGAGGCGCAGATTTGTCTAATGCCAATATTTCGGGAGCCAACCTTTCCGGAGCTAATCTTACACGGGCAAAATTATCCTATTCAAAATTGGTAGAAAGCAACCTAACAGATGCAGTTTTTACAGGTGCCAATATGGTGGAAGCAAATCTTATGTTTGCTAATTTACATAACACAAATATGATAGGCGTACACTTAGTAAAAGCAGAACTTTCATTTGTTAATTTATCATCAGTTAACTTATCAAGCGCCAATTTAGCAGGGGCTTATCTTTGTGATGCAACTATGTGTGGTACAAATCTTTCGGGTGCAGAGTTATTTTATGCCGATTTAACTGGTGCGAATCTTACCAACGCAAATTTATCAGGAGCTGACTTTAGTTATGCCAATTTGAACGGTGCAAACTTACAAGGAGCTAAACTTTTGGACACAGTATTATTCACTGTTGACAAGAACTTAACAAAAAAATCGGAACGGATGCTTGTGGATAAGGTTGTATAGGAGATTTAAAATTCACAGCAAAGTGCCAAACAAACTTATCAGCTGAATTTAAGTAATTTAAATTCAGCTGATTTTTTTTTATTAATTTATATGTCACCATTGATTTAACCATTAGTATTTAAAACCAATGTAACAAACCTCTAAATAAAATGTGATAGTTTTGATCAAAACTAAAATATCTGCACACTTTAGGTCAAAGTGTGTAATTATTTTATATTTTTGTGCCTTATAAAATCAAATTCGCAAAAAAACAACTAAAATGATTCAAGAAAACTTCATACGTTTATTTGAGGACGGATTTCGCAAAAACTGGGAATTGCCTGCCTTTAGTGATTACGACGAAAGCACTTCATATACATACGAAGAAATTTCGCGCAAAATTGCAGCACTGCATATTCTTTTTGAACAATGTAATTTACAAGTCAACGACAAAGTGGCACTAATAGGGCGCAATAATTCCAACTGGGCAATAACTTATTTGGCAACAGTAACTTACGGTGCCATTATTGTGCCAATACTTCAAGATTTTAATCCAAATGATGTACATCATATCACCAACCATTCAGAAGCGACATTATTATTTGTGGGAGATTCAATTTGGGAAAGCCTTGAAGAAGAGAAATTTACTAACGTAAAAGCAGTTTTTTCACTAACTAATTTTAGCTGTATCACTTTATTGAATCAAATAAAACATAATTCAGAAAACGATACTGAGCTTGAGGAAAGATTGAGTGAAAAAATACTTGATATATCAATCCTAAATTTTGATGTAATCAATAAACTATTTGACGAAAAATACCAGCATGGTTTTCATCGCGACAGCGTGCGATACGCCAACAAGCCAAATTCTGAAATTGTATCCATTAATTACACATCGGGTACAACTGGATTTAGCAAAGGTGTAATGACTAGTGGTAATGCATTGGCTGGAAATATCACTTTCGGATTTAGAACAAAATTGGTTGCGCCACAATATAGAATCGTGTCATTTTTACCCTTAGCACATGCTTATGGGTGTACTTTCGATTTCCTAACAACCTGCTGTTCTGGATGTCACATACATTTTATTGGTAAAACTCCTGCAGCCAAAATTTTACTGAAAGCATTTGCCGAAATTAAGCCAAACGTAATATTTTGCGTCCCGTTGATAATTGAGAAAATTTACAAAAAACAGATTCAACCTTTGCTTGCAAAACCATCCATGCGCTGGGTGTTAAGCATACCATTTTTAGATCAACCCGTACTAGCGCAAATCCGAAAAAAAATGGTGGATGCATTTGGGGGTGAGTTCTCGGAAATTGTCATTGGCGGCGCACCTTTAAATGCAGAAGTTGAGGAGTTTTTTCACAAAATCAAATTCCCTTTTACGGTGGGATATGGCATGACAGAATGTGCTCCACTAATTAGCTATTCGAACAATAAAGATTTTATCCCAAAATCGTCAGGAAAAATACTAGATACCATGGTAGCGAAAATTTTACAACCCGACCCATTAACTGGGATAGGTGAAATCTGCGTACGTGGCGAAAATGTAATGCTGGGATACTATAAAAATCCAGAAGCAACCGCTCAAATACTCGACCAAGATGGGTGGTTACATACAGGTGATTTGGGGACAATAGATAATGAGGGAAATATTTTCATTCGTGGAAGAAACAAAACAATGATTTTAAGCGCAAGTGGACAAAATATTTTTCCTGAAGAGATAGAAGCACGACTCAATAATATGCCTTATGTGTTAGAAAGTCTGGTGATAGAAAATAACGCTAAATTAATTGCACTAGTTTGTCCCGATTATGAAGCGGTGGATTTAGAACATATAGACCAAAAACAGCTTGAAGTTTTGATGGAAGAAAATCGAAAATTACTCAATACGCTAGCAGCAGGATACGAAAACATATCTAAAATTAAGCTTTACCCACACGAATTTGAGAAAACACCTAAGAAAAGTATAAAAAGATACCTTTATTCATCAAATTCACAAAGCAGTAAACAAGCTGATAATGAGTAAATATGAATACAATAAATGGTATATAAAAATATATTGAAAAAAAAAAGAATAATTATCAATGCAGAACAAAAAAAGGATGTATCTTTGCAGCGATTTTGAGAAACAAAATTAACATGTTAAATTATTAAAGTTTAAAGTAATGAAAAAAGTATTTTTGTTTTGCGTTGTAGCTTTGGCTTTCGCATCTTGTGCTCCTAAAGCAGCTGAAGAAGCTCCTACAGTTGATTCTACAGCAGTTGTTGCTGTTGATACAGTTGTTGCTGATGTTGCTGTTGATACTACTGTTGCTGTTGACACTACTGTTGCAGCTATCTAATTAGTGACGTAAATTTTTATATTTACGAATAAAAGTCTGTTGGAAACTATCTAACAGACTTTTTTTGTTTTTTTAGTTTGTAAAAAAGCAGAATCTAGAAATTAAAGTCAGCAACATAAAATTGTTTTTTTAATTTTTAAATGGAAATGGAATATACTAATATCTAATCAGCATATAAAAAGTGAATTTCATTCTAACTTTGCACCAATAACATTATATCAAGGGACGAAATATAGATTTGTGTGATAAACAAAGTACAATTTTCTGCAATTTTTTAAATACCTAAAACTAAATCACAAATAAACAATCCTATTATATAAATCAATTTGATGCAAAATACTATTTCGGTTTATTTAAGATTATTCATCCCTGCTGTATTGTTTCATTTAAAATGATGTTTAATGTTATATTTCTTAAAATTAGCAGCACACATCATCACACAGAATATATATTCTCGTCAGTTTCTTATTACAAATGGGATTTTATATTCTAAAACTAAGGAGTATTCAATTGAAAACACACTTCGCACAGGATATTAACTATAAAATAGTTGCAAAGAGGTTTCATAAATGCTGTATTTTCATCTCAACAACAAGAATTTCTGTTTAAAAACAGAAAAAAGAGTGAACAATAAGACCAAAAGCAGAGAAAAACTCTTAAAAATGCATCAAATTGAAATAAAATTAAAAATAAACCGATAAATACTAATGTGGAATAAAAAAATGCAGTATCTTTGTATCGATTTTGAATTGCAAAACAAACATGTTAAATTTTAAAACAAAAGTAATGAAAAAAGTAATTTTATTTTTTGTGGTAGCTTTGGCTTTCGCATCTTGTGCTCCTAAGGCTGCTGAAGAAGCTCCTACAGTTGATTCTGCAGCAGTTGTTGCTGTTGATACAGTTGTTGCTGTTGATACTACTGTTGTAGATACTACAGTTGCTGCTCAGTAATTAAAGCTATTGCATAAAAGCAATGAGTTTAAAGTCCGTTATTTTTTATAACGGACTTTTTTTTTGAGAAAAAATGCCAATCCATGCATTTTTTGTACCTTTGCAAATCAAAATTTTAAAAAGTTGAATATGTTACGAATAGCAGTACAGGCAAAAGGAAGATTATACGAAGAAACAATGTTGTTGCTAACCGAATCGGGGATTAAACTAGAATCCGGAAAGCGTTTGTTATTATTACCTTCTCGCAATTTTCCATTGGAAGTTTTATTCCTTAGAGATGATGATATACCTCAATCTGTGGCAGATGGAGCAGCGGATATAGGCATTGTAGGGGAAAATGAATTTGTAGAAAAGAAAAAAAACGCAATAATTGTAAAACGATTAGGGTTTAGTAAATGTCGACTTTCGCTGGCTATACCCAAAGAAGTTGATTATAAAGATATTTCATGGTTTAATGGCAAGGTAATTGCGACTTCTTATCCAGTAATTTTGACAGATTTTTTGCAAGAAAAAAACGTTAAGTCTGACATACATGTAATTACAGGTTCGGTAGAAGTAGCACCTAGCATAGGATTGTCGGATGCAATTTTTGACATTGTGAGTTCTGGAAGCACGCTCATTACCAACCACTTAAAAGAAGTGGAAGTTCTAATGAAATCAGAGGCATTGTTAATTGCCAATCCATCAATATCGGAAGAAAAACAAGCCATACTCGACGAATTATTATTCAGAATAGAGGCTGTGCAAATGGCGGAAGGAAAGAAATATGTGCTTATGAATGTTCCAACCGAGAACATTGACAAAATTTCAGAAGTATTACCGGGCATGAAAAGCCCGACTATTTTACCTTTGGCCAAAGAGGGATGGAATTCTCTACATGTAGTTATTGAAGAAAAAAAATTCTGGGATATTATTGGAAAATTAAAAGCACTGGGGGCAGAAGGTATTTTGGTAATTCCAATAGAAAAAATGATATTATAATAATATAAACGAAGATTACACGATAAAAATAACCTAGTTTTAAACGTTTTATCTATTTGTTGTTAATGACTGAATTATGAATTTGTGTATAGATCAAGGTAATTCAAGTACCAAAATAGGTGTTTTTGATGCAGATAATTTGATTGATGTATTCGTTTTGGATATATTGGATTTGACTAACACAAGGAAAATACTTAACAACTTTACAATTGATAATTGCATAATGTCAAGTGTTATTAATGACAATGATGAATTGCTCACTTATTTGAAAAACAACATTTCTAAATTTATAAAATTATCTTATAATACTTCTATTCCCATTCAAAATAAATATGAAACTCCACATACGTTGGGCAAAGATAGATTGGCAGCAATAGTTGGTGCTGCCTATCTAAAACCAAAACAAAACATATTGGTTATAGATGCTGGCACCGCTATTACTTACGATTTTATTGATGACCAACAAGTATATTGGGGTGGCAATATTTCGGCTGGTATTAATTTACGTTTGCGGTCGCTACATGAATTTACGAAAAAATTACCATCTGTAGAAATGACTATTGACAGTCCGCTACTTGGTAATAATACCAAAACAGCTTTAATATCTGGAGCATTGTACGGAATTGTTTTTGAAATGGATGGTTATATATATAACTTAAAGAATAAATATCCACAGCTTTCTACTTTTTTAACAGGAGGTAGCACTTTTTACTTTGATAGAAAGCTAAAAAACACCATCTTTGCAGAAAAAAACTTAGTGTTAATCGGGCTAAACCGCATCCTTCAATATAATGTATAAAAACAAAGTCTTATTTCTTGTAATTTCGATTTCACTTACAATTCAATTTGCTAACAGTCAGAATAATACAAACTCACCCTATACTCGATTTGGATATGGAGATATTAGCGATAATAATACTGGAGAGCAAAGAGCTATGGGGGGTGTTTCAATAGGATCACGCTCACAGTTTAGCATTAACAATGTAAACCCTGCTTCCTATAGCATTGTTGACAGTACTACTTTTATGTTTGATATTGGAAGTTCGGCTTTGATTTCACGTTTTTCGGATGGAAACAAAACAAAAGCTACTACTAATGCAAATTTAGAATACATAAATATGCAATTTCCATTGTCAAAAACAGTTGGATTTAGTGCGGGATTACTACCATATTCATTTTCGGGATATAATTTTTATACTACAGGTCAGACCACAATTTTATCTAACACTACTCCCACAAACCTTACCTACACAAAACTTAATAATGGCTCTGGCGGCTTTAGTCAAGTTTATACAGGCTCATCTGTGAATTTTTTCAACCATTTATCAATAGGTGTAAATGCATACTATATGTTTGGGAACTTAAATAATTACAGAAGCATTAATTTTTCCTCCACAAATATTACGGGAGCTACTCAAGCAAATTCTATTGAGGTAAAAAACTTTCGGTTTAGGTATGGTGCGCAATTTTACAATACATTTGAAAAAAAACATGAACTTACGCTTGGGTTCATTTTTGAACAAAAAGGAAAACTAAACGGTAACTATTCTCAAATTACCACTGGAGTAACTACAGATACGACTACAAACTCATTCTCAAGCTCGGACTTTGATCTTCCAATGATGTATGGAGTAGGATTAAATTACACATTTGATAAAAAGATTTCGGTAGGAATGGACTATTCTATGCAAGAATGGTCAAAAGCAAAATATTTTGCTAAAACCGATAGCTTAAGCAATCGTTCAAAACTGGCCGTAGGTATTGAATATACTCCAAATCCTGTAGGACGAAAATTTGCAGATAGAATAAGATATCGTGCTGGCTTTAATATGAGCGATACCTATTATAAAATAGACGGTTTGAAGCCAAATAAAAACTTTGGCATAACTTTTGGTTTAGGCTTACCGTTACGAAACAGCAATACTGTAATAAATGCAACATTTGAATATGGCAAAATTGGAGGAGTGAGTAAACTTAATGAAGATTATTTGAAGTTCACATTCAATGCAATATTCAACGAACATTGGTTCTTTAAACGCAAGCTTTAAATATTGGCGTATTATCAAAACAAAAAGGAATCAAGCAACAAATGGAGTAAACTACTGTCAACAACAAAATAAAGGAGAATACAAATAATCAATTTCAAAACAAGATGAAAACGAAAGCATTTTCCTTTCTATTATTAACATTAGTATTATTTACTAATCTTTTTGCACAAAAAAGCTCTAAAGAGAAAGCAATTTCGACTGAACAAACACCAGCAGCAGTAACTGCATCGACAAATGAAGATCCAGTTATTACAGAAGATTGTCTAGTAAATATAAGCCTATTCAACGAATCTGCGAAGAACAAGCAGTTTGCCGATGCATTTAATCCTTGGTTTGCAGCTTATAGAGATTGCCCTAATGCCAACAGAGCAATTTATAGCAGAGGAAGAAACATATTGCAGTGGAAATTAGGACAGGCAAAAGATGAGGCCACCTATAAATCTACTTTTGATTTATTGATGGGAATGTATGATAGTAGAATAAAATACTTCGGAAATGACCAACGCTACCCTACTGATTGGATTTTAGGTGTTAAAGCCTTAGATTACATTACGTTTTCAAAAGGTGACAGCTTAAAAAATTCGGCTTACGGTTGGTTGGAGCAATCAATAAAGGGATTGGGTGAAAACTCTGAACTTGAAGTTCTCCGTCAATTTGTTGTAATATCTACATTTAAGTTTAAAAACGACAAAAATCACACCGAGAAGTACATTGCCGATTACTTAAAGTCAAATGACATTTTAGAGCAAAAGGGAAAAAATCCAGATACAATTAAAGCAAATTTGAGTTTGCAAATGAAACAAAGTTTAGACTTTCTTTTTGCTCAAAGTGGCGCAGCCGACTGTAAAACCCTAGATGGAATTTACGAGGAAAAAATAAAAAGTAATTTAGCAAATTTGGATTACCTTAATAATGTTGTAAGTTTCTATAAACGTATTCGATGTACTGAATCTGAAGTCTATTTCTCAGCCTCAGTAGCAGTACATAAAATTCAGCCAACATCAGAGTCAGCTAATGGTTGCGCAGAAATGTCATACAAAAAGAAAGAATTTTCTAAGGCTATTGCGTATTATGATGAAGCTACAAAATTATCGACAAACAATAACGACAAAGCCGATTTTCAATATAAAATAGCCCAAATTTATTACAGCGAGTTGGATAACTATCAAAAAGCCAGAGAGTTTGCGCGAAACTCATTGGATTACAATTCTAAAAATGGAAGTCCTCATATTTTAATTGGCATAATGTATGCAAATTCGAGAGGTATATATGACGATCCTATTTTGTCAAAAACTATATATTGGGCTGCAGTAGATAAATTTGTGAAAGCCAAACAAGTTGACCCAAGCTCTGCTGCAGATGCAGATAAATTAATTCGGACATATAGCAAATTTTTTCCATCTAAAGATGACATCTTTTTTCAACCCGACTTACAAGCAGGAAAATCATTCTTTGTAGGTGGATGGATTGGTGAAAGTACAATCTGTAGATAAATGTTTTTTTTAGTTTTTAATTCATAGTCATTATAAGTACATTAATTTGAAATCGGGTTTGAAACGCATTTTCCTTTTAGGCATAACAGCTACTCTAAATGTAGTTGTTGTGCTTTTTATCACTGCTTGTAACAAAGTAGAACCAGATAAAATTGAAGCTATTAAAGATAGATCAGGAATGCCAATAATACATGCCACCGAAATCACAACACTTATTTCTGATTCCGGAGTAACTCGTTATAGAATTTCAGCTCCAGAATGGGATGATTTTGATAAATCTGATCAACCACACTGGGAGTTTAACAAAGGTATTCATTTGGAAAAATTTAACCTCGATCTAAAAGTTGATGCCAACATTCATTGTCAATATGGGCGCTTCAACAAAAACGAACAACTTTGGGAATTGCGAGGAAATGTAAAAGCCACAAATTTGCAGGGTGAACTTTTTGAAACAGAGCAATTATTCTGGAATCAGCGCGAGGAGCGTATTTATTCAGATAGTTTGATAAAAATAACTCAAGTTTCGCATATTATTACTGGTATAGGATTCGAATCGAATCAATCAATGACTAAGTATCTGATTAAAAAGCCACAAGGTATTTTTCCCATAAGCGAAAATGGAGAAACGAATACAGCAACTATAACCCCTAACCCCTAAAGGGGAACTATGCAAGTATAGATTCCTAATACCTTGCCAATAGTTAATTCAAACAAAGGTTGAATGCAATCTAGAATTTTTATTTTTACTAATAAGTCTTTTGTAATTTTCAACTTTCAATTCCTAATATTTTAGATTTTCAGTATATTAAAACCCAAGAGTTACTAAATAAAAAAAGCTTATTCTAAATTAGAATAAGCTTTTTTTATGAACAAAATGTTTCACTATATATTTGTAATTCGTTTAATTTCTTCAATCATTGCCTGAGCAAAAGCATCGGCCTGCTCTGCAGTTGCTGCTTCAGAATAAATCCGTATTATGGGCTCTGTATTTGATTTCCGGAGATGAACCCAACCAGTAGGGAAATCAATTTTTACACCGTCAATATCATTAACCTCGTATTGTTTGTACGATCCTTTGACAACAGCCAAGATACCATCTACATCAATGTTAGGTGTAAGCTGAATTTTATTTTTAGAAATAAAATACTCAGGGTAAGTTTTTCGTAATGCGGAAACTGTCTGTTTTGACTTAGCCATTAGTGACAAAAATAATGCTATTCCTACCAGAGAATCTCGTCCGTAATGACTTGCTGGATATATTACACCACCATTTCCCTCTCCACCAATCACCGCATTTGTTGCTTTCATGGCAGTTACCACATTCACTTCGCCTACCGCAGCAGCTGTATAAGTGCATCCGTATTTATTAGTTACATCCCTCAAAGCACGTGTGGAACTAAGGTTTGACACCGTATTTCCTGGCGTGTGTTGCAACACATAATCAGCAATTGAAACAAGCGTATATTCTTCTCCAAACATGCTTCCATCTTCACAAATAATTGCCAAGCGGTCAACATCAGGGTCCACAACAAAACCGACATCTGCCCTACCCTTTTTCAATAATTCAGAAATATCGGTCAAATGTTCTGGAAGTGGTTCCGGATTATGTGGAAAATGTCCGTTTGGTTCGCAGAAAAGCTTTTCAACTTTGTTTACACCTAAAGCTTCGAGTAATGCTGGAATTACAATTCCGCCAACGGAGTTTACACAATCAATGGCTACGCTAAAATTAGCTGCCTTGATGGCTTCTACATCCACCAATTCGAGTGCCAACACACTTTCAATGTGTTTTTGTGTGTACGAAGAATCTTCTGTAAGTTTACCTAAATCATCAACGCCCGAAAATATAAAACTCTCTTCGGCAGCTATTTTCAATACACTTTCACCTTCCAAGGCATTCAAGAACTCACCTTTTTCATTCAATAATTTTAGTGCATTCCATTGTTTTGGGTTGTGGCTTGCGGTAAGAATTATTCCTCCAGCAGCCTGCTCCATTGTAACAGCTAATTCGGTAGTAGGCGTAGTAGCTAGCCCAATATTAACTACATCGAAACCCATACCCAGCAATGTGCCAATAACCAGCTGATTAACCATTTCGCCTGAAATGCGTGCGTCTCGACCCACAACAATTTTTTTGGATGCAACAAGTTGACTTGCTTTTATTTGTGTGGCATAAGCTGCCGTAAATCGAACAATATCCAACGGATTTAAACCGTCACCGACAGGGCCACCTATAGTGCCACGAATACCTGAAATTGATTTAATAAGACTCATAATAGGAAAAGTTTGAAGATTTGAAAGTTTGAAGATTTGATTCTCTATTACTATTGGGAAAGTGAAATTTATGTTATTTTTCAATTTTAATTTTTAAATCATATCCCATGGGGGTAGCTGGACTCCAATTATCTTTAAACCCAATTTTTGAATGTACAATTATTTTTGCCTCCGAGTTATTGTATTTCATATACTTAGCCGCTTCATGAAATGCTGTACACATTTGCGTTAAATCGCCATACGTAAAATCCAAGGTATAACCGCCATCATCAAGAATGGAAGTATGTCTGGTAGTATCGGAAACCTCAGTCAAGGTATATTCTATATATCGAGGCACAATTGTGTTATTAAACTCAAGCGTATCCTCTCCTTCACCAGCATTAGACAAATGAAAATATAAGCCAGAAGAGGTGAGCACATAATCATTTACACCCCAGACTTTATCTGTAGGAAAACTAGATAATACATTAATATTGTTTCGGGCAATAAAATCTGAGATTAGATTTTGCTCCAGTTTTAACTCTTTTGCATACGTAGTATCGTTACAGGAAGTTATTAAAAACAAAGAGCAAAATACTAGGATAATCAAATAACTTATTCGGTTCATTTTAGTAGTTTATTTATTTACAAATATCCGACAAAATTCCGGATATTAAAAGTTAAGAATAAAGATATGTATTTAATAATGAATAAATTAAAACTACCTAAAATAGTTACACAACACTTATTACTTATTCACTTTAATAATGTAAATCAGTGATTTATAAGGAGGTACATTCTTTTTATCTCCAGTCATTCCAAAGCCCAAATACCACGGTATAATAAATGTTGCACTATCTCCTTTACTTATAAGTTTTAAACCTTCTTCTAGCCCAACTACAATTTGCTTTTGACCCACTACAAGTTGTATTTCAGATTGGTCCACCAGTTTTCCATCCAAAAAAGTCAATTGATAAGAAAATTTACATTTATCCTTATCTTTGATAAATGCATTTGAAGATGTGTGGTGTATTTTATACCAAAATCCTAATTCACTTTTTTTAAAAGATTTATCATTACGAACAAATTGATACAAAACGCTATCTTCTCTCAAAGCCAATTTTTGATTAATCATCAGCATAGAGGTCACATTTTCGTCAATTAGAATACCCTTATTAGACGGCAGTTGTGGCGATTGTTTCACACACGACAACAAACTAAAAAAAAGAACAAAAAAACAAAGTTTGTATTTTTTCATTTAGGTAAATTGCTCGAAAGAATTAAAATAGCCATAATTATTATCTAATATTGGCAATGCTGATAATATCTGAGAAAACACCTGCAGCTGTTACACTGGCACCTGCTCCATAGCCTTTAATCATCATTGGATACTCATTATAACGTTCTGTGGTGATGAGAATAATATTATTACTGCCTTGTAGGTCGTAAAAAGGATGCAGAGTATCCACCTCATGCAGACCCACGTTACAATTTCCATTTTCCATGGTAGCCACAAATCTCCAGCGTTTTCCTTGAGCTGCAAGTGCCAACCGTTTATGCTCAAACTCAGCATCTAATTCAGGCACTGTTTTCCAAAAATCATCCAAAGATCCTATAAAATACTTATCGGGAATGAATAAATTTTTAACCACATCATCTTGTTCAACCTTATAACCAGCTTCACGGGCAAGAATTACCAATTTTCGTATCACATCCTTTCCACTTAAATCGATACGTGGATCTGGCTCAGCAAATTTAGCTTCTTTTGCCATTAAAATTGCTTTACTTAGTGGAATTTCGGCACTAATAGTGTTAAATATAAAATTGAGCGTTCCCGAAAGAACTGCTTCCATTTTTTGAATATGGTCACCACTATTTACCAAACTATTCATTGTATTGATAATAGGTAAACCGGCTCCTACATTGGTTTCAAATAAAAATTTAACACCTTTGCGACGAGCAGTTTCTTTGAGGTTTATGTAATTGTCATATTCAGAAGAAGCAGCAATTTTATTTGCTGTCACCACCGAAATATTATTTTCCATCATTGTTTGATACAAATCTGCTATTTGTGGGCTAGCAGTACAATCAACAAATACCGAATTGAAGATATTCATCGTTAAAATTTCATTGCAAATATATTCTGGCGAAACAGTTATTCCTTTAGAATCCAGCTCTAATGAGTAATTTTCCAAATTAATGCCATCCCTTTCAAATAACATTTTAAATTCAGATGCAATTCCAACCACATTCAATTTTAAGCCATTTTGAGCCATTAATTTTGGTTGTTGCTTTTTAATTTGGTCGAGCAAACTTCCACCTACAGTACCTATTCCAACTACAAAAAGATTAAGCACTTGATATTCAGACAAAAAGAATGAATCATGTATAACATTTAGTGCCTTACGAAGTGATTTTTTGTCGGTAACAAATGAAATATTTGTTTCCGATGCACCTTGAGCGCACGCCACCACATTAATGCCGTTTCGTCCCAGCGTTCCAAAAAGCTTACCTGCAATACCTGGTGTTCGCTTCATATTATCACCCACAATAGCTACAGTTGCTAAATCATCTTCCGAGAATATGTCATTAATTTCACCTTGTGCAATTTCGTAGGAAAATTCTTTTCTGAGAGCATTTACAGCCAACACACTATCTGCGTTCTTTACGCCGATAGAGGTAGTACTTTCGGAAGATGCTTGAGAGACAAGGAAAACACTGATTCCATTTTTTGCCAATACACCAAAAATACGGTTATTAACCCCTATAACACCCACCATACCAAGTCCTTGAAGAGTAATTAATGAGGTGTCGTTTATAGATGAAATACCTTTAATTGCTTTGGCTGCTTGGTCGGTTTTTTCTCGAGAAATAAAAGTTCCTTCAGCCTCTGGATTGAAGGTATTTTTTATTTTAACTGGAATATTTTTATGGAAAACCGGAAAAATGGTTGGCGGATAAATCACCTTTGCTCCAAAATTACACAACTCCATAGCTTCAATAAAACTAAGCTTTTCTATTACATAAGCATTATTGATAATACGTGGGTCGGCGGTCATAAACCCATCTACATCACTCCATATTTCGAGCATTGAAGCATGAAGTGCAGCTGCTATAATAGCTGCCGTATAGTCAGAACCACCACGACCTAAATTAGTTATAAAGTTGGTGTTTGTATCCGTAGAAATAAAACCGCCACACACCGAAATTTGTGGCAAAATATTAAATTTAAGACGAATAAGGTCATTCGATTTTTCAAAATCAACAATGTGCTTGTCGAATTGATTTTCGGTTTTTATAAAAGTGCGAGCATCGTAATGTACTGCATTTGTAATTGCAGCTGTGACAATAATTGAAGAAATAGTTTCACCATAACTTACTATAGTATCAATAATCTTGGTTGAAATATCTTTGATGAGATAAACGCCCTTAAAAATATTAGATAAATCGGTAAATTGAGATTCAACTTTACTAATTACTTCGTTTTTCTTGTCGGTGGCTATCACACTTTCAATCATTTCCAAATGCCGTGTCACCATTAATTCGTAAAAGGTAAGATAAGACAAATCACCTTCACAAGCTAGGTTGGCCACCTTGTACAATTCATCTGTAACTCCCGAAAGAGCAGAAACTACTACAATAACAGGCTCATTTTGTGCCTCTACAATTTTCTTTACGCTCAGAATTCCATTGACTGAACCTACGGATGTTCCGCCGAATTTTAATACCTTCATTTTTATGATTATTGTTAAATTAGTCTGTTTTTTACTTAGCGTGCAAAATTAGCGATTTTTCATCAAATAATCCCTGTTTTTCGGCATATTTCGATAAAAGTGTTGCACCTTTAGGAAAAAAAAGGTACTTTTGCAGCGCTTTAGAAAAAACGAAAGCAAATGGTCTGGTAGCTCAGCTGGATAGAGCAACGCCCTTCTAAGGCGAAGGTCAAGAGTTCGAATCTCTTCCGGATCACATATTAAAAACCCAATGCACTGATAATCAGGCATTGGGTTTTTTAATTTGTGACGTTTGATTATGACAAGGACTTTTTATAGATATATATGTACTTAAATTTAAATCAACAAACAAAGAGGGAATTTCATATTAATCGTTTCTCTGTAAATTGCGCTCGTAAATGTCAAATATTAAAACTAAAGTCTCTAATTAGAATTGCCAAAATGAATGTAAAAAAAGGTAGTTTTAATCTAACAGCACTTAAAAGTTAAGAAACTACAATTCATGGTGAATGCATTTGAAGCAAAATCAGTATTGAATCAAAATATCGAAAAAACCTAAACCATCTTAATACGTATAAGCACATATATTTCAAACACTTAATATACACATCCATATTTATCAGTATAAATTATTAGTCCATTAATACTAATTATTCCACGATTAATTTCAATAAGGTTTACTCCTATAGGATGTTGTATCTATCAATCACTTAAAGTAGCTTCATAGCGATGAAAATAAAGTCGATTTTGATTTTATAAAGTACTATTGTAAAGTGTATATTGGCTAGAAACATTGAATTTCGCTTTATTATTTATGTAAAGAAAACAATAAATCAAAAAAACAAAACTTGAACGGTCAATTTTGTAAGTATTCAAACATTTCATTGCATAAGCTAAATTTGGATTTGGATTCAATGTTAAATGTAAACAATCCGATGGAGATTTGAAAGGAAAACATGCAAAACGTAGTTGAAAAGATGATATGGGGGTATTTGCAAGTTAATGAGTTAAACAAACAACAAAAAAAAACGAAAATGGAAAACTGTATTAAACAAAAACCAAGTATTATTCTTGTTGATGATCATTTAATATTTAGACAAGGATTAAAATCCATAATAAGCAACGAAAATTTTGCTGAAGTAATTGGAGAAGCATCAAGCGGAATAGAATTTTTAGAACTTCTCAAAAACAATAGACCAGATGTTGTTTTAATGGACATTGATATGCCTTATATGAATGGAATGGAAGCTACACGAAAAGCACTAGAAATGGCACCAGATATGAAAATCATTGCGGTAACAATGTTTGGAGATGAAGAGTATTATTACAAAATGATAGAACTAGGAGTTAAAGGATTTATTGTAAAGTCTAGTGGCATTACCGAGCTTGAAAACGCAATTCGAGAAGTGATGATGGGGGAAAGTTACTTTTCAAATGAGCTTTTACGCAAAATTATAAACAATTTTGGTCACAAAACTATTGAAGTAACTGCTGAAGAACCGGCTGTACCATTGCCATGGTGGTAAAAAAAATATAAAACTTTGTTGTTCTGTAAACTCAATACTGAAGAGTGTTTTAGGAGCAGAATATTCAATAAAATACTTTAAGTGGGAGTAAAAAAGATTTTTTTCAAAATTGTGGAATTAGAATAACAATCTGAACTCCTCTTGATATAAATCGGGAGGAGTTTATGTGTGTTTTACAAACTCATGCTAGTTCAAATTAAAAATGCGCTGAACGTTAATCTTGACTAATATATACGATGTAATATTATATTTATATAAATAAATAAAATTGAAATTGCTCATAAAAAATAATTAAGTCACATGTGAGATATGTTGATTTCATAGATGTAAATTTAAATCTATAAAAAAAACAAATCTCCATATAGTTGAATATCTTAGATTTATCTGCAAAAACGAAAAGTTAAAATTATTAACAAACAAACAATTGAATGAATTTTTCACTTGAGCAACATATAATTCCTGTGTATATTATTCATTGTATATATAAAATTAATATCAGACAGCCGAATAAAAACAAATTGACTTGTTGTGAGATTTAATTTTTATATTTAAGTTTGTGATAGAAATCATAGAGTATATTGATGCGACTAAAACAAAATCGTCAAAAAAAAAGCACTTTGTATAATGGTAAATTAAATATGATTAGTTAAATTTTAACGCGAAAATAAAGATTATTACATCTTATAAATCAACGAACTATAATATTTATATAAAATATAATTGCAATTAATTTGCAATTAAATTCAAAATATCACAATTAAATTATAGCAATTATCCTTACTAAAACAAGGAAAATTTTTAAACTGAAATTTCGCATTATAGGTGTTGTGCAGAAAAATTTATTGGATACAAAGAAATAATACTATCTTGATATTTCATTGTTTCAAAATAGTATAGATAAATCAAACAATTAGCAATTGATATTCCAACGAGTTTGGTCGAAAAAAAAAACAACTATAGTAATAATCTAACGAAATTTTCATATTTTAAATTTAATATTACCACATATCTAAACTAATTGTGCTTATATTGCGATATTTACTTGGTGGCTCATTATTATTAAGCAAAAAAACCAGGAAATTAAAATTGACAGCATTGCTTACCTATAAAAAAATACGTAGCAGTTTGTATTTGGGTATTAATTGTTTTTTCAACACCCTCTTAAAATTTATAGTATTAGAGGAGTTAATTTTAACAAGTTAAATGAGGCACTAGATTTCATTGTTGATTACTTATTAACTTTGATTAAAAAAGTATTGGGAAAATCATCAATACAAATTCTTAGTAGTTGTTAGTGTAATAGAGCACTTCATTTATATTTCAATTCTTATTGATACATTACTTTAATTATTTACAAACGCAGTTGAAACTAGTAATTGGGGCAGTGTAATAAAGTGCTATTTTTTAGAGAAGCCTGTATAAATTATGTATTCTACTTAGGAAGCATAAAATAAACAATTTAATTCAAGGGCTATAATTAGTCAAAAATTAATTACAAATTGCGTTGTAAAATTTAAAAAGTTTATTTCTTAATAAAAGTTTACACATGGATTTTTATAAAATCATTTGATATTGTTGTAATTGAAATAAGCATCAAAATAAAATCATTAAAAATTTAACTTTTTACGAGTTGGCAATTCATTTTATCAAAAGCAATAAAAACACAAATTAGTTAGTCATATAAATCAACATACGAATAAAAAAAACCACATTCATTGTTTTATTTTAGGTAGTTTAGTTTAAAGATCTCAATATTTATGCATCGAATTAGATTTCTTTACAAGTACCTTTATCATTTTATTACAGCAATACATACACGGGGTTACGGGGCGCACTCGCCATATATTTTTCAGTTTACCCGTTATGTATTACAGGAGAGGTACTCCTTTTACACATTCGAAAAAATTGAGATGCTTCGAAAGAATCTGAAAAAAGACAAACGGCAAATAAACATTACAGATTTTGGCACAGGAAAAAACAGAAGGTCAACCATATCATTAGTCTCATATAAATCTTTAAAATCGGCTAAATATGCACAATTATTATTCAGAATTGCTCACTATACAAAAGCCAAGGAGATTCTAGAATTTGGCACTTCTTTTGGCATTAGTACTATCTATTTAGCATCGTGCTCTAGCGATATTCACTGTATAAGCATGGAGGGTTGTCCAGAAACGGCTAAAATTGCACTAGAAAATTTCAATAAACTGAGTATAAAAAATATTGATTTGGTAATAGGTAGTATTGATGAAACTTTAAATAACACACTTAAAAGATTTAATCATATTGACTTGATATTTATCGATGCTAACCACAGTTTCAATGCTGTTATTGAGTACTTTGAAAAATGCATGCCTAAAATGAATAAAAATTCAATTTTAGTAATAGATGATATATACTGGTCGAATGGAATGGAAAAAGCATGGGACTTTATAAAAAAACATCCAAAAGTAAATTCTACAATAGATTTATTTCAATTTGGGATCGTTTTTCTCAATGATGATTTAGTGAAAAAAAATTACAAAATGAGGTATTGATTTCCCTTTGATAAAATCACAGACTAGACGAACTTAAGACTTAAAGTTACTTAGAAAAGAAAAGAATGAAATTATATACTAAAACTGGAGATAAAGGTCATACAGGATTAATTGGAGGCACAAGAGTATCCAAAAATGACATAAGAATTGAGGCCTACGGCACAGTTGATGAATTGAATACTTTTATTGGATTATTAACTACTCATGAAATGCCAAGTATTGATTTGACTTTTTTAAGAGAGATTCAAAATACATTATTCGTAATTGGATCACATTTAGCTACTGACACATCCAAGGTAAATCTTCTTGATGCTTCAATACTAAACGGTGATTCGTCGTCAAAAATTGAACTCGAAATCGATAGACTTGACTCATTCTTGCCAATTTTAACTTCCTTTATATTACCTGGGGGCTCTTCTACCAGTGCAATGTGTCACGTTTGCAGAACTATTACACGCAGAGCAGAGCGTCGAATTTTCGACCTAAATAACATATACATAGTTGATTCTAACATACTTATATACTTCAACAGATTATCAGATTATTTCTTTGTATTATCAAGGTATATAAATTTTTTATCAAATAGTGAAGAAATTTGTTGGAAAAAGAAGAATTGATAAAAAAATTTCCTATTTTTGCAGAAAATATAAAGTTAGTATTCTAAACTTATTCACTAAAAAAAATTAAGCTGATTATGTATTGGACATTGGAATTAGCGTCAAAAATAGAAGACGCACCCTGGCCTGCAACCAAAGACGAATTAATAGATTATGCTATGCGTTCCGGTTCTCCTTTAGAAGTAATTGAAAATCTTCAAGAAATTGAAGATGAAGGTGAAATTTATGAATGTATTGAAGATATTTGGCCTGATTATCCCAGCAAAGAGGATTTTTTCTTCAATGAAGAAGAGTATTGATTGAATATAGATTCACTAAAATATCGATTTTTCGTCAAAAAGCATTAATTTCCAGTCATAGATAGTTTTTTTTCTCTTTCAAAACAATTTATTTGATTATTTTCAGTTTAGGTAAAGGCACAGTTGACCAAGTATAATTAAGTTACTTGTTTTGATATTAAAAATACCTACTAGCTTCTATGAAAAAGGTTTTTATAAGCGCTCTTTTGTTCTTTATTTGTTCAGATTATATTTTTTCTCAATTCGATGTACAGTCTAGTCAATATATGTTTCATAAATCTTCATTTAACCCAGCAGCTGTAGGAGAAGATGAAATGATTCAAGTTATAGGACAGCATAGAATACAATGGATAGGAATACCTAATGCAGGGCAGACTACTGTTTTTAGCATTAATACACCAATAAAAATTGGTGACTTAATAAATGGGGTTGGTTTAAAATTCATGAACGAAACTGTGGGGCAATTCACAAACCAATCAGCTCATTTGCAATATGCTTACAAAAAAAAAGTAGGTGAAGGAATTCTTAGCATTGGTGGTGATTTAGGTTTTATAAGTCTTGGTTTTAGGGGCGATAGCATATATCTACCTGTTGGTGAATATCACGCACCCAAAGGGACTGACATGCAAATACCAACAACTAATGTAGTAGGTATGAGTTTAGATTTCAATACTGGTCTATTCTACTCAACAAATAAGTATTATACGGGATTATCATTTACACATTTGAATAGCCCAACAGTAAGCTGGACTGACAATATAGATTTCAATGTTAAAGGTACTATGTTTTTTACAGCAGGTTACAATTGGACTTTGACAAATACTAAATACACATTGAAGCCTAGCACTTTGTTGAAAACAGACTTTAACTCACTACAATTAGATTTATCATCTAGAGTAGAATATGATAATAGGTACTGGGGTGGTTTAACCTATAGAATGCAGGATGCAATTGTGATATTAGCTGGGCTAAATATATCAGGAGGTCTTGCCATAGGTTATTCGTATGATTTTCCGACATCTGAAATACTAACTGTAAGTACTGGATCACACGAAATATTGCTTAGTTATAGTTTTGAGTATGTATTTGGAAAAAAAAATAATAAATTTAAAAGTATAAGATTTCTATAAAAAATCAATAACAAGTGTTTTGCTCATTGATTATAGTAAATCGATTAAAAGTATATCAAAAAAAACGCACATCAAAATATTTTTTTTATTTAAAAAATCGCATTAGAATGAAAAAAAATCTGTCAATACTCTTATTATCAGTCATGCTTTTTGCATGTAATAAACCTACAGGTGAATTAACTGGGCTAGGAACTAAGGATTCATTTCTTGAAGCTCAACCCTATGGAATGGTTTTCGTAAAGCGGGGCTCATTTATGATGGGTTCCAACGATCAATCCGCAATTGGAGCACTTAATGAAAATCCAGTTAACGTATCAGTAGATGCATTTTGGATGGATGAAACGGAAATAACAAATGATAAGTACAAACAATTTGTTTTTTGGGTTAGAGATTCAGTTGCTTTACGCGCTTTAGTTTTGGCTGGGAAAGATGAGTATCGTATGAAAATAAAAAAACAAACGGATGAAGCTAGTCCAGAAACTGCACGTTTAAATTGGAAAACAAAAGTACCTTGGAATTCTAAAGATGAGACGATTACCGAAACACTTGATTCTTTGTATTATTCAGCGGATAATACATTAGGTGGTAAAAAGCAAATAGATCCAGGCAAATTCCGTTATAGGTACGAATGGATTAATTTCGATCAAGCATCTTTACCTACAAACAAATACAATGTAAATACGGGAGCATATTCAGCCAATGCCGTTGCAAGAGTAGATACATCCTATATTGAAAATGGTGTAATTAAAAATGTCACAATAAAAAGAAAGTTAAGAACTCGTAAGGATTTAATTTCTACTCGCATAGTGAATATTTATCCTGACACAATAATGTGGTTGCGTGATTTTCAGTTTTCCTACAACGATCCAAAAATGAGAATGTATTTTTCTCATCCAGGATATGCAAACTATCCAGTAGTAGGAGTAACATGGGAACAGGCTCAGGCATTTTGCCAATGGAGAACACAGTTTTTCAACAATTCAAATCAGGTTGCAGGTCAGGATTACAGATTACCAACAGATGCAGAATGGGAGTATGCAGCTAGGGGTGGAAAAAAAATGGCCTTGTATCCTTGGGGTGGAAATTATGTACGTGATAAAACTGGTTGTTTCTTAGCGAATTTTAAACCTATGAGAGGCAGTTATACAGATGATACTGGTGCTACTACAATGAAGGTGGGTTTGTATTTACCAAACGACTTTGGTTTATATGATATGGCTGGTAATGTATCAGAATGGACTTCTTCCGCATTTACGGTATCAAGTAGTACTTTGATAGCGGATATGAATCCAAGCTTTCAATACAATGCAAAAAATAGTGATCCTGATTTTTTGAAACGAAAGGTAATAAAAGGTGGGTCTTGGAAAGACATTGCATACTTTCTACAGTGCGGAACAAAATCGTACGAATATCAAAATGAAAGCAGACCTTATATAGGCTTTAGATGTGTACGTTCATATAATGGTGAATAAAAAAAAAATAATCACGATGTTAATCTCTTAAAAATTATTACTTTATGTCAGCAGAAGATTCAAAATTTGATTTATGGTGGAACTCACCAGATACTAAGCGTATTGTAGGCGCCGCGTATAGCCTAGGTGCTTCAATAGTAATTATAGGCGCAATGTTTAAAATTCTGCACCTTCCAGGTGCGGCAGTAATGCTCGGACTCGGAATGACTGTAGAGGCTATTTTGTTTTCATTAGGGATTTTGGACAAACCCCACAAGGAGTATGAATGGGATAAGGTGTATGATTTTGAAGGTAAGAAGCCCGAAATAGCTATAAGTAATACAGCAAAAAGTGTTTCGACAAGTTCTGCATCTGTACGTTCAGTGGGGTTAGATTTTACCGAAACTATTAACGATTCGGATGTTTTAAAATTATCTGAGGGTATAAAAAATTTGACAGCTACTACCCAGCATTTTCAAACGTTATCAAACGTGGTAGGTTCTACTGATAAGTTCGTAAAAAACATAGATGTTGCAAATGTAGCAACTGAAACTTTTATTAAGACTCAAGAAAGACTGAATACGGCAACTGGATCATTATCAACGTCCTACCAAGGAGTATCCGATGGCATGATGACTGTAGAAAAGAATACTAAAACTTATGCAACAAGAGTTGAAGACATAAATAAAAACCTGTCGTCAATAAATTCAATTTACGAAATTCAATTGAAAAACATTCAAGCTCAATCAGAAGGTTTAACTAAGCAGACAGAAAATGTACGTTTGGTTACATCGGAATTGAATGAGATTTTGGGGAATACCGAAAAAATGAAAAATTCTTCTTTGCTGGCTGCAGAAGCTACAGAAAATTACAAATTAAATAGTGCAAAATTGGCAAAACAGGTTTCAGACTTAAATCAAGTATATGGAAATATGTTGAATGCCTTAAACTAAGTTGTTTTTAATATAGTTAACCCAATATTTATAAAAATACTAATTAATGAGTGGTGCAGCAAATTGTCCCGAGACCCCGAGACAAAAAATGATAGGAATGATGTATTTAGTGTTGACAGCAATGTTAGCATTAAATGTATCAGCCAGCATTCTTGAAGGTTTTTCTTTAGTAGATTCTAGTTTACATACTACAATTTCATCTACCGAGATGCGTAATAAATCATTGTATGATGATTTTAAAGATGCTTTTGATAAGAATCCTGCTAAAGTAAAAGAATGGCTAGATAAAGCAAATGAAGTAAAAAAGAAATCTGATGATTTATTTTTATATATTGAGGGATTTAAAAGAGATATAGTAAGATTGTCAGATAAAGAAGAAGCCAATGATAGTGCTTACGTTAGGCAAATGTTGGTGAAAGACAATTTGGACATAGCTGGTGAATATGCGTTGCAAAAAGGAAATGCAAAAATTCTCAAGAAAAAAATTGAAGAGTATCGTAATTTTCTAATTAGCACTTCATCAAACAATCCTAAAAAACAAAAAATTTACAACAGTATTTTCTCAACAGACAAAGTTAAAACTAAGGACTCATATATACCTTGGGAAATTTCACTTTTTGAGAGTATTCCTATTTCAGCAGTAATCACAGTATTGACGAAATATCAGAGTGACATACGTGCTTCGGAAACTGAAACCGTTCAGTACTTGAAAAGCCAAACTGATGCGATGGATTTTAGAGTAAATAAAATTATGGCGATGGTGGTGCCTAATTCAAATTTTGTAATTCGCGGGGGAAAGTATAGCGCTCAAATAATTTTATCGGCCATAGATTCAACAAAGACCCCTGAGTTTTTTATTGGTGGATCAAAAGTTCCCAATGGGAAATACGAAAGAATTTGTAATACTATTGGTCTTGCAAAATATGATGGTTTCATAAAATTAGTGAGCAATGATGGTGCAGAACTTAAGTATCCTTTTAAGAGTGAATTTATAGTAGAACCACCATCAGCTACTGTTTCTAATATTGACATGAATGTGGTTTACCGAGGAATTGACAATAATTTTGATGTATCAGTACCAGGACAGTCTGCTGAGAATATATCGCTTGTAGTTACAGGTGGAACTGCTCAAAAAGTATCAGGTGGTAAATATATTATTCGAGCCAATCAAGATGGCTCAATAAATGTGGCTGTATATGCTAAAATTGATGGTAAACTTCAGCAAATGGGCGGTGGTCCATTTCGGGTAAAAGATTTACCTGACCCTAAAGCATGGCTTGAATACTCAGATGCAGGTGGTGTAAAGCGTACTATTGGAAATAAAACTACTAAATCAATTTTGAAATCAAGTTCGGTAAGCTTAATGGCGGGCTATGGTCCAAACGAGCTTATAAAAGCAAATTTCAGAATAACGGAATTTACGATTTCAAGAAATGGTGGTAATTTCGTAAGGGTAATAGGAACAAAATTCAACGATTTACAAATTAAAGTAATTGAGGGTTTAGAATCAAGAGATCAAGTTACAATTGAAAATATCAAAGCAGTAGGTCCTGATAATAAAAGTCGTAACCTTCCACCAATGATTATAAGGATATAATTACGCGTTAATATTGAAAATAAAAAGTTTTTTAGACATGAAAAAATATAGTTTTGTATTTTTAATCACAACATTCTCATTGATCTCAAATTTACTTAGAGCTCAAGAAGAACGCCTGCCTTTTTTTAACGAAAAAGGAACAGTTTTCATTCAAACAAACGAATTGAATGAAATGGCAGATACTATAGCAAAGTTAGACCACAGAATTGATGATATTGTTTGGTCAAGAATCGTTTACAGAATAATAGACTTACGCGATAAACAAAACTTTCAACTTTATTTCCCAACTAGGCCAAATGATGAATATAAAAGTTTATTTCGTGTAATGCTTGATGGTATTTCAAGTAAAGGGAAAAAACCGTTAACTGCATATATGCGAAGTGAACGTGAAATCAAGCCTTTGTTCCTAGACGAATTTGTATTAAAAGGTCAATCATTATCAAATGTATTTGCCTTTTCGGATGACTCGACAGAAGTTCAAGTTAATCCAGAAAAAAACATAGTACAATTTGATTCTCTAAGTAATCAATCAAAAGTAGATAATACCTATTACAAAGATTATGTAAAGAATCAGTATAAGTTTTTAATACAAGAAATTATATTTTTTGATAAACACACATCTAGAGTTTATTCCAAAATAATGGCGATTGCACCTTTGTATGGAGCAAGTCCATACAACAAGGAAAAAGTTGATTCATGGAAGTATTTTCAACAATCAATTCTTTGCTGGTTTGTATTTGATGATTTAAGACCTTATTTGGCAAAACAATATGTTATTCCTAATGGTAATGAAACTCAAAGGTTAACGTACGATGAGTTTTTTACTCAGAAATTATATTCTAGCTATATTTTGGGCGATGCAAACATGTTAAATAAAATGTTGCTGCAATATGTTCAAGATCCCGATAAAATTAGAAAAGAGCAAAAAAGAATAGAGACTGAAATTTTGAACGCAGAGCAAGATTTATGGGAGTATTAATTTCAATTATCATCTATTTTAAGATATACTAAATTAAAGGACGGCAATTTGTCGTCCTTTATTGTAACTCAAATTAAACAGAGTGGTATTAAAAATATCGTTAAAAATAGCACAGATAATTACACGGATAAACCATTAACATGAGAACAGTTATTCTTGGTGATAATCAAGACATTTCAAATGCGGGTTGTCGTCATCTTCTAGAGAAATCATTTGGCATTTTTGAAATTACCGATGCTTCTACAAAAAAAGATTTAGTGAAAATTCTGATTGAAGATTCAGAATCTTTGGTCATAATAGATTATACTTTGTTTGATTTCGAAAGCGTTAACGATTTGAGTATTTTAGAAATGCGGTTTGAAAAAGTTGACTGGATTCTATTTTCAGACGAATTGAGTGATGATTTTCTAAGAACACTACTTTATAATACTCATTCATTTAGTGTGTTAATGAAGGATTGTACTAAAGAAGAAATTATAGCTTGCCTTAGAGAGGCCTTAAAAGGCAATAGATATATTGGTAATAGTATTAGCAATATGCTGCTCGATGGCTCAAAACACACAAATATCAACAGCAAACAGATATTGACTATTACAGAGCAGGAAATTCTGAAAGAAATGGCATTAGGAAAAACCACAAAAGAAATAGCCAGCCTGCGACATGTAAGCACTCATACTATTATGACTCACCGCAAAAACATATTCCGCAAAATATCGGTAAACAATGTTCATGAAGCTACAAAATTTGCAATGCGTTCGGGCATTGTTGATATGGCCGAATATCACATCTAAAATAAAAAAATAGACTAGATTATGAATATTGCAACTTTATTATCGGGGGGAGTAGATAGCTCTGTAGTGGTACATGTTTTAAAAGAAGCTGGATTCAATCCTACACTTTTTTATATTAAAATAGGAATGGATGATGACGAATTATTGCATTGCACTTCTGAAGAAGACATAGAAATGGCTTCTTTAATTGCTAGAAAATATGGTTGTAAATTAGAAGTAATAGACTTACATAAAGATTACTGGGACAATGTGGTATCTTATACTATTGATAAAGTAAAACTTGGATTAACTCCAAATCCCGATGTGATGTGTAATAAGTTAATTAAGTTTGGGGTTTTCGAACAAAGAGTGGGAAAGGATTTTGATAAGACAGCTACAGGTCATTATGCAACAACAACAGAGCTTGATGGGAAAGTTTATCTTTCAACAGCCAAAGATCCAATAAAGGATCAAACTGATTTTTTAGCGCAAATTAACTCGCTACAGGTTTCTAAATTAATGTTTCCTGTAGGAAATTTAATGAAAAACGAGGTGCGTGCAATAGCAGAGCGCGTTGGACTTCCGAGTGCTAAACGTCAGGACAGTCAAGGAATTTGTTTTCTTGGAAAAGTAAATTATAATGATTTTATACGGCGATATCTAGGTGAAAATGAAGGACCAATAGTTGAACTTGAAACAGGGAAAGTTATGGGTAAACATAAAGGTTATTGGTTTCATACCTCAGGACAGCGTAAAGGACTAGGACTTTCGGGAGGCCCATGGTACGTAATTAAAAAAGATATTGATGCGAATATTGTATATGCCTCTAAAGGATTTGATGCAGAGGCTCAATATGGCAATGAATTTACCATGTGTAATTTTCATTTTATAACCGATAATCCATGGGAAAGTATGGATGGTGAAGTTGAGATTTCTTTTAAAATACGACATACGCCAGAATTCACGAAGGGTAAAATTATCAAAACAATGAATGGATATCATTTGCTATCTAATGAGAAGTTACAAGGAATTGCACCTGGACAATTTGGAGTGGTTTATGATTCTCTATCCAAAATATGTATTGGTAGTGGTGAGATTATTTAATTCCAATCCTACTTTTTCATTTATTTACTGTTGATTATTTGCTTTAATCTGTTTCACTAAGTTACTTTATTAGTTTCAAGCCATCATAACCCATAAATACAAAATTGTATTTATGGGTTTTTTTAATATCGTTTGTGTGATTATTTAAATTTTAATAAAAGCAGATATGTGTATTTATCCTAATTACTCTAATTTAAAACTCCTTGTAAGTTATATAACATTTATATTCGTTTAAATAATTGCGAGTACTTAATTAAACATTGACTGCTAGTTTAGTACTAATTCTAAAGTTGCTGTATTATTATAGATTAATTTGTCAATGTCCTTGTACTTTTTGTGACATCAATGCAAGAAAATTTTCATCGTTAAAAATATATCAATCTTTATTTATTGATTATCTATCTGTTGAGTCAATTTAAAATTAGAATAGATAATCAAAAAGTGAAATATTCAAAGAACCTTTCAAAGCAAGATCTATAATTGTAGCAAAAATGATAAGTCAACTGTAAAAAACACTACAATACTTAAAGTAGCGAACAATCGAATTATTCTTTATCTTTGGAGTGTTATTCTAAGACTAGAATTGATATAATAATAATAGGGCATTTAGAATTAATTTCACAAAAAAATATGATTAAAACTTGTAAGTTGGTTTGGCTATTTATAATCATTTTGAGCATTCAGAGTGGGCTATTGGCCGTTGAAAAAACGACAAATAAAGGTTTTTGGTTTTTTAAAACAAAAGCAAATTTAGAAACAAGTAAAACGAATAATGAAACAACAATAAATAATTTTTCGGATATTCCGCTTAAAATTTTCCTTAAAGACACTATTTTCATCAACAATGAACCTGTATATCAATCCTGTATTGATGGTCAAATAACATTTATGAATAATGCTAAAGATCCTGAAAAAAACATAAATTACAGAATAGATTGGGGAGATGGTAGTTCAGCTTTTAGCAACGATTCATGGACCAATACTACACATAAATACACCCCACGTCTTGAACCTTATTCTTTAGTATATAGTTTTATATATGCAGATGGTACAGCATTTTCAAAAACATATAAAATATACATTAAAGCCAAGCCTACATTTTCTTTTGTTACAGATGGTCGTACAGATAATTGTGTTGGATATGACATCTTCTTTCCAATTAAAGACACAGAGGGGAATTCATTGGACACAAGATATCAAATAATTTTCAATGATGGTTCAGATACAATAAATTACATTCCATCGACTGGTTTGGATGGAATATTTCATAAATTTCCTAAATCATCCTGCGGAACAATTAGCTCAACCTACCAAAATGCATTTTCGGCAAAAATAAAAGCAATAAATTCATGTGGCTTTTCTGAAGTAAGTGTAGTACCTATTTATGTATCTTCGTCGCCAGTAGTGGGATTTTCATTACCTGTTTCTAAAAATCTAGTTGTGCCAAATGTGTATCCATCGAAATCATCAATTAAAATAATTGACACTACTACTGGATATGTAAATGTAGGTGGCAATTGCAGTTCGGTACCAAAACGTGTTTGGATAATTACTCCAAATACAGGATTTACACTTCCAATAGGTGAAAGTCTTGGAAATGATTATGGACTTGATAATTCCGATTTATGGATAGAAGGTACGAAAGATATTTCCCCTACATTTACAACCCCTGGCAACTATACTATTAAACTTCGTGTTGACACAAGACGTTGCGGAAACAACTTTATTGAAAAATTTATTTGCATAGAAAACCCTTTAACAACATCCTTTGATTTAGATTCGATAGTGGGGTGCAGCAGACTAAACGTGAAGGTTACTAACACCACGGATTTATCGAAAACTTGTACTGCTACATATAAATGGGAAATTGGATATATTGCTACGAATTGTGGAAATAAAGCTGGATGGACATACGGCAGTGGCACAAATGAAACATCGGCAAGCCCTGTGTTTAATTTCACATCCACAGGTACATACAAATTAAAGCTTAGCACATCGAATACTGCAGGTACTAGTACGCACGAAAAAACGGTTGTAGTGAAACAACCCCCAACGGTTACCATAAATAAAATACCTGATTTTTGCGGATTGGCAAGTTTTGAACCTGTTGCGATAGTAAATTCTTGCAATGATACTCCAAACTCTTTAAGTTATAAGTGGACCTTTGAAGGTGGTACTCCAGCAAATTCGATAGAAAAAAATCCTGGTACTATTGTTTATGATATTACGGGAAAATACACAGTTAAGTTATCAGTTGCAAACGACTGCGGACCTACCATTGCGGTTAGCAATACATTTGCGGTAAATCCAATACCAACAGTAAATGCTGTACAAGATTTATTAAAATGTAGTGGTGAGCTATCTGAAAGAATAATTTTCAGTGGAAATGATGGAGATGTTTTTGATTGGAAAAACAACAATTTAAATATTGGTCTCCCTGCATCTGGAAAAGGTAATATCGAACCATTTTATTTACAAAACAACAGCAATATGGTATTAAATGCTCAACTAACTGTTACGCCAAAAAACTCATTAACAGGCTGTAATGGAGTTCCATACGCATTCAAAATTTCTATCATTCCAAAACCAGTAATGGATAGCGTAGAGAACCAAGTAGTAAATAATGGCGTGAACACATCGGGAGTTAAATTTAAAACAAAAAATACTGGTGGAACTACAACTTACAATTGGACGAATAACAATCCAACCTCAGAGTTAAGTGCAAATGGAATAGGTAACATACCAATATTCAAGGCAATTAACAATACAAATCATTTACTAATATATACAATAACAGTAACACCCACTTTTACCAATGCAGGTGTTAGATGCACGGGTGACTCACAAAATTTCACGATTACTATCAATCCAACGGCTCAAGTAAATAGACCACCGAGCATTGAACTATGCAATGGAGCCAATACCCCCGACTATATATTTAGCACTAATAATAATGGAGGTACAACAACCTACAGCTGGAGTAATAATAATATTGCAATAGGATTAAATGAGAGTGGTTCTGGTGATATTATGCTATTTAAGCTGACAAATAAAACTGGTACTCATACAACAGCAACTATTACAGTCACTCCAACATTTATATACAATGGAATTAGTAATGTGGGTGATACTGTTCAGTTTAGAATTACGGTTGATCCAGGTCCTGAATTTACATCTCAACCAGTATCTAGTTATTTGTGTAAAGGTGGTTCAGCTTCCCCTATGGTAGTGTCTTATAGTGGAGGAGTTGGGAGTGCTAGTTATCAATGGTATTTAAACAATATAAAAACTTTCGACGGAGGTTTAAGAATTGATAAAGCCACAAATGCAACATATAATGCGATTGTAACTGATACAGGAACAAGTTATTATTACTGTACAATTACACTCGATGAGGGAAAATGTAATACAATAACATCCGATATTGCAACTGTAACTATAAAAGAATCAGCAATTTTAACTGAACATCCCACAGCATCTCAAAAACTTTGTATCGGTGGAACTATTCAATCTCCGTTAAAAGTGGAGTTTGTAGGTGGTTCTGGTGAAATTAGTTATGAATGGTATTCAAACACACAAAAATCTAATTCTGGTGGTACTTTGATTGAAGGTGCAGATTCATCTACTTTTACACCAAAAGTGTTTTTAACTGCAAACAAGTATTATTACTATGTAACAATCAAATTTTCAGGCAATCAGTGCGGATCAAAAACGAGCAATGTAGCCGAAATTAACGTAGTAAATGATCCAACAATACCGGCTCAACCATTGACAGTCCAAACTGTTTGTCAGAACACTCTTGCTTCAAATTTGGTTGTAACACCACAGGGCGGAGTAGAATCAATTCGATATAAATACCAATGGTATTCAAATTCTACAAATTCAAATACTACAGGCAATTTAGTTGTGGGTGCATCGGATTCAATTTTCACGCCACCAACCGATTCGATAAAAACAAAATATTATTATTGCGTTGTGTTTCAAGACAGCCTGTCGTGCAATGTAACAAGTGACATATCTGTTGTAAATGTAAATTCAAATCCTCAAATAATTTCACAGTTGAAAGATACAACGGTTTGTATTGATGAGGAAATTCTGCCATTAACAATAAATATTTCGGGCGGCGTAGGCACTCCAAACTATCAATGGTACTCAAATAGCAAAAACAATAACACATCTGGAACTATCATTAAAGATGCTACAAGAAAGACATTTCAACCGCCTAGCTCAAAGGCAGACACAATATATTATTACTGTCAAATTAGTGGTTTTGCAGGTGGTTGTTCTACTTTAACATCAGATCCAATTCGTATAATAATAAGAGCAAAAGCAATTATTTCTTCTCAAAATTTATCAATTTGCAGTGGTGATAGTTTTACCTTTATGAAAGGAGAATTGGATTATATTCCAGATGGGACTAAATATATTTGGTCGAAGCCCCTTATTATTCCAACCAATTCTATAACAGGCTCATTGCAATCAATTATTCCCGCGGAGGTTATAAATCAAACATTGATAAATACTAGTACTAACTTGGCTACAGCAACTTATACTGTAACACCGATATCTAACTCATGTTATGGAGAATCATTTACATTAACAGTAGAAGTAATTCCTACAATTAGTGCAACGGTAAAGTTGAAAAATAGCAGTTGCTACAAGGCAAATAATGGTTTTATAACTAGCACTGTAGTAGGAGGAAAAGTTTTTAGTTCTGAGGTTTCATATTTATTTATATGGACTGGACCAAATGGATTTTCATCTGACAAACAAAACTTAGATGAATTGTTACCTGGTAATTACTCATTAACTATCTTAGACAATGGCGGATGTCCATTTAAAGCATCATATACAATAACAGAACCAAATGAAATTATTATATCAGTTGATTCAAAAACAAACTTAAAATGTAATGGCGATAGCAGTGGCAAAATAGATATTTCGGTGCAAGGAGGGGTTATGCCATATAAATTTAATTGGACAAAAAACGGGCAGAAATACTCGATTAATGAAGACATTAGTATTTTAGGCGCTGGTAAATACTGCGTTGAAGTGACGGATGCAAATGCCTGTTCAATTCAATCAGATACAATAAATATAACTGAACCTAATGCCCTCAATATGGTGGTAAATAAAAAAAACGTTTCTTGTTTTGGTGATTCTACTGGTGAAATTTTTGTAGAGGTAACTGGTGGGGTTCATTTTGAATCTGAGGCTGATTATCATTATCAATGGATTGGGGTTAACAACTTTAATAGTACTTTGAGAAACTGTACAAATTTATTGGCTGGCGAATATAAATTAACAATAACAGATAAAAACAGTTGTACTAAATCAACAAATGTTATTATTCTTCAGCCCGAGGAATTAAAATTAAATTTAAGCTACACAGAAATATCATGTTATGGAGCCAACAATGGTACTATTACTGCCAATATAACAGGAGGTGTTAAACCATACACAGTAAGTTGGAGTAATTTTGCAAATGGAAATAAACTGACTGATTTATTGCCTGGAAATTACACAATTATTGTAACTGATGCAAACGGTTGCGTGAGAACAGAAACTAAAACAATTAATGAAGCTAATTTCTCAATAAATCCAATCATCAAAAATGCAAGCTGTAATGGAGCTAACAATGGCAGCATAAATCTAAATATTAATGGTGGGGTTTTACCAATAAAAGTTCGTTGGGATGATGATGCCTCTGCTGGAAGTGTAAGAAACAACTTAGCACCTGGCACCTATACAGCTCATTTACAAGATGGTGCTCCCTGTACTATTACAGAAAGCTATGAGGTTAGAGAACCTGACTCATTGACAGTTACCGGTAAAATAACAAATGCTTTTGAATGCGATAATCCTTCAAGCGGATCAATTTTAACCTTAGTTACAGGTGGGTCATTACCATATACATATAAATGGGACAATGGAGAAGAAACAGACAATTTAACCAACATACAATCTGGCAATTACCTACTTACTGTTATAGATAGAAATGGATGTAGCAAATTAACTACATTCAAAGTGACTAGACAAAAACCAATTCTGGTAGATGTAAATACTAGTACTGCATACAATTGTGAAGCCCAAAAATATATAAATTCAAATACTGCCTCTGTATCTGGTGGGCTCTCACCTTATCAATATAGATGGAGTAGTGGCTCTGTAAATAGTGAACGACCTGAGACAATGAAAAATGATCAAAACAGTGTAATAATACTTTATGTAACTGATGCATTAGGTTGTTCCGCCGAATACACTTTTACAATTGACAATCCGATTGAAAATACTTCAGCGAAGATTAACTATCATCTCGTTGATTGTATAAATAATAGTTACTTATTTGACCTATCTAGTTCCTATTTTGGAGAAAAAAACAACTCATACCTTTGGGAGTTCGGTGATGGTTCTACTTCAACATCAAAAACAGATATACACATTTATGAAACTCCAGGAAATTACAGGGTGAAATTAACTGTCTTAAATGATATTTGCAATAGTTATTTTGAACAAATAGTTATTATAGAATCAACTCCTAAAGTAAAATTGGACAAATCGCCTATGCTTTGCAGAGGTGAATCTACAATTTTAAATGCCATCGGAGCTAATAGCTACAAATGGAGCAATGGGAATACAGGGGATAGTGCTGAATTTACAGAAGAAGGAGATTATAGTGTTATAGGAACATCTAAATCAGGTTGTAAAGACACTTTATTCTTTAAGACTAAATTTAATGAATTGATGAATTATTCAATAATAACTGATAAAAATGAGGTTGAGGTTAATACTGCTTTGCAATTATGGACAAAAAATATTGCTTATTCAAGCTATTTATGGGACTTTGGGGATGGAACACCAACGGCGACTGGTCACGAAATTAATCATACATATAATACAGCATCTGAGGGATTTTATTTCATTACGTTAAAAGCAACAAATCCGAATGGTTGTACAGAAACAGCAACAAAAAAAATATGGATAACAATACCGACAAAACCATCAGTAATTACGCCAAATGGAGATGGAGTTAATGATATCTTTATGAAAGACACATATTTAAAACTTTACAATCGAAACGGACTTCTTATATTTGAGGGTACTGATGGTTGGGATGGTACATTTGAAAATAAAACAGTACTAAATGGAACCTATTTTTATATATTGACATATACAACCGAATATGGACTTACAACAAAAAATGGTTATGTTACTGTTGTGAAATAACGATAAAAAAGATGGTCAAACTAATATACATAATTGCATTCATCTTACTAACTTTTAAGATAGTAGCACAGTCCAACATCCATATAAATAATTATTTAGAAAATCTATACTATATTAACCCTGCTGCCATAGACGATGAATCGTCAGCTAATATAAGCATGACGGCTAGAAAGCAATGGGTTGGATTTCCTGGAGCACCATCCACTATCTATGCTACTGGTACAACTTACCTTCAAGATATAAAAACTCAATTTGGATTAAAAGTATTTAATGATAAAATTGGTATTTCTAACACTTTTATAATAGGATTATCTTACGCCTATTTAGTCAAAATACAAGCAAATTGGAAACTACATCTTGGAATTGCGGCAAATTTTCAAAATTTATCCTTTAATTTAACCGATTTAAATCCAACATATATTGATGATCCTGTTTTTAATTCGAAGTTATTAAAAGAAAACAATTATAATTCAGATGCAGGAGCACAGCTAACCAACAAATCATTAACATTGGGTGTATCTAGCCAAAATCTTCTTTCTATCTTTTTTGAAGAAAATAAGATACAAAATAACAGTAATTATATTTATGCAAAATATCGCTATAGAACTCCGACTCCAATAAATGTGCAAGGAGGAATAACTGGGATTCAATTTGTTGGATTATTACAAATGGAATATAACTTAACCGTTTTTTTTAACAGCTATCGTCATCAAGACATTTTTCAAATTGGTGTGTTTTATAGAACCAAAACCGAAATGGGAACTATATTTGGTATTAATATGGGTGAATCAATGCATTTGTGGTATAGTTTTGATTACAACGTGTCTGGAATTAATAAAAAAACATTAGGAACACATGAACTAATGTTAGTTTATAGATTAGAAAATAAACTATCTAGGAATTATTAAAAAAAACTACTACCTATGTGTGATTTCATTTTCGCCTAATATAAAACATTTTCTTTTTATTTTGAAAAAACTTAAAAGTGTAAACTTAGATTGATGCGCTAGGTTGAGAAGGGACAAGCGACATGATGTCCCTTATATTCTCTTCTTTTTTAAGTGACACCCCCGATAGCTATCGCGGGGTCGCTTGTCCCTTGTGTGATTTCATTTCCTCCTATTATTACTCTCTCAGCTTTTCCAAAGTTAAAAGAAACTTTGGAAAAGCTGAAAAACTCTAGCTGGGGAACAAGCTCGAACTATTTTTTCATTCTCTTTTCCGCTCTCCCGTTAGCTATCGGGATCAAGGAGAGTGGTTAGGGGTGAGGTGCATAAAAAAGCCCCACATAACTTAATATGCGGGGCTTTGAAAAAACGGCGGCTATCTACTCTCCCACCTTGCGGCAGTACCATCGACGTGGACAGGCTTAACTTCT
>JFJP01027023.1_pt1 | contig 46640 bp, 48 predicted proteins | sample 431651 | NCBI WGS metagenome assembly JFJP01 (sample SAMN02602958, study PRJNA72255) | Microbial mat metagenome, whole genome shotgun sequencing project. | biome: fresh water; feature: sink hole; material: water; isolation source: purple microbial (photo- and chemosynthetic) mats found in...
AAAAGATTCCCTTTCAAAATCTTGTTCAAGCTCTGCAAAATTATTTAGTTATTTTTGCAGAAAATTTAATAAACGAAACTATTGAGGAGAAAAATCAACGCAACGACGAGAACAATTCAATTTTAAATCGAGAAAATCAAATTCTTTTGAGTGAAATCATTAGAATATGCCTCGACACACCACAAAATATCCATCACCAAAGCTTTTCTTTTGAAATTTTTTTAAATAAAAAGAATTCCTTTCTGAGCAATTTTGAGATCTATCAAGCTCATAAACATTTATTATTATTAACAACTATGAATAAATTTACAAAAGAAACAAATATGAGTTTTGAAGCTCACAAAACAAAGGCAATCACGACAAAACACTCAAAAAATAATTTTTCAATTAAAAACTTATATAATAATGGGAATTTAGTTTGTGTAGTGAATAAAAAGAATACTTTAGCTGCAAATGATGAAGATTTGATGGTTGTTGAGACTTCAAGAATGAGTTACTTAAAAGCTTATTACTTCCCTTCCAAACAAGATTTCTCACCTTTTCAAACTAAAGAAAAAGGTGGTTTGAAATAAAGAAATAAAATTTGTTTCATTTTTTATTAAAAGAGTGTTAATTCTTTGTTTTCGTCAAAAATTTTAATTTTAATTTAGGAATTTATAAGTTTTAAACAAAATCCAATTTATTTCCTCTTATTTAATAATATATTATTTTTTTATCTAAGGTTCAAGAAAAATTTCATATCTTCTCATCAATTATTAAAGTTCTCATTTATAAATTTTTTTTGTAATATCTTTTTTTTTGTGCAAAAGAAACAAAACCATGGATCCGGAATTTCAAAAAATTGAGCAAAAGGTTCCCCACGACCATTTCCTCTTCACCAGTGAGAGTGTTACCCAGGGTCACCCTGACAAGCTCTGTGATTTCATCTCCGATTCAGTTTTGGATGCTTGTCTACTTCAAGATCCCGATTCCAAAGTTGCTTGTGAAACCGTTGTCAAGAGCAATATTTGTATGGTTTTTGGTGAAATAACCACAAAGGGTTCTCTTCTATATGAACAAGTCGTCCGAGAAGCCATAAAATATGTTGGTTATGACTCTCTTCAAAAAGGTTTTGATTATAAAACGGCAACAATTATTTTGGCCTTGGATCAACAAAGTCCAGAAATATTTGAAGCTTTGCATCTTGGCACCAATTTAGAGGATATTGGTGCAGGAGATCAAGGCCTTATGATCGGTTATGCTACTGATGAGACTGAAGAATTGATGCCAATAACTCATGTTTTAGCATCAAAGCTTTGTGAAAGATTGAACCAAACTAGACGTGATGGTGTGTTGCCATGGTTGAGACCTGATGGTAAATCGCAAGTGACTGTTGAGTATAAAAAGGGCGCAGATGGACATCTTGTTCCTCTCAGAGTTCATACCGTTCTAATTTCTGCACAACATGATGAAAAAATTACACAAGAACAATTATGCAAAGAACTTAAAGAACATGTCATCAACGTTGTTATTCCTGAAAATCTATTGGATGAAAACACCATATACCATTTGAACCCTTCTGGCAGCTTTACGAAAGGTGGTCCATATGCTGATTCAGGACTCACTGGCAGAAAAATCATTGTTGATACCTATGGAGGATGGGGTGGTCATGGTGGTGGATGTTTTTCTGGCAAAGACCCAACAAAAGTTGATAGATCAGCTGCTTATGGAGCTAGATGGGTTGCTAAATCCTTGGTTGCTAACGGATTTTGTAAGAGAGTCTTGGTGGAAGTTGCTTATGGTATTGGAATCGCACAACCGATTTCATTAATGGTCAATAGCTATGGCACTTGTGTGGAACCTTATAGTGATTTTGATCTACAGGATATTGTGATTAATAATTTCGATTTAAGACCTGGATGCATGATCAGAGATTTGGACTTAAAGAAACCGATTTATAAAAAGACAGCAGCCTTTGGACATTTTGGCAGACCCGATTTTTCGTGGGAAGTACCGAAAGATTTGACCAATGAAAAGAAAAAAATGACTGGAAATGGGAAACATGTCAATCAGGAAAACCAAATGGTTTTTGGAGAGTTATAAAAATATTGCAATTTTAAAAAAAAGGTGTTATTTATGAAACGCTCATTAAATTGGAGTGATAACTTTCTAACAAAAATAAGACTTTATTTAAAATTCAACATTTTTGTTTAATTAAAAAAAATAAGAATAGATGAGATGAGATCAATTTGAGTTTCGGTTTGTTTAATATTAAAGAATTTCTAAAAACAACCTCTATAAGAAATAATTAAAATATATTTGATTTTTAAGGTTTTATAATCATAAAGTAAAAAATGCCTGATGACGGTTTAAAAAAAAATAATTACTTTTATTGAATTTTAATAAAACACTAATTAGAAAATTATTATATTATTGATGGGAAAAACTTTCTTAAATAATGTAATAATTTTAAAGAAATTTTTACAAAAAAATAAAATAAATTAAAAAAATAATTTTTTTTTTCATGATCAATGCAGAAATAATTCAAAATAAAATTCCCTTGACTTTCGGCTCTATCATTTCTATCAAGATTTCAACAAATCCTAATCTATATATAATTTCTCAAGGCTTCTTCATTAATAATGTTTCTTTACATGATTTTTCCACGAAGAATTCTCCTAAATCCCATGATTTTCTCTTAACAAACTTCAAAATCCTCCCCTATTCTATGATTTCTCACTTTAAATCTCAAAATCTCATAAAAGAAACCCTTATTGATAAATATGATGATTTCAAAACTCGCAGTATTTTTCTGACAAAAATAATACAAATACTAAATAAAAAAAAAAAAACTTTTTTAAGCTCGAGAAATAAGGAAAGAAACTATTTTAGATTTTAGACAGAGCTTAGAGGAGGAATTTAATTCAAACATAGGAATTTATCAGAAATTAAAAGGAACCCCACTAATCTATAACGCTTCTATTTTTCAATTGATGCATGTTGCTTCATGTAAATTTTTGAAGCTAAATATCGAAAATGAGCATAATCTTTAGTATCCCACAAATTTTAAGAATAAATGCTTATTTTTTTTTTCAGTTTTGAATTGACTGATTATCCAGATAAAACCAGTTTCTTTAAATTTCGTCCTTGTTTGAAATTGCACCATCAAAGGAACAATATAATTTATGATCATGATATAATGGTTCTTCAATCTTCCGACTCAACCTTTATTCGTCCAATAAATTTAGCCGTTGTTTTGACTTCAGATGTTACTTTGGGAAAAGGTTTCTTTATAAATTCAAAAAAAATTTCTCTCAATATTTTTTAATTAGCTATTATAATTAATAATAAACTACCCAGCTATAGACTAATAGGGCATTTAGAGTTAAGCACTATCATTCAAACCGATATATATGAATCCCAGGAATTAGATGAACAAACTGGGTTCAATCTCAAATTAAGAGATATTTTCTGTTTAAATCTTTCTGAAAAGCCGCTTTGTTTAGCTGGGATCTTAGAAAATGATCCCTTTGAAGAGTTTCTGAACGCTTTTCTCTCGGCAAGCCCTGAAGCAATTAATACTGCAGGAAAAAAATTAGCTCTTACCTCCAGTTTTTACTCACGTGAAAACAAATATGTTTCAAGTGAAATAAATCCTGAGGAAGACTTATATATTCCCCCTCCTTTATCAAAGGGAATTTCTTTTAAATTCAAAAAAATGACCAATGATCAGGTTGATTTCGATGATGAGCAAAGTCTTGAGGAATTAATAGATGCAATACTTAAGAATCTTAATAAAGATATTCGTTTAGAATTCCATCAGCTCAAACCTTCAGCTCAATCACAAAGCTCTTTGGATTCTAAAATGGCCTGTCTATGGAAATTAGAGGAAGCAGAGGGGTTTTCACAAGGAGGTTATGCAAAATGGGAACAAAATTATCGATTAAAACATGTTGCAACAGGGAAATATCTTCTGATTAAGAGAGAATCGTCGAAAGTTTTGTTCATATTATCTAATGAAAAAGGGGGTTTTGAAGGGGTATTTAAATTCATAAGGTAAGAGATTATTCTTTTTTTAAAAAAATATAAGAAATTAGGTGTGAAACACATGAAAACCAAAAGAAATCTTCGCTTGAGTTTATTAGTAAAGAAGCTTTATTTTTATTAAAACATGTGGAAACTGGATGGAATGTTGGCATGGATGAAGGGAATTGTGAAGCTGATGCGAAAAATAATAATAAAATTGAGAAAGAACCTGTTTTGATCGCGAAAGATTCCTATTCTAACAGTTATAAACTCCATAAAATCGATTTCGAGGATATATGGGAATTTCAATTCCTAATAACTGCAGTTCCGACACTTATTAGCTTATTCCGATTTATGAAAAATTTCAGAAAGTACTTAACAGAGGAAATAATTAACAAATTCGATGATTTCTTTGATAACTGCATCAAAACTTTAAAGACTTTAGAAGATTTTTTGACAAATAAGCTTGTTGCTTATATCTCTTATAGTCAAGAATATGGAAGTCTTTCTTTCAATCGACAAAATCTTTTAAGAGAACAATGCATTTTAGGCCTACTATGTCTTTTTCTTTATAAAATATTTCCAATTCAAGAGGATGATTCCGAAAGCAATATTGGCAATATAGATAATATTGGTGAAGAAGCAATGTTTTTCAACCAGAAACTCAAAGATTTCAATGTGAATTTCTTCAAAAAAGAAGAAAAACGTAAATTAATTAAAGAAATGGAAGAAGTTTATCAGAAGAAAAGATCAATTCTAGGCAATAGAATCTACAAATTATTAATGCTCGCTTCAAATGGCCATCCTTCAAATCAAGAATATCTGTTTAGATTCCTTAATATCTTCGAAAAACATCTCGGACTTAACTATCCTATCACGCAAGCTCTTGAAATGATTCTTGGTCAAAATGACAAAATCCTTTATGAATTACATAAGAAAAAATTACAAGCTTCAAAAATTCCTGAAGAAGCTTTCTTATTTAACGATTCTTTAATAATGGGTGATGAAAATTTTTTTCTTAATGAACTTATAAAGAAAATGCAAAATCCGAATGATTCAAATTTGAAATCCAGGAGCTATCTTATTAGATTATTGATTAAATTCTGCTATTTAGCTGATCATTCAATTTTTATTAATCAGGAGAAAATTTTCAAAGCCATGCTTGAAGGCAAATGTTTTAGCAATTACAGTCTTTTTAAGCTTTGCTCATCAAGTGAAGGAAATGATTTGTTATTAGAAATGAAAGGAAAAGATGGGATAATTCAAGCTTTTTCTCTTGAAGAATTCTTAAAGAACTCTGATTTTTATGGGGGTACCTCGAAATTATTAAAGAATCAATTGGAATTATATTCAAAATTGTGCCTTTCCAGAAATTATAATTGCTGCAGGTTTTTTGCTGAGATCTTCCCATTGAATTTATTGGTCAAATATCTATTGACTAATGATCTAGATGTTGAGATAAGGGCAATTATGTGTAGTCTAATCTCGAATATTTATTTAGATAAAGAACCAAGAATCATGATTATAAGGCCGAATTTAATACGCAAGATACAAATAAGAGTCGAAGAACAGAAGCCAAAGGAAAATATCGCAAAGAAATTGCAGAATTTGATGAAAAAAAAGTCAAAGAAAGAGAAGGCAGTCTCCTTTACAGTTTGATTTGAATTTATGGGGTAATTAGTTTATTTATAGGCCGGTGGTTTTGAACTGGAACGATTGATGAGCTCTCCCAAAGTCAATATTCCTCAAGAAAACAGTGAGTTTTTTCTATAATTTAAAATCATTTTAGTTTTTTTCATTAATATTGCATTAATATCAATATTAAAATAGTCATTGATCCAGAAGAAATAGATACTTTAGAGGGGTTAAAGTCAGAGCTATTAAAATTTATGGAAGGATTAAGTCAAGATCATGATATTACTTCTGAAAAAGCCTTTAACCAACTCACATTAGAAACCATAAAACTTCTACATATGATGCTTAAATTCGGATTCTTCACTTTCCAAAAATCAACAAAAAATAATAAAGAAAACATGCCTCTCCCAAAACGAAAAAATAGCAAAAATAGCAAAAAAAATGTTGTTTTGAGCAAAATCACAACATCCTTTGAAAATGATCTGGAGAAATTATTCTTTATTTTAGCAAGAATTCTATCCTTCAATGAAGAATATGAGCAAGGTATTGCAGAAACCAAGCCCAAGCAGATAAATAATCCTCTTTTGCCCAATAAAGTGGAGAAAACAGTGCAAAAAACTGTAAGATTTGTGCGTTCTGAACTCAATAAACAAGTCAAGGCCTTGAAAAATATTTTCATTTTCGAAAAGGATGAAAAATTGAAGTATAAAAAGCCGAAAAAATATGTGATAGAATCTGAAATCAGCAACGACCAGCTATTCATGAAAATGCAAACAATGAGGAAGATTCTCATGAGATTTGAAAATAAAACCTATAGTTTCAATGAAGATAAGCAGCAAACAGCAGCCAATGATTTCGAGAAGCTCATCAAGCTTGAAATTTGTAAGGTTTTTGAATATCTAATGGATATACATGAGGATTTTTATCTTGATAATGTGATCGGCTATTTCCATGAAATTTTTATTATTAAATTCAAAGATAAGAATCTTCAGGAAATTGATAATATCATGAAAAACGAAGGTCATTTTCTTTGGATTTTGCCAAATGCTATGGCAGAAATTAACCCTTCAACAACAATAAACCATAAATTCATGAAGATTTTCAAAGGATTGCAAGCTTCAATTCGTGGTTTCGACGAAATTATGGGAACACCTTTTATTGAAACTATACTAAAGGCTTTTTATTTTGCTCAAGACCCTGAATTACAAAATTCAATTATGGGATTGATTATGAGAAATTCAACAAAAAAATTAACTTTTTATGGTTTGTTGAAAAAAACTGAGATTTTGTTTAGTTCAGAACAAATTGAGATATTTCATGCTTTAAACAAATTAGTAAACAAGATGTATTTATATTCAATCGATAGTCAAAATTGGCTTCAATACAATGATGATAATTTGGCGTTGGATCGAATAGAAACTTTAATTGAAAAGACTAAGAAACAATTAGGGAAGATTGAAAGTATTTTGAAGAATATTCGGCCAAAAGAAATAATGGAAATGAAAAGGAAAATATTAAAGAATACTGGAGCAATACAATTGATCATCGATCTGATGGAGACTCTATTGCCTTTTTTCGAAAATGAGGAGATCAAAGAAAGAGAAAATAGAGGAGATTTTGTACAGGTTCGTTTATTCGGCAGAATGCAACCTCTGCTTGAAAATTTCTTAGATAATACAGAAAAATGCAAAGAGATTATAAGATTATGCTATTCTATCTTGGCGATATTTTGCAAAAATAATGAAGAAAATCAGTTGTTTTTATTCCAAAACATGCATAAATTGTTTATGGTGGAATACAAAGAGAATTTAGGACAAATCGATGCTTTTCAAGCTGTTCTTGAAGGCAATATTAACCTTTGCAAGCGATTAACACATTCAGATTTGCGTTTCTTCGTAAACATAATCCATTTGAATGGGCGAAGACCTGAATATCTTCAAATTTTTGGAACTCTCAATCAAATGGTCAATCTTTCAAATGCTGAAAGCCTTGAATTAAAGAAGAAATTGTTAGAAATACTATTAGATGAGACTAAAAAGGAAACAATAAACCCTTTTATACAAAGAGATTTTGATATTTCAGGGAGTTATTCTCTAGATGAAGAGAAATTGAATGAATATAAACTGAAGTTCATTATGATAGTTGCTGAAGCCTTTGAAAATGAAGTTGGATTGAATTTAATATATAGAGCACAGAAGTGGTTTCCTATCAAAGAACTTCTTACCGTTTTGCTTGAATTATCTAATGAACGGAAAGAGAATTCCTATGTTGAAAGTACTAAACTAGTGAAATTATTGCTGATATTTTTGAATAAATCTGATGATTGTTTTAATGAATTTGTGGAGGATTACAAGTTTTTCCCTGAAATACTTGAAATTGAATCACAAAACATGCAATTTTCTGAAGAGGCTTTACAATATTTTAAATCAGGGTTCATTCAATTGTTAGTGATCTATGCTCAAGGAGTCTTAGATAATACTGAGTAAATAAAATAAAAAATAAAAAATTTCTTTATTCTTTTTATTTATAAAATAGTTTTTTTCGATCAATGATGCATATAATTCATGATAAAGTCCAAACAAAAAGAAAAATTATTGCGTTCTCACAGAAATTGTTTGAGAATAGAGCAAAGCTTAATATTCTTAATTTGAATTCTAATAATCTTTTGCTTGTCAATCTCCTAAAATTAAGTAAATTATGCAACATTCCTTTTCATATTAATATGGATCTCAAAACATCTGCCATTGAAGAAAATAAAGATGGCACTATTCTGCTAACTTTAAAAGAAACTGTTGAATCCAGTAAGGACTTTTACAAAGAAAACATTGATCAAAAAAATTTTCGATTGCAAAACCATGTAAGAAATAGCATATTTTTAGATCATCGACCTATCAAACCGAACTCTTCGCTTTTTAAAGAGGAGAAAGATTTTAGTAGAAACAAAAAATTGAATCCAACTGAAATTTTTGAATATTGGACACAATTTAAACAAGTTTTTTCAGAATCTGAGTTCGTGTTAAAGGAAATTAAAATTGAAAAAGCTCGATTATCGAAATCAATTATGAATATAGGTGAGAAAATTGATCAGGAAGATATAGGAGATCTTTCTTTGATAAATGAGGATTTATTGATCAAAATCTTCAATTATTTAGAGCTTTGGCAAGAGAAAAATGTGGCTAAAAACATTGTGATTTTCCTCCTACAAATAATCTGTACTTTGTTAAAACAAGATAAAAATGGATTTTACAAACAACAGCTCAATGAATTAAAAGCCACAAAAATCATGATTGTTCTCATTTGGGAGGATGATTCCAATGATGAGCTTTATTTATTTTATTTGATAAAGCCTTTGATTTTATTGTTAGAAGATGGCCAACCGATCATCCAAAGAACAATCTATCAATTTTTTCTTTCGAATTCTTCTAGCCAAAAATTCTTTATTAAAATCAAGCAACTGATCGATTTAAAAAGCAATAGACCACACTGCGATGGAGAAGAAGTCCATAGTAAGAAATTGTTTCTTAGAATTTTCAAACTATTACAATCTTTTTGTTTTGGACATTATATCGATCTTCAAAATTATCTGCGCTATCAAACAAATTCCCAAAACAATTGCGACCTTGTCAATTTAACTATAAATGTATTGATATCTTTCGAAATAATCCAAGAAAATTATGAACCTATTATCCAATGCTTTGCAGCTTTAATTGAATTCATACAAGGGCCATGTCGAGGAAATCAAGAAACCCTTATCCATTCTAAATTTTTAGATTATTCATGCAGTGTTTTAGCCGTGGACCCCATTGATTGTAAAATAATCTTTGAATATATGGGTAAAATAAAATACCAATGCATTATAACTTTGCATAGTCTTTTGGAATGCACTGATAGTAATGATTACCTTTTAGTTCATTTAAGAAGAGCCCTTCCTATATTGAAATTGAAAAAAAATTTGGCTCAAATATATTCACTTTATCAACAAAGCTACAATGAGGAATATCCTCAAACCTGTTTCTTTCAACCAAAGAATCCTGAAATAATAATAGCAAATGGATTTCTGATTTATGAATTATTAGTCAGATTAATAAAGGAATCAAATCAAGAAGATGAAGATGAAATCGATGAATTTCGATTTGATTCATCTGATTCAATTCTTGCTTTACCACTTTTGGAAAGAAATATTGTTGGAGAATTCTCCAAATTTGGAAAATCCTTTCTGAAATATTCTTTCAAAACCTTTCAACAAACCTTTCAAAAAATGAAAAACACATTGTTGAATAAAAGTCCTGACGGTTTGGAGATAATTAAACAAATAGAGCTTAAACATCAAATGCAAAGAGCTTTGGGATTTTTCAATCAAAACATTGCTCATATAGAGATTATTAGAGATAAGAAGCTCAGGAAGATTTTTTTTCCAGTTTTGCCCATTTGTAGACTGATCCCACAAAAATTGAAAGAGGAATTCCTCAAAAAAGTAACTTGGACTAATACCAAAACAAAAATTCTAGATCTTATGCTTTGGTCTGATAAGTTTATTAAGGCTATGCATCATGAGGAGAAATTAAATTCAATTTATAAACGCTATAAAGTTTTAGAAATTCTGATGAATCATGGCAAATTATGGGAAGATTCTGCCTTTTTACTAAATATAGCAATAAATTTGGTAATTCTTGTTTCTTATAGAGAAGCTGAAAATCCTAAACTAACTACTAAAGAAATGGAATCTTATAAATTTAATGAGCCTTATATTCTTTATGACAATAATTTCACAAATACGAAAGGAATGCTTCAAATAATGGGGGTTCTTAATCTTTTATTCGCTTCTATGGTAGTTCTTGTCCTATTGATTAAAAGAGGACCTTTATTGGTTGATTTGTTTCAGAAGAAACAAACAAAACATGGTTGTTTAATTAAAATTTTCTACTCAGTTGTAGGGCTATTACAAGATTTTGAATTGAGTTTTTACCTTCTTTATATACTTATGTTAATTTTAGGATTGATTATCCATCCTTTTTTCATGGTTGTCAATATGTTGGATATAATTAGAATCGAAATTATGTCATTAGTTTTTAAAGTTTTGTGGATATCGCAAAAGAAATTTATACTTTTTTTCTTTGGGTTTGTGATTTTTGAGTATTATTTCTCAATTATTGGGTATATTTTTTTTTGGAGGCTTTATAACGGCTTTTGCGATGAATTATGGGTTTGTTTAATGACCACTTTTGACTATACTTTCAAAAAATATGGTTCTATAGGAGCTTTTCTGATTGATATAAACTCTGAAAAAAATCCGTATTTAGGGATTGATCATGAAAATTCAAAATTATTTTTCATGAAGTTTTTCTTTGATAATGTTCAGTACACTATTTTGCCTTTGCTTATGGTCAAAGTTATTGCAGCAACACTTATAGACACTTTTGGAGCTATAAAATCACAATTAAAAGAAAAACAGGAAGATGAAAAACAAATTTGTTTCATTTGTGGAATCAAAAGAGAGACTTTAGATAAAAGTTCGAGCAGAAAACAAGGATTCTACACACATATCAAACAAGACCATTATCTTTGGAATTATGTTTTCTATCGAACCTATTTAGAATTAAAACCCAAAAATCTATTTAATGGGAATGAAAGTTATGTTTATGAAAAAATAAAGATTAATGACATTAGCTGGTTCCCAGTCAATCAAACTGCCATAGTTAAAGATCTAAATGTTGAAGCTGGAGAAAAACAAAGTTTGACCAATCAAATTGAAGAGAATGTTATTTTTTTCTTCTTCTTCTTATATAAAGAGAAAATAAAATATATAAATTATTTTTATTTTTAGATTAAGTTTATAGAAAAAGAAACTCAAGAAACTGCTGCAAGAATTGCTAAATTCACAAAAGAAGTTTGCAACTAATTAAAAATTAAGTTTGCAAGGGTTTAAAAAAACATTATTTGCAGTTTTGATCATGTTCATTTTTTGAATAAGATCAAATTAAATGATCAGAATTTTTGTGATTTTTTTTTAATTTTAAACGATAAAAATACTTTATTGCTGAAAAATTAAAAATTCTTGAAATTTAAATTTAAATTAAAAAAAATAAAAATAAATTAATGGAATCAAAATTTTTTTTATGGAACAAATGAAAAAAAAATATTTTTTAGTTTTAAAAATTAAAAAACAGATGTGCTAATTCCCAATTTTTTTTACTGCATTTAGTGTAAAAAAAAAAAATTATTTGTTTTTCTAATAGGAACAATAAATGTCCGACATTAATAATTTAAGAAAAGTCCATTAAATTAAATATAGCTTTGACTTAGTTGTATTTTTTTAATCTATTTATCCTATTTGAATTGGAAAACGGGAGGCCTTGGATTGCTTTAATAAAATAAACGATTAAAATTTAAAAAAATCATAAAGAAATTACAAAGAATATTGGATTTGAGGTTGATGCTGATGCTGATGATAAACCATCATATTTGGATTCGGATTTTGGCGTCGAATATTCATCATTCCCCCATAGCTTTGTTGTTGAAAAACTTTGGTAGGAATGACTTTGTTTGGCTGCATAAGACCATTAGAAAAGCTTCTTTGAGAGGTATGCACTGGCTGTTGATGCTGTTGTATTTTGATCAATCCATTATTAGTGCTAGAATTAAAAGGTTTCTTTTCAATATTTCTCATCAAATTAGCTTCGTTTTCGTTAAAAATCTCATTGATTATTACTTTTTCATTAGTAAGAGGGATATTTGTGTTAATTTCCTCAAGAATCATCCCTTGATTTTCAATAAATCCCTCATTTTCTTCCTTTTTGACAGAACAAACCTCGATTTCGATCAATAGTTCACAAGTCTTTTCTAATTCTTCTTTTTGAGTGAGACTTGGTCTTTCCATTGTTACCCAAAGCAGAGTTTTCTTATCTGGAAGACATTTGGATTGATCAATTAATCCTTTTCCGATGAAAGCCTCTTTTTCAACATCGAAATCAACATTATAATCCCAACATTCTATCATAATCTTTTCATCACCAAATTTTCTAATGCTGAAACTATCATTCCAATAAGGAAATTTACCTGTGTTTTTGGAAATAGATGTATAGAAAGTAGAGGAAGCATATTTTATGACAAGGTATGGGTCGAATTTCTGAACAAGAGTATTGATTTCTGAGAAGATTTTACCGCTGAAAGGCTTCAATTTGTAGAGTGTAGGGTTTTCCATTGGGAAAATAAAAGTGATAGTTCCAATTTTTTTTAAAAATTAATATTTAAATATTTAGAAAATGTTTGTTAGACGTAATTTATTTTTATTGAAAGGGATTTTCACATTCTCTTCAAAAGACAAAGGATTCTTACACCATCCTATTGTAATTGATAAACATGAGCTTGAATATGAGTATCCTCCTGAAAATAAGTTTTTTGGAAAAAACGCAGTTGTCATAACTCATAAACCCACTAGTCTCAATGTAACAATCAAAGATGGTGAGGATTTAGAAGCTAACAAAAAAAAAGCTTTGAAGATGCTCAAAGAAAAAATAGACCTACGACTGAATAAGGAATATTATGAGATGAAAGAAAAGCATCATAAAATTGAGAAGACTAAAGGAGAAAAAAGGAAACAGGAATTAGGACTTTCCGATGATCAAAAAACAAAGGACTAACATTTAATTTAATTTTTAAGGTTTTAAAAGTACAGTTTTTCAAATAATTGCAAAAAAGTTTTTGATTTATTTAGGATGATAGTTCTTTAATTAGAAAATTATTAGAACGTTGATGATTTCTAGTCTAATTTTAAAAAAACTTCGAACTGAAAAATGTATTCTCCTTTCTTCATTTTATTTTTCTCATAATGCTTCTAAATTTAAATTTTGAACATTTTAAAAAAACATAAAAAGAATCAAATCTCATTTTTTTAATTTTTTTTAAAAAAACTTTTTAAAATTAAAAAAAATAATATTCACAAATCCAAACTCTCAAATGCAACGTCTAACTACTTGTTCCCATCAATTAAAACCTCAAGGAAATCGAGATTTTATGAAATATTTTGAACATTATTCAACTAGTGAGTTTTTGATGAGGGAAATCGAAGAAAATGACTGCAAGTTGAATTATTTGAATATATTGAACCAGTTAACCAAAGCTCCCGAAGTGGCTCCAGAGGCCTTTAAAGAAAGAATCAGAGAAATTAAAGCTGAGCCATCTCTTCATTTGATATTAGTCTTAATTTCAAGAAAAACTGGCAACATTGTTGCTTCTGGAACAGTATGGATTGAACAAAAGTTTTTAAGAGGATTAGCAAAAGTGGGACATATTGAGGATATAGTGGTTGATCAGAATGTTAGAGGAAAAAATTTAGGGAGAATTATAGTGGAAGGTTTAATGAGAATAGCTTTTCAAGAAGAGGGTGTTTACAAAGTTATTTTAAATTGTTCTAATGCTAATATTCCATTTTATGAGAAGTTGAACTATAAACTCTCTGGAAATAATATGGCAATTTATGATGAGGCTTGGAAGGAGAAATATACTCCTTTGAAATAATTAAAAGAATGAATTTGATTTTTCTTGAAAAAATGAATTTTTTATTTGAGTTATTTTTTTTATTTTTTAAATTTTTGAAAAGTTTAAAAGGTTTGCAATGAGGTAATAATCAATTTTTCTGGACAAATTTTGAAAATTTTCCATCAACACCTTTAAAATTTGAAAAATTGCGCTTATCTTTATAAAATAATAAAGCATTTCTTTTTTCTTTATTTTTTTCATTTGTTTTGTAATTTAAAGGTCGTATCATTTGAAATAAATCAAATTTGGCTTTCCATCTTTTCAATTTTCAGGTTTTTTTTCGTTTTTAATTTTTAATTTAATTTTCATAAAATATTTCTTAATTTAAGGAATTCTGCTTTGGAAATTTGCCCGGTTTTGTTTTGTTTATTGATCAATGTTATCATTGATTGTAGTTCTTCATCATTTTCTCTTTCATCAAATTCGATTCCGTTTATTTTTGCATAATTTTTTAGAGTGATAAGATCGATATAATTTTTATTGGTTCCATCAAAAGAAACCATTAAGTCAAAAATATCAGACATAATGTCAGAAGAAAAAGTTTTTTCATCAGTTGAATGGGATTTTTTCAATAATTTCTTTACTTCTTCTTTCGTTACAAAGCCTTTTTCAGTTTTTTTGCTTGAAACTGTTTGCAAAATTTTATCTTTTTGTGATTTGGAAAATTCTTGTTTGATTTTTTGTAAATTTATTGTAAGTTTTATGGAATTTTCAGTTTTTTAGATGATAAGATGTACCACATAACTTGAGAATACATTGAAGTTTGTCGGAATCTATCTGTTTTGGGTTATCATCTCTCAAGATTTCATTGAGCAACAGATCATAATCATCGTCTTCATCATGATTGAAATGTACTTGCTTAAGAGGGTTCAGGATATTTAAACTTTTCCTATCTAAAAATCATTTTTTATGTAAATTTGATGCAATTAAACCAAGAAAAGAAGATTTTCTATTTAAGTTTTGAGTTTGATTCAAATCCCAACTCATAAGTAATTTTGAAATTTAAAAACGCTGTTTTAAAAAACAAGCAAAAGTTTAAATAGCCTTTTTTGAAGAAAATAAAAATAAAAATTATAATTCAAAATTTTTTTTTTAAATAATGAAGTTTATTCCTTTAACGATTTTAGCCCTCTGTTTGATCTTCACATTCTTAAGGGCCACTTCATCATAGACTTTGCCCAAAAAAAACAACTGATTATTATGTTTATGAAACACCAGTGGCATTAAGAGGTCGATTTTTTGAATAAAATTATTTTTTTTTTGTGTTATATTTTTTTTTTGTCTTAATTTTTTTTGTTTTTTGTTAATTTTTAAAAAATTTAAAGGATATTCATGGGATCCATGGACCACTGTGTTTAATTTGAGATTATTGGAAGCTGTAGGAAATATTATGTTTTTGCTAACGAGAACTAGGGTTTGAGAAATTTGAATAAAAAATTAAATTTGCTGAGTTTTAAACTATCCTTTTCCAAAGCATAAAAATATAAATTCTTATAATATTCATCAACTTTTTCTAAATCGTTCTCAATAATCTCTTTCAATTTGTTGTTTATCACGATCTTTTTATCAAAATGTCCTGAATTCAATAAACACCAACTTATTATTATAATTTCTTTAGTCACCATTAATTCAAAATTTTGCATAAAATGCCTATAAATTTTCTCATAAAACTCCCTATTTCCCAATCTATGAGTACTATAAATAAAGACTAATTTAGAGAGATTTTCAGGTGAAAATTTCATTTCTTTTTGATATTTTTCAAACAAAATTTTCTCTATTTTCTCAAAAATTTCAAGAAAGCTATCTTCTTCAATAATTTTATAAAATTTATCACAATCTTCCACCAATTGCATCAGTTCATCTTCTCCCAATATATTAGCAAATGCAGTTCTCATGATAATGAATTCAAAGATCCTAAAGATTCTTTTATTTGCAGCAGGTTCTCGTGCCAAAATATGTATTAATAGCAGTAGAGATTCTGGTCGAAACTTTTGCAAATAAGTGAAAATCAATGAATAATAAAGATTGTAAATGGTTGAAAGATCTTCTATTTTTTCTTTGTTCGATTGAAGTGTTATAATCTTTTCTAAAAGAATAAGGCTTATAAATTCAACATTTTGATTGATATTGCTAAGGTCTTCTTCCTTTGGTTCTATTAAATGCTTGAATAAACTTTCGAATTCACTAGTGTTCGCCATTTTTATAATTTGGTTTTCAAAAGAAGTGACGATGGGGTTTAAGGAAGTCGCGAATTGACGATTCATATAAAAATCTTTCAATGATAAAGATGGTATTTTAGAGAAAGCTGAAGTCAATTTATTCGTGAATTTCAAATAACAACTTATGCCATGTTGAAATCGAATCATTTTTTAATTTATTTTGAATTAATTGCCTTTATTGAAATATGTTTAATAATATTTATTAATTATGCATTATCTGCCGCAGCTTGATATTATTTTATAGGTTTGATTTTTAACTACCAAATTCTCAAAGTAATTTGTTTATTTTTGTGTTTTAAAAAAAATTTTTTTTTCTTTTTTTCTCGAAATTATTAAAAAAAATTAAAAAATAAATTTCATTAATTTTTTTTTAGACTAAATTATGTCCACCTTTCAAAATTTCTTTCATTTAATCAACAAATTTTGAATTTCTTAAATGAAACTCTAGAATCTGGCTCTCTTTTTTATTAAAACATCCATTATGACCACAGCTCAAAGGTAAAAGATTCCCCATGAAAGAAAAAAGCTCTTGCTCATTTATTGTTTGAATCTCACTTTGATCTTTTTTACTGATTTGAATTTTCGAATGACTATCATTTTCAACATGAGGACTAGTGATCAATTGGTTCGTGGATTCTGTATATTTAACAAATCCTTTCTGTATTCTCTCATAAAATCCCAAAAAATAATAGAAAATTAGCTCTAAATCATTTAGAACCTTTATAAACAAATGAAATTAAAATAATTATTTCTCTAAAAGAACCTTTTGTTGAACTATATCAACAATGCCATTTTTCTTCTCAGAAATTAATAAATTCTCTAATTTCTTCAGGAAATCTTTCAGTTTTGTCTATGCTAATGTAAAAAACTTAAATAGTTTTCATTTTTACCAGAGAAAATTTTTGATGCATTGGTAAAGTCATTTTCTTCTTCGCTATTATCTTTATAGGGTTATAAGAACCCCATAAATCCAAACTTATAAAAAAAAGCTTTCCAAAAAATAAATAAATAAAACTTCTAAAATTAATTAAAAGCCTACCTTGAAGATCATCTTAACATTTTTCCTATTATTCAAAAAAACGTCATTTAAACTCACACCTCCTGCATCACAAGCATCAAAAATACTGAAAACCTTCAAAATTTGTTTTTTTTAATAAAATTCTTTCAATAAAAAAAAATAACCTCCAGAATAAAGTTTTGAAATTTTTCCGAATTTTTTTCCTTATCAGTCAACAAATCCAAATATTCATTGATTTCTCCCATTGGTGGTTTCATTTCGATTTCAAGTTTATTAGATTTGCTCTGTTCTTCCCGTTCTTCATCATTGATGTCCAATTGCTTGTCAAATAAAATCATGTTATCATCTTTAAAAGTGGATTTATTCACACTGATATCATTCATATTAATGATGGATTCCTCTTTGAAATGTGATATATTCAGCACTGAGATATTTGTTGTAACATTCAAAGAACTGTCTAAGCTGCCGGTGTTTGCCGAGGATATGACTCCAGGTTGTTCTTTTCCTTTAGATTTAAGTTTTTCAAGCTGAGCATCATCACTGCTGAGAAATCTTTTATGCATCTTTTTAAAGGTTGATTTATGTTTGGACATTTCCACAATAACTTCCATTATGCGTAAAAAGGCATTATAGAGCAGATTGAATTCATTTGCGGCAAAATAATAATTTTCATAATAATTATCGAAATCCTTTTGCAAACTGTGTTCGTTTTGCAAAATGCTGGCTTTTGTTTTCAAACAATTGATGAAATTAATGAAAAATTGTTGTAATTTTCTAGTTTCAATATTTTTTGGTTCAAACTCATGCAATTTATTTGAAACTCTATCATAAATAACTTCTTTGAGTATCCCTGTTTGCAATGAACTCATATAATTTATGATCTCATCTTTGGGATCATACGTCACTATTTTGTAGCATTTGCTTCTCGTATATTTTAAAGCGATATTACTATTCCAATTCGAAACAAATTGGAAAAATTTGGCTGCAAATGAACTGAAACCATAAGAAACCACTTCAGAAAGACTATAAAAAGTTCGATCAGCACAAAGAAAATCGAGTTGGCATTTATTTGCCAAATAACTGGCCAAAACTCCTCCCAGTGATTGTCCATGTACTCCGATCCTTTGAGGTTTTAATTCTTTTCTCAGAAAATCAATGATCATTTCAGCATCTTCTTGCAATAAATGGGGCTTGGGACAACCAGTGCTTCTTCCATATCCTCTGTAATTCCATAAAAGCAAATTGACACCATTTTTACAATAAAATTCAATCCAATCACTCTAAAATTTTAAAAAATATTAAAAAAAAAAAAAAAATATTAAAAAAAAATTAAAAAAAAATTATCAATTAATTTTTTTTTATTATTACCTCATAATACATATATTCATAATATCCTGCATTTGGATTGCAGAAAAGCATGACTGGACCAAGTGAGTTCTTCTCAATTGGAAAAATTTCGGAGTTATTGTCGGTGCCTGCCAGCTCATTAACCCTTTCATCATATAGTTTTTTCTTGATTTCCTCCTGATTTGAGAGGATCAAAATGCAATCCAAAGATTTATTGTCTTTTGTTTTAAGTAGGAATTTCTTAGTTTTAAATCGATTTTCTAATTCAACTCTCATCTTTTCAAATAAAAAGTTTTGTAAAAAATAATATTAAAAAGGAAAAACCTGATCAATTGTCCCCAGTGTATTGTTGAACAGCCAATTATAGAGATTTTTGAAAAATAAATGTTTTTTGATAAGATTTTGAAAAATATTCTTAATAAAAAATTGTGAAAGAGGATGTTTTTTTTTATAATGTTACTTCAATCATTTGGCATCTTAACAATATCTCTTCACCTTGTTCTTGTCTTTCAAATTCAAAAGTTGAGACTTGGTCTATTTTCAAAATAGTTTCCTTATGATTGATTTATTTTAAATAAAAAATACCTTTAATTAAAAAGAGAAAACTGCCACTATTTTCCATCCATTCCCACAATGAATTCTCATTTAAATTTCCATTTGTTCTCAATCTGGATTCCTTCAGACTCGTTTGCAAAAGTAAGATATTGTTTAATAGATCTTTTTGCTTCGAAGTGATGGTGTTTTGAGTTTCCATAGTTTGGAACGTTAAAATGTATGAATTGATCATTTTTTGAATTTCAATCAGTTCATCTTTCAAAAGATTTTTGGCATCAGTTCCTCGAGTTTTATGCAAAAGAAATTCGATGATGCTTTTAAATTGCTTAATCTTTATGAGACTTTTATTCGAAATTGCCCTTATTAACGTTTATGATTATTATGTTTTAATATTTATAAGAAAATACTTTGAAAACTGGTTCTCCAAATGTCTTCTCCACATCCAAAACGACCCCGGAAAAAGCAAAAATAAGGTTAAAATATAGAAAACTGAGAACATAAAAAAAGCGGTCAGCTAAAATTAAATTTAAGAGAAACTTTTCAGAATAAAAAGTACGATTAAAGCGAAGAATGCAGGTAAAAGCAAATGAAAAATCTCATATATAGCAAGAATTATGAGGCCTAAAAAACAGAGAACAATGAAGATTAGACAAGGTTTAAATTTTGAAGTCAGCAGCTCCTTTAATAATTCAAGTAATTTCATTGGTATAATAGCTAAAGTTTTTAAAGCAAGAGAAAGTATTCTATGAAGAAAAAAAATTGTAATTTAGATTAAATAATTTAAAACAGTTGATTTTTTTTTTGTTTGAGATTTTTTAATTAAAATATATATTTATTCTTATTTTTTTTTTAACTTAAGGAAATTGTTCTTAATTCATAAAAATTTTTTTCTTATCTCCATTTAATTAGTTTCATCTTTATTTAAAAAGTAAATCATCATCATGCTCCTCATCTAAAAGATTTCCTCCTTCTTCATGTATTGGCATGTTATTTTTTTTTGGAGCCAACAGCGCTAGTTCTTGTTTTTTCTTCTTGTCAATTTCCTCTTGTTCAAGCATTTTTTTTTTTCTGTCCAAGACTTTTTTCAATCTAAACACAATTTGCAAATTTAAAAAAAAAAAAAAAAAAAACCTAAATAATTCCTCTTTTCCCATTTCTTCTAATTCTTGATCGATATATCGATATAAAAATATAAATCTTGGAATAACGACATATTCTAATGCATTGACTCTTCTATTGGTAACTTTAATGACTTCATCCAAAGCAATAAAAGATGTCTATATTTAAATAAAGAAGAAGAAATTTTTTTATAAAAAATTAAGAAAAAACCTGCAGAGTGGCAATTGAAACTAATAAAAACAATAATTCTTTGAATTTTTCTCTGCATTTTTGTACTTGTTGACCACCTCTATCAATACCAATTTGGTTAAGATTACTTTCTAATTTTTAAAAAATATATTTATGTTTAACAATCGAATTGAAGGACACAAGTAAACCTGGATCGTCATATTCTTTTAAATTTAATACTGGCAAAACCACTCCTGCAATATTATCTCCGCTGTAATCCACTCTAAAAGTTGATCTTTTGACTGAGTCTTTGACCTTTGTTCTAAAATTTCATATATTATTTCATGAAAAAAATTATAAAATTTACGCCAATTCACCTGCCACATATTGAGCATTTGCGAATAATAGTAAAGCTTCTTGAACTTCATCTCCCATTTTTTTCTTGGTGTCTAATAAAGCCACCATTATTGTCCTGAATTTTGTTTTTAAGGCATCGCATTTTCGTTTTAAGAGTTCATGGCCTTTTTTGGCAGATCCTATTTTTGTTTTATAGAGTGCCAGATTCCTTTTATTTTTATTAATTATTTTTTCAAATAGAAGGGTTATTATTGAATAACATTCTGCTGGGGACAACTTGATTCGACATTTTTTATTTCTTTATCGCAATCTTTTGTGGGTTTTAAATTAAATTTTCTTTTATTTTTTATAAATAAATCATTTTAAAGTTTTTAAATCTATTTTCTCTTTTCTTTTTTTAATTTTTCAAACTTTTCTAAAAAACTACCTTTTAACACAATATTTAATTTATATAACTATTCTTTTCAAAAAAATAAAATATTCTCATGACTCAACAGCCTCTTCGGCCTTTTTCAGCAAATCCTTCCTTTAAAAAATTAGGCTCAACTTGCCCCATAATCATAAAGCATGATTTTCCCAATGACGATCAAAATTATTTAGATGAAGGCTTAATAACAATGAATTCCTATAAGAAACGATTTAGATATGCTGAAAATTTCAATAAAACAAGCAGTCCCCAGCGTCCAGTATCTGCAATGATGACCAGTGCACATTCAAAAAGTGCCAAAATCAGGGCTTCATCATCAAAAAATTGGCATCCTGCTTCAAAAGCTGAATTTTTGAGCAGTGTGATGAAGTCAATAAAGAATAGAGAAAAAAATGAAATTAAACCAATTAGAAAGCTACAAACTATGTATTTTCATTCAATTTTGTATAAAGTGAAACAACAAAAAGAGGATTTGGATGAAAAGATCAGAATAATGGATAATTTAAAAACTGATTTTAAAGAAACGGATATCTGCATTTTAGCTAATACTGGTGCCATTGACTATATTTTGAGCTTGAATGCCAAAGCTAATCCCATGAGTTGTTCCAATCTGCTTTTAAGTTTAATTTTTGTCTTTTGAATTTTTTTATTTAAATTTTTAGAGAACGAGAAGAGAGAAATGGAAGAATTAAGAGAAACAAGGAAGATTTTGAGTCAAACTCATCGGCCTAACTCATCACATCCAATTTTTTATAACCCGAAGAAAAAAGCAGAAAAAAAACCGGAATTGTTCTCGACAGAAGACTTTTATGATGAAAATGATGAGGATTTTAAAATATTGGGCAACTCATCGAAATTATTTTCAAGACCTGCTTCTTCTCTAGTAAAAGTCCCAACTACAAAATCTGAAATATCTGGTTTTTTAAATATTAAATTTTTTGAACAATTTTAATATTTTTTTTCTTTTAATTTATAAAAAAAATTATTTAAAAGAGAAAATCAATGGTTTTATAAACAATTGCAACAGAATCAAAGAACTTTACGAATCAGATCAGCAAGATCAATACGGAAAAGAATCTGAACTGATAGAGATTCCTGAAGTAGATGATAATTATAAATCAATGTTAAAGCACCAAAGCCAAAGCCTAACTGATAAAGATCACAATACAACCAACCCATATAAAACCCTGATCAATTTTCAAGCCAAACCTCAAAAACTGTTCAAAACCTCATTGACAAAATTTCAACAAAGTGGATTAACAAACTCCTCAATGAGAGTTCGAGCTGTTGAATTTTTGAATGCAACCAATAATAATAATTATAATCAAATACATTGCTTGAAAAAAAATAATTTCTTCTGTGAAAAAAATAAAATCAATTCGGAATTCAAAATGACAAATGAGAAAAATGAGATTAGAAAAATGAGTGTCAGTGGAAATTCTGCTAAAATAATCAAAGTGAAGTATTTAAATGAAGAAACTGAGTTTGAGCCTTTAAAAACTGTGTTAAGCACTGAAGGAAAAGTTGAGAAAAAAATATATACTAGGCCTTTAACATCTCATCGACCTCTTAATAAGGAGAATAAGCATCTTGGAGTCATAAAAACATCACCTCGTATCAATATAATTGAATTTTTCTTATGAAAATATTTTTTAAAGGGAATTTCATGGTTGATGGTAGCATTTTTGAAATGTTTTCAAATGTAAATATTAAGAAATCGATGAATGTGAGACCTCAAACAGCTATTTCGAAACCCATTTTGATGGGGAGTCATGAATTGAAAGGATAGAAAAAGAAAAAATATTACAAATACGTTTTTGTTTTTAAGTTGTAAACACTTTTGAATTAGAGAATAATATCAAAAAACAAATTTATAATTTTCAAAAAAAATTATTCTTGACAATTTTTTAACATCATTTGTTTGAATTCCTGCAGAGAAATTTGTCCATCTCCGTTTTTATCAACTTCACTGATCAGTTTCACCCATTGAGTCTCATCAAGATTCAAAGATTTAAAAGTGCTTTTTATTTCATCTTTTGTAATAAACCCGTTTCCATCCTTTTTTAACCGAAATAATTCATAAATATTAAAAATAAATTAAACTATTAATGGATAAATAACCTTATCTATCATTTTAAAAGCTTTTTCCAATGCTTTCTTTGAAAGCAATTTTTTTTTATTAACAGTAGCCATCACAAATTCCATATAATCGATTGACCCGCTTTTGTTAATATCAACAATAGACATCATTGTTTCAACTGCTTTTGCTGCATCTGGTGCGTTTAAAATCTGTTTATATCCCTGAATCAATTCTTCCTTATTGAGAATCCCATTCTTATCCTTATCCAAAGCTTCAAACAATTTCATTAATTTCTTATGTTCTTCATTCGTTGCTAAATTCTGCACAAGAAAAATCCAAATAGCATGTCCAAGTTTGTTTTTTATTCTAAACTTCCTCAAATTCTCCAAAGCAAGTTGTGCAGATTTTTTGTCGAAATGATGATTTTTATTCTCTTCAAATGATTTTAACCATGAGTTTTGCAAGGCGGTTTCAGCATCAGGCCGAAATTTTGCATCATAAGTCATCATTTGTTTCACAAAAGATTTTGCCTCTTCGGAAACCCCTTCCCAACTTAGTCCTTCCATCTTATAGACGCCAAGAGAAACTTTATCCAAAATATCCTTTTCCTCATCCCCATTGAAAGGAGGCCTTCCACTCAAAATTACATATAAAATTACGCCACATGACCAAATATCACATTTTTCATCATAATTCCTTTTGATAACTTCAGGAGCGATATAATAAGGGGTTCCAAACTTTTGTTTTAAAATTTCGTGTTCTTTAAAACAAGCAGACATACCAAAATCCACAATTTTTAAAGGGGAATTATAATCGTTTGTTGCAAAAATGATGTTTTCTGGTTTTAAATCTCGATGAACTATATTGTGTTTGTGACAATAAGCTACAGCTGAGAGTATTTGATTCATAATATCCGCTGCTTCGTCTTCTTCCAGACGAACCTGATCAGTTATTCTTTCAAAGAGTTCTCCTCCTTTACAAATCTCTGAAATTATATAAAAATAGTGTTGATCTTCATAAAACTCAAAAATTTTCATTATATGTGGATGATCCTTTATAGATTTTTAATATAAGTATAATTAACAAATGCTTATTACAATCTTCTTAAGAACTTCTACTTCTGTTATAAGGCTTGATTTCTCTGCTTCATCCAAAAGATCTTTATTGATCATTTTGACGGCTCGTTCAAGGCCAGTTATTTTATGCGTAGCTTTCCGAACTTCTCCAAATGCTCCTTTAGAAAAATAAAGAAAGTTTTTAAAAAAATTGTAATAGTAAAGTATTTGGATGGACCTTTGCCTAATGGTGTAGATTTGATTTTGTAATCATCGAGAATCATGCCAGTTTTTCTTCTGATGAAGTCCGTATAGGTGATTTGAAAACTTTCGTTTTTTTTATTGGGTTCAGAGATTGTTTTCTCCAAGTTAATAATTTGGTTTTGGTTTGAAAGCTCGCTTTTTTTAATACGTGCACAGCCAGCTCCCATTTTTTTATTTAAGTAATTTTATAATCAAATAAAAAAAGGAAAATTCACAAGAAATAAAGAAAATAAACAAACTTTTTTGTAAAAAAAAAATTAATTTTGTTTTTATTGATTTTTTTTTCTCTCCAAGAATTAAATAAAAAAATTTCTAATGAATCGAAGGTTTTAATATCTCAATCACTGCATCTTTAGCAATTTGATCCAGTTTTTCTGGAAATTCAATATCAAATTTAATGTATAAATTTCCTTTACACCCTGCACCTGTCTCATCTGTATAAATCGGCATTCCTTCCCCTTCAATCTTCTTCAAGCTTTTCGGATGAATGATTTCGTCCATAGCAACCAACAGATTCCTTCCATCCAAAGTAACAATCCTCACAGTTTCTGAGCACAAAGCCTGAATTAAACTAATCTTAGCTGTATATATTAAATCATTGCCTTTTCTTTCAAACTGACTATGTTTGAGTTCTTTTATTCTGAAAATGAGATCTGATGTTTTTTTCCCATTACTTTCATTTCCTTCTCCTTTTAAGAAAATTTGGCTGCCGTTTTCATATCCAGGCTTAATATCAATGACTCTTTTGACCATTTCTTCATGGGTTGTTCTCCCATCATTATTCAGAATCGTTTTTAAATAAAGCACTTCTTTCATACAGCTTGAATAAAGTTCATTTAAACTGCATTCTACATCTATTATTAAATCTTTTACAGCTGGCAATCCGGGGAAATTCTGAGCTCCGAAAGAATAGCCAAACATGCTACCAAATAACTCACGACCATCATTGTCATAGATTTTTGCAAATGGGTTGTCTTTTTCAAAGAAATCTGTGAATATCTGTTCGGGATTGCCTCCGAATTGGTATCCACCTTCGATTAACCCTTCAGAGAAAAACCCCTCCTTCAGGAGTTTTTCACCATATTTGTCAAAAAATGCACGTTTTAATGCTAAAAGTTGGAAATAACAAGATAAATTTTAGATTTTATTTCATTGAGAGAAAAAATAGGCTTACGGGAACTGAGAACTTCATAGCTTTCGGAAATCTGGCTGAAGTGATGGAAAGCGGTTTTAGAATCTTCTTTTGATAATTTGGGATGCCATTTGAGGGAGAGTGTTCGGTAAGCACGAGCTATTTCGTCTGGAGTGCTATCCCTTTTAAGACCCAGAACATCATAGTAATCAAGACTCATTAATGAAAATATTAGAAATTTTTTGTTGTTTAGAAAAAATATAACAGATTTTATTAAAACTCTGTTTTTTAGTAAATTTGAGGTTTAAATTTTTTTTTTTTTAAATTTGAGTTTTTTTTTCTTTGTTAAACAAAAAAACTAAATAAAAATTAAAAACTTGTGGAAAAAATGCAAAAAAATAAAAATGATTTTTTGGGATCATCCCAAAATCCTTCTTTTGATCTATATCTTTTGATACCAAAAATTCTTAATACCGAAGACCCGAAAAATCCTTGCATTGATCTTAATAAATTGGATTATATTCTCAGAGAACACAGTTCTTTTTAAAAATATTATTCTCTAAAAAATAAAACCTACGTTTTTTTTTGCAAAGATTATCATCAAGATGAACGAAAAAACATTAAAAAAACTTTGAATCTTTATAAAAATCGTCAAGGAGTTTTAACAATAGAAGGTTTTAGAGCTTTCTTCGAGATACCTGAAAAAGAAGACCTGTCATTTGAAGAAGATGGGGCTACTCCAGAAGAATTAGGACTTCTCTTTGATATGATTTCATCAGTGGATGGGATAAGATGCCAGGAAATAGACTTGAAAAAAATTAAGGAGTTCACAAAAGTTTCAGATATTGATATGAATGATGATAGGACTTTGTCGGTGATGTATAAACTTGCAAGGAATTCGGAAACAGGAAAATTGATGAGAGAGGATCTAATGAAATTTTCTGGAGTCATTGTGAAAAAAAAGACTGTGGTTTGAAAGGAAGTGTCTTCATAAACTTTTTCATAAATAAAATTAAAAGTAATAGGTTATTTAGTTCAAACTAAAAACAAAAATTAAAGAATGTTTTTTTTTAAAAAAAAGTTTTCTTACTTTCATTATTTATTAAAATGTTATATAATATATAATTAATTATAATTATACATGTAAAATTAGAAACAGTTTCTAAAATTTTTTTGAGAAATCATTAATTAAATCTATATATACTCATAAAGTTTTTTTTAAAATGATTCAAACTATTTTTTTCATGCAAAAAATTAATTTAAAAAACAATTTTTTTTATAAATAGTAAAAAACCAATTTTTTACTTATAATGGATAGCGAAAATATTTCCCAAAATTTAGAAGATGATGTGAATGGAGACCCAAACCCTAATAGTTTAAGGGAAGTTTTGGGTCAAGAAGAGCTCTTTATTTCCATATATCGCAAGGAAAAAATTTCCTTTTACTTTTTCGAGTTGCTGGCAAACACAATCATTCTTGAAATTCTTCAGCTATTTCTTGCAGGGTTTCTTATGAAGAACCTCAAATACTATTTTTTTATGGGTTTTTGGTTCTTTTACGATTGGGTATCTTCAATGTTTTTAATCCATCAACTGATGCTGGAAACAAAGTAAAAAACGTTTTTTTATATTAAAGTCCTAAATTTTTGTTTGGTTAAGTCAAAGGATTAGAGTAAGGATTAAAGGCTATTTATTTGAAAAACTGTCACTTTTCATTTATAAGGTTCTGAAAAATCAATATAAAAATGGGGAATAAAAATATTTTTTATATATAGTGCATGATCATTGTTTATTTGGAAAATGATGGATATTATTGTTCTTTGATAAATATACCACTGATTTTTTATGTTACAGTGAGAATTATGCTGTATTTTTCAGAACCTTACTCGATAGATGTTAATTCCTTGAACGATTGTGTAAAAATAATAAATAAAAAATATTGTTATGCCATTTAAAGTTAATAATTGGTATGAGACTTTATTTCCTAATCCAAAACATTATTATCAATGTGAAGATTGATCATTTGGTTACGTGGAAGTGGAAAGAGATTTTCTGGTGTTATTGGGTTTTTTTTTCAGTGATTTTGGGAATGGATGTCAGCATATTGATGATGATTTTCAATAGATTTTGCATGGTTTTTTTTGAGGAAATCAATATTTTTGAAGGTTTTTTTTTTTTTTAAGTTTTTTTAAAATTTTTTTTGATGTCAAGTGAAAACTTTGATCTGGATTTTTCTTTTGATATCAAGAATGGCAGCCAGCAGTTGTTTGTTTGTTCTAGGATCAATTGATTTTCTTGATTGTAATAGGGAAGAGACTTTAAATATTTTTGTCTATTTCTCAGTTACCAGCACAATTATTTTTGGTTTGATTTCTTTCTATTTGAAAGCTGACATTTTGTAGAAAAAAAACTTTCTTTTTTTGGACTATTTTTAAAAAACTATTTATTATGATCAGAAAAATCATGCAAAAAATGTTTTCAAATAACGAAACAGAAAGATCCGTTTACCCCTCTGGCTCTCAATCTCAAGATCAAAACATCAAAAAAGTGCCTCAAGTTCTCACTCATGTTGAGAGCCAAATTTTCTCAATCCCAAAATTTCTGGTTTTTTTTTTTGACAACAAAAATTATTTTTTTATGATCAAATTTTTTTTTTAAGTTTAAATTTTCATCAACATATTTCAAAAAAACTTCGGTAAAAAATCCTAAAGAACCTTCAAAAAGCTTCACCTCCCGCAAAGTCAAAGAATCTAAAATTGCTGAAAAGAAAAAACATCCAATAAAAAAAATTTGTTTACATAAAAAAAGCAGTTCTTTGGAAAATAATGACTTCATAAAATTCTTCAATTCAAATGTTCCCGTGATTGATGGATTCAAAAAACTAACAACAGAATTCACAACCATGACGAATACTCATACTGCTTTTGAAAGCGGCACATTCACAATGCCAAATAATGAGAATGAGGAAGAAGAAAAAAAATCCAAGCTGATTTCTATCAATAGTCCCAAAAATAAAGAAAAAGATACCATTAAAACTGATAAATTATGCATTGTTGATGACCTGCAAATAGAAAATTTCCATCATTTTCCAAAAGAAATCAATACGAACAATTTTTCGAACTTTGATGATAATAACAATAGGAAAAAAAATGGAGGAAAAAAAAAGAAAAGATTAAATTTTAAAGCGAAATCTTTACAAATAATCACTGATGAAGGAATTATTATTTCAAGTTAAAAAAAAACACAATTTAGAAAAAAAATAAAAAATTATATGATTATTCTTAGCTACTGAGCGAAAAGTGAAGAATATGTTAAAGGACTCATTCATTGGAGAAGAAATGAAGGATTCAAAGGATAAAGATACATCTACAACTAGACATACTTGTTTAGTGTGTTGTGAAAAAAAACCTAATGCAGTTTTGATGGAATGTGGACATGGGGGTTTATTTCTGAAAATTCTTTTGATTTATTTTTTAATAAAGGAATTTGCTATGACTGTGGAGTTGAATTGCTAAAGAAATTGGGAGAGTGCCCTTTGTGCAGAAAGGTTAAATTTTGATTAATACTTTAAAATTAAAGTGGAATTAGAAAATTGAACAAGTTTATAAAATCGATCTCGAAGATCAAATGAAGAATTACATCAAAGTGATTTGTTCCGCTCAATTGAAAATCAGTAATTCTAAATTGAGAACATTTAACCCTTAGAAAATAATGAAAAAAATGATAATCAAAAGGTTTTTCTTTGTGTAATAATAAATAATCATATCTAAAAAAACTAAAAGTGTTTTTAAATAATTATTTAAAAAAAAAAAAAAATTTTAAATTTTTTTCTTTCACTCAATAAAATTTATAAGTTAAAAAAAAATATTAAGAACTGTCAATAGATTTTAAAAGACTAATATTTTCCGACTCTCCTTCCCCTCCTCCTTCTTCGCTCTTTTTTTCTTCCTCACTGCTTGATTTGTCATTCTTTTTTTGGAATTCCTTTTCCCCGATCTCACTTTCTTCCTCCTCTTGATTTTTCTGATTAATTAATGTATTCTCATATTTGTAACTGCCATAATCTCCATATCTCAAGACATAAATCAAAATAAAATCAGCCAATATCTTAGGAATTAGCATCAAAGAAATGAAAATAGCGATTTGAAATATAACATTCTCCAAAGAAATTTTATATCCAGCTCCTTCAGTGTTAAAAATAAGTTTAACTCCAGTCATATTATAAACAGTCCTTTGTAATTCTCCTGTTGAACTTTTTCTCAAAGAGTATTTTAATGACTTATATCCGATTAAAGCCTCACTTCCTTGCATATCTAACCTTCTCACATGGATTTTTGGCTCACAAGATTGAAAAACATAGCATTTCCAAAAAATATTCACTATTTTTTAAGAAATTTTTAGTTTGGAAAATTATACAATTTTCATTTAAAAAAACCTTTGAGTATTCCTCCAGTTTCTGCCAAACTTGAAAATGTTATCATATCTGAACTCTGTCTCAATAATTGATTCAAAGAATAGACATTAGGTTTCTCTGAATGAAAGTTTGGATCGTTTGTATAGAAGCTTGAACTAATATTTTTTCGTTAAAAACTGGCAAAATGCTATCAATATTTTATTTTTTTTAGATAAAAGCTTTACTATATAGATTGTGAGGAGTCAAATTGAGTAAATTGAATAAATGACCTAACCCAAATTAAAATATTATCTCCAATATCATGTTTTATCGTATAACTTCCACTATTCAAACCACACCACCCATAACCACTGCAAGACCCATTGACACATTTATCCTTCAAATAGACCTGACATTCAGAATCTTTCTCACAAGAGAAAGAAGTATCTACACAGGAATCCTTCTTTTGATTGGAAACTGTAATACTTGTGGCTAGAAATACGGAATTTGAATAGATTTCAGGCTCCAAAATGTCAAGTTCATCATAAAAATAATCTTTTTTTAAAAAAATTTATTAATAAAATGTTCTGAGTATTTTGCTTATTTTCTATGAAAAACCTGAAGAAACACCTCCAATTTCAGCTTTTGAAAGGCCTGAACCTGCTATTTGAATTAAAGAAACTCCTTCAGAATAATCCTGTTTTATTAAATCTGATTTCCCAACGATATTCTAAATAAGAAGGTCAAATAAAATATTTGTAAAAAATATTTTAATTACAATGTAGAGGAAATAAATTATAAAGAGCAATTGAAGAATTCGATATATGATTCCAACGTAACGATCCAAAATCACGACCTCTATGTTTGTTTTGTAAGAGAAAACTTGATCGATATCTCTTTGAAAAAGATTCCGGAATTTTAAGTTCATGATTTCAGTTTTTTTAAAGTTCTTTCAAAATATTTGGAAATTAAATTTAAAAAAAAGGTCAATTGTCTGAAAAAATTCCAAATATATTGAAAAATCAAAAATATTGAAAATATTTTGAATTCTTGGAGAGAAAAAAAATTGATTTTTATTGTTTTGAAAAAAAAAATTTTTAGAAACAAATAAAAAAAAAAATATCAAAAATAACGTTTTTTTTTTTAATCCTAAATTTTTTTTTACTGAAAAAGAAAATTTTAATCTGAAAGATCAGAAATTTCTATGAAATATTCTTTCTCTTTTCCATTTGAAAGATGAAATTTAAATTCATATAAAGAAAAATGATGATCTTTTCAAAAAAATTTATTAGTTGTGCATCACTCACTGTTTATTAATAGGTAACAACTATATATTAAAGGAAAAATCAAAATATTTTTAGATTTACATTAAAAATAAATTTAAAAAAAATGTTCCAATTCATTTTTTTAGCCCTTTTCATTATCAATCATCTTTTTGAACTTGTTGGAACTCACTGTGTATTTTATGATCCTATTTCCAATAAATGCAATTTTTGTTCCTATAATTTTTATGATTCAAAAGCTTTTGAAAATTTTATTCAGAATTCTGAGATAAGCTATGAAGATTGCCTTCCCAAATTAATTATTTCTTATGAAAGAAAAGTTTTAATTTTAAATAAGAAGTGCAACTCATGTTTTTCAAATGAATTTAATCATACATATTTCGATATGATTGAAGCATTTGTTAATGAATCCATAATCGCTTCTCATTACCTCATAAGCAAAATTACATTTTTTATTTCTCAAGGTGACCATTATATATTAAAATCAGCTTTCAATGCATCTGATTCAAATTATAAATTATTTAGAAGACTATCAGCCAATATTTTGATAAAGCCTTTATTTTGCAGTGAATATAATCTTAATGAAATTTGTTCTTTAATGGAAAATCCGAAAATAGTTATCAAAACTTTGATTTTTTCATTTCTGATAGCAGGCCAATTAGAAATTCAAAATTTGGACTTTGATGCTATTGATGCAAATTACAACAATTCTTTGAATGATTCATGCCTAAATAATGATTTTCCCTGTTGTGATCAGGAAGGATTGGTAGATCCTTTCAATCACTGCTACCTAAATTCCGATTCCTCTTCTCTGAATACAAAATTTGAAAAAAATTATTATTATGCCTTATTCCAATTAGAAGCCCTTTATGATAACCCTCATTATGCAATCCCCGAATTATTTTTAAGTAATGTTGTATTTACTAATTTTCATGTCGTGAAATCAATCAATCCATCTTTTCTATCTTTTGCATCAATAGATTATTTTGGAGGAAGTGTTTACATAAAAAACTTGACAATGCTCAATTCATTTTTTGAAAATTCTTTGATAATTTTCAATGACACTTTCAGCTTAAAAAAAGACTTTTACAGTTTTAATAACTTTAATGATTTTCTTCAAAACTATGAAAGTTTAAATGTTTCAAAAAATATGGAAGTCAACATTGATGGTTTTTTAATCAAAGATTATAATTTATATGGCTTAGAGCAAAGTTTTACTTTGTTAAGGACAAGTCTTATTTTATTTCAAAATTTTAAAGGAAATATCTTGATTAATAATTCAAAACTTTCATTTATATCTACCAATCAATATAGTTCTTTATTTTATATAAAAAATTGTGCTTTTTTGAATAGTTTTTCAAATGTAAATTTTGAAAACTCGAAGAATATGAAGCTATTTTACATTGAACAAGTAAACATCTCAATTAAATCATTGACGATTAAAAATTCTTCATGGAGCAATTATTCATGCACTTTTTTGCAAAGTTCACAGGTTTTTTTGAATGATTTTATTTTAGTCAATAGCTCAGCTTTTCAAACATCATTAGGTCATATTTTTCTTTATGGCTCAAACATTCAAATGATAATTTATAATAATAGTTTTACCACTTTGACGACATTTTCAATGTCTTTCCTTAATTCATTTGTTTCAATCATTAATTCAACTTTCAATAACTTAAATATGAAAAAATCAGAATTAGTTTTTCAAAACACATTTTTAAATTTGATTTATTCAAAATGGTTCAAAATTTTTGGATTTAGCACTTTTTTCAAGTTCTTAGAGGGAAATCAACTTAAATTGATTTCTAACGAAATTTATGAATTAGATGGAACTTATTTTATCGGTGGAACATCACTTTCCTATGTTTTTATTGCAGATTCGTCCTTTAACAATTTGATAAATTTTAATTATCTTTTAAATAAAGCCACAGTTTTTCAAACAGTTATCATTATAAACTCTTCATTTAGCAATATTTCTGTGAATAATGCTCTAATTTATAGTGTGACTACTTTAAATTTTTCAATTTCTTCTTCCCATTTTGAAAATATTAGTTTAGTTTCAAAAAAAAGCACTAATTTTATGTGCGTTCAAGTTGGTCAGGAACTGATTCAAAATTCTTCTTTTAAGAATATTTTGTTTTTGGCTGGAGGAACGGCTGTTATTAATTTTAAGGTCTCCTATGTTGTTGTAAAGAATTCACAGTTTACAAATTGCGGATTTGCATATCCCATTAATATAGCAGCTTTTTCGAGCATCGAATATGTTAATCTTTTTTATGTTTGGACTTGCAAGGAAATTTTATTTAGAAACAACAGCTTTTTAAATCAGGGAGCCATTAATTTATTTTCCGGATTTATGTTTTGCACTTTGGTTCAAATCAAAATCACAATAGATGGAAATATTTTTCAATATCTGAACAAAACTTTGAATATTTACTATACAGGCTTGGTTATTTTGAATGCGCCGATTGTTATCTTCACGAACAACAAATTTCATAATCTTCAATGTCCTGACCATCCTTCTTTTGTTCATAATAATGGTGCTGTGACTTTGCAAGGAGATAATACGTATAGCCCTATGTTTAATAATAAAATAGCCGTCATTGCCAATAATTTATTCTTTAATTGCAAATGCCAAAAAGGTGGTTCGTTTGGATTGATAAACTATGATTCCATTTCAATAAATAACTTATACTTTTTTAATTCGACCTCCACGATTGGAGGAAGTTTGATCATTGTGAGCTCAACATTTGTGAGCATAAAAAATGCCTTTTGCAATTATACCAGTGCATTGCAAGGACACACCATCTTTCTAAAAAATATATTCAATATTTATTTTGAAAATTTCTTCATATTTAATGGGTTTGGACAATATGGTGGCTTCCAAGTTAAGAATGTTCAAAAGCTTGAAATAAATTCTGTTTTTGTGTTTAATGCGACATCTTTGGAAAATGGTGCAGTCCTGAATTTAAAAGATGGCCAAACTTCTATAACGAACAGCTTTTTTTGTGCCTGTCAATCCAGATTAACTGGAGGAATACTATTTTTAAACGAGAAAGGAAATTTAAGTTTATTTAATATAACTGCATATGATGTCAGATCTAAAATGGGAGGTGCAATTTACATTGATTCTGCTATTAAAGTCTTCATCAATCAAAGCAGTTTCATAAGAACCTTTGCTGATTTGCAAGGGAGCAGTTTATTAATTAATCTTATTCAAGAATTTTATTTAGAGTCAACCAAATTTTCCTTTTGTGAGAGCTTGAAAAATGGCATAATATATCTAAAAAATATTGAAAATGATGCTTTTTATAGTTTAAACAAATTATCATGGAACAATAATATTGCAAATGCAGGGAGCTGTATATTTAGTGAAGCAAGAGGTTATTTGTTTATGAATGAATTCGAAATTGAAAATAATATAAACAATTGTTTACATTTTATTTCAACATCTACAATGATTTTAAATTTAAATATGGGAATTATTAAGAACACAACCTCAAATAAAAATTTAATTTATGGAAACAATGTGGAGTTATCGTTAAACGAAATGATATTGGAAGAAAATTCATTTCGGCAGTCACTGATTTACTTGGAAAATTTCAAAGAAAATAAAATACAGAAAATAAGTTTTATAAAGAATAAAAAAACAAATTTAAATCAATTTGTTCCTTTAATTTTTTGTTTTGATGGCAAGCTCAATATTTTAAAATTAGAATTTTTGCAAGCCTCAGCTTTAAACACATGGACTTATTTAATTTCATCAAAATTTTGTACTATTGATCTTTCCAATTCTACACTAAATTTTCAAAATAATGATTTTGATGCTTTAATTTCAATGGAAATGGGATCAATCTATCTGAATTTTACAAAGTTTGTTGAAACGCAAGGACTGATTATAAAAGCAAGTGATACGAATGTCACAATAAATAATTCCTTCTTTTCTCACAATCTAAAAAATGATGAGTCTTATGTAACTGATTTGGTTACATCTTCCCATTTTATAAGCAACCTTATGATTTCAATACAAAACTCTCAATTTTTTCCTATTTTTGGACTTTCAACTTTAATTACGAATGCAAAATCAATCATTTATAACAATTGCAGTTTCAACGGATTGTTTTTTGGCCAGGGAATTAAAATTATTGACTCATTAATTGTTTCAATAAATAACATTAAATTTGAAAATCTAAAAAACCCAAGTCAAGGAGGTGCAGCCATTTGGATTTCCTCTCCTTCCAAAAATTTCGCAACAATTTCTGTGAGGAAATCTTCATTTATTTCAAATACTGCTTGTTTCGCAGGAGCAATTTATTTTCAAGGTTTATTTAATCTAACGTTGCAAGATTCAATTTTTACGAATAATAGTGCTTTGAAATTCTTTCAGAGTAAATGTGGATTGGCTGGGGCAGCTTTATTTCAATGTGGCTTATATTTGTCTTGCTTTTTTATTGTCAGAGACAATAAATTTGAAAATAATTATGCGGATTTTATGGCCCCAACTCTTTTTTCCAAATCCTATCTCTTTGAAGAAAATAACTATTTTTTCAATAATAGTGACAAATCAAATTTCACAACGAAATTTGTAAGTTATCCACTTTCCATTCAACTTCTGAATATTCAAAATGTTTCAAGCGGAACAATGTTTTCTCTTGTTTTTTACTTGCAGGATTATTTTAATCAAACATTTTTAATACCTCGATATTCCACAAGTGTTTTGTTTAAGAATTCCAATGAATTTGATTTAGTTTTAAAAAACACCATCTCTCATCCAACAAATATGGGGGTTTATAATTTTTCCAAACTCATAATATCAAAAACCCCTCAAAGTTTCTTGAACATTGAAATAAAATTATCAATATTTGACGAAATTTCTTTGGAGGAGTCTTCATTCTCTCGAAAATTTGAATTATTTTCTAGACCATGCAAAATTGGTGAATTAATCACTAAAGATATGCAATGCAAATTGTGCCAAAACACTTATTTTTCAATAATCGATCCAATGAAACATATAAATGTTCATCAATGCACGAAATGCAAAGAAAATGCATATTGTCCTGGAGGAAGTTTTTTGATTCCAATGAGTGGTTATTGGCGTTTTTCTTCATCATCAAATATAGTTGTCAAATGCTATTTTCGAGAGGCTTGCCTTGGACCTCCTGATATTCCTATTCATGAAGCATTTTTGAATTATGATTTTTATTCTGTTCAAAAGGATTTTATTCATGGTACTTGTCTTGAAGGCCATGAAGATAATTTATGTGCCAAATGTGTTGATGGGTATGGAAAATTATCAAATGGAATTTGTTTGCTATGTTCAGAAACAGAGATTTTCTCTTATGTGAAATTGGCCATTACAGTAATCGCTGCTTTGACATTTTCCTTACTGAATATAAAAGCTTTGCTTGCAGTTCAAAAAAATAATTCGGCTTTAATTATTGGACTTGTGAGTAAAATTTGCATAAACCATTTACAGAAAATGGCAATTATGACCTCGTTTAATATGAAGGGACTTTCTTTAGAAATTGAAGATTTCTTCAATACTATACAAATAGTCAGCCTTTTAAATGAAAATAACATTTCAAATGAATGTTTATTGCGCAAGTTTTATAATGACTCAGAAAATTTCTATATTTACAAAATATTTGTTTCTCTTATAATGCCTATTCTTGAGTCTTTTTTATGTATTATTGTTCTCATGATTTTCGAAATTATAATGCACTTTAAAAAAAATAAAAAATCTTACATTAATTTAAAGAAAGTCTACCTAATCTTCTTGATATCCTGTTTTCTTTTCTATCCTTTTGTGACAAAATGTAGTTTAAGTATGATTAACTGCACTCATTTAGATGACTCAGAGACAGAATATTTAGTGTTAAGTCCTAATATTATTTGTTGGCAAGGATATCATAAAAATGTCTTTTTTATAATAGGGTTCTTAGGAATATTTATTTGGGGTTTATGTTTTCCTATAATTTTGGGAATTTTGATCGGGAGAAACTTTAAAAAATCCGATCTGAAGTTTAAAATTATAAAGATCAAAAATGAACCAAAGAGGGTTTATTTCCCGAAAATGAATGAGAGTTCGGAATGGTATCAATTTTTTTGTAAAGATTATAAATCTCAATATTATTATTGGGAATGCATTATCTTCTTGCAAAAGTTTTTTTTGACTTTAATCCCAAATTTATCCGAATTAGTTGGGGATAAGTCAGATTCTATGTTTCTCGCTGTTCTTTTCATTTATATTTTCTTCTTAGTTAAGTATTCTCCTTTCAAAGCCAAAAAATTAAATGATTTGGAATTGTTTTCAATGGTCACAACATGTGTGACAAGGGTTTTGCTCATTTTTATGAATTCATATTATATGAACATGGTTGTGGTTGGTTTTTGTTCAATAACGATGATTTTTATAAATATTTGCTTTTTTCTCATTGCCCTCTATTATATCTACAAATACAATGATTGGAAAGAATTTTTCTTGCATTACCAAATGAAAATTCAAGGAGCCAGGCACTCAGCTCAAAATTTTTTTATTGGTATAAAAAATCAACTTGTCCTAAAAAGAAACAGTCATAAAGAAAAAAGTTGAAAAATAAAAGAAATTAATTAATTTTTAAAATAAAGTAAGCACATTTTTAAACTTTTAAATTTCTGAGAATTATTTTCAAGTTTAAATAAGATTTTTAATCAAAATTTCCTAATTCCAGGTAATAATTTTATTTTCAGAAAAAAAGAATAAAAGATCTTTTGAAATAAAAATTTCGATTTTGAGAAGAAATAATATTATTTCCCTTTTATTTTTATAATTTGAATTTTTTCTCTCTTGCATCTAATGGTTAAATGACGATTACGATAATATCTTAAAAAATTGAAAGAATTGCATCAAAACTATGAATTGTCATCTTAAAACATAAATTTTACAATTATAAACTGATTATCAAATTAATTATTATAAGTCATTTGAAACTCTTCCTCTTCTTCATTCTTTTTATCTTCAACTTCTTGTTCTTCCTTAATAATTCCAATGCACCTCCATTTATCACCTGAGCTTTTCCACACTCTCACAATATTCTTTTCATCCGAACATGCCAAAACTGTTGCCATCATATTCCAAGACACCTTCCAAACACCAATATCATTATTGCTCATCATTTCAGCTTTCAACAAAAGTAGCTTCCCCTGTTCATATCTTAAACACCACACTATAATGCCATCTTTCCCCCCTGATGCTATCAAATCAAAACTGCGACCGTTAATTCCAGCCCATGATACATCATTAACGCCACTCTTATGTTGAACTTTACACATTTTATCATCTTGTTCTGGTAAAGCTCTTAGAAACTTCCATTTATCCAGACTTATATAGACTCTAAGAGAGGGGTTAGAGATGTCAAAAGAATCTTGGTTGATAGCTTTTTGAAAAGAACTATGAATATCTTTGCAACCTATAGCAATCATAGGGGGATCAAAAGGGTTTTTATTCCATGAAATCGAATTAATCCCATAAAAACAAACATTCTCCTCATGAATCATACGCCAGGAAGCTGTATTCATGATATCAGGAGACTCATAAATCCTAAGAATCCCTTCAGCAGAGGCTGTCGCCAGCATCAAACCCAAATGTTTTGGAGCAAATTTAATATCTTCTATACTTTCCTTTGAATCCAATAATTTGGTTTTATAGATCCAGCTATTATTTTCATTTTCTTTTGGATAAAGGATTCCATCAACAAGCATCATATTTAATTTGGGCTCCTCCCATATAATAACCGACTTATCATAAGAACAGGTGGCTATTATTGAGCCGAAATCAGGATGTGCCCATTTAACCTTACGAACTTCTGCATCATGAGCTGTGAATTCATAAATTTTTTTCCATTTTGAAGAACTTATTTTGTAGAAAATTTTCACTTTGCGATCAGAAGAACATGTTGCCACTCGATTGCCATACCAATCAAAGGAGATATCATGCACAATATCCTGATGATATGTGTCAATATAATCAATATTGTTCATTTTAGGACAAATTTTCAATTCTTTGAAAATTTTCACAAATTAAATTTATAAATTTATAAAAATAAAAAAAGCAAAAATTCGATTAAAATGTCTTTAAAGAGTGCAATCGTAGATTATTCAGCATTTGATGGGATGCAAAATAGAGAAGGAGTCGAAGGATTTCTCATAGGAGCTGTTAATTCTAATAGTTTTTCTATTTTTCATTCTTTTCTTTTGGAAAATAGAATATCGAAAACAAGGCTTTTGTTACATATTGTTTTCCTTTGAAAGATCCTTGGACAACAACATCAATGGATCTACTTTCGACTGGAAAAACTCTCAATGAAGCTTCAATAAAAAAAGCAATCAGCCTTATTAAAAAAGTTCGTTTATTATAAAAAAAAAAATTATAAACTATGTTTTAAGACAAAATATCTTTTATATGGAGGATTGGAATTTTTAGGTTTCTATATCAATTGTAGCTCAAAAGATCAAAAGACTTATGAAACTAAACTTATTGTTCCTTTATCTACTTGTTTGCAGCAAAAGAACTTCCCTGAACTTATTAATACATATCATTTAACGGACACCGACAATACTTTGTTTTTTCATTGTAAAGGTTCAGATATCGAAAAAATTGACCAAAAACAACAAAATGTCTTTGATAATTTTATCACAATGACCTCAAAGATTTCATACTCCCTTTATAAACCTTATAAACCAGAAGATTTCCTTGATATCATATCAGTGTCTTCACTTGAAAGAGCTTTGCAAATGGAAAAATCTTCTATAATAACTCTTGATAATACTTTCATAATGAATGAACAAGAATCAATTGATTATTATATGAAGAAAAAAAGCAACAATGGAACTTCTTTTGAATTTCATTTAGAAGTTCTGGAGCGAAAAAAAATAAATAACGAAGAGTCAGCTTTAATATCAGGGGAATTCACTTTAAAGGGATTTATTCATAAAAAGGCCTCTGTTGCTGAATGCAAAAAGGTGAAGAAAAAATAGGAGTTTTAAAGAAAAACTTTTTTTACTAGATTTTTATTGAGGATTTCAAAGGAAATCTTCAAAAAAGAATAAAATTTTTGATGATTGATGAAGATAAAGAGGAAATTATAGAAAAAGGAATTACTAATTTGAAGATATTTCCTTTACCATCAAGAGATTGCATAATTTTGAAAAACCATCAGGGATTCTATAATTATCGTTGCTTCTTCGATAAGGTTCATTTTTTTGCAATTAATTTTAATTTATGAATTATTTTTTTTAGGGCTTCTTTGACTTCTTTTTGAATAATTTTCTCATAAATGAGAAAGATTTAAGCTTTGTTTTGCATGAAAATCCAGAATATCAAGCTGCCCTTTGGAGTAAATATGATAACCTTTATCAGATTCTCTTAAAGAACAAACCAACTCCTTCCATAATTCGAAAAGAACAAAATATTTCATCAATCCCCAAAAAAACTTTAGAAAATACTGAAAATATAAAATCTAGAGTTAAATCACTTCCTGAAAATGTTTCAAAAAATGAATCGCTTGAAAAGGATGCAAAAATAGAATTACCAAATCAAGGAGAAAAAATTAAATATTTTTTGTTGGCTTTAATAATTATCGGTTTAATAAGTTTAAGGTTCTTAATTGGCTAAAGAACTAAATTAACAAAAATCATTTTTGTAATTCAGAATATATATCTAATTTTTAAATAAAACCCTTTACATCTCCCAAATATGAGTAGTACCAACCCGTTTTCATATCTCGATCCTGAACAAGCCCCTAAACAAGAGACCCCAAAGAACAAAGATGTTCCCAAACATGAAGAACCCATAAAACAACAAAATCCCCCCAAACAACACGACGTAGCTAAAGAACATAGTAGATAATTTTTTCTTTCTATCTATATTTTGCAAAAATTTAAAACTTTTAGAAAATCCTGCTAAACCTAATAATGATGAAGAGCTCAAGGCTGAAAAAGAGCCGGTGGTTCATCAAAAATACCCCCATGAAGGTCCTAAACAGAAAGGCGTGCCTGCCGAACCACATCCTCTTGATAGGAAAAGTGGGACTGGTAGAGGGTATTTGAGTCTTTATTATTTATGTTGATATAGTTTTATTTATAGCAAAGAAGTTAGTAAAGGAGGAGCAGGAAGACATGCCTGGGGAACCTTAGAAGATGAAGTGTATTAAAATTAACTTAAAAAATAAATTAGCATGAATTTTAATGGGATTTATAGGAAAAGAGAAGGACAATATGATGATGTTGAAGAAAAGAATTATATTGTAACAGAAGAAAAACCAACTGCAGAGAATTTAATTACTTTGAATGAATTTAAGCATAAAGAAAATGCAGATGAAGGAAAGGATCTCAAGAAGCAACAGCCTCCTGTTTTGGGAAGCCATTCCGAAACTCTTGGGTTCAATACTGAGGGAACTGAAAAAACAGTTGAGAAAAAAGAAGTTTTTCTATTTTTTTTTGATGTGATGAAATATGAAAATTTGATTTTTTAAGGGTCCCCATCCGGAAAAAGTGGAAATCGATGAGAAAAATTTCCCAAAATTGGAATAAAACCAAGGAATCACTTTATATAAAAAAAGTTTATAAGATGAAACAAAAAAAAATTATTTTCTTTAAAAAAAAAGTTTATCAAGCTCAAATGTTTAAACAAAACAAAATCTTATAAACTAAAAACAATAACTAATAAAAAACAAAACAAGATAGTAAAAAATTTTAAAGGAAAATTCAAACTAGCTATTTTATTTTAAAGAAATTAAAAATTGCCATTTTCATCTAAGAACAATTTATATTAAAGACGTACTGAAATAATTTATTTATTCTTCCAAAACGATCAAAAAAATTCAGATTCTATTCATATATTAAACATTAATCATAAAAAATTTAAATAAAAAATACTTACAACTTTTAGTGGTTTCATTTTTATTATTTATTACTTTAATCAAAATTTCTCACAAAAAATTCTTATGAACGGATCAGAAGACTTAAACTCAGCGTTTAATAATCTTGAGAAACAATTTCCTGCCTCAATTACTTCCGCCCAAAATGCAAATCACCAAAAAATACAAGAAGAAACTGAGAGAAAACCAGAAGAGGTTTCTCATCTGAGCAATAATATCCAAAACCAAGCTAGCATTGAGGAAGAAAACGTTTTAATCGCAAATCCAGACTCTACGATTTATAAAAACGAGCCACAACGAGAAAAATTTCTAGGAACTCATTGGAAAAGAAGATTACCTGCATCTTTATTACCTGATAGAAAATTATATGCTGGGATACCTGACCCTAACGTTCCAAATAACTCTATTTCAACGAGCAAATATAATGTAGCAACCTTTCTGCCTATGAATCTGTTCGAACAGTTTTCTAAAGTGGCTAATATGTATTTTTTGATGATTGCAATTTTGCAAGTAATTCCTGATATCTCCAATACAAACAATCAACCTTTACAATTGATTCCTTTGGGGTTTATTATTTTTGTGAGTATGCTGAAAGATGCGTTTGAAGATTATAAGAGACACAAATCAGATCATGAAGAAAACAATAAAGAAACGTTGGTTTATAGAAATGGCGATTTCGAAAAAGTGTTTTGGAAAGATTTGCTTATAGGAGATATTGTTAAGGTAAAGTGAATTTTTTTCAATACTCTAATAAAACATTTTTTTCTTCTCACTTCAAATTTAAATTAATTTTTAAAAAACAAGGTTCAGGAAAATGAATATTTACCAGCAGATTTAATGCTTTTAAAAACAAATGATGCAAAGGGAACTTGTTTCATTGAAACCAAGAATTTAGACGGCGAAACAAACTTAAAACACAAGAGTGCCAATAAAGATATTATGTTCGATTATAGAGATGATAAAATGGTAATAAAAATAAAAATCAACAAAGATTATTAAAAAATTGCATTTTTTTAGTTTAATGACAATCATGCCCTTTTCAAATATGAGAGACCTAACCCATTTCTTTATAATTTTGTTGGCTCAATCTATTCGACTCGCGCAGGTGCAATCTTGGGTTTAGATCATCAAAACTTTGTTTTAAGAGGATGCAGTCTACGAAACAGCAAATGGATCGTTGGAATAGTGTCCTATTCTGGGTACTTTAGCTATATAAAATATAAATATAACCAAATATTTTTAAAAAATAGGCATGATACAAAAATTATGTTAAATTCTGTAAAGGCAAGGCCGAAAAAAAGCAAGGTCGATAAGATCATGAATAGGCAAATCATTTATGTTTTTATCTCTTTGATCTTAGTGTCTTTGTTCGGAGCAATTTGGGCTGATATATGGTTGTATAATACAAAGGGCACCTTGACTTATTTCCAAATTCAACAAAATGATATTGAAAATGATTATAGAGTTTATATTCTGGTTAATTATGGCACATGGATTTTGCTTTTATCGTATATTTTTTTTTTTAAAATTTTAATTTTTTTTGTTTATTATAGGAATTTTGTGCCCATTTCTCTGATAGTTACATTAGAAATAGTTAAATTTATTCAAGCTTTCATAATGACAAAAGACGAGAACCTTCTTGCAAAGCAGGATAAAATTTATGCAAACGTCCAATCTTCAAACCTAAATGAAGAATTAGGACAAATTAGTTATATTTTTAGTGATAAAACTGGCACTTTGACTTGCAACATCATGGATTTTAAAAAATTAAGTGTATGTGGCGTGTCCTATGGAGAGGTGATTGATATGGATGATATTTCAGCCATGCCAAAAGTCACAAATGTTGATTTTCGTGATAGGTCATTATTTAAAGATCTTGAAAATGAAGCCCATGAAAACCTTTATGAAATAAAAGAAACCCTCATGTTTTTGGCTTTGTGCCATACAATAGTCATTGAAGAAAAAAATGGAGAAATTATATATAATGCAGCATCCCCTGATGAATTGGCTTTGGCAAATTTTGCGAGGTTTTGTGGATATGAGTTTCAAGGGATTGATGAAAACAATTTTATGCTTGTGAAAGTTTTAAGAGAAGCGCAAATTCTTAAATACAAATTTCTGTATTCATTAGATTTCACCAGCACAAGGAAGAGGCATTCTATTCTGCTTGAAAACGATAAAGGGGAAATTATATTGTACTGCAAGGGAGCTGATTCAATCATTCAACAAAGGATGAATAAAAAAAGGTTATTATTAATTGAAATTTATTGTTAATTGAAATTTATATGAAATAATATTTATTAAAAACAGTCCATCTATCAAAGAAACTTGGTTGAACCTCGAAAAATATGCAACAATCGGACTTAGAACTTTAGTTTTGGCCAAAAGAAAAATTTCTCCACAAGAATATCAAGATTGGAATCGAAAATACATGGCTGCATTAAGTTCTTTAACTGACAGAGAGCAAAAACTCTATGATTTACAAGAAGAAATCGAAATACTTTTGGAATTAGTGGCAGCAACAGCCATTGAAGATAAGCTTCAGGATGAAGTCGGTCCTACAATAGCCACTTTAAAGGAAACAGGGATTAAAGTTTGGGTTTTGACAGGAGATAAGATCGAAACTGCGATTAATATAGGTTATGCATGCCAATTATTAAATGATAGCCTAGAAAAGGTGATGCTTGATGGGAACAATAAAGAAGAAGTCGAAATAGCTTTATGGAATGGAAAGCAACAAGTAAACGAGATTGAAATCCTTTTGTTTTTATTGTGTTTTTTAAATCAAGATTCAAAAATCCAAAGAAAATCAATCAAACTCCAATTTTGCATTGATTGTTTCAGGCGCTGCCCTAATTTTCGCTATGAAAGATGATTTGTCATCAAAGGTAATGGAAATCGCTGATCAATGCAAGGCTGTGCTTGCATGCAGAGTTTCTCCAAAGCAAAAACAAGAGATTGTTACTTTAGTCAGAAATGAAGTTAAATATTTATTTTTTTTGATAATTTTTTTAAAAATCTTTTTTTTGTAAGAAACCAAACGTTACAACTTTAGCAATCGGAGATGGTGCGAATGATGTAAATATGATTAGTGCTGCACATGTTGGCATTGGTATCAAAGGCAAAGAAGGACAACAGGCTGCTAGAGCAAGCGATTATTCTATTGGTGAATTTAAGCTTTTGAAGAGATTGTTATTATATTATGGAAGAGAGTCTTATAGAAAAAATTCAAATTTAATATGTTTCAATTTCTACAAAAACATCATTGTGGTTATGCCATTTTTTTGGTTCGGTTTCGTGAATGGTTTTGCTGGTCAATTACTCTATGATGCCTGGATTTTTCAATTCTTCAACATATTGTTTGCATCTTTACCCATTATGTTATACGCTTTATTTGATGAGGAATTCCCAAACACAAAACATCTTGAATTGATCAAAGCACCTCCTAATTTCTTAGAAACCTCGCCAATGCATTATGAAGTTGGAATGAAATCTCAACTTTTTAATACAAAAGTTTTTTGGTTATGGATGCTAAATGGGACCATTCATTCAATCATAATTGCATTTTTTGGGTAAATTTTTCATTAATTGTTTGTTATAATATTTTAATTTTCAAAGAGTTTATATCTTAGAAAATGATCATATGGGAATAAATGGACAAACAGGGTTTTTAAATTCGACAGGTACGATGATGTTTTCGATTGTAGTGGTGCTTTCGAACCTAAAAATGCTCATATTTACAAAATCCCATTACAATTTCACCATCTTCTTCATTTTTGGCAGCATTGGTCTTTATTTGCTAACTTGGTATGTGTTCAATCTGTTTGCATCTTTAGACGCTTTTCAAACATTCCCAATTCTGCATGCTTCACCTTATTATTATCTAGTTATGTTGGAAATCATTGGATTCACAATGGGAACAGACCTCATAATTTGGAGATATTTAGGTTTTTTAAAAGATTTTATTCGAAAATTGATGGATTTATTTTTTCATATATTAGAACTAAGTGCAAACCAGAAAAAAGATTTAACAGTTTTACCAGCAGCAATTGAAATGGCGAACGTAGAAGAAAAAGAAAAAATCATTGAACCAGTAGAAGAACCCAAAGAGATGGGAAAAAATTATGTGA